>Ga0209221_1000047_pt1 | contig 69043 bp, 56 predicted proteins | sample BlaSpr_A8_Ref_O2_FD_187989 | JGI IMG/M metagenome (GOLD analysis project Ga0209221, IMG submission 187989) | Forest soil microbial communities from Thunder Bay, Ontario, Canada - Black Spruce, Ontario site 2_A8_Ref_O2 (SPAdes) (version 2) | ecosystem: Environmental > Terrestrial > Soil > Boreal...
GTGTGTAGGAGTTCATGCTTGGCATGGTCCCCTACCACCGCCCGAAAAGCGGACATATCACTTGCTATCTCAACCGGACATATCATGTGCTACTGACACTCCCCGAAACGAAACTTGCGCCCCCCTCCCCTCGTATCATATCGTGTACGCGCTGTTGCCCCTGGTGCTCGCCCCTGAAAGCGCTTCACGTGTGGGAGGATGGATGCAATTGACGAAAGTGTTTGCACTCGCCGCAGCCTCGGCAATCTTCTGCGGCCCAATTTTTTCGCAAGCAGCTCCCGCACCGGCCGACACAGCGACGAAAACCCTCTCCACCCGGATAGTCGCCTACCAAATCGAAGCCAAGCTCGACCCCACGAAACACACCATCGCCGGCAGCGAATCTCTCACCTATAAAAACCTGACCGGCCAGCCGCAGCAAACCTTCCCCTTCCATCTCTACCTCAACGCCTTCCAACCCCAATCCACTTTCATGACCGAAGTCCGCCGCAGCGGCACGCGCGGCAGTGGCCCAGACACCGAGTGGAACCCGAAACATTTCGGCTCGATCACCATAGACAAACTCGAAGTCGCAGGCGCCGGCGACCTCACCGACAAAATGCAATTTATCCAGCCCGACGATAAAAACACCGACGACCACACCGTCGTGCAAATCACCCTGCCGAAACCCATCGCACCCGGCGCCTCCGTGGAATTCCACATCGCCTTCCACGACGTGCTTCCCAAAGTCGTCGAACGCACCGGCTACGCCCACGATTTCGACATGGTCGGCCAGTGGTTCCCCAAAGTCGGCGTGTGGTGGAAAAATGCCTGGAACTGCCACCAATTTCACGCCAACACAGAATTCTTCGCGGACTTCGGCACCTTCGACGTAAAAATCACCGTCCCGCAAAATGAAATCGTCGGTGCCGGCGGCGACCTCGTCTCCAGCGCAACAAATCCCGACGGCACCAAAACCCTCACCTACCATTCCGAAGACGTTCACGATTTCTCCTGGACCGCCAGCCCCAGCTTCACCGTCGTGGAAGATTCCTGGACCGGCAGCCAGGGACCCGTAAAAATTCACCTGCTGATTTCGCCCGGCCACGAGTCTTCGGCACAACGCTACATCAAGGCGGCGAAAGGCTCTCTGCAACTCTTCGACGAATGGTACGGCCCGTATCCTTATGATCGCCTCACCATGGTCGATCCTCCGCACGGCGGCGCCGATGCCGGCGGCATGGAATATCCCACGTTGATAACGTTGGGTACCGGAGTGCACATGCCCCAGGGCGTGCTCGCTCCCGAAGTTGTCACCGAACACGAATTCGGTCACCAGTATTGGTACGGCATGGTCGCCACCAACGAATTCGAAGAAGCCTGGCTCGACGAAGGTATCAACAGCTACACCGAAGTAAAAGTGATGGATGCGCTCTACGGTAAAAATACTTCCGTGCTGAATTTTCCGTTCGCGCAAATGGGCGAATCCGGCTTGCAGCAGATCGGCTACCTTGCCGACCCAGCCAAAGATCCCATCTCCCGCTTCGCCTGGCTGTTCTATAACAACAATTCCTACGGCGGCATCACCTACAGCAAGACGGCCACCATGCTGCTAACTCTGGAAAAGGTAATCGGCGAAGACACCCTGCGCCAGGCCCTGCACACTTATTTCATGCGTTATCGTTTCACTCATCCCACCGGCGAAGATTTTCTGAAGACCATCGAGGAAGTTTCCGGCAAAGACCTGCACTGGTATTTCAATCAAGCGGTTTACGGCACTCAGGTCCTGGATTATTCCCTCGCCGACGCCCATTCCGATCCGCTGAAGTGGTGGGACACTGCGGCTCACGACTCCAAGAAAAACGACAAGGACGAAATCTACCGCACCTACGTAACCGTGGTTCGCAAGGGCGATTTCCAATTCCCAGTGGACCTCGAAGTTAAATTTGAGGATCACACCACCGCCACCGAACACTGGGACGGCCAAGATCGCTGGGTGCGCTATCACTACGACCGCAAAGCCAAAATCGAATCCGCGCAAATTGACGCGCACAACCAAATCACCATGGACCGCGACTATTTCAACAACAGCTACATCGAAGACGCGAATCCGCGCGCGGCCCACAAGCTGAGAAACATCTGGGTCTTCGCCAGCGAATGGCTGTCGCAACTGCTGGCCTGGCTCACCTAACGGACTCGAGGGAGAAAAGCGAATGGCCGAATCAAACCGCGGCACATTTTTTTCAGGCGCCGGGCTGGTGTGGAAATGGCAACGCCTGGTCTGGTGGCTTTTCTTCGTCTGCCTGATTTTCGGCTTCTACTCCACACAGGAAATGACCGAGCGCGCTTCGTTCCTTCTGAATAACAGCGCAGCCGCCCAGCGCCTCGTAAACGGCTTCGACTTCTCCTCAATCGTCACCCTGCAGCAATTGCCAGACTCGCCGCTCGAAATTCAAGGCCACACCATCCTTCATTTTTCGATTCTCTTCGTGATACTCATGCTGTTCGCGACGGGCGGCATCCTCGCCGCCTACGTCCTCGGTGAAAAACCCACTACCACAGCTTTCTTCGAAGCCGCCGGCCACCACTTCTGGCGCCTCTTTCGCCTGCTGATTTATCTCGTCATCGTGTTGCTGCCTATCGCCGGCCTCGCCGCCGCCACCAACGCGATCTACACCCACGTCGAAGACACTTCCATTTCTCCCTACCCCGGCGACCATGTCGTCGAAGCCGCCGCCATCGTGATCCTGCTGCTCCTCATCATCGTGCGCGTCTGGTTTGACATGGCCCAGGTTATCGCCGTCGCCGACGATGAAAAGAAAATGCACCGCGCGTTGCGCCGCGCATTCACACTGTTCCGCCACAATTTTTTCTCGCTGCTGTGGCTCTACCTGCGCGTGAGCATCATCGAGTGGCTGCTCTTCGCCCTCGGCCTGCACGTCTGGATGTTCCACCTGAATCCGCAATCGGCCGTCGCCGCATTCCTGGTGAGCCAGCTGATGATCCTCACCTGGATCGGCACGCGGCTATGGCAAAGAGCCAGCGAAGCCATCTGGTATCGCAATTACCAGGCCAACCACGCCGCAGCACCAGCATGGTCCCCGGCCCCAGAGCCAATGTACATGCCAGTCGCCGCCCCCGCGCCGCAACAGTAAGCGCGGTCTCGCATCGTCCGTCCGGCGTAGGGGCACGGCATGCCGTGCCCGTCGCACCAATCGGAAGTCTCCACAGTTCGCCGTTGAATTTGACGTTGTAGCGGCCATCCCGCAACGCGGGATGCGCGCCGTTGAATTTGCTTGCGACTTTGTAGCGGCCCGCTGCTTTTGAATTTTAGGCGGGCGTCTTTGACTTTGCCGTTGCCCTTGTCTTTGCGGCGCTCAGTGTTCAGTGCGCCGACGACGTCGCGTGCATCGCCGATGCCACCGCGAAACCCGCCCTTACCGGGCCATCATGCCTCTTCCACGAACTCAACGTACTCGCCACGGCAACTTGTACCCAATCGAGTAGTAAACTAACCCCGTCACAGGAGGCAGTCGTTGTCCCACCCACAAGCCGAGTATTCAAACCGCCTCGCCGCACGCCAAAAAACCGTTGCCGCCAAAGACGCTCTCCACAATCGCTTCGGAAACGCCAAGCTCGCAACGGTGGTCGCGGCAATCGTCCTCCTGTGGCTGGCGCTGAAAGACGAAATGATCTCCACGTACTGGCTCGCTGTTCCGACCGCGGTCTATGTCGCGCTCTCCCTAGCCCACGAATTCGCTCTGCGCGCTCTCGCCCACGCACGCAGCGCAGTCGCCTTCTACCAACGCGGCATCGCGCGCCTCGAGGACCGCTGGTCCGGCACCGGCGCATCCGGTGAGTGCTTCCGCAATCCCAAACACGTGTACGCCGATGATCTGGACGTCTTCGGCACAGGCTGCCTTTTCGAACTGCTCTCCACCGCCCTCCTTCCGATGGGCGAAGAACGCCTGGCGCAATGGCTCACAAGCACGTCTCCAGTTCCGGCAATCCACGAAAGACACAAAGTCATCGTCGAACTCCGCGACAAACTCGATTTGCGCGAAGAGCTGGCGCTGCTCGGCGAAGACCTGAAGGTGCGCCTCGATCCGCGCTCGCTCGAAAACTGGGCCGAAACTCCGCCGCAACTTCCCGCAGGTCCGTGGCGAATCGTTGGCGCGCTGCTGGCAATTTCCGCCGCGGCCACCACCATAGATTTGCTGGCAACTTTAAGGCTCTGGCCACTGGCAATCGTTCTGGCGCTCGAAGTTCTCATTCTGCTCTGGCTGCGCCATCGCGCCGAAACAGTGGTCTCGACTCTCGCGTGCAACGCCGAGGGCCTGGGACTCTTCGCGGACATTCTGCGCCGCCTTGAACGCGAGCCGTTCGCATCGCCGCGGCTGCAAGCCTTCAGCACCGAATTAAAAAGTGGCAGTCACACCGCTTCCCAGTCCGTGCGCCAGCTCGCGAATATCGTTTATTGGATTGACGCGCGCGAAGACCTGCTCGGCCGCCTGCTCGAACTGCCCATGCTCTACACCGTGCAGTGCGCCTTCGCTGCGGAAGCGTGGCGCAAACGCTACGGCGGCAAATTGCGCGCCTGGGCCGATGTTGCCGCGGAGATGGAAGCGCTGCTTTCGCTCGCCAGCTACTCCTACGAACATCCCGACGATCCTTTCCCAGAATTTGCTGAGGCAAATCCGAACGACCCCGCGGTTTTCCTCGGCGAAGAACTCGGGCACCCGCTAATTCCGTCTGCCGAGTGCGTCCGCAATAACGTGCAGCTCGATGCACAGACGCGCGTCCTGCTCGTGAGCGGCTCGAACATGTCCGGTAAAAGCACGTTTCTGCGCACGGCTGGAATCAACGCGGTGCTGGCGCTCGCCGGTGCGCCGATTCGCGGCAAATCTCTCCGCATGACGCCCGTTCTGCTAGGCACCAGCATTCGCCGCGTGGATTCGCTGCAGGAACATCGCTCGAGCTTTTTCACCGAAATCCTGCGCATCCGCGATGTGTTCGAGTTGACGGAAAATTCTCAGCGCGTGTTATTCCTGTTTGATGAACTGCTGGAAGGGACGAACTCGCATGACCGCCGGATTGGCTCAGAAGGACTGCTGCGCGCGCTACTCGAACGCGGCGCGCTAGGAATTGTGACAACCCACGATCTCGCTCTAACCGATACCGCGCAAGTATTGCCCGGCGCCATACGCAATGTCCATTTTCAGGATTACGTCGAGGAAGGAAAAATGCGCTTCGATCACAAACTACGCGGCGGCGTAGTCGCCAAAAGCAACGCGCTGGAACTAATGCGCCTGATCGGCCTAAAAGTCTAACGGATTTGCGCCGTAGGGGCGAGTCTCAGACTCGCCCTGAAACGCCCACCGCCAAGTAAGCTCTGTCATCCCGCAGGCCACCTTTTGGCCGGAGGGATCTGCTTTTCGTCCAGCGCTACGCCTTACGCATTATCAATCTGCGCGCGCTGCAACCGGTCCGAATAATCAATGTAAACCGTCTTCCACTCCGAATAAAAATCCAGCGCGGCCTCACCCGATTCGCGATGACCGTTCCCCGTATTCTTGATCCCGCCAAACGGCAGATGCGTTTCCGCGCCAATCGTCGGTGCGTTCACGTAAACAATCCCCGTCTGCAAATCGCGTTGCGCGCGAAACGCGTTATTCACGTTGCGCGTGTAAATTGCCGCGGACAATCCATACTGCACGCCGTTGGCAATATCCAGCGCCTCATCGAAATCCTCAAACGGAATCACCGCCACCACCGGTCCGAAAATTTCTTCCTGCGCGATGCGCATCTTTGGAGCGCAATCCGTAAACACGGTGGGCTCGTGGAACCAGCCGCGTCCCCACGCACCGCTTTCCAGCCGATGCCCGCCCGTCGCGAGCCTCGCCGTCTCGTCCTTGCCGATTTGCACGTATTTCATCACGGTGTTCAGTTGCTGCTCGTTGATGCACGGCCCCATGTCCGTCGAAGGGTCCAGCCCATCGCCAACTTTCAGCGATTTCACTCGCGCCACAAACTTCTCCACAAATTCGCCGTACACTTTTTTGTGCACCGCCACGCGGCTCGCCGCCGTGCAACGTTGCCCGCTGGTTCCAAAGCCGCCCCACACCGCGCCGTCCACCGCCAGATCCAGATTCGCATCGTCCATCACAATGATGATGTTCTTGCCACCCATTTCCAGGTGACATTTCTTGAACGAAGGCGCGCAAGCCGTGCTAACGATGCGCCCCACATCCGTCGAGCCGGTAAAACTCACGAGCCCCACGTCTTTATGATTGAGAAGTGGCGCGCCAGCTTCCGGGCCATCTCCAAATACGACGTTCATCACGCCGCGCGGCAACCCAGCTTCGCTCAACACCTGCATCAAATTGTAAGTAGAAAGCGGCGTATCTTCCGCCGGCTTAATCACCACTGTGTTCCCGGTCACCAGCGCTGGCATCGCTTTCCACGAAGGAATCGCCATCGGAAAATTCCAAGGACAGATCAGGCCCGCCACTCCTACCGGCGTGCGCACGGACATCGCGAATTTATTCGGCAGCTCCGACGGCGTCGTTTGCCCAAACTGCCGCCTTCCCTCCCCGGCCATCAGGTAGGTCATATCAATTGCTTCCTGTACGTCGCCGCGGGTTTCCGCCAGCACCTTTCCCATCTCGCGCGTCATGTCGCGCGAATAATCTTCCTTGCGCGCGATCAGAATTTCCGCCGCGCGATACAAAATTTCCGCGCGCTTCGGCGCAGGCGTGAGCCGCCATTTGTCGTAAGCGCCTTTGGCCGCGTCAATCGCCAGATTCACGTCCTCTTGCGTGGACGCAGGGAACATGCCGACCAATTCTCCGGTGTTCGCAGGGTTGCGATTTTCGATCGCCTTGCCGCTGCGTGCTTCTACCCACTCGCCATTAATAAAGTTCTTGAAAACCTTGGGCCTGGCTGGTGTTGCCATGCGTATTCCTCCATAAGTTCCGTAGTTCTACCGCTATTTTTTCGGTATCCACAATTCGATGCAGCGACAATTCCGGGGACTCAGAGTAACAAGCCGCGAAGCGCCCCGTCAACGCGAAGGCATTCGCGGGACAGCCACTCTTTGCTGTCCTCTTCGCAGTTCTTAGCCCGAATCGATCCCGAGCGGCCGCCCCCTGGAAACCCCAGTCCCTTGATTGGCGCGCTTGGCTATACGCAGCTACCTAACCCCCGCGCTTCCCATGCTTTGCCTCCTCTTCGCCCCCACCGCAACTTTCCCCTACTAGCTGTGTTTCACTATCAGACGCCACCGAAGGGATCCGGGAGGCGGCTGAACCAAAGGAGTTATAGTTTTAAAGGCTTTACGGGCTCAGAAGGGGCCCAAATATGAAACACCTCGTGAAATATCTGATGATCTTTGCAGTGCTTGGAACCGCTTTGGCTCTAGCACCGAACGCTAACGCTCAGCGCGTCGCAATCGGTGTCGGCATCGGTCCGGGTTACGTCGGCCCGGCTCCCGTCTGCGCCTATGGATACTACGGGTATTACCCGTATGCCTGCGCACCGTATGGATACTACGGTCCTAGCTGGTTCTCCGGTGGTCTCTTCATCGGTGCCGGCCCGTGGTTCCGCGGTGGCTTCGGCGGACGTGGTTTTGGGCGCGGGTTCGACGGTCGCGGATTCGCTGGTCGTGGCTTTGACGGCCGTGGATTCGCCGGTCGCGGATTCGCTGGTCGTGGCGCAGCTGGCGGCTTCCGCGGTGGCGCTTCGCACGTAGCAGTCGGCGGCGGTTTCCACGGCGGCGCAGTACGCGGCGGTGGCGGCTTCCACGGTGGTGGTGGCGGACACAGCGGCGGCGGACATCGGTAATCCGCGGTCGTAGCTGAAAGACTCAAACCGTAGGCAGCACAAGCCCATCCTTCCCGCAGCTCCTCCCGGGAAGGATGGGCGTTTTTGTTTCCGGACGTGCCTCATCGTTTCGTCGCGGGCGCATCCCCTTCCAGCGCGGCGCGGGGCCAGCCGCCGGACCAATCGATTGTTGAGATTTGCAGGAACGGGTGGCCGGTTTTGGCGTCGTAGGCGTGGAAGACGATTATGTCGCCGGTAGGTTGCTGCAGGACTGATTCGCCGCCTGGGCCGATCCAGCGGGCGTTGCCTGTTAGGAGCGCGGTGCCGCCGCCGGCCAGCATCGGCCTGCCTTCCGCATCCACATACGGGCCGGTTACTTCGCGGGAACGACCGACCATGGTGCGGTAGTTGCTCTTTACTCCGCGGCAGCAGAGATCGAAGGAGACGAACAGGTAATAAGAGTCGCCGTGATGGACTATGAAGGCAGCTTCGATCGCTTGCCAATCCGCGGGCAGCCCCGGCGGCGCGGGTGCAGGATTTTCGGGGCGTTCGCGGCTGGCTAGCGCGTAGAGTTTGTTGTCTTGCGGTGAAAGTTTTCCTGTGGTGGCGCCGAGGCGGCGCATTTTTATGCCGGTCCAGAAACTTCCGAAGCTTAGCCACGGGGTGCCGGCGGGATCGAAAACGATGTTGGGATCGATTGCATTGAAGTCGTCGCTGGCCAGGGATTTCAGCACTAGGCCTTCGTCCACCCAATGAAAATCGGGGCTGGATTGATCGAGCGTCTTGTTGGTGACGAGGGCGATGCCGGAAGTATTTTTTCCGAAGGCCGAGAAGGCGTAGTACACGTGATATTTTCCGTTGAAGTAGGAAATATCTGGCGCCCAGAGGTCTTTGGTATCGGGGCTGTCTTTCTGGATCCAGTCGGGGATGGCGGCGAAGACCGCGCCGCAGCGTTTCCAGTGTGCTAGATCGTTTGAACAGCGCATGGGCAGTTGCGCGTGCGGGCCTTTTTCGGTGGCGGTGCCAAACAGATACCACGTGCTGCCCTGCTTGATGATCGAAGGATCGTGCACGCCTTCGACGTCTCCTTCGACGTGATAGCTGTGCGGTGACGATGCGCTTTGCGCCGCTGCTGCCACGCTAGAGAAAAGCATCGCGCCTGTCGCCAGAAACTTTGCGCCTCGAGTCCAGGCCTTCATAATTTTTAGGTTCCTTGGTGCGTTGCGCATCTTCAGCGGGTCAATTTATATCACGCCGGGCTTTTGAATTTCCGGTTCGGCTGTTCATTTTTCGCCAAAATAGCTGATTAGAAATGATGGCTGTTGTTTGTTTTCTGTTATTTACGGTGATTTCTAATCGGCGTGACGTTGATTAGAAACAGGCTGCGGTCGTTACGAATTGTGCGTAGGTTTACGTACAGTGGAGATGGGCGAAGAGTGGCGGATGTTGTGGCAGGGGTATTCGTGGGCGGCGTTGGTGCGACGCTGCTTGCTTCGCGTGAATTGTGAAGATTATTCATTTTTTTTTGATTCCCGCACCGCGCTAACACGGGATGGGCGAACGCGCAGCTGTACGTTCGGACAGAACTGGTACAGAACCAGTACTCCCTGTCCGAAACTGTTTCGGGGTCTGCGCTTGGTTGGGCTGGCCGAAGTTCAAGCGCGCAGTCGTTCACAGCGTCGGCGTGAATTTCATTCACATCGGGTTCAGAGCAACTTTTCCAGCGTCGGTTAGAGCACCGCAGCGGAAAATTGTGTAGGGATCTTTGTTTGAATTGGTGTTGTCGTGTTGCCAGGAGAATGGAAGCACACCGCTCCAGGAGTAATAGAGAATCGCGGCCAAGCGGCCTTGTTTCACAAACTGTTGTAATGCCGCTCGCTCGGCTTGAGCGGCGTTCGCTCGCGCCGCATCGTCGAGCGGGCACGATTCATCTTTATTGGGAAGACCCCATTCCGTCATCCAGCAGGGTTTGGTTCCCTGCTTGCATTCCGACAATACGCCGCTTTGTACGAGTTGGTCGGCACGCGCCGCTGTGGAGACGCGAGTATCGCCCGTAGGGTAGGTATGTACGCCGTAACCGTCCGCCAGTTTATCCAGGCCGTTTTGCCGCAGAAATTCGATGGAATCGGGGATTGTTACGGAGGTGCGCCCGGCAGCCATGACCGCCGACATGCCGGAGATGATCGGCGTTTTACGGTTGATGGTCGAATAGTCGCGCACGTCCTTCATCGCGGCCAGAATCTTCAAATAATTACGGTAACCGCCGGCTACCACGATGGCTTGAGCATCGTCGGGATTTTCAAGCTCGGACAATCGCAGAGTTCGGCCGGGAGTCTTCTCTGCGCCAAAGTCGGCATTGAATCTTGGGGTATTCAGTTCGTTGCCAAGCTCGAAGGCTGTGACACGCACTCCGGCCGCTTCCAAAGCTGCGAGCTCAGATGCGAACCATTTTCTGAAGCCTTCGGGGTCGGCGTCCGAGAGTGCCGGTACAGGCCAAGGCCGTCCGGCGGCCTTGTCGGCCGGAAGAGTGTGTGTGGTACTTGTTGCGCCGCCCGAGGGACTCACGAATACGACGGAACCGATGCCATGCTGAAAAGCCGTGACGACGAAAGTCGTGTATCTATCGCCATGTCCACCGAGGGACGTGCGGATGGTCTTGACGTGGTAGCGTTGCAATTGCTCGAGCAAGTCGTTCCTGGTCTGATCGCTGGCCTGATCAGTACCCACGACGTTTACTCCGACGACGGCGCTCTGCGCCATCGCAGCACTGGCGGTGAGGGCGGCGAAACAGGCGGTGACTAGCAGGAATCGAGGCAACCGCTTGCTTAGCATCAACGCTCCTTCTGGCGGATTCGACGTGCCGGACGAAACCTGGGCATGGATAAATCGCTGCACCGACGAACCCAGCGTCGCCGACATCCGCGATTTCAAGCTCTAAGGTGACAGCGCGAGCTTGCCGCCCGCGGTCAATGCCCCGCAGCGATAAATGCTCAACGTGGCAACGGACTTCGCCCAGGGATCTTTATCCCAGGCGAAGTACATGGCGCCATAAAGGCGGCGTTGTGCGGCGAATTGGCGAAAATCGCTCATAATTTCCCGCACCATTGCGGCCCGCGCGGTGTCGTCGAGCGGGCAGGACACGTCTTTGTTCCCAATGCCCCATTCCGTGATCCAGCACGGTTTGCCAGCAGCGGAATTCGCGGGATGACATTCGCCGAGAGCATACTTTTCCAAGTGCGTTTCGCGGCGCGCAGGAGTCGATTCCCACGGATAGGTATGGATGCCGTAGAAATCCACAAGCTTATCCAATCCATTGGCGCGCAGGAATTGAATGGTGGCGTTGATACTGACGCTATCGAGTTTAGATTTAGGGTGAGCGCCTTCGGCGCCGTCGTCGGCAAGCCCGGCCAGGATTATGGGCGTGTGCCGGTTCAATTGAGCGTGATCCCTGACGTCTTTCAGTACCGCCAAAATTTTTAGATATTGCAGATAGCCCTTGGCGATTTGCTTCGCTTCGGGATCGTGGTAGAGGTCGTCCAGACCGAAGTTCGCGCCCTTGCCGGGCAGCGGAAATTCCGGATTGAAGGCGGACCAGTTAATCTCGTTGCCGAGTTCGACGCCGGCCAGGACGATATGGTTCTGCTCTAGCTTCGTGAATAACGACTGAAAATAGGCTCTAGAGAGTTCGGGGTCGGCATAGGACAGGGGATGTCCGCCCCACATCTCTGGAAGCTCTTTTGGTTGATACGGCCGCGTGGGCGCGTCGGGCGGAAATTGCGGAGATATTTGCAGCTCGATTTTGATGCCTTGCGCGTAGACACGCTTCACGAGGTCAATGCTTTTGTCGTCCGGTGTCAGGGGCGCGCGGATCAGGCGAACGTCTGCAGCTTTCAGTTGGGTTATCGTGGCGATTTGATCGGCTACGCTGGCGCGCAGAGGATTGACGATGTTTACGCCGACTACCAGAGTTGCCGGCGGCCTCGGATTGACGGATTGCGGCAAACCGAGGAATCGAAGCGTTAGTAGCAGGAGGAAGACGTATGTGCTGGGGCGCGTCATTTGTGTGCCACTAGAGAGTCTGCCATGAGATTCGTCGCTTACTGCATGTTTCAAGAATCTCAACACCGATTGTGGCGACGAGTTGCGATGGTTGATTGATACGGACGATGTGACGCGAAAACCTGGGGCGCGGCGACAAAAGCACGTATGCTGGGAATAGTGCTGCTTGCGCTGAAACTGGCATGCGCGGGCCGCACCAAGAGTTCTGGGCGACTGGCGTTCTGCAGCGCACGAGTGATTTCGAGAATTGAATCGAGGTTCAAGGAGCTTGGGCCATGAGCAAACTTTGGGAGAAAATCTCGACGATTGGCCAGAACGCGCCACCTGAAAAGGGCGAAGCGAAGGAAGCTATTGCGCAGCCTGGCGACAAGGTGATGCACCGCGCTTCTGGTGCGCACGGTGTGGTGACTGCTGTCGAAACCATTGGCGAAACTTTGACTCTTTCGGTCGAATGCACCAATGGGCGCATGTTGCGCGGGCTGGATCGCAAGGAATTCGCGTTTGTGGGCGAGGACGGCTATACAGCGCCACCTGTGCAGGCCGCTCCGGCGCCTGTGGGGCAAGCAGCTGAACCGATGCCGAAGATGGAAGGCGCGATTTCTAGCGAATCTATTTTGGAAAAGCTTAGCTGAGGCACCTCGTCGTTTTCGGAGTAGCGCTCCAGTCATTTAGTTTCCGGATCACGTCAAAAAACCTACCCTTCGCATGAGGCAAAGCGCGAAGGATGGGCACCCTCTCGCAGTGATTACAATCCCGGGTTTGGTCAATACGTTCGTGTATTAGCACTCGTGTCTTAGCGCGGGACACCACCTGCTGCACGAATACGATGTCGAAAGAAAGAGCACAGGCAGGATTGCCTATGCTACCTCCCGCTACAGCATCCAGCCGCCGGTTACGTTTATTACTTGGCCCGTGATGTAGTCGGCGCCGTCGCTGGCGAAGAATTTTACGGCGGCGGTGACGTCTTCTGCGGAGGGGGGACGGCCCATGGGGGATCTTGCATCGCGGATGCGGCGGGCTTCGTCGGCTGTTAGTTCGCGCTCGTCGATGTTGGAGGGGTTGATTACGTTTACGGTGATGCCGTTTTTGGCTTCTTCGATGGCCAGGGAGCGGGAGAAAGCGACTACTGCTGCTTTCGCGGCCGCGTAGGCGCTGATAGTTCCTTGGCCGAAGGCTCGTTCGGCGCCTACTGCGCCTAGATTGATGATGCGGCCCCAGTGTTGGCGGCGCATGGCTGGGAGGGCGGCTTTGCTGGCATGGAAGACGCTGTAGAGATTGGAGGCGATCACTTTTTGCCATTCGTCGGCGCTGGTATCGGCTACCAGCTTCCAGTTAAATTCGCCTACGTTGTTGACCAGAATGTCCAGGCGGCCGAAGCGTTCCAGAACTGCGTCCATCAGGAATTGAACTTTTTCCGGGTTGGTGGCGTCGGCTTCGACCGCGAAACATTCGGCGCCTTGTGCTTGGAGCGTGCGGAGAGTGGCTTGGGCCGCGGTTTTATTTGTGCGGTAAGAGATGGCGATGCGGACGCCTTCCTGGGCTAGTCCTTGGGCGATGCCTTTGCCGATGCCTCGGCTGCCGCCGGTGATTAGCGCGGTGCGATTGCGTAGGGGCACGATGCGGTGGCTCCTGGAATTATGGGCAGCTAAGTATAGTGAATTTTTTGAGAGGTCGCAGAGAAAAGCAACGGCAAAGATGCCCGTCCCGCTTCGCGGGACTGCCGCTACAAGGTCAAAACCAGTGCGAAGCCTAGCCCATGCGGGCAACTACGACTGTTATGTCGTCGGCTTGTTCGGCTGTGCCGGCCCATTGTTCTGCTGCGGCGATTAGGTTTTCGGCGATTGGCTGGGGATGGAGACTGCGTTGGCGGAGGACTTCGTCGCGCAGGCGCGTGACTCCGAATTCTTCCCCGTAGACGTTTTCTGGTTCGGTTAGGCCGTCGCTGAAGGCTACGAAGAGGCTGCCGGGTTCAACTTTTATTGTGCCTTGGGTGAATTGGCAGTCTTCGATCAGGCCTACTACTGTGCCGCCTTCGCTTAATTCCTGCACGTTTGTACCGTTTACAAAAAATGGGGCGAGGTGGCCTGCGTTGGTGTAGGTGAGGGTGCGGGCTCCTACGTCGTAGACGGCGTAGAAGAACGTGGCGTAGCGATCGTCTGACGTGTTGCGGAACAGATGGCGGTTCAAGCGGCCTACTAGCTCGGCTGTGCCATTCACGCCGTCGAAACCGGCGTGGCTGCGGAGGGTGGCTTGGAGGCTGGCCATCAGGAGGGCGGCGAAAATTCCTTTGCCGCTGATGTCGGCTAACGCGATGCCTACGGTGTTGGTGCCGGTGCGGATGAAATCGTAGTAGTCGCCGCTGACTACGCGGGCGGGGCGGCAGATGGCGGCTAGTTCGAGGCCGGGGAGTGTGGGGAGAACTTGCGGGAAGAGTTGGGATTGGACTTCGCGGGCGATTACAATTTCGTTTTCCAGTTTTTGGCGCTTGCTTTGTTCTTCGATCAGTTCGGCGATGGAGCTGGTCATTTCGTTGAAGGATTCGCCGAGCGCGCCGAGTTGGTCGCGTTGATGGACGCGGACGCGTTGGGTGAAATCACCGCGACGAACGTGGAGCGTGGCTTTATAAAGATCGTCAACCGACGTGGTGATGGTGCGGGTGAGGACGAAGCCGGTGGCAAGGCCGGCGATGCCGAGTAGCAGGAAGATTACGGCCGCGGCTATGAGCAGAATTTCCAGGACGGGGCCGACGTCGCCTACGGAAGTGAAGAGGCGACGGCTGAGCGCTGAGGCGCGGATGCCGAAGGAGGCGAAGACGGCTGCGGGAGCGTCGGGAGGTTGGGGGCCGACGTGGGCTAGTTCGAGAGTCGAGACGCCGCTGATGCGGATGTCGGCCCAATTTTGCGGGGGCCCAAGCGTGCGGCGGCGGCTGGCGATCTGTTCGCCGGGGACGAAAACGTGACCGTTGAAATTGAGCGAGATGTTCGGAGGATTATTTTCGCTGCTGGGACGGAGCGGGATGATTGCTATGGGGCCGAATTCGGATGCGAAGCTATCGAGGAATGCGGAATTTAGTGGCGTGGCGACTACTAAGTAGAATGGGCCTGTGGGGCCGTTTTTGCTGACGGCGGCGGCGACCCAGATTCTGCCGTCGATTTCTACGAGGCCGGCGAAGTGTTGGCCGTCTTGAGATTGCTGCTGGATGACGCGTTGACCGCGATTGGGGAATACGCGGAGGTCGGGCCATTCTTTCCGCTCGGCTTCGATTAGATTGGAGACGCCGGGGCGCTGGAGGATGGATTCGTTGGTAGGTTCGGCACCGTGGTCTGCTTCCATTTCCACGGCGCCCGCCAGGGCGTCGGCATCGGCGGCGATGGTACTGATGCGCTCCTGGAGATCGTCGTGGAACAGGTGCGCGCCTAGTTGGAGGTAGAGGCCGTAGGTCGCGAGGCCTGCCATCGAGATGAGGAGGATTACTGGGACTACGGCGATGAAGACGTAGGTGACAATCAGGCGATTGCGGAGAGTCCACATGAAGCGATTGCGGAGCCAGGGGATCAGGCGGACGAAGAGATAGACGGCGGAGAGGAAAGCGAGGAAAGCCAGGAATCCGGCGAACGGGATGGTGGGGCGGAAGATTAAGGCGATGCGGGCTAGTGCGTAGATTAGGACGATGGCTGTAGCGATAATGTCCAGCGGCGAGGTGCGGCGCAGTTGGATGACTAGGCGGCGAGGGGAGAGTTGGTTCACTTTAATTTGTTCGCGTTGAGCGCTAGCAGAATAGCTGAGGTGCGGGCGTTAGGGAAGGTGCGGCGCTCCGGGCCGGCAATGCGTATCGAGGCACGCCGGCACGCGAAGAGAGCGAACAGAGATCCTTCGCTCCTTTCCCTTCGCAAAGTCACTCAGGGCAAGCAGGATGACGGCGCTCATTAATTTGGTCGTAACAAATTAAAGGGCGCTGCGATCGTTTTGTTGGACGCGGCTGTGGTGACGGCTGTAGCCGAAATAGACGAAGAGGCCGATTACCAGCCAGATGATCAGACGGGCCCAGTTGACCCAGCCTAGTTTGTACATCATGTAGCCGTTGAACAGGATGCCTAGGATCGGGACGAGCGGCACCCAAGGTGTGCGAAAGGGACGCGGTTGATTCGGGTTGGTTTTGCGGAGAACCATGATGGAGATGCAGACGATGATGAAGGCGAAGATGGTGCCGATGTTGACCATTTCACCGATGATATTGATGGGAGTGATGCTGCCGATGATGGCGGCGATGAGGCCGACTAGGATTGTGTTTTTGTAGGGCGTGCGGAATTTCGGGTGGATGGCGGCGAAAAATTTGCGCGGGAGCAAGCCGTCATTGGCCATGGAGTACAGCACGCGAGTCTGGCCGAGAAGCATGACTAACATGACGCTGGTGAGACCAGCGAGCGCTCCGGCGGTGATGAGGTAAGACGCTTTGGTCAGGCCGCGATCGAGGAAGGCAACGGCCAGCGGGGCCTCGATATTGATTTCTTTCCACGGCACCATGCCGGTGAGGACGGCGGCGACCAGGATGTAGAGGATGGTGCACATCACCAGGGAGGCGATGATGCCAATGGGCAGGTCGCGCTGCGGATTTTTAGCTTCCTGCGCGGTGGTGGAGACGGCGTCAAAACCGATGTAGGCAAAAAATATGTACGCGGCACCTCTGCCGATGCCGCCGAACCCCATGGGCGCGAAGCTGGACCAATCGTGGCCCCAGTTGGCGGGGCTGATGTAACGCATGCCGAGAAGGATTACGAAGAGCACGACGGCGACTTTGATGATCACGATGGTGGCGTTGAAGGAGGCGCTTTCCTTGATGCCGATCACCAAGACGGCGGTGATGATCAGGGCGATGAGAAATGCAGGAAGATTGAAACCGATTTCGACCCCGAACAGAACTGGCGCGGCAACCAGATCGTGAGCGCGCTGGAGGAGTTCGGGAGTCTGCGCGGTCATGATTTCGCCGACCCGCGCGAGGAAGGCTTGGGAACCCAGAACGAGGGAGGGATCGGAAGCGTGGGCCATCTGACGGGCGATGACGTTCTCCGCGGTGATCAGAGCGGTCCAGTGGTCGTAGGCGAGCCAGAGCGGCATCTTCAGGTGAAAAATTTTGAGGAATTCGATGAAGTGGTTGGACCAGCCGGAGGAAACGGTGCTGGCGCCCATGGCGTATTCCAGGGTGAGGTCCCAGCCAATGATCCAGGCGATCAGTTCGCCGAGCGCGGCGTAGGCGTAGGTGTAGGCGCTGCCTGCCAGCGGAATCAGGGCGGCGAATTCGGCGTAGCAGAGACCTGCGAAGGCGCAGCCCAGGCCGGAGATGATGAAGGAGAGCATGAGGCCAGGGCCGGCGTAGTGCGCGCCCAGTCCGGAGAGCACGAAAATGCCTGCGCCGATTACCGCGCCGACGCCCAGGGCCGTGAGGGAGACCGGACCTAGCGTGCGCTTCAGGGTGTGCTCGCCTGTGGCTTTGGCTTCGTTAAGCAGCCAATCCATCGGCTTCTTTTTGAACAGCGGGTTGGTCATGCTTTGCGTCCTCCGTCGGGTTGCGGGCGCGTCAGAAAGTCCAAGTCAAAGGCACCAGAGCTCAACACTGATTAACACAGATAGAGGCATTGATAATTCAAATGCAAACCAATATGGCCTGCGGGAAGCGCGGATGAAAAATAACATAGAGCCGCTAGGTAGCAACTACTAAATCCTCGCTGTGCGCAAATTCGCGTTATGTCCCAGTGCCGCGCGTGGCGATTGCTTGCGCCGCTAGTGATAGATATTCGCGGGCGCGTTCGGATGGGTCGGGGGCGTTTATCAGGTCGCTGATTATGGCTACGGAGTCGGCGCCGGCCTGGAAGACCTCTGGGGCGGAACCTATGCTGATGCCGCCGATAGCTACTACTGGCTTACGGGTTAGTTTTTTGGCTGCGCGGATTAGATCCAAGCCTACCACTGGGTCGGGATTTTGTTTGGTGGAGGTCGGGTAGATGGGGCCCACGGCTATATAGTCCGCCGAAGTGTTGTTGGCTGCGTGGATTTGTTCGAGATTGTGTGTCGAAATTCCAACCCATCGCGGGGTGGGACAGAGTTGGCGGGCTGATTCCACGGCGAGGTCTTCTTGGCCCACGTGGACGCCTGCGGCGTGAGTGATGCTGGCGATGTCTGGCCGGTCGTTGATGATGATGCGGGCGTTTTTTGGCGCGGCGGCGATCAGGGCCGTGGCGATTTCTTGGAATTGGCGTGCGGAAAGATGCTTGGCTCGGAGTTGGATTAGTTGGACCCCGGCACCGACGAGATTTTGGGCAAGCGACACGAGCGAGTGAGTTGACTGCGCGGGGCCGGCGTCGAGGATGGCATAGAGAGGCGGAAACAATGGCGCCTCCGCGCTACTTAGCCGTTACTGCGAGCGCACGATCGAGAAAGTGGGTGTCGAATTTGCCGGCTATGAAATTTGGGTCGGCTAGAATTTTTTTGTGCAGGGGGAGGGTGGTTTTTATGCCTTCTACTACGAAGCCGTCCAGGGCGCCGTTCATGCGGGCTATGGCTTCGGCGCGGTCGTTGCCGTGGGCGATTATTTTTGCGATTAGGGAATCGTAGTAGGGGGGGATCACCGCGTCGGAGTAGCTGGCCGTGTCCACTCTTATGCCGGGGCCGCCGGGGACGCGGAAGGCGGTGATGCGTCCGGCGCTGGGAACGAAGGTTTCTGGATCTTCGGCATTGACGCGGCATTCGATGGCGTGGCCGCGAAATTCGATGGGGCCGAGAATGTCCGTGAGTTTTTCTCCGGCGGCTACGCGGATTTGCGATTTTACCAGGTCCACGCCGGTGACCATTTCCGTGACGGGATGTTCGACCTGGATGCGCGCGTTCATTTCGATGAAGAAGAGGTTGCCGGATTCTTCGCGCAGAAATTCGACGGTGCCGGCGCTGGAATAGCCTAGTTTTTTTAGCGCGTCCACGACTTGTTTGCCAATGCGTTTGCGCGTCGGGGCGTCCATCGCAACGGACGGTGATTCTTCTAGAACTTTCTGATGGCGGCGCTGGAGCGAGCATTCGCGCTCGCCGAGGTGGACCACGTTGCCGTGCTTGTCGCCCAGGACTTGGAATTCGATGTGGCGGGGGTGCTCGATTAACTTCTCGATATAGACGTTGGGGCTGCCGAAAGCTTGCTGGGCTTCGGCTTTGGCGGTTTGAAACAAGGGGATGAGTTCGCGCGCGTGGCGCACGATGCGCATGCCGCGGCCGCCGCCGCCTTCGGCGGCTTTGATCATTACGGGGTAGCCGATTTCGGCGGCGATTTTTTTGGCGGCGTCTTCGTCGGGGACTACTCCGGCGCTGCCGGGAATGATCGGGAGTCCGGCGGCGGCCATGGCTTCGCGGGCTTTATCCTTTTCGCCCATCAGGCGGATGGCGTCTGGCGCGGGGCCGATGAAGGTGATGTGCGAGGCTTCGCAGACTTCGGCGAAATTGGCGTTTTCGGAGAGGAAGCCGTAGCCGGGATGGATGGCGTCCACGTTGGCGATTTCGGCGGCGCTGATTACCTGCGGGATGTTGAGATAGCTTTCGCTGCTGCGGGGTGGGCCGATGCAAATGGCTTCGTCGGCGAAGCGGACGTGGAGGGAGTTGCGGTCGGCCTCGGAATAGACGGCGACGGTTTTGACGCCGAGTTCACGGCAGGCGGAGAGGATGCGGAGCGCGATTTCGCCGCGATTGGCGATTAGGATTTTTCGGAACATGGCGGTTGCCGACGGATGATGTATGTGCCCCTGTTACTCAAAACAGGGCGGGTCCCGCCTTGCGGGACACGCCCCTACGGAATCTGTGCCGAGTGTCGGTGGAACGGGCACGGCACACCTTGCCCCTACCAATTCAAAAACAAATGCAACAGCTTTTTATTTTTTGCGGTGGGGGCGGATGCCGAATAGGGCTTCGCCGTATTCCACCGGGTGACCGTTTTCCACGAAGATGCGGACTATTTCGCCGGCTGCGTCGGATTCGATTTCGTTCATTAATTTCATGGCTTCGATGATGCAGAGGACCTGGCCGGTTTCTACTTTGGAGCCGACGCTGACGAAGGGATCGGCATCGGGTCCGGCGGCAACGTAGAAGGTGCCGACGATCGGGGACTTCACGATGTGCAGGTCCTCATGGCGCGTGGTCTCTGCGGCCGGCGCGTGTTGTGCGGCGCCCATTGCCCCAGAGGGTGCGGCGCCAGTGCCTGCAGCTGAGGCAGCGGACGACGCGTGGCTGGCGTGTGCCGGCGCGGAAGCGACTACGATTTCGGGCAGCTGGCCCGGCGAAAAAGCGTAGGCGGGCGAGGATGGTTTCTTCAGCCGGATGCGGAAGCCCTGGCGCTCGTATTCGAATTCTTCCAGGCCGTGCTTGCGCATGAAGTCCAGTAGCTTTTCGATTTCGGGAAGGTCCACGCCATGAGCGGGCGAGCCGGATGCTGCCTTGGGAGTCTGTTTTTTCGCCATTTAGAGTTCTAGAAATTCCCGGGAAGCGCTGGTTAAGACCTCCGCGCCGCGCGAGGTTACCAGCACTTCATCTTCGATTCGTATGCCGCCCAAGCGTTCGATATAAACGCCGGGCTCAACCGTTACGACCATGCCCTGTTTGAGCACGGTTTCCTCTGCGCGGCCCAGCCGGGGCATCTCGTGAATTTCGAGGCCCAAGCCGTGCCCGGTGCTATGAGTGAAGTAACGATCCAGGCCCAAACGCTTGAAAACTTTGCGCGCTGCAGCGTCCACGGTTGCGGCCGAAATTCCCGGCCGGATGGCGGCAATAGCGGCTTCCTGGGCTTCGAGAACTGCTGCGTAGAGCGAGCGCACTTTATTGTTGCTACGCACCCCAACACGCGCTCCGACAGCAGACCGTCCCAGGAAGACGGTACGTGTCATGTCGCTACAGTAGTCGCGCAGTATAGCACCCTGGTCAAGGACGACCAACTCGTTTTTCCTGAGGAGCTTGGGTGTGGGCCGGGCGTGAGGCCATGCGGAACGGGGGCCGGAGGCTACGATGGTCTCGAAGGATGGGCCGGAGGCGCCTTTGAGTTTCATCCCGCGCTCGATATCGGCGGCGACGGCTAGTTCGGAAATGCCGGGTTTCACGTTGCGGACTGCGGCGGTCCAGACTTCGCTAATCAGGCGCGCGGACTGGCGCATTAAGGCGAGTTCTGCGGCGTCTTTGACGGCGCGCAGGCGCTCGATGAGGCCGGGAGCGGCTAGCCAGCGAAGGCGGGCGCCAACTGCAGTTTGCAGCGCGTCTTTCTCGGCGACTGTTAGCTGCGCGGGAGCAAATCCGAGGCGGATGGTGCCGCGGCGGGCTCTGAGGGCCTTACCAAGCGCGCTGAGCAGACCGTGCGGGGCGATTACCGCTGTGGCGTCGTGGACTTCCTGGCGCGCTTGCAGGGTGTAACGGCTGTCTGTGAAGAGCGTGGCGCGGGAATGTTCGACGAGCAGGATGGCGGCACTGCCGGTGAAGCCGCAGAGATAACGGATATTGGGAAGGTGGGTGACGAGGAGCGCGTCGGAATGGAGCGCGGAAAAAGAAAGCCGGAGCCGATGGATCCGGCTCCGGGGTGATTTCGATCGCACAGTTCTTAGGGCCACGAGCTACGTACGAACCTCTCGTTTACCATCTGGACCAGCCTCAACTATCCCGGCAGAATGCGCGGGGTCAGGAAGAAGAGAAGTTCCTGGGCCGTGGAGCTGACCGTGGTGTGCTTGAACAGGTTGCCGATGACGGGCAAGCTGCCGAGCACCGGGACTTGTTGGATGTCGGTCCGCTGCTGGGTGACGATTACGCCGCCGATAACCATGGTGGCGCCGTCGGCAACGAGAACCTTGGAAGTGGCTTCCTGCGTGTCAATGGCGGGAATGCCTTCGACGCGCGGGATGGAAGGGTCAATCTGGTCGTTCTTGACGTCCACGTCCATGTAGATGGTGCCGTCAGAGGTGATCTGCGGCGTGACATCGAGTTCCAGCACCGCGTCCACGAACTGGACGGAGACGGTGTTGTTGACGATGGTCTGCACCGGGATCTTAGTGCCCTGCTTGACGATGGATTTCTGATTATTCTGGGCGACGATCTTGGGCTTGGAGATGAGCTTGCCGACGCCGCGATCTTCCGCGGCGGTAATAATCATGTCCAGAGCGAAATTGGCATTGGCGAACGAGTAGGAAAAGCCGCTGGTCGGAGTGGCCGCACCGAGATTGGTGAGCAGCGGGGCGGAGCCAGACGTCAACGGCGGAGTGCCGACCGCGAACGGCGGAGCGGGAGTATGAATGATCGGGCTGGTGCCGACAGCGGTGGCACCACCGATGGTGCTGCCGTGCGCGCCGAGTCCAAGACCGAACTGGGTGCCGATTTCACGCGAGAAGGAGCGGTTGGCTGCAACGACGCGCGCTTCGATTTCGACCTGTTGCGACTTGCGGTCTAGCTGGCGCAGGAGATTATCGAGCACCGGGAGGACCGTAGGAATGTCGCGAATGATTAAAGTGTTGGAGCGGGAGTCGGCCAGGATATCGCCGCGCGAAGAGAGGAACTTCTTCAGCGTGGGAACCATGTCTGCGGCCTTGGCGTAGCTGAGGACGCGCGTGGTGGTGACCACGTCGGCGGCTTCAGCTTGCGCCTTGGCGAGTTCGCGGTTCTGTTCGGCTTCGTGCTTCAAGGTTTCCTTGGTGGCGATGCGCAGGACGTTGCCGTCCAGCTGTTTATCGAGATCGTTATTCTTAAGAACGATGTCCAGAGCTTGATCCCACGGTACATCGTCGAGAACGATGGTCAGGCTGCCCTTGACGGCAGGGTCCACGACGACGTTCAGGCCGCTGATTTCGTGAATGAGGCGGAAGAAGTCGCGGAGGTCCACGTCTTTCAGATTGACTGAGATGGGTTCGCCGGAATAACGCGAGCCCGGAGCAGGCGTGGGCGCCTGTTGCGCGGCGGAGGAACCTGCCGGTGCGGTGGTGGTACTGTCACTGATTTCGGTGTAGCCCGTATTCGCTGCTGCTGGTTTCGGAGCGGCGGCGGGTGCGGGCTGGGGCGCTGGCGTAACCGGAACGGCCAGGGCCGCAGAAGGTTGCGTCAAGGCTGTGGGAAGAGCGGCTACCGGCGTCGGAACACTCGCTGGAACATTCGCCGGAACTGCTGGTGCGCTGATCGCCTTGGTGGTGGTTACGTCGTCCGGCTCGCTGTTGGCCGCCGGAGCTGAATCACTGGCGCCACCGGAAGCAGGAGTGGCGGATTCGGCGCGGAAGGCGACGGTGACGGCGTTGCCGGAAGCGTTCACGTTGTAGCGAGCAGGGGTGCGCAGATCGATGACGATGCGCGAGACCTGCGGAGTGAATTGAGCGAGACGGATTTCTTTTACTGGGTCCAGATTGCTGGCGATATTCTTTTCGCTGGTCTTCAGGCGGGCGCCGGAAAAATCCAGCACGATGCGGTCTGGATTGTGCAGGCGGCTGACGTGATAGCTGAGCTTGGCGTTGCCCACGACATTGACTTCGGTCTGGGCGCCAACCTGAGCGAGGTTCACCTGTTCGATATTTTGAAATTCAGCGGCAGCGGCCTTCGCATCCGAGGGCCTGGCGGAAATGGGCTTCAGCGCCGCGGGAGCGGGCTTCGCTTCCGCAGGCGCCGGTTTCGCAGCAGGCGCGGCCGTGATGGCCACAGGCTCGGCGGTGGCATCAGCGTTACCGTTGGCGGAAACAAAGAGGGTGAGCTCCTGATTGCCATTGCGAGCGAGACGCGGAGTGATGCCGGGTCGCAGCAGGATCTCCAAGCGCACCACGGGCTTTTGGCCAGCGGAGTACGTGGTGAGGCGGTAGCTCTTGACGAGCTCCGAGGGCACCACGCGAGCGCCGGAAGAATCGCCCGCCGACACGCCGGACAGGTCGAGCACATAGAGGCTCTCACTGGGGCGGTACGTGGTGTATTCGAAGGGCCCGTTGGCCTGAGCATCCAGGGTCACGGCGCCGTCCTTCACCACGGCCTTTACATGCACCACCGGCAGATCACTGGCCGATAGCGCTCCATTCGACAAAATCAGGGCTGCCGCCACGAACGCAGTCAGGCCCCACGCCCTCCGCATAATCCTCATTGCTGCTCTCCTGCACTCGGGTAGATTCGTTTCGTAACGATTTTTTCGACCGATTTCCCGAAAGCATCCTTGGAAACTTCCTTGAACGTGACGCCGTCCAGGCCGATCTTTTCCACATCGCCGTCGTAGAGCTGGTCGCCTTCACGAAGGAAATAGACACGTTGGTCGGGATTGGTGACTACGGCGAACATTCCGTTGGGTGAACGGATCGCGCCATCCACGCGGACGGTGGCGACCACCAAACCAGCCTTGCCTGGGGGCAAGGGCGGGCCGCCGCCGGGTTTGTGTTCATTGACCAGCGGCACAAAAGGATCACGCGCGGCCACTTTGACTACGGCCGGATTGGGAGCCGCGGCGTTGGCGTCTGGAGCTTGCTTGGGCGCAGTCGCTTTGGCTTTGTGCGCGGGCTTCTTGGCCGGCTTGGCCTGCGTCTGAGCTGGCGCCGGAGCCTGTGCCTGCGCCCAAGTAGCCGGGACGAGGCAAAGGGACAGTGCCAGCGCGGTAAGGATTAAGTTGAATGCCTTGGGCAGTCTCATCGTTGTCGTCCTATCGCTTTGCCGGCGCAGCTGGCGCCGCCGCAGGAGGCGCAGCGTCTGCCGCCTTCGAGAAGAAAGTAGTAACGTTCATGACGCCGGTGACAGAGGTTCCGGGAGTCATGCGATAAGTGGCGTTTGAAGATGTGCTGGCGGTACTGGTGAGCTTCAGATCGCCAACATTGATGATGCGCGAGAGCCGGCCGAGCTTGGAGAAGAAATCCAGGACCGCGAAATACGGACCATCGGCTTGGACTTCAAACGGGACTTCGAAATAAAACTGTTTGGGAGCGATGGGCAGCGCCTTGAGGCGGCGAATGGAGACGCCGGAGCTGGTGGCAGCGCTCTGGATCATGATGATGAACTCGTCCACTTTCTTGTCTTCGGGAACGATGGTCTGGAGGGTGGCGAGCTGTTTGGAGAGCGCATCCATTTCGGATTGCAGCTCAGCGCGGCGCTGTTTGTAAACGCGCAGGCTGGCGACGTCGGCTTCCAGAGGCTTCTCCTCCTGCTGCGCGGCCTCGAGTTCATTGCGCACGGTGGCTACCGGAGAACCGGGGACGTAGAACCCAGCGGCGATCAAAACAACGGCGAGGCCCAGGAAGAACAGAGCCTGAAGCGGCCAGGGCCAATCACGAAAACTGGTAGCCATCGCTAACTCCTCCCCTTCGGCGCGGGCTGCGGGGGCGTGGTAGTAGTTCCAGCAGCGGGCTTCGTCTGGGGTTGACCCGTAGAGGCGGCGGCCGGCTGAGCGATCGCGGCGGACATGGTGAAATTGTAAGTGGTGACGGATTTGGCCACGTCGTCCTCTTTCGCTTCGTTGATCTCAATCTTGTCGAAGTAGCCAGAGCGCTTGAGCTGGGTGATGAAATTGGCGATGGAGTTGACGCTGCCAGCTTCGCCGACAATGTCGAGGCTGTCGCCCTTGCGTTCCAAACTGGTGAGCCAGAGCTGGTCAACGCGGACGACAGTGTTGGCGACCATTTGGAGCAGTTCCTGAGCGCCGGTGCGATTCTTCTGCAAGTTTTCGATGACGCCGATCTGGGTCTGCAGGGCGGCTTTCTGAGATTCGAAGCGGTCAACTTCCTGCTTGATTACCTGCAGGTTGGCCTTCTCCAATTTCAGAGCGGCAATGCGGTTGTTGGTATCGTCGAGCTGCTTCTTCTGCGAATAGTAGGTGACCGAGAGCACGATGAGCGCGATAGCCAGGGCGGCGACTCCCAGCAGTATCTGCAGCGTGGACTCCAGCGGCACGGATTGTTTGGTGGCCTTAGGACGGACCTGGCCGAGTAAGTTGATGCGAATCATGGCGTGTCGAAGCTCCTCAGCGCCAGGCCCACAGCGATGGCCAGGCGCGGCGCCAACTCACGGATCTGGCTCTCATCGTGACGCGCGGGATTGATTGCAATCTTACGGAACGGGTAGAGTTCCTCGACCGGCATGGCAAATTCCTCTTTGAGCAGGTCGAGCAGCCCGGGAACGCGCGCGGTGCCACCGGCGACGTAAATGCGGCGGATATTTTCACCGCTGGCGGTCGCACGGAAGAAGTCGAAGGTCTTTTGAATTTCCAGGATCAAGATGTCAGAGACGGAGCGCAGAATGGCGGTGCGCTGTTCTTCGTTGACGCCCGCCAGGGTACCGCCCATTTTAAGTTTTTCGGCGTCTTCGAAGCTCAGGTCCAGTTCCTTCTGCAACGCGTCGGTGTACTGATTGCCGCCGACGGAAACGTCGCGGGTAAACAACGGCGTCCAGCCGCGGACGATGTTGATGTTCATGACGCTGGCGCCGACGTTGAGCAGAGCGACGACTTGCGAGGGGTCAGGTTCGTAATTGACCTCGAAGCAGTTCTGCAGGGCGAAGGCGTCAATGTCCACGATCACCGGAACTTTGCCGGCTTGCGCCAGCACGTTGGTGTGGTTCAGGATTTTGTCTTTCTTGACGGCGACGAGCAGGACGTCCATCTGATTTTCGGTGGCCTCGAGCAGTTGATGGCTGAGGTTCACGTCCGCGATGTCGAAAGGAATGTGCTGGCTGGCTTCGGCCTGCACGCGATCGAAGAGTTCGTCTTCGGTCATCAGCGGCATGCTGACGCGCTTGACGATGACGGAGTGGCCGGAGACGGAAGTGGCAACGTCTTTGGTTTTGATTTTCTGATTGTCGAAGATCGAGATGATCTTCTCGGCGACCGAGGGAGCGTCCATGATAGCGCCGTCCACGACGGTATCTTGGGCGAGGGTTTCGATGCCGTAACTGACCAGCTCGTAGCCTGCCTTGGTCTTCTTCAGCTCGACTGCCTTGACAGAACTCGAGCCGATGTCCAGGCCGATTAGTGATTTCGTTTTACCCAGATTGAACATCGCGCGGCCCCTCACTCCTCACCCCATCCCGCTTCGCAGGACGGGCACGGCTTCATCTGGAGCTAAAATTTTCTTTGGAGAAAAAACCCAAAACCCGTTTCGAGCTTAGCTACATCACCCCGGGTACGGCGCCGACTCTGGAGAGGACCGTCAGTACTGCTACGCCCGGTACCTTTCCTCTTTCTCCGTTTATTACATCCGCAGCACGGAGTGTCAACGAACATGTTGCGATGGTGTGCTATTGGTAAAACATAGTCCGGAAGGACAGGTAGGCGAAAAGGACAGGTAAAAAGGACAGGTGGGATGGCGCTAAAGCCCTTAAATATTGAGGGAAAGGGCCAAAAAGGCGAACGCTTTCAGGGTTCGCCTGGGGTTTACTTTTTGTTCGTGGGCGCGAGTTTTAGTTGGTGCCATATTGCGTCCACCCGCTTTTTTGTGGCGTGGTCCATTTTAATTTCGTCGGGCCAACGTCCGGCGAAACCTTCCTCGGGCCATTTACGGGTGGCATCCACACCCATTTTTGAACCGAAATCCTGGCGGCGCGCGGCGTGGTCGAGGGTGTCCACGGGACCGAGAACGAACTGAATATCGCGCTCCGGGTCGATCGCGCAGAGCGCTTTCCAGACGACTTCGCTGGAATTTTGGACGTCCACGTCGTGGTCGACGACGACGACTACTTTGGTGAACATGGCCTGACCGAGCGACCAGATCGCGTTCATGATTTTGCGCGCCTGGCCGGGGTAGCTTTTGCGGATGGCGACGATCATCAAGTTTTGGAAGATGCCTTCGGCGGGCATGGCCACGTCCACAATTTCCGGATACTGCATTTTCATCACGGGCATGAAGACGCGTTCGATGGCGTGGCCCATGAAATAGTCTTCCTGCGGAGGAGGGCCGACGATGGTGGTGAGGTAGAGCGGATCTTTGCGATGGGTGATGCATTGAATGTGAAAGACGGGAAACTGGCCCTCGAGGGAGTAGAAGCCGGTGTGGTCGCCGAAGGGGCCTTCGGTGCGCATCTCGCCAATTTCGACGTAGCCTTCGAGGACGATTTCGGCGTTGGCGGGGACTTCTAGATCAACTGTTTTGCAGGCGACGAGATCAACAGGGTCTTTGCGCAGGAAGCCGGAGAACATGAACTCGTCCATATCTGGCGGAACGGGAAGAATGCCGGCTAGCGCTGTGGCTGGGTCTGCACCGATGGCTACGGCCACTTCCAGTTTGCCACTGGGATTTTTGGCGCGGCTGCTGCGGTAGTGGTCGGCGCCGTGCTTTTGCGTTTGCCAGTGCATGCCGGTGGTGCGGGAGTCGTACACCTGCATGCGGTAGCAGCCGACGTTGCGTTTGCCATTTTCCGGGTTTTTAGTGATGACCATGGGCCAGGTGATGTAGCGGCCGCCGTCCTGCGGCCAGCATTTCAGGATTGGGAAATAGTCTAGCGAAAAATCATCGGTGCGGACTACGTCCTGGCAGGCGCCGCTGCGGACTGTCTTCGGAAAAAAGGAGCCGATCTCGGCAAGTTTGGGGAGCATTTTAACTTTTTCGAGGAGACCTTGGGGGGACTGGAGATCAAGGAAAGAGCTGATGCGTGCGGCTACTTCGTCGAGCGAGTTAACTTCCAGGGCCATGCACATGCGGCGTTCGGTGCCCACTAGATTGGTGACTACTGGGATTTTGGAATTTTTGGGATGTTCGAAGAGTAGGGCTGGGCCTTTGGCTTTTACGGTGCGGCCGGAGATTTCTGTGATTTCCAGGATGGGATCGACTTCTGTGGTGATGCGGCGGATTTCTTCGTGCTTTTCCAGTTTGTGGATGAAATCGCGGAGATCTTTGTGCGCCACTGCGGCTCCTTGGATTTGGAGTTGACACTTTAGCATGGAGGGAAGGGCGGAGGAAAATTTGCCCCAGAGGCACAGAGACACGGAGGGCGCAGAGAAAGGGAGGACGGATTTTATTTCGCGCCAACTGGGACGGGTACGTCGGTGCGCGGGTTGATGGAAGATGCAAGGCATTCGGGCTTGCGGGCTGGCGCCTGGGCGATTAGGCGGGTGGCTGCGTCGCGGTAGCGGCCTACCAGTGGGTTGTTGGAGGCGGCGGTTAGGGGGATGCCTAAGGTCACGGCTTCACTTAATTGGCAGTAATCGTTGGGGAGGCGGGCGAAGAAGGATTGTTTCAGGATTTTTTCGGATTGTGCGATTGGGTCGTCGTCATTTTGGCGAGCGCGATTGATGATGATTTGAAATTTGGTGCGATCGAGGCCCGCGGAATCGGCAGCGTGGAGATAGCGTTCGAGCATGCCTAGAGCGAGGGCGCTCGGTTCGGCGATGAGTAACAGAGTGTCGGCGGTGTGGAGCACGCGGGCCCATTCGGCGGCGTTGACGAAGCCGAGGTCCACGACTACGAAATCATATGCGGCGCGGGCTAGTTCGAGAATGCGCAGCCGGGATTCGAGGGTGACGGACTGGCGTTGTTCAGCGCGCAGAGCCGCGTGCAAGGGGCCGGCCAGGATTTCGATTCCGGATTTGTGGTGGGTGAAAAGGCTGGCCAGGAAGGATTCGTCGAGGCGATCGATGCGTTCGAGCGCGTCGAGCAACGTGAAGCGCGGCTGGAAATCCAACATCAGGCCGATTTGGCCGAAGGGGCGGGCGAATTCGAGGAGAGCGACGCGTTTGGAGGTGAGTTGCGCTAGTTGCACGGCGAGATTCAGGGCGACCGTGGTGGCGCCTACGCCGCCTTTCGAGCCTGTGACGACGATTAATTTTTCAGCCACGCGGTGAATCTCCGGAGGTGGAATTCGCTCGGCGATATATTGAGGGCGCGACGATGGGGAATTTTGCGGGCGTGAGCGGAGCGGGCGGCCAGTTCCCTGCCCCTGCGCACGGGGCGTCGCGGAAATCTGCCGCGCGGAACTGGTGATGGATGGGGCGTGGAGGCGGCACATTGGATTCATCGGCCAGGATCGGAAAATCGTTACGGTGTGATTCACGGAGGTGCGGTACTATTTCGCGGACTTTTGGGCGCGAGAAATATCGTGGATCGCGAAAATTTCATGTGGAATATGGGGGCGGTGTTTCTCGATGAGCAAACAACACTTCTATTTCAAGCTGATTCCACCGCGGCCGTCGTTCGCCGCGGACATGACTGCCGAGGAACGGACGCTGATGATGGAGCACGTGCGTTACACGCGCGAGGCATTCGATGCAGGGAAGATTTTGATTTATGGGCCCGTGATGGCAAGCACGGGAGGCTTTGGCGTCGCGGTGCTGGAGATGGAGGACGCGGCCGAGGTGCAGAAATTTGCGGCTGAGGATCCATCGATCAAGGCGGGGATGAATACTTTTGAGTTTTGTCCGATGAGAATTGGGGCGGCACGCGGGTTGGCTTGAGATTTTCTTGCGTGCGGTAATTGCGCGGCGGGCTTTTCACGGGGCTGCGCGATTAGGTATAATCGCGGCAGTTGGAATGAGCGGGCGTCGTACAATGGCAGTATAGAAGCTTCCCAAGCTTCGGACGTGGGTTCGATTCCCATCGCCCGCTCCAATTATTCGCGGCCTCCACTTCCCTACCCGTTGTGATTTTTTCGCGGTGAGTCTGTTATTCCCCCGGCATCGGCGCGACACGCAGATTGTGCGCGCAAGTTTTCATTGAAAGATTAGAATGGCGTGCGCGTGGGGAGATCTTTATTTTGCTTCGAAGCGAGGACGGTTTGAGCAATGGGAAATTGGGATGGCGGCTGATTGGGGTTGCGGCGTTGATTTGCGCGGCGGTGGGTTGGAACGGGCACGCTGGAAGATTGGCGGCTGCGGCTCGCGGCGGCACGCGAGACGCTGCGCAGAACGGGTCGCAACGCAGCGTGACGATCACGGTGGATGATTTGCCTGGGGCGTTGCCGGGGAATGATTTCGCTTATGGGGATTTGAAGGAATTGCAGAAGATCAATCGGGGGATACCGGCGGCATTGAAGGCGCATCATGCTTGGGCGATTGGGTTTGTGAACGAGCGGAAATTGCAGGTTGCTGGGGAGCGTGACGCGCGGGCGGAACTCTTGCAGATGTGGTTGGACGCTGGGCTGTTTTTGGGGAATCACAACTACGCGCACGATGATTTCAGCAATACGCCTTTGCAAAAATATGAGGATGATTTGATTCGCGGCGAGGTGGTGACGGAGGCACTTTTGAAGGCGGCGGGAGAGAGCGAAAAATATTTTCGGCATCCTTATTTGAATACGGGAATGACGATGGAGGTGAAGACGGCGTTTGATGCTTTCTTGACGGAGCACGGATATACGATTGCGCCGGTGACGATTGAGGATGCGGATTACGTGTTTAATGATGTGTGGGCGCAAGCGCTGGAGAAGAAAGACAAGAAGCTGGCGGCGAAGGCTAAGAAGGAATATCTGGAGTATGTGGATACGGTGTTTGATTACGCGGAGAAGGAATCGGAGGAGATGTTTGGGCGGCAGATTCCGCAGACTTTGCTGGTGCACGATAATGCTTTGAATACGGAGTGTCTGGATGCTTTGCTGGGAAAACTGGAGAAGCGGGGGTACAGGTTTGTTTCGTTGGATGCGGCTCTAGCCGATCCGGCTTATGCAACGAAGGATCTTTACGTGGGGACTGGGATTTTGTGGATGGATCGGTGGAAATTGGCGTTGGGGATGAAATTGGATTTGAGTAAGGGGCCGGAGCCGCCTGGTTGGGCGGAGTCGATCTTTGAGCAGATGCGGAAGGAGAGGCAGAAAGAGTAGGGGTGGCTCGGGATGAGCGCGTGGAATTCAAAATCACCACTGATGAACACAGATGAACACTGATAAAGGCATTGATGAAAGCTTGCGAGGAGAACGGCGGAGAGATTTAACGCAGAGTGCGCAGCGAAAACGTAAGTCAAAAGATTTATCACAGAGGGCACAGAGAATACCTGAGGCAAATCCGCCGGCGTAAAAAGAAAAACCAGGCGGACGCTACAAATTCGACGACAACTTCAATTTCAAAAACAACTTCGATTGCTCCCGCGTGAAGGCGGCCGGCACAAATTCAAAACCTTTTGCTAGGCGATGGCTTGGGGGATGGCTTTTTTCCAGCGGCCTTGGGCTTTTAGGATTAGTTCTACTAGCTCGCGGACGGCGCCTTCGCCGCCACGGACTGTAGTGATGTAGTGGGCGGCGCGTTTTACTTCGTAAACGGCGTTGGCGACGGCTACGGCCAGACCGACACGCTCGAGGATTGGGAGGTCGGGAAGATCGTCGCCGATGTAGGCTACTTCTTCGTCGGTTACTCCTGCGCGGATCAGGATGGCTTTGTAGGCTTCTAGTTTTTTTGGCTGGCCTTGAATTACAAATTCCATGGAGGCTTCGCGGGCGCGGCGGGCGTTGGCTGGGGAGTCGCGGCCGGTGATGAGGCCGGTGCGGATGCCCATGATGCTGGCTAGTTTGATGCCGGCGCCATCGTGAGCGTGAAACATTTTCATTTCGGCTACGCTGTTGTCGGGGAAAGTTTGCAGGCAGACATAGCCGGGGGTCATCGTGCCGTCCACATCCATGAGGAGGACGCGAATGGGTTTGGCGCGGCGGAGGACGGCGGCGGGAAATTTTAGTTCTTTGATGGGCATGGTTCTGTTCCTTCTTTAAGAGACTCAAGTATTCCGTAAAAAGCAGATCCCTCACTGCGTCCCGCACCCGTCCCGCAGTCGCGGGACGGGAAAGAAAAAGCGCGGGGCTGCGTTCGGGATGACATCCACAGCATTCTTCCCGCGATCTGTTTGATCCAATGCAACGTCAAAGACGCCCGCCTAAAAAGAAAAAGCAGGCGGCCGCTACAAATTCAAAGACAACCTCAAATTCAAAAAAGAACTTCAACGGCTGCGCCAATCCTTCAGAGCAATTGCAGAGTCCAGAGATCATGGATGTGCAGGACGCCTTGTAGTTTGCCTGTAGGGTCTGTGATCAGCAGGCTGGTGATCTTTTTTTCTTCCATCAGGCGCAGGGCGCTGGCGGCTAGTTCTGTGCGGGCCAGGGTGACGGGATTTTTGGTCATGCAATCGGCGGCGGTTAGGGCTAGGACGTTTTCCTGGCGTTTCTGCATTACGCGGCGGAGGTCGCCGTCGGTGATTATTCCTAGGAGTTTGCCGTTGGGATCTGTGACGGCGGCTAGGCCCAGGCCTTTGCGGCTCATTTCGTAGATTACGTCGGGCATTTTTGTGGTTGGCCGCACGCTCGGGGCATCTTCGCCTTGGTGCATCAGGGATTCTACGCGGCGGAGTTTGTTGCCTAGGCGGCCGCCGGGATGGAGGGCTGCGAAGTCTTCTGCTTTGAAGCCGCGGCGTTCTAGTAGGGCTATGGCTAGGGCGTCGCCCATGGCCATGGCCGCGGCTGTGGATGCTGTGGGGGCTAGATTCAGCGAGCAGGCTTCTTCTTTTACGGCGATGTCCAGGACGATGTTGCTGGCTAGGGCCAGGGTGGATTTGGGACTTGCTGTGAGTGCTAGCAGCGGGACTGCCAAACGTTTTACGGTTTCGAGGAGTTCGATCAGTTCGGCAGTTTCGCCACTGGTGGAGATTGCTAGCATTACGTCTCCTGCCGTGAGCATGCCGAGGTCGCCGTGAAGCGCTTCGCCAGTGTGCAGGAAGAGGGCTGGCGTGCCGGTGCTGGCGAACGTGGCTGCGATTTTTCGACCTACCAGGCCCGATTTGCCCAGGCCTGTGACTACTACTCTTCCCTTGCAGGCGTGGAGAAGTTCTACGGCTTTTTCGAAGCGGGCGTCGAGGCGTTCGATCAGGCCATAGATTGCTTCGGATTCTACGCGTAGGACGCGCTTGGCGGTTTCGAGGCTCATTGCGGTTGGGCGTCCCATTCGCGCGTCAGAGCGGCGAGCCTTTGGATTTTTTGCAAGAGCGGGCGAAGTTTTTCCAGCGGGAGGGCGTTTGCACCGTCGGAGAGAGCTCGCGCGGGATTGTCGTGGACTTCCAGGAACAGTCCATCGATGCCCGCGGCGGTACCGGCACGGGCTAGCGACTCGATGAATTCTGGTTGGCCGCCGCTGGACTTCCCTGCTCCGCCGGGGAGTTGGACGGAATGGGTGACGTCGAAGACAACCGGGTAGCCGAATTTTTTCATTATGGGGAAGGAGCGCATGTCCACGATGAGATTTTGATAGCCGAAGGAAGTGCCGCGTTCGGTGAGGATGATTTTTTCGTTGCCGGTGCTCGAGATTTTTTCGGCGGCGTTGGACATTTCCCAGGGGGAGACGAACTGGCCTTTTTTTACGTTGACGATGCGGCCGGTGCGGCCTGCGGCGGCAAGCAGGTCGGTTTGGCGGCAGAGGAACGCGGGGATTTGCAGGATGTCGCAGACTTCGGCGGCAGGGTTGACTTGGAAGACGTCGTGGACATCGGTGAGGATCGGCAACCCCGTGCGCCTTTTTATGGCGGCCAGGATGCGCAGGCCCTCTACGAGTTGCGGGCCGCGGAAAGAGGAGACGGAGGAGCGATTGGCTTTGTCGTAGGAGGCTTTGAAGATGTAGGGGATTTTTAGATCGGCGGCGATGGCGGCGATTTTTTCGGCCATGCTGGTGGCGTGAGATTCGGATTCGATTACGCAGGGGCCGGCGATCAGGAAGAGCGGGGCGTTTAGGCCGAATTGGATGTTGGCGATCGAGAAGCTGCTAGATGGTGGCATGTGTGGGCGAATGGTTGCGGGAACAGGTTATGCGGGAATGGGAGGTATTTCAACTTTGAATTGCGGGAGAGCGTGGCGCGAGAATGCAGGAGAGATCCCCGCCTTCGGCGGGGCCGGCTTGAGGCAACGGCGCCGCCCTCCCGTCGCAAAATCACTCAGGGCAGGCAGGATGCCGATGCTCGTCGCATCGTTAGAGAAAGGCAAGAACATTAATACAGCGAATACGGAGGAAAACAGGAGGACACCGAGACTAATGCGATCACGACTAGAGTGCAACCACATGGGAATGCAACGGTGCGGCGCTCTCATAACCCAAGCGCTTCGGATTGTGGTAGGATGAGGCATGCCGACGATCTTGCGATTTGGCGGCTTGCGGGTGGCCGTCTATCTCAATGATCATCGGCCCGCACATGTGCATGTGATGGGTCGAGGATGTGAGGCAGTGTTCAATTTGAATTGCGCGGCTGGGCCTGTGCGGTTGCGCGAAAATTATGGGTTTACGCGGGCGGAGAGTTCGCGGATCGCGAAGAGTTTGACGAAACAGTTGCCGGCGCTCTGTCGAGCGTGGGAGAGGATTCATGACATCGCGTGAGGAATTTGAGCGGGCTGGGCAGCGAGGTGCGGGTTTGCGGGCTGCTCTGCCGACGGCTATTGTGGCACGTTATGATCGGCGGCTCGGACGGGTGGTGATCCGGCTTAGTTCTGGGTTGGATGTGGCGTTTTCGCCGCGAGACGCGCAGGGATTAGAGAATGCTCGGCTCGCCGAGCTTCGTGAGATTGAGATTAGTCCTTCGGGGTTTGGGATTTATTTTCCGCGGTTGGACGTGGATATTTATTTGCCGGGGCTTTTGCAGGGATTTCTGGGGTCGCGGGGTTGGATGGCGGCGCGGCTGGGTGCGGTCGGAGGAAAATCACGCAGCGCGGCGAAATTATCTGCTGCTCGTCGGAATGGGAAGCTGGGTGGACGACCTAAGATGGTGCGCGATCGGGCGCGGCGTCGGGGAAAGCTATCACCGCGGAGACACAGAGGACGCGGAGAAATACCAGAACGTAATTGTTAGTCGATGGCGGGTTCGGCCGTGGTTACGCGGGATTCGCTGGTGGTGGCGCTTAGGCGGTGGTGGCGATTTTCCAGGCTGGCGCGGATGAAGGCGGCGAACAATGGGTGCGGAGCTAACGGCTTGGATTTAAATTCGGGATGGAATTGGCAGCCTACGAACCACGGATGATTCGGAGCCTCGATTATTTCCACGTAGACGCCGTCGGGAGTGCGTCCGGTGATGCGGAAACCGGCGCGGGTTAGGGTTTCTTCGTACTCGCAATTGAATTCGTAGCGATGGCGATGGCGTTCGGAAATTTCTAGCGTGCCGTAGGCTTTGGCTGCGAAGGAGCCGGCCTCAAGTTTGCAAGGCCAGGCGCCAAGGCGCATGGTGCCGCCCATTTCGTCCACGCCGAGCAGTTCGCGGAGTTTATAGATCACGCGATTGGGCGTGGAGGGATCGAATTCGGTGCTATCGGCGTGCTCGATGTGCGAAACCTGGCGGGCGTATTCGATGGTGGCGCACTGCATGCCGAGGCAGATCCCGAAGAACGGGATTTTTTTCTCGCGGGCGTAGGTGATGGCGTGAACCATTCCGGCAATGCCGCGTTTGCCGAATCCGCCGGGGATCAAAATGCCGTCCACGTGGCGCAAGCGTTGCTCGGCGGTGGCGGGCGAGTCTATTTCTTCAGCTTCAATCCACTCGATTACCACGCGCTGACGATTTGCCAGACCGCCATGGCCCAGGGCTTCGCGCAAACTTTTGTAAGCGTCTTCCAGCTGGACGTACTTCCCTACTACGCCGATGCGGACTTCTCCGGAGGGATGTTCGAGGGTTTCGAGCATCGCAAGCCACGGGCTCAGGTCGCGCGGCGGAGCTTCGAGGCGAAGGAGGCGCAGGATTTGTTCGTCGAGGCCTTCGGAAGCTAGCGTCATGGGAACTTCGTAGATGTTGGCAACGTCTGGCGCGGAGATGACACAGGATTCGGCTACGTTGCAGAAAAGCGCGATCTTCGCTTTCAGATCGGCGGCTAGCGGGCGGTCGCTGCGGCAGATTAGGACATCGGGTTGAATTCCGATGCTCAGGAGTTCTTTCACGCTGTGCTGCGTTGGTTTTGTTTTTAATTCACCCGCAGTGGGGATGAACGGGACCAGCGTTAGGTGCACGAAAATTACATTTTCGGGGCCGAGTTCCAGGCGCATCTGGCGGATGGCTTCGAGGAACGGCAGCGATTCGATATCGCCTACGGTGCCACCGATTTCCACGAGGACAACGTCCACGCCTTCGGCAACTTTGCGGAAGGCGGATTTAATTTCGTCGGTGACGTGCGGGATTACTTGGACTGTTTTGCCTAGGTAGTCGCCGCGGCGTTCCTTCGTGATGATGGATTCGTAGAAGCGGCCGGTGGTCCAGTTGTGGTCCCGCGTTAAGTGCGCGGAAGTGAAGCGTTCGTAGTGGCCGAGGTCGAGATCGGTTTCGGCGCCGTCGTCGGTGACGAAAACTTCACCGTGCTGATAGGGAGACATAGTGCCAGGATCAACGTTGAGGTAGGGATCGCACTTCTGGAGGGTGACGCGAAGGCCGCGGCTTTCGAGCAGGCAGCCCATGGAAGCCGCTGCTACGCCTTTCCCGAGAGAAGAAACCACGCCACCCGTCACAAAAATGTATTTTGGGGCGGTGCGCAAGTCGGGTGAAATCCTCCGGGACAATCTGCGTACGAAACATTATGCGGGGATTTGGGGTGAGAGTCAAATTAGGAATTTTTTGGTGGTGGATTAATTTTTTTGGAGTTGAGAGTTGAAAGCTGACAGTTAAAAGCCAACGACGACGCGAGACTTTTGCCGTCGAGACGCGGACGGCGCAGAGAAAAGCGAAGCTACGGAAACGTTGACGCCCGGGCAAGATGGGGCGCAGCAAGCAGCGCCCCTACCGCTTGATTCGCGTGCTCGGCGATGATCGATGGCGGTCTGAAGACCGCCTCTACAACTTCAATTGCTGGATTGGGCGGAGGATTTGGCGCGGGACTGCAGGAGTTTTTCTACTTTTTGGATGTCCCCCGGGACGTCAACGCTTACGGCATTGTAGTTCGTTTCGACCACATGCATGTGGAAGCCGTTTTCCAGCCAGCGGAGTTGTTCTAGTTGTTCGATGCGTTCTAGTTCGCCGGGGGGGAGCGTGGGAAATTCTAGCAAGGCTTCGCGGCGGTAGCCGTAGAGGCCGATGTGCTTCCAGTGCTTGGCGGCTACGCGATCGCCGGTGTCGCGGACCCAGGGGATGGGGGCGCGGGAGAAATAGAGGGCTTGGCCGTCGAAATCCTGGACGACTTTGACGATGTTGGGATCCATGATTTCGCCGGGGAGGGTGATGGCGGCGCAGGGAGTGGCTAGCTGGATGGAGTCGTCATCGGCCATGGCAGCGGCCACGGAGTCTATGGTGCCGGGATCGATCAGGGGTTCGTCACCCTGCACGTTGATATAGATGTCGGCTTGGACGTGGGTGGCAACTTCGGCGATGCGGTCGGTGCCGGTGCGGTGGTCGGCGCGGGTCAAAATGGCTTCGGCACCGAAGGATTCGACGGCGGACTTGATGCGCGGATCTTCGGTGGCGACGATGATGCGCGAGGGGAGGGTGGCGAGGCGGACGTGCTCAACGACGTGCTGAATCATGGGTTTGCCGGAGATAGGAGCTAGGGGTTTGCCGGGAAAACGGGTGGAGGCGTAGCGTGCGGGGATGACTACCAGGACCGCGGGAGCGCCAGAATTTGGCATCGGGGTTGCTCACCTTTCGCCAGCGCCGGCATCTTAACACCTATTGTAGAAGCCAAGGCGCTGAATTCTGCTCGGGTCGGATGGCTCGGAAGTTACATAGAAGTGACAAGTGGCGCTTGCATTGGGGTGCGCGGGTGGTAGAATCCCCGCCAGCGACCTGCAGAGCTGCCCAGAGCCAAGCGAGTCCCGCGGCAGAGGTGGGGGCCAAGTTGAGAAACCGCGCACCGCAGCCAGCTGGAAGTGCACCAGTTGCGAGACTTTGCGCGTTGCTGATTTTTTGCTGCTCTTGCCTGATTGCAATTCCCGCCGCGGCACAGACGCAAGGCCCCACGCATCCTGAAAATTCCCAGAAAATCGAAAAAGGCAAATCGCTGCATGCGGAAACCGATATCACGCTGGTTCCCATATCGGTGACGGACCCTTATGGGCGTCTGGTGACCGGATTGGAGCAGGAGAATTTCCGGGTGTTCGAGGACAACAGCGAGCAGGAGATTGTGCGCTTCACCAGCGAGGATGTGCCGATTTCGATTGGCGTGATTTTCGATATGAGCGGCAGCATGACGGACAAGATCGAAAAATCGCGGCTGGCGGCGGTGCAATTTTTCCGCACGGCGAATCCACAGGACGAATTCCTGCTGGTGAATTTCAACGACCGCGCGCAGCTGGCGAGTAACTTCACGGGAAGCGTGGAGGAATTGCAGAACCATTTGATGTTTACGGCGGCGCACGGAGAGACGGCGCTGCTGGACGGGATTTACCTGGGACTGAGCGAGATGAAAGGAGCACGCAACACAAAGAAGGCGTTGCTCATCATATCGGACGGAGGAGATAATCATAGCCGGTACTCCGAGACGGATATTCGGCGGTACGCGCGGGAAGCGGATGTGCAGATTTACGCGATCGGGCTTTTTGATCCGAGTGGCGGTCCGACGCCGGAAGAGCAACTGGGGCCATCCTTGCTGGCGGATTTGACGCAGATGACGGGCGGGCGCGCGTTTGCGGTGAGCAATCTGAAGGATTTGCCGGATGTCGCGACGAAAATCAGCATGGAGCTGCGCAACCAATATGTCTTGGGATACCGACCGAGCGATCACAATCACGATGGGAAATGGCGCAAGATTAAAATCAAGCTGCGTCCGCCGAAGGGACTGCCTCCGCTTACTGTTTATGCCAAGACCGGATATTACGCGCCGGGACATTAGGCATATTCTTTCTTTTGCGTTCTTGATTCTGATGCTGGCAGTGTGCTCGGGGCCTGCTGCACTGGCGCAAAATCCGATACCTCCTACTCCTCCTCCGCCGCCTCCTCCCGGAGCTGCAGGCTCGAACACGCAGACGGATCAGAGCCATCATCTGAAATCCGTAGTGGATTTGGTGGTGCTGCACGCGACCGTGGTGGATGACAAGGGACAATTCGTGCCGGGATTGACGGGGAACGATTTCAAGGTATTTGAAGACAAGGTGGAGCAGAAGATTTCGGTATTTTCGAAAGAAGATATTCCGGTGACGATGGGGCTGGTGATTGACAACAGCGGAAGCATGAAGGAAAAGCGGCCGCAGGTGAATGCGGCGGCGCTTTCGTTTGTGCGCACGAGCAATCCGGCGGACGAAGTTTTCGTGGTGAATTTCAACGATGAGTATTATCTGGATTTGGATGAGGATTTCACAAGCAACGCGCAGGAATTGCATGAGGCTTTGGAGCGGATTGACACGCGCGGCAGTACCGCTTTGTATGACGCGATCATTGGTTCCCTGGACCATTTGAAGAAGGGGCACAAGGACAAGCGCGTTTTGCTGGTGATTACGGATGGGGATGACGACGCCAGCCGGAAGGATTTCGCTTATACGGTGAAGGCGGCGGTGGAATCGAACGCGGTGATTTATGCGATTGGCGTGTTTAGCGATGAGGACCGGAAGAATCAGAAGAAGATGGTGCGGAAGTCCAAGAAAGAATTGACTACTTTGGCGGAATCTACTGGTGGATTGGCATTCTTTCCGGACCGGTTGGAGGATGTGGATCCGGTTTGCGTGCAGGTGGCGCGAGATATTCGGAATCAGTACACGTTGGGGTATTACCCCACTAATGCGGCTAAGGATGGGACGTTTCGCGGTGTGAAGGTGGAATTGGCTCCGCAGAAGGGGCACGAGAAATTGGCGGTGCGGACGCGGACTGGGTACTACGCGCAAAAGGCTGCGCAGGGAGATTAGGCGGCGATTCTTTTGTTTTGGTTTCTTCTGTTCCCACGCATCGCTTCTTCAAGGTTCTAACATCTGCAGAAAACTGACTCCGTGCGGGATCTTGGTGTGGAAATTTTCTGCTACGGTTTGGCCCATGTCGGCTAGGGTTTCGCGTGTGCCTATGTTTGCGCCGCTTGTGCTGGGGCTGTAGGCGATGACTGGGACGTATTCGCGGGAGTGATCTGTGGTGGGATTCACGGGATCGGGGTCACAGCCGTGGTCGGCAGTGATTATTAGCAGGTCATCGGGATGCATTGTTGCTAGGAACGGGCCAAGCATCGCGTCGAATTCTTCTAGGGACTTTGCGAAGCCTTCTACGTCTTTGCGGTGGCCGTATAGCATGTCGAAGTCTACGAGGTTGGCGAAGATTAGGCCCTTTGGTTGGCGCTGAAGCGCTTCTGTTAGTTTGGCCATGCCGTCGGCGTTATTTCTTGTGGTTACGTAATTGTTTACGCCGCGGCCGTTGTAGATGTCGTGGATCTTGCCTATGCCGAAGACGGGGGTTTTGTTTTCGGCGAGGACGTCGAGGAGCATGGGCTTCGGCGGTTCGACGGCGTAATCGTGGCGGCGTTCGGTGCGGCGAAAATTTCCTGGCGTGCCGGTGAATGGGCGGGCGATTACTCGGCCTACGCGGTTGGGGCCGTCGAGAAGTTTTCTGGCGATTTCGCACATGCGATAGAGGTCGGCGACGGGGATTATGTCTTCGTGCGCGGCGATTTGGAAGACGCTGTCGCCGGAGGTGTAGACGATGGGGTAGCCGGTGCGGACGTGTTCTTCGCCTAGTTCTTTCAGGATTTCTGTGCCGGAGGCGGGCTTGTTGGCCAGGGTGCGGCGACCGATTTGGCGTTCGAATTCGGCGATTAGCGCTTGCGGAAAACCGTGGGGATAGACCGGGAAGGCTCGGTCGAGCCAGATGCCGGCCATTTCCCAGTGGCCTGTGGTCGTGTCTTTTCCGGGGGAGCGCGTGGCGCCTTTGCCGTAGCTGCCGGCTGGATGCGCGGGTGGAGTGAGATGATCGAGCGGTTTGATATTCGCCAGGCCGAAGCGGACTAGATTCGGGAGGTGCAGCGGGCGCGAGCGGGCGATGTGTCCTAGGGTGTCGCGGCCTAGGTCACCGTAGTCGGCAGCGTCGGGGAGTTCGCCGATGCCGACGCTATCGAGGACGATCCAGATTACGCGCGGGAAGCGCTGAGTTCCCTGCCCCATTTGCGCCTCCCTCCGTGGTTTGCCGGCGCTTCGGAATTGAGATTGTACTTCACTTGCGTGGTTGTGCCATCGCGGACGAGAATCTGCGGTGGATGGATCGCCGCTGGTCCCTTCATCAGGGCTTGTTCGGAGCGCAGTCTTCAGAAGCACGAGAGCTGGCACGTGCATCTATCCAAAACGAAATGAGATAAATTATTGCCGTGTAGTAAGCGCCGTTTGTCAATAGGTCAAGCGACATGCTGCGCTCGAAACTTAGGTGTAGAGGCAGACTCCAAAAAAAAGAGCCAGGTGCTATCAAGTACCGAATGAAGTTTGGGGTCCGCGCACTGTCTGCCAGACTGAATGCGACAAATGTTGCTGGTATCGCAGCTAGTGCGGACAGGAAAATCCTTTTCATCGTAGCCGGGATCTTAGCATCGCCCGCATCAGCACGTCCAAATGCTGCGCGCTCGAAGGACTTTGGCGCGGCGAAGAGCGATTTTGCGGGCTTGACTGTCGAGCGTATAATATTAGGTTTACACACATGGCGACAGAGCCCTTAGACAAGCTGCCTCGCGGCGAAGCGGAAACGGAGGGTGTTTCCGTGGGCCGGAGTGCGCCTAGCGGGAAGACCGCAGTCGCGGCAGCTGGAGTTCCCCTCCCTGGGGACATTGAGGAGATCCGCGTGCGCGGGGCGCGCGTGCACAACCTCAAGAACATAGACTTCGTTATCCCTCACAACGCTATCACTGTTGTCAGTGGCGTCTCCGGCTCCGGCAAATCCAGCCTTGCGTTCGATACGTTGTACGCCGAGGGGCAGCGGAGGTATATCGAATCGCTTTCGGCTTATGCGCGGCAATTTTTGGAGCGGATTGAGAAGCCGGATGTGGATGAGATTACGGGGATTGCGCCGGCGATTTCGATACGGCAGAAGAATTCGACGCGGAATCCGCGGTCGACCGTCGCGACGGCGACGGAGATTTACGATTATTTGCGGCTGCTTTACGCGCGGATCGGGCGGACATTTTGTTTGCGCTGTGGCGAGGAAGTGCGCAAGGACACGTTGGATGAAATCGCGACGCGGGTGCTGGCGTTGCCGGCGGGGCGGCGGTTTTATGTGTTGTATGAACTGAAATTGACGGCGGAGACGGCGACGAACGCGCCGCAAGCGCCGCGGGCGCGGAAGGCGGTGCGTCCGGCGGCGGACGCGATTCGCGAGGCGCTGATTAGCTTGCGCAAGCGGGGGTTCAACAGGATCTATCAGGGCGGCCGCGTGTTTGAATTTGCGACGCCGGAAGATTTGTTGGACGTGGATTTCACGAAGCCGGTGTACGTGCTCGTGGACCGGCTGGAACTTTCGCCGGAAGTGCGTTCGCGGGTGATGGACTCGATTGAGATTTGCTACCGCGAGGGGCGTGGCGAGGCGATTCTGGAATTTGCGCCGGACGTGGCGGGAGCGACGCCGGAGCGGATGGTGTTCAACGAGCGGTTTGAGTGCAAAAAGTGCGGCGCGGTTTATCAGGAGCCGGAGCCTCGGCTTTTTTCGTTCAACAATCCGTATGGGGCGTGCCCGCGCTGCCAGGGATTTGGTAACACGGTGGATTTCGACCTGGACCGGGTGATTCCGGACAAGAGCAAGACGTTGAATGAAGGCGCGATCGAGCCTTGGACCAAGCCGCGTTACCGGCAGCTGACGATGGATATGCGGCGGTACGCGCGCGCGAAAGGGATTCCGATGGAGGTGCCGTTCCGCGATCTGACGGCGGCGCAGCGGCACGCGATTTTGGATGGCGACAAGGGCGAAGAATATATCGGAGTGAAGGGATTTTTCGGCTGGCTGGAGCGGAAGAAATATAAGTTGCACGTGCGCGTGTTTTTGAGCCGCTATCGCGGGTATGCGACTTGTCCGGATTGCCGCGGGACGCGTTTGCGGGCCGAGGCGCGAGCGGTGAAGATTGCGGGGCGCTCGATCACGGAAGTTTGCCAGATGACGGTGAAGGAGGCGCGGCCGTTTTTTCAGAATTTGCAATTGAGCGAGAGTGAGGCGGCGATTGTGGAGAAGGTGCTGGATGAAACGCAGCAACGGCTTCGGTTTTTGGATGACGTGGGGCTGGATTATTTGACTTTGGACCGGCTGACTTCGACTCTGTCGGGCGGCGAGGCGCAGCGGATTCAACTGGCTACTTCGCTGGGGTCGCATCTGGTGGGCGCTTTGTACGTGCTGGATGAGCCTTCGATCGGATTGCACCCGCGCGACACTACCCGGCTGATTGAAATTTTGAAGGGATTGCGCGACCTGGGAAATACTTTGCTGGTGGTGGAACACGATCCGGACACGATCATGGCGGCGGATTACGTGCTGGATTTGGGTCCCGGAGCGGGCGAGCATGGCGGGAAATTGATTTTTGCGGGAACGCGCGAGGCGATGTTGACCGATGCACATTCGCTGACGGGGCGTTACTTGCGCGGCGAATTGAAAATTGCGGTGCCGGCGCGACGACGCAAGACGACGGGCAAATTCCTGAAAATTATTGGAGCACACAGCCACAATTTGAAAGGCGTGGACGTGATGATTCCGCTGGGACTGCTGGTGGCAGTGACGGGCGTCTCAGGATCGGGGAAATCCACGCTGGTTTACGACGTGCTTTACAAGGCGCTGCAGGCGAAGCGCACCGGCGGAAATTGGAAGGAATGTGCCGATCGGCTGGAGGGCGATCAGTTTCTAGCGGGCGTGGAGATGGTGGACCAGTCGCCGATTGGGCGGACTCCGCGGTCGAATCCGGCGACTTATTTGAAGGCGTTCGATCCGATACGCGAAGTATTTGCGTCCACGCCCGAGGCAAAGAAGCGCGGATTTACGGCGGGACATTTTTCGTTCAACATTCCGGGCGGGCGTTGCGAGGCATGCCAAGGCGACGGGACTGTGACGGTGGAGATGCGGTTTCTTGCGGACGTGGAACTGGTTTGCGAGGAGTGCCGCGGGACGCGCTATAAGAGCGCCGTGTTGGATGTACGTTATAAGGATAAAAATATTCACGATGTGCTGCAGATGACGGCGCGTGAGGCAATTACTTTTTTCGCGGCGCATCCGAAGGTGACTGCGAAATTGCGCGTGCTGGACGAAGTGGGACTGGGTTATCTGCGGCTGGGTCAATCCGGGACGACCCTTTCAGGCGGCGAGGCGCAACGTTTGAAACTGGCGGCGCATCTTACGCGGCAGGAAAATACCGGCATCCTGTATATATTTGATGAGCCGACGACCGGGCTGCATTTCGACGATATACAGAAATTGCTGACGGCGTTTCGCAAATTGATCGAGGGTGGCGCTTCGGTGCTGATCATCGAGCACAATCTGGATGTGATCAAATCGGCGGACTGGGTGATTGATCTTGGTCCGGAGGGCGGCGACGAGGGCGGGCGCGTGGTGGCCGCGGGGACGCCCGAGCAAGTGGCGCGCAATCAGCAATCGCACACTGGAAAATATCTGGCGCGGGTATTGAATGGCGCGCGAAACGGCAATGGCAACGGCGGTGGCGCGAATCATGGGAATCACGCGACGGCGCCGGCCGATGCAGCAGTGCCCGATTTGCCGACGGAATGAAACGGCGGAGTGCTCTACTGATGAAGCCGCTGCTGCTTGGCGCTCTTGGCGTCTTTTTCGGCGCTGCGCTGCTGGCATTTTCTGGCGGCGCGGCATCGGCGCAAGTCGTTGGAACTTCTCGAACGAAAATTCCTCAGGACCCTGCTGCAATTGAATTGAATCGTCTGCTTGCTGCCGCGCAGGATGCCGTTAGTAAAAATGATTACGCTAGCGCGGCGCAGGATTATCGGGACTATCTGGCGAAGAAGCCGGACGATGCCGTGGTGCATTACGATTTGGGTTATGCGTACACGGCGCTGCAGAAACCCGCGGAAGCGAAGAGCGAGTACGAGAAAGCGATTGCGCTTGACCCGAAAATGGCCGCGGCTTATCAGAATTTGGGCGTGACGCTGATTCCTACGGATCCCGCGGCGGCGATTGAGCCGTTGCAACACGCGGCTGAGCTGATGCCGGAGGACGCGCGGACGAAGTGGTTGCTGGGGATCGCGCTGGAAGCGACGAAGAAGGATGCGCAGGCGATCGAGCAGTACCAAGCTGCCGCAAAGCTGGACGCGAAGAGTGTGGAGATTCGCAATTCGCTGGGATTCGCGTTGCTGAGGAATGGACGCGCGGGCGAGGCCGAGACGGCATTTCGCGAAGCGCTGTCATTGCTCCCGACCGGGCAGCCGACGGGCGCTGCGGCCGACGACGCGCACAAGGGATTGCTGCAGGCGCTGCTCGCGCAGAAGAAAAATGGCGAGGCGGCTGCGGAGATGGGGATGTATCTCGCGGGGCACACTGCCGATGCAACGATGCAGCTGGAGCACGCTTCCCTGCTGGTGGAGGCGGGAAAAGAGGACGAGGCGCTAGCCGAATTGGATAAGGGTGCGAGCGCTGGGCCGGAATCTTTGCGCGCTTTGAAATTGCGGGCGCTGATTTATTTTCACAAGCAACAATACGACCTCGCCGTGCCGGTGCTGACCAAGGCCATCGCGTTGGCACCGCACGATCCGGAGCTTACCGCGCAACTGGGGCACGCTTACCTGGAGAAAAAAGATTACGCAAATGCCGTGCCGGTGCTGGTGGCGGCGCTGAATATGAATCAGCAGTCCGTTGACGTGCTGAAGGATTTGGTGGCCGCGGAATATCTGAGCAAGAATTATGCGGCGACGCTGCACGGGCTGGACGTGTTGGCGCAAAAGGAAACACCGCCGATGGGGAGTTGGTTCGTGCGCGCCACTTGTTACGATAAACTGGGGCAAGCGGCCCCGGCGCTGGAGGCCTACAAGAAATTCCTGGAAATGAACAGGGACGAGAACAGCGACATGTACTTTGAGGCAACTGCACGCGTTCGAACGCTCACGCGCGAGCTCGCGAACCACAAGAGGTAGTACATTGCTGGTGGGTCAGAGGTTCTGGTTGGCGGTTTTGGTGGCGATGCTGGTTGCGGGTGCGGTGGCGGCCCAGGACCGGACGGCGGAGTTGCGTGCGCGATTTCAGAACGAGCCGGACCCGGTGCGCAAAGCGCGCCTGGTGGAGCCGCTGGCGAATGCGGAATTCCGCGACATTCACGCGAAGATCGACGCCGGAGATTTAGAAGCAGCTGCGGAAATTGCGGGTCGGGTGCGCGACGAAGCGCGGGCCAGCAAGAAATCGCTAGATACGAAGAGCCGCGACGTCGAAGCGCACCCAGAAGGCTACAAGCAATTGGAAATTTCGGTGCGCGAATCAATCCGTAGGCTGGACGATATTATGGTGAGCCTGGCGAAGGATGAACAGAAACCGCTGGCGGAGGTTCGGGTGGAACTTGAGACGCTGAACCGCGAGCTGATCCATCAACTTTTTCCGAAGCGGCCTGAAGGTTCGCCCGCGGCGCCCGCGACGGACGCGGATAAACCGAAGAATTAGGAGCGCGCGATGTGGCGGCAGGTACGAAGACTGGGGATCTGGACGACCTTGCTGATGGCGGCGACGGTGACGGTATCGGTTTCGGCGCGCGGCGTTCAGGCCCAGCAAGACAAGAAGGATTATTTAACGGACGCGGAGGGCGATCGTATACGCGATGCGGTAACACCGCCGGAGCGGATGAAACTTTTTGTGACGTTTGCGGACGACCGCTTGAAGAAATTTCAGTATGAGCTGACGCGCACCGTGCCGGAAGGTAGGCGCGCGGAGATTTTGAACGGCCTGCTGAACGCGTATGCGGGATGCATCGACGATGCGGCGGACCAGATCGAAGTGGCGCGCGAGAAGCAGGTGGATATTCGGGCGTCATTGAAGATCATGCAAACGAAGGGCAAGGAATTTTTGGAAGCGCTCCAAAAAATCAATCAGGGCGCCGGGCCGGAGTACGACATCTATAAGGATACCTTGCAGGATGCGATCGAAGGAACGCAGGACGCTTTGACGGACGTGGATAAGGCGCTGAAGGAATTGAATCCGGCGCCGGTGCGGAGAAAGCCTTCGTGAAGAAGCGGTGCGTGAAAAATCTGGTGCCGGGCGGCGAACGGATTTTCCAGCGGATTTATACGCGGCTTGGTTGCGAAGGGCGGCCGCCGAATTTTGTCGTGGAGTTTCATCCTTACACGGACCTTACACATACGATTCGGCTGCGCGAGGATACGGCTTACGTGCGTTTGTCGGATGCGTTGGATGATGCGCCGCATCCCGTGGTGGAAGCTACCGCGGCGATTCTGCTGGGGCGTCTGTACCGGCGGGAGCCGCCGAAGGAATTGCTGCAGACTTATCGGGAATTTTCGTACGCGGGTGCAACGCGGCGGCGCTTGCTGGCTTTGCGGCAGAGGCGGGCACGGCGGGTGGAGCACCGGCCGGCTGGGACGCATCACGATCTGGATCAGCTTTTTGAACGGCTGAATGCGCGATATTTTGGCGGCGGATTAATTAAGCCGCGGCTGGGTTGGAGCCGGCGGGTTTGGAGCAGCATGCTGGGGTGTTTTGATCCGGCGCTGCAGCAGATTGTGATTAATCGGCAGTTGGACCGCGAAGTGGTGCCCGAATTTGTCGTGGCTTATGTGATGTATCACGAGATGCTGCACGTGAAGCATCCGATGAAATTTGCGCGGTGCCGGCGGGAATCGCACGGGGTGGAGTTTCGGCGGGAAGAAAAGAAATTTGTGGATTATCAGCGCGCCATGAGGTTTTTGAATCGGTTTCCCGGGCGGTGAGGGGGTTTTCGTCGCCCGCCGCGTTCGCATTTTCTCCGACATTCACGAAAAGCAGATCCCTGCACTGCATCCCGCGCCCGTCCCGTCCCGCAGTTGCGGGACGGGACGGGAAAGAAAAAGCGCGGGACTCCGTTCGGGATGACAACCGAAAACACTTTTCGGGTGGAGTTTTACTTCTTGGAGAGTTTGTCGATTTTTTCGCGGATTTTTTTCGCGTCGGGGGCGTTTGGAAGCACCTGGAGATATTCTTTGTAGTAGCGCAGGGCCTCCGTGGGATCGTTCTTCTTTTCGTAGCACTCGGCTAGCAGAAGGCGCGGCTTGGCGAAATTGGCGCGCAGGCGGATGGCGTCTTCGAAGCGGCTGATGGCGGCGTCCGTGTCGCCTTTGTGCAGGTAAAACATTCCAACGTCAATATCTTGTTGGGCGTGGAAGGGGTCCCAGGCCGGATCGTCTTCGGGCGGGAGCACGCCGGGTTTGGATTTCTTCGCGTCGTTTTTGGGAGCGGGCGCGGGGTCGTTCTCCGGAGGCAGCACTTTTTTCGACGACGACTCCTGGGGGGCATCGGGGTCGGGGTCCGGACGCGGAGGCGTGGTGGCTGGCGGCTGCTGTTGTTGCGGCGGCGTGTCCGGTGGTCGCGCGGGCTGCTGGCCTGGTTGATTGTGCTGGTCCTGCTGATCTTGTGACTGAGCGTAGCAGGCGGGAGCCGACAGCAGCAGCGCGACGACGGGTGACATTCCCGCTAGAGTGACGAGCAGTGCGAATTTTGGGACGCTGCGATGCATGAGGCTCCTGCTGCAATTAGATAGCGTTTGCTATCATTGATGTTGTACGCGGTCCGATGCGTCAAATGCTAGTTGGGCGCTGCTTGGGCCGTCGTCAGACTTAGATATTGTAACTCGCCGCCATGGAACTCCGCGAAAAAGTCGCGCAATTGCCTACGCAGCCCGGGGTGTACTTGTTTTTGGACGCGGGCGAGAAAATTTTGTACGTGGGCAAGGCCAATTCGCTGCGCAGCCGGGTGCGATCTTATTTCATGGAGTCGCACTGGCAGGATGCGAAAACCGGATCGCTGGTGCGCGAGATTGCCGACGTCAATTACATCGTCGTGGACAATCAGAAGGAAGCGCTGGCGCTGGAAAACAATTTGATCAAGCAGCACAAGCCGAAATTTAATGTGCTGCTGCGCGACGACAAAACTTATCCGTATATCCGCTACACGGCATTTGAGAAATATCCGCGCGTGTATGTGACGCGGCGGCTGAATAAAGACGGATCGATTTATTTTGGGCCGTACTTTCCGGCGCGGCTGGCGTATTCGATGGTGAATCTGATTCACAAACATTTTCTGGTGCCATCATGCACGGTGGATTTGACGCGGACGCATCCGCGGCCGTGTTTGCAGTATTACATTCATCGTTGTTTGGGGCCGTGCGTGGCGGGGTTGGTGACGGATGAGCGTTATACGGAAGCGGCGCGCGATGTGCGCCTGTTTCTGGAAGGGCGACGCAGCGATTTGGCGCAGAGCTTGAAGGATCGCATGCAGTCCGCTTCGGAAGCGGAGCGTTACGAAGAGGCCGCCGGGTACCGGGATTTGCTGCGCACGTTGAACGAGATGGAGGAGCGGCAGAAAATCGCGGCGGCTTCGGGCGATGATACGGACGTGCTGGCGTGGTATGCGGAGCCGCCACAGGTGGCCGTGAATTTATTTCACTTGCGCGGCGGGAAAGTGGTGGACCGGCGGGATTTTTACTGGGAGGACATGGAGGAATTCAATCCAGAGGAGTTTCTACCGTCGTTGATCAAGCAGCTGTATTTGGATGCGGCTTATTTGCCGCGCTACATCCACACGCCGATGAATTTCGAGGATTGCGGTTTGATCGAAGAGGTGCTGACAGAGCAAGCCGGGCATCGCGTGGAGATATTGAATCCGCAGCGTGGGCAGAAGCATGCGTTTTTGGAATTGGTGGAGAAGAACGCGCAACATTCGTTTATTCAGCGCTTTCGGATTTTGAAGCCGAGCTCGGCGGCGATTGTGGACGCGTTGGAATCGGCGCTGGGGTTGCCGGAGCCGCCTAAGCGGATCGAGTGTTTTGATATTTCGCATATACAAGGGTCGGACACGGTGGCTTCGATGGTGGTGTGGGAATCGGGCCGGATGAAGAAAGCGGATTACCGGAAATTCATTATTCGCGGCGAAGCGATGGCGGAGGGCGCGGAAAAAGCGGCGGGGATTCTGCGCGACGATTTCGCAAGCATGGAAGAGGCAGTGGAGCGGCGCTATCGGCGGCTGCAGCAGGAAAAGAAACCGATGCCTAGCTTGATTTTGATTGATGGTGGGATCGGGCAATTGCACGCGGCGGCGAAAGCGCTAGATAAGCTCGCGATTATTAATCAGCCGATGGCTAGCATCGCGAAGAAGGAAGAAATTTTGTACGTGTTGGGGCGCGAGCACGAGCCGGTGGTATTGGAGCGACATTCGCCGGTGCTGCATTTGATCCAGCAGATTCGCGACGAGACGCACCGGTTCGCGGTGACATTTCACCGGCAGCGGCGATCGAAGCGGAGATTGCGCACGGCGTTGACGGAGATACGCGGGGTGGGGCCACGCACGGCGCAGAAACTTTTGCTGCGGTTTGGCAGCGTGGCGCAGTTGCGGCAACTTACTTTGGAGCAACTTGCGGCGGAGGTGCCGCGGGCGCAGGCGCAGCGCGTGTTTGAAGCGTTGCGCGAGGCACAGTCTCCGGAAGCTCCGACACCGTGAAAGGCCGTCAAGCCCCGCCTTTCAGAGCGAGGCTTGACGGTCTTGGTTCACCCCGTCGGATGATCCGGCGAACACGCGAACGGATCATCGCGAGACGCGCGGGGTGCTACGGGAAGCTCACCACTGTGACCGGAGTATCCGGGTTGGCGATGGTGGACGAGCCACCGGTGTTGTTGATCACGTTCAAGATTCCACCTGACCCCGCCGTGTTGAGAAAGATCGTGAGCATATCGCTCATACTGCCCGCGGGGAGGGTGGTGGGAACTTCGAACGCGTTTGCAGCGAAGATGTTTATGCCTTGGTCGAAGAAGCTGTAGCTGCCCAGGCCGTATCCTTTGAAGCTGGTGACGTGATTCGCGACTTTGAAGGCGGCGAAGCCGTCCACACCGGGAGCTTCCATCCATGCGGCCTGGCTGGGCGCGTCGTAGGGCATTTCGTTCTGCAGGAAAACATCGGTGCCGCCGTTGCCGTTCCAGATTATTTCGTACTTTTGATAATGCTCGATGAAGAGGCCGTAGGCGGTAACGTTGTCACCGTTGACGACGAGGCCGGTGTCGGCAGTATTGACCGTCCAGCCCACACCGGTGCCATGGTCAGCGCGCCAGCCCCAGACATCGTCGAGAATCACGTTGTTGCTGTTCACCAACAGGCTAATGGTGGCGCTGCCCGCGGCCGCGCCGCCGATTCTGAAGAAGACGTCCTGAATGGCGGAGGGATCAGAGGCCGCGCTGTTGTCAGCGAGGAAGGAAAGGAAAGTTCCGACTTCGAGCAGGACCGGAGAATTTCTCGGGCCTGCATCGAAAATAATTCCGGAGACCAGGACGCCCTTCGAGCTCAGGACGCTCATGGACACATTTCCGTTTTGCGGGATCAGCGTGGGCATGCCGAGGCCGAGCACGACGGTGTCGGGATAGGGGACGATAATGGCTTGGTTCAGGTTGTAGATGCCCGGAGTGAAGATCAGGTTCTTGCCGAGCAGCAGTTGTAAGTTGATTTTTTCGGCACTGTCTGTGGGCTGCGCAACGTAGAAGCGATTGATCGGAACAGACGAGCCGGGCGTGGGGCTGGTGGCCCATGAGGCGCCCGAAGTGTTGCGCTGCACCGCCGGCAGGAAGACGTTGTAGTTTCCGCTCGAGTCCACGTACAGATATGGCTCTTCGCGTGTGACGGGGCTGGTGGCGAGAGTGGTGTAGGGTCCGCTGCATGGGGCCACCTGAGGGAAACACTGGGCTGGCGCGCCGACGACGCCGGAGAACACCTGATTCCAGACGCCGTTGGTCCAGCTATCGACGTTGCTGTTCCTGGTGATCCACTGCTGCTGCCCGCCGTTTATGATAGCGCCGCCGGTGAACTGTGAATCCGCGATGAAGCCGCCGCTGGCGAAGGCAGGATTGCTGCAGAAGTCAAAAAGGAAGAGATTGCCGTTCATCTGGACGCGGCGGATGGGCGAAGCTTGCGATACCGCCCAGAACTCGGCACTGGAAGTGCAGGCCGCCGCGGTGACCACATTGATGGTCAAGTTGGATAGCGAGCGCCAGAAATTCACGAGCGCGGTGCAGCTGCCGGTGCTGTCGCACTGGTTGGAGACATTGATTGCACCGTTTATGGTGACGTCTGACGGGGAAAGGCCGAGGCCAGCGACGGTGGTGTAGTAGCCGACTTGAAAGATGAGCGGGTTGGCGGCCGAGCCGTAGGTACCCGGCTCGAATAGAAAGGCATAGCGCTGGGTGCCGAACTGGTTGGAGACTTGGGTCGTGGCTACCGCGTCAACGGTGGCCTGGATGGTGCTTTGCGGGGTGCTCGGAGTGAAGACGAAAACGTTCGCGCCGAAATTGGGCTGGCCGGACGGTGCTGCTGGAACCGTAATTGACGTGCCGATGGTCGCGCTGGTGGAGATTGGCAGCGCGAAGGATGCTGCCAGGAGGATTGCAGATAAAGCGAGACAGCGAACGACAAAGAAGGATGGATCGGTTGCGTGCTGCTTTATTTTTCTCATATAGCTACTCCTTTAATGAGTTATTTGATTAGCAATGGTCCTCCCCCCGGCAGGGAGTCTACTCCCAGGCCGGTCGCTCTTTCAATTGGAAATAGTTTTTCGCGGTGGGTTGATTTTTTGCCGCGAGCGGATCGCTGGGCGAAGCGATTGTGGCGCCGGCTGGCGCTTGGGTGGCGCGCGCCGCGGCTTAGCTTGCTAGCTGCACGTCGAAGCGAATGACGACTTCATCTTTGGCGCGGACGCCGGCTTTGCCTGGGGGCTTGATGCCGAAGTCGGTTTGTTTCACCGTGGATTCGCCGGTGAAATGGCCGTCTTTTAGGGTGACATGGACCGTGGCCGGATGCGTTTGGCCGTGTAGCGTGAGATCTCCACGCAGCGTCCAGCGGCCGTCGCCGGTGGATTCCGCGGCCGTGGATTTGAAGACGATTTCCTGATGCTGGTCGCTATCGAGGACTTCGGCGCCGAGCATGGTGGCTTGCACTTCGGCGCGGTCCTGGTCGGAGGCGTCGGGGTCCATGACGCGCAGGTCGCGGGCGTTTACGTGAATTTCGACGGCGGGATGCGCGCCGGTGTCGGCGGTGCCGCTGTGGATGGGCGCGCGGACTTCGTGTTCGTGCCCGAAGCCGGAAAAGGCGCCGGTCTTACCGACGTGGATCGTCATGGTGGATTTTTGCGTGTCAATGTTGCGTCGTTGGGCGCTCAGGCCCAGGGCGCAGAGCAGGGTCGCTGTTGCTACAAACAAAATTCTCCGCATCGCTCACCTCGAATGGAATTTCAATCTCAAGATAGTTTGGGCGCCTTGAGCCGAGAAATCTGTGCAGTTCAGGACGGAGTAGGAGCGACGTCGCTGGCTCCGTGCGGAGGGCGAAATCGCGAAGGGGAAATTTGTATTGAATAGAAAATCCTTTCTCCTTTGTTTTCAGCAGGGGTCTCAGCAGAATGGTGATTCTGTGAGGTTTATTTGTACGGAATAGAAATGAGGAGAGGTAGTGATGAGTGAGATGCGGCGCGGGCCCGCCTCGGCGGGCAGGCGCGGAAACGGCCGAAAAACTAGCGATTAGAAAATGTATTCTCATTGATTGTGAGGGGGTTAGCTGGATTTTTAATATTTTGACGACTAGCGATCAGAAATGCGTGATTGGTGAGTAGTGATTGGTGAGTGGTGAGCCGCGAAGCGCGATGCGTTACTCGGGAATGGTGATTCGTGGAGCGCAAAACGTGTGAAAAACGCGCGCTGCAATTCGCGGTTTTGAGCCGATTAGAAAAATTCAACGCATTGCTTTCAGGGGAGTTGTGGGTGTTTTTAATCCGGCTTCGCGGGATTAGAAAATGGCGGGAGGAGCGTGGGGCTGGGGCGCTGGCTGTTGAAGCGCGAGCAGCGTGGAACATGTAGCCCCCTTGTGGTGAAGAAATTAGCGCACGACTGATGATAACAGAGTCGTTACGATAATTTAAGTGTAAACCGTGGGGTGGGGGCTCGTGGGGCCAGATCGTGCCGGGCGGGGACGAGCAACTCGAAAACACGCGGGAAAGGCACCCGCGAAAGGTATGCCGGTTCGCGCCGTTTTTTCACCCAGCGTTTCCACGCTGGGCTAGCTTATGCCGCGCCTCCGGCGCTGGTGGGTTGGTGGGGTATCGCTTTTTCGGCAGGACCTACCGAGATGAACCCGTGCCGGAGCGCACTCGACGGTTGAGCTCGCGCACAGCCGTCGTCGCGATCTTAGACGCTTGGCCTCCCGCCGTCTGCGTTAGGTCAGGCGACGGTGTGTCCACTTGTTTCGTTTTCTTCCGATTTCCATGGCTCGATCAAATGTGGCGTTAGTTTTTAGGAAACTGTAATTGCCATCCCGAACGCGGTCTTGATTTTCGGGAAGGTTGACTAAGTCCCGTATAATGAGTCGGCAAGCGTTGGCCGAAAGCTCGTACCACCACTCGATTAGCGGATGAAGGTGTCGGAGGTCCCGTTCGACCCTGCCACAGGCACGGGTCTGGGGGTAAAACGGCGCTGGTTTGGAGTGGAAGGAGCGGAATCGGCGCGGCGGGGATTGGGAGCGGCTTGGGTGCGGCGACAGGCGAATGCCACGATGATTCTTCGGTACGTGTGTGAGACGCTGAACCATGGGTCGCTCTGAGTTTCCAATACACTGCTTTCATGATGCAGCACGACGCCGAAATCGTGAATCTGGCGCATGCTTACAGCGTACTGGATGTTGCGTGGGACGCGTCGCCGCGTGCGATCAAAGAAAGTTACCGCAGGCTGGTTAAGCCTGGCATCCGGACCGGCAGCCTAACGATACCGAGAATCACGCCGATTCAATGCTGATGACTCGTTTGCTGAACGAAGCTTATGCGCGGATTCAGGACGCTCCTTTGCGCAAAGGTTTTGCCGCGCCGTTCTCTGCCGCCCGAGCGCCGCGCTCCAGGACTGGCGGCGAGACGAGTGGCGATCCATCGGGCGGCACGCGCGAGGAATACATTCCACGCGATTCCCCGCTGAACGCTGCAGAGTATTACCGCATCATGGAAAATGCGCGGCGAGCGGGTGCGCGAGACGATGCCGCGCGTCCTTTCGATTGGGGCGGGTTTGCGGTGCGCTTCGTTCTTGGCGCACTATTTGGCGCGCTGGTGAGTTTTCGAGTCGTCATCGATTTGTGGAGCAGCCCGGGTCTGGTTCCCGTCGGGATCGCCGTGACGATTTTGTTTTGTGCGTTTGCATCTGGGTTCGGGAGCGATGCGTTCTGGCGGGCCATCCGCCCCGATGGCATTTGGTGGTGGCGGCGCTGGGACTAGACGATTTGGATTGCGCGGTCGCGGAGGCGTTCACGCTCGCTCGTTCGTCGCTGGAAGTTTTGACTGCTTCGGTGTAGATTTCTTTTGCGTATGGGCGCGGACGACAGTAGTACATCGGTTAGGCTACGAACATGCAAATTGCCGGGAAAGTAGGCGCGGCGGAACTGGAAGACGTCGGAAACAGCGTGCCTGGCGACGTGCGAAGCGCTGGCAGCGGTGAGACGCAGAGCGTTGGGTGTAGCGGCGTGCCGGACGAGGTCTCGAGCGGTGCGCCTACCGATGCGCGGAGCGACGTAGTGGGCGGCGTCGGCGTGCGCGCGGCGACGGTTAGGCCGACTTTGAGCGTGGGGGCGCAGTTCCGGGCGGCGTTTCGATGGCTGGCGGTATTGACGGCGGTCGCGAGCATCGCGGCGGTGCTGCTGGTTGGGGCGATTTCGATGGGATGCTATGCGGTGGTTGCGCTGCTGGGGAAAATTTGGCCGCTGCGCGAGGCTTATCAATATATTTCCGGAGTTTACGACCGGTTGATTGAGCGGCTGGGGCAGCAAATCCTGCGGGACGCGCGCGATACTCCGGCACTGCGGCTGATGGTATCGCTGACGCTTACTGCGGTGCCGATTTTCGTGGCGCAAATGATTTTGGGGAAACCGCGGCCGCTGCTGGTGATCGGTTTTTATCTTTCTTTGTACGGAGTGAAGTTTCAGCGGTTCGTGCGGATGTTCAGCGCGAAGCATTTGGAGGCGCACCGGCGGCAGGGATATTTTTCGGATTCGTTCCATAAGGTGTTCGGACGTTACTTTGAATTTTTCCTGGGATTTTTGTATGGCAACGTGCCGGAACTGGATCGCACGGTGCATGTGCGGCTGCATCACAAGGAAAACAGCGGGCCGGACGACACTACTTCCACGATTGGGTATGACCGGACCAACCGGCTGCATTTCTTCTGGTATCTGGCGGACAATTTTTGGACGGTGCTGGGGCTGGCGCCGTATGCGTACTTCACGGCCAAGGGCGAGAGCGAGAACCGGCGGCGAATGGTATGGGGAATCACGCTGTATGCGATTTATTTCGCGGCGGTGTTCATTTATAACTGGCGACTGGGGATTGCGTACGTGCTGGTGCCGCTGATGGCGATGAATTTCATCATGGCGATGACTGCGTGGGTACAGCACGCTTTTTACGACGAGGAGCGCCCTGAGGATTATTTTGCGAATACGGTGACGGTGTATGACGAAGTGAATTTTATGAACGAGGGGTACCACCTTTGTCATCATCACCGTTCGGGGCTGCACTGGACGGAGATGCCTGCGCATCTGGAGCAGATACGGGACAAGATGCGGGAGTCCGGTTCACTGGTATTTCGCGATATGGATTTTATGGAGTTGTTCGTGGAATTGACTTTGCTGCGCAGGATGGATGTGCTGGCGGAGAGACTGGTGCCTTGGGAACCGATGGATCACGCGCAGAGGTTGGCAATGCTGGAAAAGCGGACGAGGCCTGCGAGGGTTGTTACGGCTTCCCGGCTGACAGCTTGACGTGGTTGTAATACCGTTGGTGCTATTCAGGCCCGATATTGGCTGTGCACCGATGGCGATATGGCACCCCTCAGCTTTAAGGTTTCGACCCCGAAGTGCGGCTCTTAACTCGCTGCGTGCAGCGAAGTTGCAGCGTCTGGACCGGTTCTCTTGCCTCGGTTGGGACGGCTATGCTACTGTCGAGCCCTGAGGTGGACCATGAGCGACAACAGTGTAGGTTCAAAGGTTAGCGTATTTTTGGTGGGGTTGGGAATTGGAGCGCTGGTTGGCATCTTATTCGCACCGAAGTCCGGCGACGAGACACGTGAATATTTGACGGGCAAGGCCGACGAAGGCCGCGAATACGCGCAGAAGAAGGCGCGGGAATTGCGCGAGCGGGCGGAAGATTTGATCGAGCGCAGCAAGGAAATTATGTCGCGGCAGAAGGATGCGCTTTCCTCGGCAGTGGACGCGGGGAAGGACACGTACCGCAAGGAATCGAAGGCGTCCTAAGGCAGCGCAAGGAGCCTAATGTCCGGCTGGGTCGAGGCGTTCATCATCATCGCGGCTATAGCTATTGTTGTGCAGATGGCTATTTTGGTGGCGATGTTCGTGCAGTTGAAAGTGTCGATGGAGCAATTCACGCGGATTGCGAATGACCTGCAGGGGCGCGTGGACCCGATCCTGCTGCGCGTGAACCGGATACTGGAAGATTCCGAGGGGCGCATATCCAGCGTGATGGGCGACACGGCGGAGATTACGCGGCTGGCGCGCGGGCAGGCGCAGAAGGTGGACCGCGTGTTCACCGAGGCGCTGGAGCGGCTGCGGATTCAGGTGATTCGCGCGGACCAGATTTTGACTGGGGCGCTGGAAGTAGTGGACGAGGCGGGGACGAAATTCAGGAATACTTTGTGGGGGCCGATCCGGCAGGCTTCGGCGGTGATGAAGGGGATCAAGGTGGGGTTGGATATGCTGCGGCGGCAGCGGAATAATAAGCCGGACCGGGATGCGGATGCGGATTCGGTTTCACAGGATGAAGAGCTTTTTATTTGAGGTTGGACACTCCGCGGTTGTGATTTTTCTTCAGGCACATCTTCTATGTTTTGACGTTCTGCAGGCTTAATCTGGAAATTAGCGGGAGAAAAAAATCAGCGGATCCAGCCGCCGCCCAGGACTTTTTCGCGTTCGTAGAACACGGCGGCTTGCCCTGGGGTTATGGCGCGCTGGGGCTCGCGGAAGATTACGCGGGCTGTGGTGGCGTCTAGCGGGGCGATTTCTGCTGCGGCGGGTTCGTGACGATTACGGATACGGACCATTGCTTGCACTGGATGGTCGGGAACCTCGTACGGAATCCAGTTGACGTTTCGGACTTCGCAGGTGGTGCTGCGGAGTTCCTGATCTTCGCCTACTACCAAGCGATTTTGTGCGCGGTCTAGCGCGACCACGTACATTGGGGGCTGGCCACCCGAGAGGCCTAGGCCCTTGCGCTGGCCGACGGTGAATTGATGCAGGCCAGCGTGGCGGCCGAGAACTTCGCCGGAAGTTGAGACGATGTCGCCGGGTTCTTTGGGAAGTTCGCTTCCCTGCTCGTGCAGATAGCCTTCGATGAACTTCACGTAATTTCCGGCGGGAACAAAGCAAATTTCCTGGCTTTCGGGCTTTTCGGCGACGGGGACTTGCAGGCGGCGCGCGATTTCGCGGACTTCGTGCTTGGAGAGTTCGCCGAGCGGGAAATCAGTGCGGGCTAGCTGTTCTTGCGTCAGGCCGAAGAGGAAATAGGTTTGGTCCTTGGATTCGTCCACGGCGCGCAGGAGCTCGCAGCGGCCGGTCTGTGCGTTGTGGCGGACGCGGGCGTAGTGGCCTGTGGCAATGCGTTCGGCGCCGATCTGGCGCGCGGTGACCAGGAGTTGATCGAATTTCACGTGATTGTTGCACATGGTGCACGGGATGGGCGTGCGGCCTTCGAGGTAGTCCGCGACGAAGGGCTTGATTACATTAAGCTCGAATTCGCGTTCGAAATTCACGACGTAGAAGGGGATGTTGAGATGTTCGGCTACGCGGCGGGCGTCATAGACATCGTCGTGCGAGCAGCAGCGGTGCTGAGCTGGGCCGTTGTTTTCGAGTTGCGGCAGGCGGCGCTGGTTCCAGAGCTGCATGGTGAGGCCGACGATGGTTTGGGCGCGGTCGTGGAGGATGGCGGCCACGGTGGAACTGTCCACGCCGCCGGACATGGCGACTGCGACGGTGTTCGCGGTGGCGACCGCGGGCTTGCTGGCTGTTGGTTCGAGTTGGCTTAAAGATGACAACTGTTTGATCCTTTTCGTTTGCGAAATCGATGCAACAGATTCAAAGGCAACGTCAACTGCGGCCGTCCCGCTACGCGGGACGGCCGCTACATAATTCAAAGACCAATTCAAAACCAAAAGCAAATTCGACGGCACAGGCTGCCCGTCACGCTGAGATTGGCGCGTTTGCGCTTAGCGGTGAGAGGGCGCGGAGGCGCTCGACTGCTTGCGGAATTACTGCGATCGCCTGGTCAATCTCTTCGGCTGTGGTGGTGCGGCCAAGACTGAGGCGCAGGCTGCTGCGTGCTTCGTCGGGGGAAAGGCCGATGGCTAGCAGCACGTGCGACGGGCCTACTGCGCCGGAGGAACAGGCTGCGCCGGTGGAGCAGGCGATGCCCTGCAGGTCGAGCGCGATTACCAGCGCTTCCCCGCCGGCTGCGTGAAACGAAATGTTCGAGGTGTTGGACACGCGCTGGGCGCGGTTTCCGTTTACGCGGGCGTCTCCGCACGTTGCGAGCAGCGCGTCTTCCAGGCGATTGCGGAGCGAAGTGATGCGCGCGCAGTCCGTCATAAAATTCTTGCGCGCCAATTCCGCGGCCTTTCCCAAGCCAACTATGCCCGGAACATTTTCGGTGCCGGGGCGGCGATCGCGTTCATGATGGCCGCCATGGAATTGCGGTTCAAGGGGCGTGCCGGAGCGGACGTAGAGCGCGCCGACGCCTTTAGGGCCGTAAATTTTGTGCGCGGAAATGGAGAGCAGATCCACGCCGAGGCGATTTACGTCGAGCGGCAACTTTCCGGCGGCTTGCACGGCATCGCAATGGAACAAGACGTCTGCGGCAGCGGCGATGCGGCCAATTTCTTCGATGGGCTGGATGGTGCCGAGCTCGTTGTTGGCGTACATCACGCTGATGAGGACTGTTTCCGGCTTCAGCGCGCGGCGAATGTCTTCGGGATCCACGGTTCCTTCGCGGCTTACGGGAATGAAGGTGACGTCGGCGCCGATGTTTTCCAGAGCTTGCGCGGCGTTGAGGACCGCGTGATGTTCGATTGCCGTGGTGATGACGTGCTTGCGCGGTTCCTGCGACGCGGCCACGACGCCGAAGAGCGCGAGATTGTCTGATTCGGTGCCGCCGCTGGTGAATACGATTTCGGAAGGCTTGGCGCCGAGGAGCGCGGCTACGGATGCACGGGCCGCGTCCACCGCGCCACGCGCGCGTTGCCCTGGCGAATGAATCGAGCTGGCGTTGCCGAAGTTTTCGGCGAAATACGGCAGCATGGCGTCGAGGACGGCGGAGTCCACGGGAGTTGTCGCGTTGTAGTCGAGGTAGATGCGCATGGCTGGAAGCCGCGTGCATTTAGAATAGCGGTACGCGCGAGAGGGGTCAAGCAGAGGCCTATGGGGGCCGCGAAACCGCGATAGTACGAGTGCGTTACAGGTACGCGCAGGTTGCCTTGACAGGGTTGCGGGTGTCCGATAGCGTCGAAGAATGCGGCATTCTGGATTTCTGTGATTGCGCCGCGCAATTCATGGGGGCGAAACTTGGCGCGGCCAATTATTACGCTGACGACGGACTACGGGACGAACGACCACCTGGTGGGCGTGATCAAGGGCGTGATCCTGAGCATCAATCCGGAAGTGAATATTGTGGATATCACGCATCAGGTGATCGCGCACGATGTGCTGGACGGCGCGTTGACGATTAGCCAGGCGTATAACTATTTTCCTCCGAAGACAATTCATCTGGTGGTGGTTGATCCGGGCGTGGGAACGCAGCGGCGGCCCATTGTGGTGGCCGGGGATCAGCATTATTTTGTGGCGCCGGATAATGGAGTGCTTTCCGCGATTTACGATCAGTCGGAATCGCTTTTTGCCTGGCACATTACTTCAGAGCATTATTTTCGGCAGCCCGTGAGCAATACATTTCATGGTCGGGATATTTTCGCGCCGGTGGCGGGGTGGCTTTCGAAGAACTGGCAGACGGCTAGTTTCGGCGAGTTGATTGAGGATTTTGTGCGGTTCAGCATTCCGAAGCCGAAGGTGAACGGGAATACCATCAAGTGCGTCGTGTTGAAATTGGATAATTTTGGGAATTTGATTACGAATTTGAAGGGTGAGGAGGCGCCGGGTTTGATTGCGGCGGACGCGAAGTTTACGATTCGGGCTGGGAATGCGGAGATCAAGAAGTTGTTGCCGACGTTTGCGTCGGGGGCGGCGGGTGAACCGATTGCGATTATCGGGTCGGGCGGGTATTTGGAATTGTGCGTGAATAAGGGGAATGCGGCGCGGGTTTTGGGGATTGGGCGAGGGGCTGAGGTTACGGTGGAGTTGGGGTAGGGTTGGTTTTTTTTTCTGCTGAGTTTTCCCGGATTTTATTTCACGACATTTTTGGCGTTGGGTTTTGGCGCGGCGGGATGGGTGCGTCGCGACGTCGTTGAGCAAGGCAGAAAGATTTAACGCAGAGGACGCAGAGTTCGCAGCGCAGAGGTCGCAGAGAAAGGCGAGAAGATTAACACAGAGGACACAGAGAAAAGCGGAGAACGCAGAAACGGCGTACGGCAAAGCAAATTCAAAGGCGGCGGCAACGGAGATTAGCGGGCGAGCGAGGTGATGATCAGGTAGGAGCGCATGCGGGGGTCTAGCCAGTCGCGGAGGGCGTCGCCTAGTAGGTTAAAGGCCAGGACTGCTGTCATTACGGCTAGGGCTGGAAAGATTACGAGGTGGGGAGCATCGAAGAGATGGCCGCGGGCGTCGTTGAGCATGGCGCCCCAGCTGGGCATGGGGGCTAGAACGCCGACGCCGAGAAAGCTTAGGGTGGATTCGGCCAGGATCGCGCCGGCCATGGCGATGGTGGCTTGGACGAGAATCGGTTGCAAAATATTTGGGAGCAGATGGCGCACTAGAATGCGGGCGTGCGATGCGCCCAGGGAACGCGCGGCCAGGACGTATTCCATTTCTTTGGCCTGAAGAATTTGCGCGCGAGCGAGGCGCGCGTAGCCGGCCCAGCCGGTGACTACCAGCGCGAGAATTACTTTATCGAGGCCTGGACCGAGGAATGCGGCGAAGGCGATCGCGAGGAGGATGCCCGGAAACGAGAGAAACGCGTTGATGAGGATGATGTTGACGAAGCGATCGAACCAACCTCCGAAATAGCCCGCGACCGCGCCGATTGCCAGGCCGATTGTTCCCGCACCAAACACCACGCAGACGCTGACGAGCATGGAGACGCGCGTGCCGAAGATGATGCGCGAGAGGATGTCGCGGCCTAGCTCGTCTGTGCCCATCCAGTGAGCGGCGGTGGGCGCGAGGAGGCGAGCTGGCAAATTTTGTGCTACGGGATCGTAGGGCGCGAGCCACGGAGCGGCTACGGCGACGATTACCAGCAGCAGTGTGAGCGCGAATCCCCAGCGGCCGGGGACACTGCGGCGGAGGAAATCGGCGAGTTCGCGCAGGAGTTCACGCAGAAGGTTGCGCGGTTGGGATTTCCGTTGCGGCGTGCTCATTCGAAGCGCACCCGTGGGTCTACCACCGCGTACACCAAGTCGGTGAGGAGGTTTACGAATACGTAGGACACGGCGATCAGCAGGATGCAACCTTGCAGCAACGGATAATCGCGGGCGCCGATGGCTTGCACGGCGAGGCGGCCGATTCCCGGCCAGGAAAAAATGGATTCGGTGACGATGGTGCCGGCGAGGAGCGAGCCGAACTGCAGGCCGAGGATGGTGAGAATGGGGATTAGCGCGCTACGAAGAGCGTGGCGAAAGAGGACGCCGGATTCGGAGACGCCTTTGGCGCGGGCGGTGCGAACGTAGTCGGCGGAAAGCTCTTCGATTACCGAGGTGCGCACCATGCGCGTGAGGATGGCGGCGAGCGCGGCGCCGAGAGTGAACGCGGGGAGGATCAGGTGCGCGATGCCGCCGCGACCGGAGACGGGGAGCCAGCCGAGCACGACTGAAAATAAAAGTATGAGCACGGGACCGAGCGCGAAGTTCGGGATGGAGAGGCCGAAAAGAGTGAGCACAGCAACGGTGTGATCGGTTCGTTCACCGCGTTTGTGCGCGGCGAGGACGCCTGCGGGAATTCCGATAAGTGCGCAGATCAAGAGGGCGACCGCGGCGAGTTCGAGAGTGGCCGGATAGTGTTCGGCGACGACTTTTAGCACCGGCTGCTGGAAGCGGAAGGATTCGCCGAGATTTCCGTGCAGAACGCCGGAGAGGTAACGGCCGTATTGCACGGGGAGCGGCAAATCGAGGCCTAGCGCGTGGCGGAGTTGGGTGAGGTCTTCGGCGCGGGCGCCTTCGCCGAGCATTTGCGCGACAGGATCGCCGGGAACGACGTGGGCAAGCAGGAAAACCATGGTGAGGATGAGCCAGAGCGCTGGAAGCGCGAACAGCAGGCGGATTGAAATGTAGCGAATCATTTATGGGCTGGCCCCGAGGATGGTGAATCCGGGGCGGGCTCGTCGGGAGAGGGTACCGCAGGTGTGTCGAGAGGCTTTGCGGATTTTTTACGCGTGGCACGACGAATTTTCTTAGCGCTGCGCGATTCGGCCGCGGATATGCGCAACGGCATTTGCAATACTTCGGCGGGCAGATCGTGCTCCGCGCTTGCGTCTTGCTGCTCGGGGCGTGGGGCTTCTTCGGATTTCGGCGTCGCTGACGGTGACGGGATGAGCGCTGGCGGTAGGCGTTTGATTTTCAGGCGTGAGACGCGGCGATGGTCCATCTCCATTACGGTGAAGCGATAGCCATCGGCTTCAAAGCTTTCGCTGCCGCGGGGGATAAAGCCCAGGCGCGTTAAGACGAAACCGCCGACCGTTTCGTAGGAGGGATCTTCGGGAAGGATGATGTTGTAGCGCGCGGCGAGTTCGCGGATTTTGATGGCCGCGTCGAAGATCATGCCGCCGTCGGGCAGGGTCAGAGGGCGTTCGACGACGTCGAATTCGTCGTGAATTTCGCCGACCATTTGCTCGAGGATGTCTTCGAGAGTGGCGAGGCCGAGGATGCTGCCGAATTCGTCCACGATCATGGCGAGGCCGGTGCGGCGGGCGCGGAATTCGAGCAGCAGTTCGCTGACCGGCTTGGTCTCAGGGACGATGAGCGCGTCGCGGAGAACAGTACGGAGATTGAATTCGGCGAGCGGCTGATGATCTTCGGCGCGGCGCGCGCGATCGAGGAGGATCCAGATCATGTCTTTTATGTGGACGAAGCCGAGGATGTGGTCGAGCGTGGCTTCGTACACGGGGATGCGCGAGCGCTGGGTGGTGGCGAACATGGTCATGGTGTCTTCGAGAGTGGCGGAGGCGGGGAGGGCGTGGACGTCGGGGCGCGGGACCATGACTTCGCGGGCCTGGATCTGGCCGAGTTCCATCGCGGCTTGAATGAATTTTACTTCGGCGGCGGGAAGGAGGCCGCGGTCGCGGGCTTGCTGGATCATTACTTGCAACTCTTCGGTGGAGCGGACCAGGGTGTGGCTGTGCGGTGAAACCACACCTAGCGCGCCTACGAATTTCTCAGCGGTATCGTCGAGAAAATCGATGGCCCAGCGAAAAGTATTTAGGAACCAGGAAAAGGGGCGCGCGATTAGCAGGGCGACGCGTTCGGCGCGGGCCAGGCTGAGGCTTTTGGGGACGAGTTCGCCGAGGACGACTTGGAGGACGGTGAGCAGGCCGAAAGCGACGGCGAGCGCGGTGCCGTGAGCGATTACGGCGGCCCAGGGGCGCGGGATCGCTTGCACCAGCGGGCTGAGAATTCCGGCGAGGGTGATTTCACCGAGGTAGCCGAGCGAGAGGCTGGCTAGCGTGATGCCGACTTGCACGCCGGAGACTACGCGAGTGAGGTCGGTGAGCAGAGCTTCGACTACTTTGGCGCGGGCGTCGCCTTGCTCGACTAGTTGGCGGACGCGGGATTGGCGGACGGCGATCAGGGAAAATTCAGCGGCGGAGAAGAAGGCGTTGATGCCGACTAGCGCCAGGACAGCGAAAAGTTGCAGGGCGATCATCTTGGGTGATTTTAGCAAGGGGAGAGGCGGAGCGGGGGGAGTAATGCGTGAGTGGTGATTAGTGAGTAGTGATTGGTGTGGAGAGCGGCGGGCCACGCGTTTTCGGATACGTGGCTCCAGATTGGGTGCGGGATCGGCCGGCTACTTCGCTGGGGGCTTCGACTCCTGAGCTGCTCGGATCTTTGCTGTGGCTTCGGAGGATTTTCCGCGCGGGACTGTTAGCGTGGTCCAGTGCGCGGAGGCGAAGTGCTTGGATAGAAACACGATTTGGCCTACGTGGTAGGAATAGTGGGCTAGCTGGCGGTTGATGGCTTGGGTCACGGAGTGGGGTTCGCTGCGGATTAGCACTGTGCGGCTGAGGTCGGCATCGGTGAGCGAGGCTAGGGCGTCGAAGACGTATTTCCAGCCGGCTTCCCATTGGGCGATGAGCTCCGCGCGGGATGTGGCGGGGGATTCGAATTCGGTGTCGCGATTGCGGTCGGACTTTTCGCCGTCGGAGGTAAGGAAATCGGTCCAACGGGAGCGCATGTTGCCGTACATGTGTTTGACGATGATGGCGATGGAGTTTGATTCGGGGTCGAGCGTGGCGGTGAGGGCTTCGTCGGGGGCCTGGGCCATGGCGCGTTCGGCTAGGTTTTTGTAGTGGCGGAACATGGCGGTGGCGTCGGCGAGGTGGGAATCTGTGAATTCGTGAGGCATGGCGGGATTTTGCATCTTTTTGCGGCGCTCGGGCAAGCAGCGAGTGGGAAGCGGCGAGTGGCACGCGATGAGTGATATGTGATGGGTGATGAGTCTCGAGCGGGTCGGGCCGGGTGAGGAGCGATGACCGCGTTGCGGGCGTGTTATGGGGTGGGCTACACTGCGCGGCTGTTGCAGCGAGAGGGCGAGGACTGAGAAGGATGACACGCGGACCGCGGATTTTTCGATATTTGGTGGCGGGGTTTTTGGTGATTGTGGGCGCGGTTTTGGTGTTGGGCTGGTGGGTCGCGCGGCGCCCGCTGGCGCGGTTGGATGGAAGCGTAGCGATTGGCGGGTTGAAGGATGGCGTGATTGTGGACCGCGAGCGGTGGGGGCGGCCGTGGATTCGTGCGAAATCGTTGCAGGATGTGGTGACGGCGCAGGGTTATTTGATGGCGCAGGACCGTTTGTGGCAGATGGATTTGTTGCGGCGGGCGGCGGGCGGAGATTTGTCTGAGATTTTTGGCGAGGCGGGGCTGGCTTACGACCGGGAAAATCGCGCTTTGGGAATGCGGCAGGCGGCGGAACGCGCGGCGGCGGATGCTTCTCCGGAAATTCGTGCGCTGCTGGAAGATTATGCGCGCGGGGTGAACGACAATATTGCGGAGCGCGGCGGGAAATTGCCGATTGAATTTGTGGCGCTGGGGTACCGGCCGCGGGCTTGGACTCCAGCGGACACTTATTTGATCAGCTTGTATATGTATAAGACGCTGACTTCCACATGGAAGGAGAAATTGAACCGGCAGTGGATTGTCTCGAAAGTGGGAGCGGAACGGGCGAGAGATTTGTTCGTCAGCGATTCGCCGCTGGACCATTTTATTTGGAATGCGGGGACTTCCCCTCCCGCGCCGGGATCTTCGGCGGAGATGAAGTCTTCGCGGCGATTGGGCGATCGATTGCGCGGCGGTGACGGTGCCGGCGATGCCGACGCCGAACCGCCGTTCGCTGCGATTGAGTGGGATGCGGCGCGGAATTTTCTGGCGCATTTCGAGGAAGAATCGTCGGAAATAATCGGCAGCAACAATTTTGCGGTGAGCGGCGCGCTAACGGTTTCGGGCAAGCCGCTGCTGGCGAACGACACGCATCTGCAACTTTCGATGCCGGCGCTGTGGTACGTCATGCATTTGACTGCGCCGGGGCTGAACGTGGAAGGATTTGCGCTTCCCGGCGCGCCGCTGGTGATCATCGGGCACAACGACCGGATCGCGTGGGGTTTGACGAACAGCAATGCGGACGTGGAGGATCTTTACGTTGAGAAGTTTTCTGAAGCGAATCCGCTGGAGTATTCCGCCGGTGGCAAGACGCTGACGGCCGACGTACGCCACGAAGTGATTGCGGTGCGCGGAAAACCGGATGTGACGCTGGACGTGGTGGTGACGCGGCATGGGCCAGTCGTGCATCGCGACGTGGCGGAGCGCGGCGGGCGGGCTTACGCGCTGCGGTGGACGGCCTTGGAGCCTGGCGGGCTGGATTTTGGATTTCCGTTGTTGGGTGAGGCGCAGGATTGGAATTCGTTTATTGAGACGACGCGGCATATTGCAGGGCCGGGGCAGAACACGATTTATGCGGATGTGGATGGGAACATTGGGTTCACGATTCCGGCGCGGATTCCAATTCGGGCGAGTGGCGATGGCGCTTTGCCTGTTCCAGGCGATACGGACGCTTACGAATGGAAGGGATATATTCCGTTCGAGAAATTGCCGCGGGTGGAAAATCCATCGGACGGGATTATTGCTACGGCCAACGCGCGGACCGTGGGGCCGGGATACAAATATTATTTGTCGGATCGGCAGGCGGGGCCTTATCGGACGGCGCGGCTTTATGAATTGCTGACTGGGCGCACGGGGTTAACCGTTGCGGACTGCAACGCAATTCAAAACGATATAGTGAGCTTGCCGAATCGTTTCTTGGCCAGTGCCCTGCTGCAAGCGGTGAAGACGAAGCAGCCGGCGGATGCGCGGGCGCAGCGATTGATCGCTGGGCTGGATGGATGGGATGCGCGGGCTACGGCGGAATCGGTGGAAACTTCCTTTGTGGAATACACGCGGCGAGCGCTTTTTGTGCGTTTGCTGCAGCCTTATTTGAGTGATGAGGTTGCGAAGTACGAATTGTGGGAGCCGCTGAGCGTTTACAACGACGTGTGGTGGCGCGACAAAGTGTTTCTGGAAAATGTGTTGCGTGAACGGCCGGCAGCTTGGCTGCCTAGCGGCTTTGCGAACTACGACGAGTTGCTGATGGCCAGCGCGGACGATGCTGTGGCTGCATTGCAGAAGCAGACGGGCCAAGCGATCGAGTCTGGCTGGAATTGGGGACGGCTGCATCCGCTGGACATGCTTCATCCGCTGGGCCGCGCAGGATTGCTACACAGAATGTTGAGCAGCGGGCCGTACGAGCAGGGCGGGACGATTGATACGGTGCGGGCGATGGGC
>Ga0209221_1000049_pt1 | contig 68245 bp, 61 predicted proteins | sample BlaSpr_A8_Ref_O2_FD_187989 | JGI IMG/M metagenome (GOLD analysis project Ga0209221, IMG submission 187989) | Forest soil microbial communities from Thunder Bay, Ontario, Canada - Black Spruce, Ontario site 2_A8_Ref_O2 (SPAdes) (version 2) | ecosystem: Environmental > Terrestrial > Soil > Boreal...
TACGTCTCCGCGTTGTCTCGCAATACCAACTCCAGCGCACTCCTCTGCGTTGCGTTCGGATAGAGCCGGAATTGGAAGGTTCTTAGCATGTTCTCTGGTAGTTAAGTATATAGTTCCCTCTACATTCACGGACGCTCTCGACCAGTATTGGTCGGCCACTTCGATCGCCAGACCGCTCCCGAGGTAATACTTGCCGCGTAATTTCTCCCCCTAAATCTTTTAGCGACAGATTCCTGGCTGGCGGGATCTGCGCGTCGAGAGCAGAGTCGGATCGCAACAGACGTCTGGTTGCATGATCACCGTTGCCAAGCTGGCAATGAGCACCGCGTGCGCGCCGGGCGAGGAGGCTGTGATCGACGGCAGAGACGTCACTTCCAGCTCGTCGAGCTGGCTGTAGGCATTTTTGTTGCAGGACATGATTGGCCCGAGCAGCAGAGTCGATGCGAAAAGGTGTCGTTGATTTGGCATCATATGCGTCCGCTCCTTTGATGACTAATGACGACAGGTAATGACGACAGGCGTGGTTTCGGGCCAGTATAAGCTGGGAATTATCTTGCTGCCCCGTGACGAAAGCGCTGTTCTATCCGAGGGCGATTGTGTGGGAGATTCCTCACGATGCGGGCGAGTGGTCGATGTTCCGTGTTGGATATGGGGGCATCTTGCGAGTAATAAGTGGAAACTTCATAATCTTTTGCGGCCACTTTCGCTAGTGCTCAGCATTGGATGCAGGTTGATTGATTCCGCTAGGTGGGAATTCTCCCGGCGGATTCGCCAAGTAGAACACCGGGGAATCATTGAAGTAACAAGTGGGAAGACACGGTTTCGTCGTGAGAACTCCCTGCAGCAACGCCGACGGCCTGCTCGGTGCAGGGATCCTTCGATCCCGCGACTGCTTCGCCTTCGCGATGCAGTTGCTACGCTTGCGATGACAACAATTATGTCCCGGATGGCCGAGGTGACGAGAAATGCTCGCGGACGGGGAACGCGAAATATTCATGGATGCATAACATGGGGCGGTCGCTTGGCGGCTTGGGTTTTGATATTGTCGCTGGGCTGAGATTTTCGGGGGTTTAGGACGATGGGAATCTTGAATGTTTTATTCGGGCGGCCCTTGGCTTCCTCTGAGGATGAGGGGCAACGGATTTCTCCTACTCAGGGGATTCCTACTTTTGGGCTGGACGCTTTGAGTTCGGCGGCTTACGGTCCGGAAGCTGCTTTAACGATTCTGCTGCCGCTCGGCTTGCTGGGCGTCCACTACATTGTGCCGCTGACTTTTGCGGTGATTGCACTGCTGGTGATTGTTTATTTCAGCTATCGGCAGACGATTGCTGCTTATCCGATGGGCGGGGGATCGTACACGGTCGCCAAAGAGAATCTGGGGAACCGAGCAGGGTTGCTGGCGGGCGCGGCTTTGATGATCGATTACCTACTGAATGTGGCAGTGGGAATCTCAGCGGGAATTGGAGCGTTGGTTTCGGCGGTGCCTTCTTTGCTGCCACATACTTTGGCTCTATGTTTAGCGGTCCTGGTTATATTGACGGTCGTCAATCTTCGGGGAGTTAAAGAGGCGGGCTCGGCATTTGTGGCTCCTACCTATTTGTTTGTGGGAACTCTGGCGGCGGTGATTTTGATTGGGCTTTATAAGGTGGTGGTTTCTGGGGGACATCCGGTAGCGCTCGTTGCTCCTCCGGTGGCGGTGCCGTCGGCGTTGCAGGCAGCGGGACTTTGGATTCTGGTTCGGGCGTTTGCTTCGGGATGCACGGCGTTGACGGGCGTTGAGGCAGTGAGCAATGGAGTACAGGCGTTTCGCAAGCCGGTGGTGCCGGCGGCTCGAGCGACTTTGACGGCGATCATTGCGATTCTGATCTTGCTGCTGGGCGGAATCGCGGTGCTACTGCCCTACTACAAGATTATGGCAACAGACCCGGGCGCTTCCGGGTATCAGAGCGTGCTGTCGATGCTGACGGCAGCGGTAACGGGCAAAGGGATTTTCTATGATGTGACGATGTTTTCGGTTTTGCTGGTGCTGTGTCTTTCGGCAAATACTTCGTTTGCGGATTTTCCGCGGCTGTGCCGAATGATCGCGCGGGACGACTATCTTCCGCATTCTTTGACTACGCGCGGACGGCGGCTGGTGTTCTCGCAAGGGATCTCGGCTCTGGCGATTCTTGCGGCACTGTTGCTCATTCTGTTTCGCGGCGTAACAGACCGGTTGATTCCTCTGTTTGCGGTGGGCGCCTTTATGGCTTTCACCTTGTCGCAGGCTGGGATGGTTGGGCACTGGCTAAGGACATCGAAGGGATGGGAGGCTTGGCACAGCATCCTGATAAACGGGCTGGGTGCTTTCGCTACCGGCGTCACGATGCTGGTGATTGTGGTGGCTAAGTTCATCGAGGGAGCTTGGGTGGTGGTGCTGCTGTTGCCGGCGCTGTTGTTATTCATGGGGAGGATACGGCGTCATTACGAAATGGCGAACGAAGAAGTGGCTCTGAAGGGTGGAGTGGTTCTGAGCGCGGAAAACCTGGCGCCGCCTATCGTAGTGGTTCCCGTGGATCGATGGAATGCGGCTACGGAAAAGGCGCTGCAGTTTGCTATGACGCTGTCTCCAGACGTGGAGGCAGTGCATGTGACTTGCGACTCGGATGAAAACCTGCCGCCGTGGCAATGGGCGGAAAATCCGCCGGCCAGAACTCGAGCTCCAAAGCTGGTGACCTTGCCTTCGCCGTTTCGTCTGGTGGTGCATCCGATTGTGGATTACATTTTGAAGACAGAAAAAGAGAATCCGCAACGCACCATAGCGGTGGTGATTGCCACCATGGTGGAGCATCATTGGTATCACTATTTTCTGCACAACCAGCGGGGACAGATGCTGACGGCGCTGCTGCTGCTGGGCGGGAATGAGCGCATCAATATTATCAACGTACCCTGGAATTTGAAGGCGTGAAGAAAGTATTAGCCATCAGTCTTCAGCCCTCAGACGGTACAAGACGAAGACTTTGATTCGGACCGCTTATGCGCTGACCATTTCCTAGCGGCCACCGGTTACGTCCAGAATGGCTCCGGTTACATAACTGGCCTCCTCGGATAGCAGCCAGAGGATGGCATTGGCTACTTCTTCGGGTTGACCGCCGCGCTGCATGGGGACTTGGACTTTCACGCGTTCGATGCGGTTGGGTTCGCCTCCCTGAGCATGGATATCGGTGTGGATGAAACCGGGGCGGACGGCGTTGACGCGAATTTTTTCTTCGGCTACTTCCTTGGCCAACCCGATCGTCAGAACGTCTATGGCGCCTTTGGTGGCGGCATAGTCGATATATTCGTTAGGCGACCCGAAGCGCGCTGCTCCGGACGAGACGTTGACGATGATGCCGCCTCGGCCTCCGTACTTGGTGGACATGCGGCGGACGGCTTCGCGGGCGCAGAGGAAGCTGCCAAAAACGTTAGTGGCGAAGATGCGTCCCAGGCGAGCGGCATCAATGGCATCGAGACGGGTCTGGCGCTCCACGGTGCCGGCGTTGTTAACCAAGGCGGTGAGCGGGCCGAGTTGGCTGGTGGCGGCATCGAACAGGCGCACTACATCGGCTTCGTTGCTCACGTCGGCTTTGATCGCTACGGCAGTGCCGCCTTTTTGATGAATGGCGGCTACTACTTCGTCGGCGGCTGGCTGGTTACGGAGATAGTTGACGCAGACGCGGAATCCGCGACTGGCGGCCAGATGGGCGGTAGCGGCTCCTATGCCGCGGCTGGCGCCTGTGATGATCAGGACGGAGGAGTGATCAGCGCGCATCGTGGTTGGTTCAGACTCTCCAGTTGTCCGGTCGCCAGTGCTGGACTGCTTTCTTGATCTCGGGCCCGGAGAGCTTTTCATTTAGCGCCTTTACGGCTAGCGCGGGCAGCTCGGCATCGGATGCGAAGCGCAACGCTATGAGCTGCGACCCGGTAAATTCCGCGATGCGGGGCCAAAGCGATGGATCGAGAAGGGTCGTCAGGCGCAATCTTTCTTCCAGACGGATTACGCGATCCTGCACCTTGAGGGGATACATGCGAAGTTTGAAAACGGCAAATATCGCCGCAGTCGTTACTACGATCAACCACGCTGAATGCAGACTCGGCCTTCGGATCACGTGAATCATGGTCAGGATCAGGGTGATGGCGAACACGGGCAGGATGAAGAAGTGGAAGAGCGGATCATACCGCTTGTAATTAGAAAACTTCTGCCGGGCACCGTCGACCATCGGGGCAGACTCCTTTGCAACTCTACCCATGATCGCACAGACGCAAGGGCCACACTCGTCATCACTCGGCGGTCAGTACAGGTGAAAAGTGACTTCGATGTTGATCTGAACCGCTACAGGATGGCCCTCCAACATCGCGGGTTCAAACATCCACTTCTGAACTGCCTCGACGGCTTTTTGATCGAGACCCATGCCCACGGAGCGTAGTGCGCGGATATCGCGCGGCCTGCCATCGGACCCGACTACGACCCAGAGCAACACTGTTCCCTGGAACTTGGCGTTACGAGCCTCTTCGGAATAGTCGGGATCGGGATCGTAGATTGGGCGAGGTGCGGATACTCCACCTCCGACGCGATACACGCCACCACCCATGCCACCGCCAGATCCTGCGCCAAAACCTGGTCCGTTTCCCACTCCGATTCCACCTCCTCTGCCGCTCCCGATTCCACTATCGAATCCCGTTCCGTTCGACGGAGGCAGGGGAATCGCGGCGAGTGGATTGCCGATCTGAGAGGTGGGCGGCATGGTCAGTTCGGGAGAACCTACAATCGTCGGCTCCGCAGGAAGCTTGGGTTGCTCATCGCGGACGACTATAACCGGAGGCGTTATTTGCTCCCTCGCGAAACGCGGCAAGCGGCCCTTGGATTCCGACAATTTGTCCCGGTCGCCACCACCGCCTCCGCCTCCGCCTCCGGTTTCATTTATCGATAGCGGTAGCGGATCGGCACTGATCTCTGTCAACAAAACGGTGGTGGCATGAGGGGCGAATCGCGGCTGGCTAGCCATCCAGAACCCCGCCGTTGCAACCAGTACAAGGAGCGCAGCGTGGATCGCGGCTGAGATCGCGAGGTTTTCGCGACGCACGGGATAGGTTCCGTCGCCCGCTCTGAAAAGCGTCGGCAGAATCTCGTCGAGCCTCGGCTCTCGCCGCGCTTGTCGTTGTTGTGACGACTGTGAGCGCGTCTCGATGTCTACCGCAACTGGCATGGCGTGATTTCGCCCGAGGAATTCTGCTTTCAGAGAGGCCTGGAAGTTGCGATCGGGAAGCAAACGCAGCTCCGCCGCAATCCCCAATAACTCGCTGATCTTGAAATCGACCGCAGGGGGGACCGAATCTGGTTCTGCGATCATCCTTTCGATCGCATCCTCAAGCTGATCCGCCAAAGAAATGTTAGCCATGATTACCCCTTCGAGTATTTACACCCTCATTCGATCACGAAGATTTTGCAGGGCGCGCAGCTGAAGTTGTTTGATGGCACCTTCGCTGCGTTCGAGTTCAATCGCAATCTCGCGCAGACTTTTCTGGCCGACGAAGCGCTGGATGATTACATGGCGCTGATCGGGTGGCAGCGTGTCGACGAGCTGGTAAAGTATGGCGCGCCGCTCGAGATCGTCTTCTACCCCGATCTGATCGAGGTCCCCGTCGACGACCTCCCGCCGCCTTGCGCCCCGTTGCCAGCGGTCCGACAGCACATGGGCCGCAATTCCCAGAAGCCAAGCTATGAAGGGCAAGCCGCGCCATTCGAAGCGCGGAAGGCCAGCCAGAGCCCGATGGAAGACGTCCGCGGTCGCATCCTGCGCCTCTTCGCGGGTTAGTACGCGCCGTGCGATGTAGGCATACACGCGATCAAAATTATTTTCGTAAAGCTCGGCGAAGCGAACTGGATCATGGCGTGCCGCCTCGACCTGCAGCCGTTCTTCGTTCTTATTCTGGTTTTCGAGGTTCCGGTTTTCCAGCGCCTTCAAAGGGTTCTCCGCGCGTGCTTAATCAGATAATCCCGAAAACAGATGGATAGGTTACGGTCCGAGCAAACTATTTTGTCGCGCGAGGTACATGCAGGCTTTAATGCCGCCTGGAAGTGAGATGCAGGAAGGAGGGTCGCGCCATTCCGCTCCACGATGGACTTTTTTGGTTTATTCGTCGAGAAGGATGCGGATTTTGGTCGCCAGCGTTTGCAGGGGGAAGGGTTTTTGCAGGACGGTGGCGGTGTCATCGACGAGCTCCGTGCCCCAAGTGGCGTGATCGGGATAGCCGGACATGAACAGCACTTTAATCTTGGACACTTGGGGTGTCCCCGGCATTTGCGGCCTGGGCTGGGTCAGGCGGCGAGCCAACTCTTGTCCTCCGATGTTTGGCATTACTACGTCGGTAAGCAGCAGGTGAATCGGATGTTTGTAGTTGTGCGCAATCTGGAGCGCTTCATTACCGTCCGCGGCCTGCAGCACGGTATAGCCATTTTTCTGAAGAAACTCGCTGACGAGATCACGGATTTCATTCTGATCTTCCACTACTAGAATGGTTTCGCTTCCACCCGCGTTGGCTGCGGGAGATGCTTTTATTTTTGAGACGCGCTCTTCGGCGGATTTCTCGGTCTGCATTTGCGGGAAATAGATATCGACCGTCGTTCCGTTCCCCCACTCACTGCGAACCGTGATCCAACCGCCGGTTTGCTTCACGACTCCGTAGACAATGGCGAGGCCCAGACCGGTTCCACGGCCGGGTCTCTTGGTGGTGAAGAATGGTTCAAAGATCTTGGCTTGAATGTCTTTGTGCATTCCCAAACCGGTGTCACTGACGCTGAGGACTACATAGCTGCCCGGAGGGATTCGGGCATGGCTACCGGCGTAGGTTTGATACAGTCCGACGCTCTTGGTTCCGATGGTGAGCCTGCCTCCTTGGGGCATGGCATCCCGGGCATTGACGGCGAGGTTCAAAATCACTTGTTCTATTTGTCCGGGGTCGGCTTTGACGCGATTGGACGCCGCGGGCGAAATATTCAAATCGATGTTGGCGGGAATAAGGCGCTCGAGCATTTTAACCACGTCGCCGAGGACAGTATTTAAATCAAGCGCCTTCAGCTGGAGGATTTGCCTGCGGCTAAAAGTCAAAAGCTGTTGGGTCAGCGCTGTAGCGCGGACGACAGCCCGTTCAATTTCGACGGCATCCTTGTGCGCGGGATCGTTCGGAGCTAGCCGGCCGCGAAGGCGTTCGTTGTGAGCCTGGATCACCATTAACAGGTTGTTGAAGTCATGGGCTACGCCTCCCGCTAACTGCCCAACCGCTTCGAGTTTCTGTGAGTGATGGAGTTGTTCTTCCAAACGCTTATGCTCGGTGATGTCATAGAGCACACCTTGCATGAGAAAGCGGCGGTCGTCAGCGGCAGCGCGCAACATGACGCCCTCGTCCCGAAACCAGAGAAGCCGGCCGTCACGCGCAAACATGCGGTACTCGGCCTGGAATAAGTCTTGCGTTTCCTGAAAGTGCTTTTCTGCCGCATAGGCAATCTCACGATCTTCGGGGTGGATGTGATTGATCCAATTGCACGAATCGGAGAGCCACTCCTCTGGCGAAAACCCTAGGATGGACTCGATTTGTGGGCTCACATAATGCCATGGTCCATCAGCGCCAAGTTCGGCGACATAAGTGATGGCTGGCAAGCGCTCCACCAGCGTACGATAGCGATCTTCGGCAGCACGAAGCTGAGATTTGTCCCGATCTCGTTCAATGGCAAGCGCGACGAGATGGCTGGCGCGAGCGATGAGTTGTAGATGTTGAGCATCGGGAGAACGCGGCTCGCGATAGTAGATGGCAAAGGTCCCGAGCATACTGCCGTCTTGCGCCGAGATCGGCGTAGACCAGCAGGCTCCTAAACCGTGAGGCAACGCCAGGTGGCGGCAACCTGCCCACAACGGGTCGGTCGCAATGTCGGAGACGATGACTGGCTGTTTACGATAAATGGCAGTGCCGCACGATCCCGCACAAGGCCCGATCTTCACCCCGTCAACCGCGCGACTATATTCTTGTGGCAGACTGGGGGCTGCCCCGTTTCGCAAAGTTACCCCATCGGCCTCAAGAAGGAGAACGGAACACAGCATTCCGCGATCGTGCTGCTCAATGTCGGCGCACAAAGCGTCCAGTGTCTTCGAGAGTGGACTCTGAGCCATGATCATGGCCAGTATCCTGTCATCGAGCGCCGACGGAGCTTGGGCAGCACCTGGTGGCTCGGTGATTGATGCCTTTTGAACTCCCGTGGACATGACGACTCCATCATTATTCATGGGCCACTTCATTCGCTGGGTACAACTACGAGTTCCCAGGTTACGGAGGTAACCTGCGGGAGGGGCAAGAAGGGATGCTGCGGTCGGAGCATTGCTGTGCAAGTGGTTCAGCTTATATTGCTGGTTAAGGGCCGCGGCTCCGGGATCGGTTCGATACGTCCAAGCAAGAAAATATAGCCCACAATGCCCAGCAACAGGATTGCTGTCGCGGTCCCGAAGGCTGCTGCGAAAGAGTGTGTTCCCGAGACGATATAGCCGGTAACAATGGGCGCTGAGATGGCGGCGATCTGCCCACAAAAGTTCACCACACTGGCCAAGGTGCCGACGCTTTCTGGCGGTGAAATAAGAGACGGAACGGTCCATGCCACCGGCGCCGCCGCGGCCAGTCCTCCCAGGGCCAGGCTGATCCAGAGAAGTGCGATCGCAGGACTGTGAGCGCTGGCCGCGCCGAAGATCGACAATCCACAAACCATTCCTGTCACCATGACAGTTTGCCGTACCCGGCTCGCATTCCATCCATGCTGGATTAAAGCGTCCACCAACCATCCGCCGACCAGAAGATCGGTGAAGGCGGCGAACAGCCAAGGCACGCTGGTGTAGAAAACAGAATGGAGCAGATCCACATGAAGCGTGACCGAGAGATAGCTGGGCAGCCACGTCAACAAGAGAGAAAAACTGTAGTTGTAGGCTCCCCAACCGAGCGCGAGTCCGTAGACTTTGCGCTGCTTTAGAAGATAGCCGAGAGAGCTGCCACTTCGCGCTCTCACACGGTCCTCGGGCTGTGCGCCACCACTCAATATGAAATCGCGCTCGACGGGCAACAACTGTTTGTCTTCGCTGGGGTCGCGGTAGATGACGTAAAACAATACGAAGTAGAGAAGGCTGATCAGCCCGGTAGCAGCAAAACTCCAGCGCCAGCCAAAATACAAAAGCAGCAGGCCGATGAATGGGACTCCGATGGCGGTGGAAAGCTTTGCTGCCGCGTCGGTGATCGCCGTCGCCAGACCTCTTTCCTCTCGGGTAAACCAGTAACCCAGAGCTTTGGCGTTCGCCGGAAATGTGGGAGATTCGCTCACGCCTAGAAGGAAACGCGCGCTGAAGAACCAATGGAGCCCGGGGGCAATGGCAGCCGCGAAAGAAGCAAGGCTCCACAGAAATGCGCTGATTCGCCCCACGCGGCGAACTCCCCAGCGATCTAGCAATACTCCTGCCGGCATCTGCATCAGGGCATAAGTCCAACCAAAAGCACTGGAGAGGTAGCCGAATGCAACCAACGATAGGCCGAAAGAAGCATGCAGCGCGTCGCGAGAAACCGATAAATTGATGCGGTCGAAAAAGTTAACCAGAACGCCAAGCGCCAAGAGGAAAGCCATACGCCAACGCCTGCGAGGCACGGTGGAATGACTCGAGGTGGAATGGCTCAGGGTTGAGTCGCTCGAAGTCGATTGTCGCAAGAGCACTCCGTGAAGCGGCGGATGCAAAGTTACTGGACCGCGATGCCGGCTAGGAGGCCGCCGTCAACCAGGTAGTCGCCTCCGGTGCAGAATCCTGCTCGATCAGACGCCAGAAATGCGGCTAATTCCGCGACTTCTTCCGGCGTGCCGATTCTTCCGAGCGGATGAGCTGCGCCAAAACGCGCGAACACGTCTTCGACTGCCTGATCGGGCGCGAAGTGTGCCGCGGAGCGCGCCAGCATCGGTGTGCCGATCGAACCAGGGCTGATCGAATTGACGCGGATGTTTTCGGCGGCGTGGTCCAAGGCCAAGGCGCGCGTCAAGCTGTGAATTGCGCCCTTGGAGGCGGCATAGGCGACAACGCCGCGCTGGCAGGCATGTCCCTGAACCGATGCCAGATTAATGATGGATCCGCCTCCGCGCTTTCTCATCTCCGGGATGCCGAGGTGAGCCACCAGATAGATGCTGCCCACATTCACCATCATGCAGCGGTTCCAGGTCGCGAGGTCCGTTTCCACGACCGTGCCAAAGGGATGAATGGCCGCTGAGTTAACGATGATGTCCAGGCCTCCACGCCGTGTCACCGCCCTGCTAATGACCGAGCGCACCTCGTCGAGGCTGGTTACGTCGCAGCTTTCAACCTGAAAAGTCGAGCCGTAACCCCGTTCTGTCGCTTCGCGCGTCAACTCCGCGTTCGCAGTTGTATCGATGCCGCACGCCACGACCTGGGCGCCTCCCGCAGCAAGACGCATCGCCGTTGCACGCCCAATTCCAGTGGTACCTGTGACCAACGCCACTTTCCCCGCAAATTCATTCATGGGATTTCAAGCCTCACTTTGCATATTTTCAATTCGCGAATCGCGCTAGCCAGCCAAATCAGGGTTTCGATATTTTAAGCCGTGTATGACGCCGCGCAATTCGGCGAGACCTTTCAATCTACCAATCAACGAATATCCTGGATTTACTTTTTTGCCGATGTCATCGGCCAGCAGGTGCCCGTGGTCAGGACGCATGGGAATTTCATGGTCGGGTCGGCCTGATTTGCGCCGCCGCGCTTCTTCTTCGAGCATCGTCCGGATCACGCCCACCATATCGGCACTCCCGGCCAGGTGCTCGGCTTCGTGAAAGCATCCGTCAACCTCTCGCGTTACTTGCCGAAGATGCAGGAAGTGAATGCGGGCGCCAAATTCGCGTGCCATGGCGAGGAGGTCGTTATCGGCTCTGGCTCCGAATGAACCGACACAAAACGTCAGACCGTTGGCCAGCGTGTCGCTGGCGGCGAGAATCGCTTTCACATCCTCGGCGGCGGAGACGACGCGCGGCAGGCCAAACAAAGGCCATGGCGGATCGTCAGGATGTATGGCGAGCCGAATCCCGATTTCCTGCGCGATCGGGATAACTTCTCGCAGGAATGAGACCAGGTTGGCTCGCAAATCGGAAGCCGAAACGCCTTGATATTCAGCGATCAGGCGGCGAATTGTCTCGCGACTGTACGATGCTTCGGCTCCGGGCAGTCCCGCGATGATGGTCTGTTCTAGATCGTTCTTACGTTCCTCGGACATGGCGTCGAAGCGGGTGCGCGCATCCCGCACACGGTCTTTATCATTAGTATTAGTATTGTGAGTCGCGGAGTAATCGGCTTCGGCTCCTTTGCGTTCGAGGATGAAGAGGTCATAGGCCGCGAAATCGACGGCATCAAAGCGCAGTGCATAACCATTGGTAGGAAGACGCCATTTCAAGTCTGTCCTCGTCCAGTCCACTACCGGCATGAAGTTATAGCAGACGACCTCGACACCCGCCTTCCGGATGGCGGACAGAGTGTCCTTCCAGGCTCCGATGAAGCGGTTATAGGGTCCGGATCGAAGTTTGATCGAATTGTGGATGGGAATACTCTCTACCACGGACCAAACAAAGCCCGCAGCTGAAATCTCATCTCTTCGTTTGAACACCTCGCTCGATGGCCATGCTGCGCCGCGGTAAAGATGATGCAGGGCAGAGACGATTCCGCTGGCCCCCGCTTGCTTGATGTGATCGAGAGGAACCGGATCCTCGGGGCCAAACCATCGCCAAGTTTCCTTCATATTTTGATATTATCCGTCGTCCCGATTAGGCATCCGTGCTATTTGCCATGTTTGGGTCTTGCCAGGAGCGCTATCATCGTAGCTCCTCGCAATACGTTCTGGGCCTGGAATTCCCAATTCCAGCCTTATTTGGCGAGTTGTTACAACTGCGCTGGGAGCGCCTCGAGAGTCAGAACTTCGAACGGCCCGAGCGTGAAAGTGCTCTCGTGCCCCGCCTCCAATGACAGTGAAGGTGTGGCGCTGTCTTGCTTCCAAGGGCTGTGTGCCCGAAATCGGCCGGGCACCTTCGGCGGGAGTTCAAACACCCGGCCAATATCGATTGCTATGCTTTGGCGCTTGTCGCTGGGGTTGCGGAGCGTAAGCACGGCTTTTGTCGGCGACCAAGCGGCCCAGCCGTAGATTTCGATTTTGTTCGGGTCACCGCCCACCCAGTGTGTATCTCGCAGAACTTCCGCATTGCGCCGCGACCAATTCGCCGCTTCGGCTAGATCGTCCCAATTGCTATTCGAGAGCAGCGCGTGCGAAATATACATCTCCTGGAGTTGTGTTCCGCTGCCAAAGTACGAATGGACTTCGTTGCTGAAGTCATTTCCTGGGTCGCTGTCCAAATGCTCGGCCTGCTTGGCATAGATCAGGCCATGCAGCATCAGGGAATTCAAGGGAAAGAGCGGACCCCCCTGCGCAATGTTCTGATAGGTCTGTGCGTCCCTGTAAGTGATCCATTTCTCCCGCCAACTCCCGACTCCGGCAAAGCTATGGTCATCTCCTCCTCGCCAGATGGTATCCGCGTAACGCAACCAAAACGGCGAGGGATAGGTTCCGGTGGTGAGATTGATGAAAAGGTTCGGCTCCGCCTCGCGCCAGTCCTCGATCAAACGGATGGCCGCCGCAAAATCACTGTCAAAGCTGCTGCCCGGGAAAACGCTGTTGACGTTGCCGGTACCGTCGATTTTGAATTGGTTGATTCTGTCCTTTTTGATGAAATCGAGAGACACTTCCCGGAACCTGGCATAGTACTTCGGGCCGGAGAGCGCAAACCCTCCTTCATTTGTTTCAAAACCGTATTTTTGGCCAGCATCGAGTCTCTGCTGTTTGGCTTCTTCGTAGCCTCCCCACGGAGATAGCCATATGCCCATCGCCGCTCCATAGGCTTCGGCCGCTTCGCTCAGAGGAGTAAGGCCGTCGGGGAACCCCTGGTTCAGATGCCAAAGCGAGGCCGGATTGTCCCACCCGTCATCGAGCAGAAACGAATCCAGCTTCACAGAGCGCGCGCGCACCAACTCGGTTCCAAACGCGCCAATCACGTCGAGCACGGCTGCCGCGTCGTAGGGCTTGCCAAAGCCTATGTCATACCAGGAGTTGTAGTGGAGAAATGTCCTGTAAGGGTGAGCGCGCTCGCGCTCTACATAGTTCAAAAACCCCCGACGCATTTGTCCTGGCGGAGACACGCCGATGACCAGCGAGTACTGAACTGTCTGATTTTTTTTCAGAGGCAGCTCCCGTTTCATGCTGCATGACACCGTATGCGCTGCCTGGCATTGGGCCAAAGGATCTTCAAATCCCAAGAACAAATCTCCCGCCGCCACGGGAGAGCCCTGGACCGTGCCGATCACCTTCGCGCCTGGAAGATTGCCATTGAACAACTGCACCTCCGCAATCGGTAGATCGCCATCCGGAGCCGAGAGTGTAATTTCCTGCCGAATATAGTTCGATCCATCGCGCAACACGGCGCGCCATACGATTGAAATTTTTTTTCCCGGAGCCGGTGCTTCGCCGTTCCGTTTGCCCGGATATTCCAGGCGCAGGCGAATGGCCTTGCCGGCGAAATGCTCGGCGGCGCGGGCGGCGCCGGAATTCGAAGTGAGAGACTCGATCTGTGGATTCTCGGCGATCGTCATATCCGAGGCGCGGATGATCGTTCCGTCCTTAAACGTGAGACGAAAGGGATCGTGCGGAAGAGACACTTTCGCTCCAGTCGTTCGGAGCGCAAAGTTCAGCCCCGTCAGTTTCCCCTGAACAATCGACCACTGCGCCTGGATCATCCGATTCGACAACGAGAGCACCGTGCTCCGAACCGCTGCATCTGGTTTGCCGGGAGACGCGCCATAGAGAAGAGCACTCTGAGCGAACGCTAGACGTGGCATGAGGACCAAACAGCCCACTGCCAAGACCAGGGGACCGGTAGCGATTTTTGAGTCGAACCGTCGCATGGCGCTCAAGTGTAGATGTTCGTGAATAATTGCGCTTGACAGCCAATATAAACGAAAGTAAAAGTTACAAAACGCAAGTATCCGAAATATTGCGTGTTCGAGCTTTGTCGGAGGCTGTCCATGCAGGTTTCTGGAGCTGAAGGGTTGACGAGTCGCCCTCGGGTGTACTCGACCATTCTCTGTTCTTTCGTCACGGTCCTGGGCTTGACTTTGGGTTTGGCTTTGCCCGCATGGGGCCAGGGTGCGTATCGGGCGCAGTTGCGCGGTGTTGTTTCGGATGCGTCGGGAGCGCTGGTGGCGCATGCGACGGTGACCATCCGCGACGTGGGCACCAACATCGTCAGGTCCGCGCGCACCGACGATAAGGGCGAGTATTTCTTTACCGAACTTCGTCCATCGACCTACGCCGTTAAAGTCGAGGCCACGGGCTTTCGCGCGGTAGAGAAGACCGGTGTGGTTCTGGCGGTCGATCAAGAGTCCTCCTTGAATTTCAGAATGGATATGGCCGGCACATCGACTACGGTCAATGTAACGAGCACAGCCCCGCTGCTCGATACGGACAACGCGACGCTCGGTACGGACATCAGCAGCGAATACGTGAAGGAACTCCCTCTGCTCAACCGCGACTTCTTCGGCTTGATGTTTTTAGCGGCGGGTGTGACCGAGGTGGCAGGATCGGGAACACAGGATAACTATCCTTCGGGCACGAACTTCGTCTCCAACGGGCAGCGTAATGCGACCGCCGAAGTGCGGCTGGACGGTGCTTTGATCAGCGCGCCCGAACAGGGCGAGGGAGGAAACACCAACGTCTATTACGAGCCGCTGATCGAAAGCGTGCAGGAGGTCAAGGTTGAGAACAACAGCTTCTCGGCGGAGTTCGGCAACAACGGCGGCACCGTTGTTAACATGGCCTTGAAGAGCGGAACGAATGCCCTCCATGGCAGCGGCTGGTATTTTCTCCAACGCCCGCAGATGGATGCACGCGATTTCTTCAACCCCGAACCCTATCCCAAACCAGATTCAAAGCGAGATCAAGGAGGCTTTTCTCTCGGCGGCCCGATCAAGAAGAACAATACATTCTTCTTCGTTGATTTCGAGAAAGTCCGCAGCATCTCTGCGGCCAGCTATGTCGAGTCGGTGCCAACCATGGCGGAGCGCACTGGCGACTTCTCCGGACTGACGAATCATATCTACGACCCAACGACCTGCGGCAATCCGTGCGTTTCGAGGTTGCAGGTCGGCGTCGCAAATAACGGGCCACTGGACGTGATCCCTGCGAACGAAATTAATCCCATCGGGCAGGCTGTCATTAATCTTTATCCCAAGCCCACCAATAGCATGGAATTCAATAACTTCGTTTTCACCAATACGGCCAATGCGCCGGATTATCAGTTCGACATCAAGATCGACCACCAGCTCAATAACAATCAGCGCATTAATGGCCGCTACAGCCGCGGCTGGAGTAACTACACAACTCCTGAAGTACTGGGAGACAGCTTCGATAATGATGGAATCGCCAACGGTCCAACCACCGCGCAAAATGGCTCGTTCGAATACACCTGGAATATCAGCCCCCGGGTGGTCTGGACAAGCCATGCGGCTGTTGACCGCGTGCATGAAGTGTCAACTGCCGGCATTCCTTCGATATCCAGCTTCAACGCCTCGCTGCCCAGCGGCGTTCAAGGATTGCCCGCAATCCTGCAGCAGGCCAATGGCTTGGACCAAATGCCTTCGTTCTATATGGTGGGCCTTCTGCCCTGGACCGATCTCTTCGATCAATGCTGCATCAACACTACTTTTGCGCACACCTTGTACAGCTATTCGTCCCAGGTCATCATTTCAAAGGGCTCGCACTTGATCAAGATCGGAGGAGAGCAAAGGCTTTTCTACAATAACTTTTTCCAGCCGCCGAATCCTACAGGCTCCTTCAACTTTAGCGATTACGTAACTTCGCCCACTCCCAACAGCGATACCGATTCGTCTGGGAATTCGACTGGCAATCCGTTCGCCAGCCTTCTGTTTGGTTACGCCGACAATGTAAACCCGTATCCTTCCGAACCGACAGCGTTGGTTGTTTATCCCTCAGTGGCGAACCGGTCGGCAGAAACTGGGTTCTATTTCCAGGATGACTGGAAGGTGAATTCGAGATTCACGTTGAATCTCGGCCTGCGTTACCAGTGGAGTACGCCTTACAACGAACGCCACAATCGGATCGAATTCAGCGATTTCACCGCCGACACCGGCGTCAATCTCAATCTCAGCAGTGCCCAGGCCGCGCTGCAACCATACGGCGTGAATTTTCCATCCTCCGAGGAACTGTACGGCACGACACTGTTCCCCACCTCGAGCACGAGAAGTGTTCCGGTGTACCGCAAAGACATTGGACCAAGACTCGGTTTCGCCTACATGGTCGATTCGAAGACGGTGGTACGAGGCGGAGCGGGCATTTATTTTGGAATGAGCCCGGCCACGAACTTCCAGTATCCCGGAACTGCTTTCCGTACCACCGCTACCATGTTTTTTACCAACAATAATTTTGGGTCTCAATCCGCGACCCTGGAAAATCCCTTCCCCGGCGGATTCACCGGCCCTCAGGGTACGATTTACGGGCCGTACGCGAATTGGGGATACGCCAACAATAACGATCTAGGCACAACCGCAGCGCGAGATGCGAATATCTACCAGTGGAATATCGGATTTCAGCGCGAACTTCCCAGCCAGATCGTCCTCGGCGTGGACTACTCGGCCAACCGGAGCACACATCTCCCATGGTCTGGCACGAACAACCGCGATTTCATTCCATCGAGTTTGCTGGCACAGATTTCACAGGCTGCGCACTATAACTACGACGTAACGCAAGGCAATGGCCTTGGAGCTTGTGATGGGGCCAGTTGCGTCAGCTACCTTCTTGCGACCCCGGTGGCGAACCCGTTTTCCTCCACATTCAGCGCTCCATGCGTCCCTTTGACTCCTGCCCCCTGCTTCAATCAACCCGATTCGAATTATGGCGACACGACTCTCCCGTTGGGAACTTTTCTGGATCGCTACCCGCAATTTTCTGGAGATTTCGAAGGCCTGATGTTGGAGGAAGCAAGTTCCTGGTACAACGCGATGCAGGTTCGTTTCGAGAAACGGACTACGCACCACGTCAGCTTCGAGGGCAGTTACACGGTATCGAAGTCGACCGACGATTCCTCCGCCGGGAGAAACAACTGGGTGGGTTCGCTCGGAGCCGGACTTCCGCAACAACTGGACCGCCTTAATCTGGAACACAGCATCAGCGCCAACGATACGCCGCAGCGTCTGGCTGCCGCCGTAGTCGTTGACCTGCCCGTCGGCCGCAAGCACTGGATTGGCGGCGATATGAACCGCGCTCTCGACGCCGTGGTCGGAGGCTGGTCGATTGCGACCCTGATCACCGAACAATCGGGCCAACCCATGGCGATCTCCATGGCCAGTCCTCGTTTAGCGAATGGCAGCCAACGCCCCAACGTTTTGTGCCCTCAACTCAAGACTGGACTGAGCATGAATGCAGTCGCAATGACTTACGCAAATCAGACGCCGGCCGCTTTTCTTAACATGAACTGCTTTGGCGACCCGGGCGATCAGAATCCCGGCAATGCTCCACGCTACTTTCCCGGATTGCGCGTCGATGGCATCCACAACGTGGATCTCAACTTTAACAAGTCTTTCGTGCCGAAGGAAGGCATGCGGATCGAAGCGCGAGCGGAGATATTCAACTTGACCAATCATCCCCGTTTCGGCCAGCCGGTTTCGGATGTTGGAGATTCTTACTTCGGCACAATTTCGAGCGACGCGGCAGGAGAGTTGCCGCGATACTTCCAGTTTGGCTTGCGGTTCGAATTCTGAACTTTTCGATTCAGAATTGACTCAGGTTCACAGAGGTTTAAACATGACAAGCGCGCGGCACGGCGCAAGACACCGCCGATGGATCGCCATTCGATGGTTCGTCATTTCTATTACCGCCATGGTTGCTACAGCTGCGACAGTCGTGGGCCAAACCCGGCTCGGCGTGCCCTCCTACCAGGACCCAGGTTCGAGACAATGGACGGCATGGGCGAAACCAGGACCCAAGGCAGTCGGCATCATGATCGTCAATCTCAACAACGGCGACGACGAAACTTACTATTCAAGCGTAGATCACGCGATTCGCGATGCCCGCAAGCAGGGCATCCTCGTGCTCGGATATACCTACACCGGCTATGGCGCACGAGATCCGAAAATTGTCCGCCAAAGGATCAATGCTGTATATCGCAACTACCTGGTCGATGGCATGTTCTTCGATGAGGCACCCACCGATTGCAACGCCGCCAACCAATTTTTTCCCACCCAATTCTTGTACTACGAGTCGCTCACAAACTACGTGCGCGAGAAATCGGGTGCGCGAATCACAGTGCTCAATCCCGGAACCTACAGTCCGAGCGACTGCTGGATGGGGATCACCAACATCCTGATGAACTGGGAAGACCAAGGCTTGGCAAATTATCAAGACGATTACGTGGACTTTGCCTGGGTACACAAATATCCTCCCGACCGGTTCTGGCACATCATTTATGGCATGAGCGCGGACCAACTCCAGACGGCGTTGGAACTGGCGAAGCAACGCAATGCCGGTTGGGTTTATCTGACGCAGGAGACCGGCAATCCGTATGCCAGCCCACCGCAATTCTGGGCCGCGGAAACGTCAGCGGTGAAACACCAAGCCGTGCAAGCTCCATTTGCCAGCGTATGGCCAAACTCATTCGATGCTCGTGGCGCTCGACTGCTGGGCCGCACCTCGATTCGCTGGGGTGGTGAGGGCGCGTCGAGTTGGCAGATATTTCTCGACACCGATCAGAATTCAAAGACTGGATACAACGGCGGCGGCGTTGCCGTTGGCGCGGAATACGTGTTCGAAACCGATGGCGGCGCCGCCCATTTGTTGCGATATGCGGGCACGGGCACGGATTGGAAGTGGACAGAAGTCGCCGCGGACGCCACATTTGACGCCCTTGATACCAACGTTCAGGTTGCGAGCTTTGAAACGGCGCGCCTCGGCGGCAAGAAGGCTTTGAATTATCAGATCCGCGCCTTGAACACTGCCGGGCAGTCAACCTATGACAGTTACATCTTGCCACTTAGCCTGAACAATACCGGCTTGGTGTTCGATATCACGAACCACGAGCAGTAATCGGGAAAGCAACTATGAAAAAGCATCGTGCCTCGATTGTAGCGATGGCATTGGTCTCTTTGAGCGTGTTCCTGATGGGTCAGGATATTGCTCACGATCAGAATTGGACAAATTATGTCCGCATAGGCGCCTGGGGGCTGGCCCATAACGATGCGGAAAAAATTGTCCGCGAAGCTGACGAGAGCCACGTCTTTGGCATTGAGGTGGATAACGACATTCCGGGTCGCTACGAGAGCTTCCTGCACCCGGAGGAGAAACTTGCCGCGATTCGCGCTGTGGCCGAGCACGCGCACAAGGTAGGAAACCACGCGTTCGTTTACATTGCGGGTTTGGAGTGCATTACCGCTAATGCCGACCGGGTGCCGCACTCTGTGGCCAAAGATCATCCGGACTGGTTACAACGCAAGATCACCGGTGAGCCTGCGATCTTTGGCGGCGGCGACGCTTTCTGGATTGCAAAAGGCGATGAGGATGTGTGGATCAGCCCCTACGCAACGGAATGGCGCAAGATCTACATGGAGCGCGTGCGGCAGATCGCAGCGACTGGGATTGACGGCATCTACGTCGACATCCCGTACTGGATGACGCACTTCGATGGTTGGGAAGACACGTGGGCGAGCTTCGATGATGCGACTGTGACTGCCTTCCGCAAGCAGACCGGTCTGGACGCGCGCCACGAACTCAAGCTGGGCGATTTTTCCGATCCGAATTTTCGCCGCTGGGTCGATTTTCGGATTCAATCTCTGACTGACTTGATGCGGGAGATTGACGAGACGGCAAAGGCAGTGAATCCGCAGATCAAAACGATTCCGGAGATTTATCCTGGTATCGAGGAAGAGGCCGTTCGCGTCGGAGCGGATGTGTATAGCCTGTACGCCGTGAACGATGCGGTTGCGCACGAGTATGAATTTGGCGGCGGCGATCATATGGCGGCATCGCGAACGCCGTTCGACTGGTTTCGTTACCAGATCGGCATGCAAACCTTCCGCGCTTTTGCCCAGGGCAAGGCAACATGGATTTTGAATTATTCGTGGGACGGCGATCGCAAGGTTCGTGCCTCCGAGGCAATGCAAAATCTGTTTATGTCGGAGGTGATGGCGGGCGCGAATGTCTGGGACGCGAAGACGCATGTGATGTCCGGGTCAAATGACCTCGCCACGCGGAAACAAGTTTTTGCATGGATCGCGGCGCACGAGAGAACGTTCTATCGTCCGCGGACGGCGATTGATCCAGTCGGCGTCTACTTTTCCCCGACGACACGCAACTACTTCACGAAAGAGTTCCTTCGTTCGTACCAGGGCACGCTCTTACTCCTGATGCAGAGCCATCGTGAATATCAGATCGTGACGCCGAGGACGCTCGGTTCGTTTCGCGGGAAGAATTTGATCTTGCCGGATGTTCGCATCCTCTCAAAACAGGAGACGGCTGCACTGCAAAACTACGCCGGGAGCGTTGGCAAGATCGTCGCCACCGGCAGCCTGAGCGAAAACTTAATGAACGTCATGAGTGTTGCCGATTCCCCGGGGGCCCGTTACATCACATTGGCAGAAAGTCATTTCGACGATTGTTCCCCGAATAGTGAAAAGCCTTTTCTAGAAAGCCTCGGTGCGGGCGAGATCCAAGTAAAGGCATCGCCGATGGTGGCAGCGCAGATCGCGTCTGTGGACGGCAAACCGCACGTTTTTTTCGCCAACTTCGGGGGCCTGCGCGCCAAAGAAAACGCCGTGCAAACTCCCGAAAACCATGCCGAGATCATTGTGCCAGGCAAGGCGCGGGGACACTTCTTACCGTTTCTCGGCGAGGAGACCGCGATCACGGGCCGCTTCGAAAACGGTAGCACGCATTTTGATCTGCCCGAGATCACCAAGGGTGCAGTGGCCTGGTTTGAGCCCGTCGGCCCCTAAGAATGCCGTTCCCGTCTGCCATTCGATCTTGTTTCACTTGGTCAGTCTGCCGAGGATCAGCGCTCAGGGATCGCGTGTTGTTCTTTGAAGCAGGATTCGAGACTCTTGAGGTCCACAGCAACGCGGCTCTGCGAGCCTTCCGGGGCAGCCCGGAGATATTGGACAGGCCACGAAATTGGCTGCTCCAATTCACGGGCTGCGCGCAATGGCCAGTACGGATCGCGCAGAAATTCGCGGGCAATGATGACGGCGTCCGCCTGTCCGGTAACGAGAATATGCTCGGCCTGTGCGGGGGATGTGATCATCCCGACGGCGCCGGTCAGGATATTGGCTTCGCGGCGGACCTGCTCCGCAAACTGCGTTTGATAACCTGGACCGACCGGAATCTTTGCCTGCGCGAGATTGCCGCCCGAAGAGCAATCGATCAAGTCTGCTCCAAGTTCCGTCAACTGGCGGGCGAGTGCGACCGACTGTTGAATATCCCATCCGCCATCGATCCAATCGGTTGCCGAAATACGCACAAACAGTGGCGCGCGCTCCGGCCAGGCATCGCGAACGGCGGCAACAGTCTCGCGCAAGATTCGAGTGCGATTCTCAAACGAGCCACCGTAGTTATCTGTCCTTCGATTGCTATAAGGCGACAGAAACTCATGAATCAGGTATCCATGGGCGGCGTGGATCTCAATGACCCTGAAACCGGCTTCGCAGGCACGACGAGCGGCAGCAGCAAAAGCAGAAACGATGTTCTGAATCCCGTCGATCGAGAGCGCTCGCGGCATCGGATAGTGATCAGCGAAAGGCAACGCGCTGGGGGCAACGACATCGCTCCACCCCCCGTTACTTTCAGGGACCGTTCCGCTGCCTGCCCATGGCCGGTAGGTGCTGGCCTTGCGACCGGCATGCGCCAGCTGCATTCCAGCTACGCTGCCCTGCTCATGAATAAAGCGGGCGATTCGAGCCAGAGGCTCAATGTGATCGTCGTTCCAGATGCCCAAGTCCTGCGGACTAATCCGGCCCTCGGGGAGAACCGCAGTTGCTTCGGTCAGCACCAACCCAGCACCGCCTACCGCCCGGCTCCCCAGATGCACGAAATGCCAGTCGTTTGCGTAACCGTCTGTGCTGGAGTACTCGCACATCGGCGAAACAAAGACGCGGTTGGCAAATGTAATGTCCCGAATCACGAGCGGTTCGAACAGGTGAGCCATGGTTTCTAGGTTGCCTCTCTCAATTTCCCGGATAGTCGCTCTGGAATAGCATTCCTGAGTCTAGTCTTATCAGGTTTATCTTCGAAAAGTTATTGTTGGTCAACGTCCATTGACGCGACGGTGCCGGACGCTACTCTATTTTCCGATGCAGAAGGTGCTGAAGATCTGGTTTAGGATGTCTTCGGTAGTGGTGACTCCGGTGATTTCGTCGAGAGGACGCAGACATGCGTAAAGATCGAGGAGAAGCATCTCGTGGGGAACTCGGGCCGCTACCGCTTTGCTGGCGGCGGCGAGAGCCGACAACGCGTCGTTAACTAATCTCTCGTGGCGAACATTGGTCAGGAAGCCTGATTCTTGCTGAGTGGAGGCGTCTCCGGCCACGTGATTCAGAATGGCAGTGCGCAAAGCGGAGATGCCTTCGCCGGTTAGGGCAGAGGTCGAGATATGCCGCAAAGAGCTTGGCTCGGCAGCAGAAGCCCGATTCGTGCTTCGCAGATCGGATTTATTTTCTACGACGATTGCCGCGCGCCCTTCAATCTGCCTTAGTAACTCTTCGTCTTCTTCATTGCTCGGCTCAGTTTTGTCGATTACTAGGAGGACTAAGTCGGCATCGGCCAGCGCCTCCATCGATTTTTTTATGCCCATTTTCTCAGCTTCGGCATCGTCGGGAGCGCGACGGATGCCGGCAGTGTCCACCAGTTCCACGGGAATTCCTCCGATTGCCACAGTTTCGCTGACCAAGTCACGCGTGGTGCCGGGCTGGGCGGTGACAATCGCGCGCTCGCGTTCAACAAGGCGATTGAACAGACTCGACTTACCTACATTCGGACGACCCACGATGGCTAGAGTTAGTCCTCGGTGGACGATGTTGCCGTAGGTGAAGGTGGCTGCTAGTTGCTCCAGCGGAGTTTGAATTTTCGCAATGCGATCGACTATGGTGGCGTCTGGAGCCACTGAGATATCGTCTTCGGCGAAATCGATACCAGCTTCCAACAGCGCGATCAGATCAATTAACCTCTGCTTGATGGGTTTGAGACGATTGGAGAGCGCTCCTTCTAATTGTCGCGCGGCTACTGTTGCTTGGAATAAAGTTTGCGCGTCGATCAGATCGCGAACGGCTTCGGCCTGCGTCAGATCGAGGCGTCCGTTTAGGAAGGCTCGCATGGTGAATTCTCCAGGCTCGGCAAGACGGGCGCCGCGGGCCAGCGCTAGCTCGACTATGTGGCCGAGGACCACGGGCGAACCGTGGGCGGAGATTTCTATGATGTCGTCAGTAGTATAGGAGTGCGGCTTGGCGAAATAAGTGACGACCACCTCGTCGATTCGAGTCGGAGTTGTGGCCGTGTGCTGACGGGACGAAGCCAAGCTTCCTGGTTCGATCAGATCGCAGTGGATGGCTCGACCCGGCTCGAGCGCACGCGGTTTGCGAAGCATGGGTTCGGCTACGGCTCGGGCTTCGGGGCCAGCCAGGCGGACTACGCCTATGCCGCCGCGACCGAGCGGGGTGGCGATCGCTACTATAGTGTCGTCGAGATTCATGCCTGGCAGCGGATCGGGGCTGTTGGATCGCGATTAGGTTCATTGTAGCTAGTTGGCGCGTTTGCCGGGCGACTCCCGCGTCATTTATACTTACGGTTTGCCTTAAGCCATCTGATTTACTCAGGAGCAGGGATTTTTCGATGCCGAAACGTACATTTCAACCCAACAAGCGCAAGCGCTCGAAGAAGCACGGTTTCCGGACTCGTATGAAGACGAAGAACGGAGCTGCCGTGCTGTCGCGCCGCCGGGCCAAAGGGCGCAAGCGTGTTTCAGTGGCGCCGGGTTTCCGCGATTAGTGTTCCAACCACGGATAGCAAAAAGGCCGTCATTATTACTAATTATCGTGCAGGATTGTGAGCTGGTGGGCGCCGACGCTCCGAAGCCGAGTGTAGAGCCGCCTGCGACGCAGGCGGCGGCTAGATTGCAAAGCTCAGCGCGGCTGCTGAAGCATTCCGACTTCGATCGCGTGTACAAGCAGGGGCGCAGGCACTTTTCGTCGAACATGACCGTGTTTTATTTGCGGCGGTCGGAGAGCGCTCCGCAGACTCCCTCACCCGAACGCGGCTCGCGCGTCGGATTTACGGTTGGCCGCGCGCTGGGCGGCGCGGTCGAGCGGAACCGGATCAAGCGGCGTTTGCGCGAGGCAGTACGGTTGCGGCGCGCGGTGCTGCAAAGCGCGCATCCCGTGGATGTGGTCATCAATCCGAAGAAGTCGGTGCTGACTTTGGAATTTTCAGTGGTGCTCGACGAAGTCGGTCGGGCGCTCGGTGCGATCGCGAAAAAATTGTCGGAGAAGTAAGGAAAATGAAATCTCTCGCGCTCTGGACGCTGCGAAGTTATAAGCGCTGGGTTTCGCCGATGTTTCCGCCCTCGTGCCGCTACGTGCCGACTTGTTCCGAGTACGCTATCGAAGCGGTCGAACACTATGGCGCAGTGCGCGGTGGCGCGATGGCAGCATGGCGAGTATTGCGCTGCCATCCGTTGGCCACGGGTGGGCTCGATCCGGTAGTGAAGGCCGGCACAGGACGCGGCATCTCTCAACCCCTAGATGGACCTCATGTAACGACTTCTAACCGCGAACAGTATCCAGCATCGCTGAAATTGCTGATGAAGAAATGATGAGTTACTGATTTGGCTGAATTTAATAATCCTCAACAAGAACCCGGGATGGATCGCAAACTGCTCTTGGTGTTTGCGCTGACTTTTCTGGTCATCATGCTTTTCCAGCCGCTGTTGAAGAAGTATGGCCCGCAACCTCCGGCTAAGCCAGAGAGTTCTCAATCGGCGCAAAACCAGGTGCAAGTGCCTTTGGCGGCCGCTTCACAACCCCCCACGCAAACTCCTGCGAATGCCGTTACAGTCAATCGCGCAGGCGCGAAGGGAGCAACGGCAGCGGCTCAGAAGCAGGCCGCCAGCGAAGCCGAGACGGTGATTGAGAACGACGTCTACCGGATTGTGTTCACCAATCGCGGTGGACGAGTGAAATCCTGGGTGCTAAAGAAATTCACCGACGACAAGGGCGGCCAGCTCGAGTTGGTGAACAGCGCGGCAGCGGAGAAGTACGGCTATCCGCTGACGTTGTGGTCGTACGAGGGGCCACTTCGAGACAAGTTGAACTCGGTCTTATATGTGGCCACCAGTAGCGGCACAACGGCTCCGGCTGAGATCGAGTTTGCTTATGACGACGGCGACCTTTCGGTACGGAAGAGCTTCACCTTCGATAGCAGCAGTTATGTGGTTGGGGTGAAGACGGCGGTCTATCAGAATAACCAGCAGGTCACGGCGTTTCCGATGTGGCCAGCCGGGTTCGGCGACCAGGCGAGTGGCCCATCCTTTGCAGCGAGCCAGGTCGCTTATCAATACGACAGCAAGGTGGAAAGGCTGGCGAACGGCTGGACGCTTCTTCCCGCCATCAAGGTGATTGGTGGTACCACGGTACCGGGCCCTATCAACTGGGCGGCTGTGTCTGAGCAGTATTTCACGACCGTCTTCCTGCCGCAGGATCCGCAGAACGCAGCCCTGGTGACGCTGCGCAGCCCGCTCGAGATTCTGCACAATGCCTCCGACCCCGACAACAAGCAGCGGGACAAGGTCGATGTTTTCGGCATTGCGGTTGGCAGCCTGAAGGGCCCGACCGATGCGCGGCTCTATGTCGGCCCGAAGCAATTGTCGGACCTGGAATCTGTCCCGGTGCCGGGCATCAGCGGCGCGGAACCCGACTTGCGGGCCGTGGTGGATTTCGGCTGGCTGGGAATTATCGCGCGACCGCTGTTTTTGTGGTTGAAGTGGATGCACAGCCACATCGTGCCGAACTGGGGCTGGGCGATCTTGTTGCAGACGCTCGTCATCAATTTGGCCCTGCTCCCGCTGCGGCTTTCGCAGATGAAGTCGATGCTGAAAATGCAGCGCGTGGCGCCGCAGATCAAGGCCATCCAGGAAAAGTACAAAAAGTATAGTCTGCGCGACCCGAAGAAGGCCGAGATGAATGTAGAGATCTCGGAACTTTATAAGAAGGAAGGTGTGAATCCAGCGGGAGGATGTCTGCCGTTGCTGATTCAGACGCCATTTCTATTTGCCTATTACCGTATGCTGAATGTGGCCATGGATCTGCGTCATGCGCCGTGGCTGTGGGTTCACGATCTTTCGGCACCGGACCCGTTCCATATTCTGCCGATTGCGATCATCATTACGATGTTCTTGATGCAGCGGATGACGCCGCAGGCTGGAATGGATCCGTCGCAACAGAAGATGATGAACCTCATGATGCCGGGCATGCTGGGGCTCATGAGCTGGAATTTGCCGGCCGGATTGGGATTGTACTGGGCCGCGGGTCAAATGATCGGGATCGTGCAACAGTCAGTGATGAATCGCACGTCGCTAGGCCGAGAAATGCGCGAGATGATGGCGAAACGGGCACGGAAGAAAGACAAATAGTCGTCAGTCTGGCTCTCGGTCTTCGGTCGCCAATGAAGGTCACCTCAACGACATATCTGATTTTATTGACTGGTATTTTTTGAGAATCAACAACCGAGAACCGGAAACTGCCCTATGCCTATTACTGACAAGGTCGCTGCTGCAAAACAAATTGGAGAATTTTTACAGGCTGTCATTTCCCATGGCGGCTTCAAACTGAAATATCGGATCACGGTCGATCCGCCGATCGCGCAGAATCGCGAATGGGAGCATCCAGAAATTCTGGTTGAGTTTGCCGGGCCGGATTCGGCGCTGCTCTTAGAGCGCAGCGGCGAGTTGCTGCGTGCCTTCGAACTGCTCGCTTCGGAGATTCTGCACTTGCAGGGAAGCGAGCACGAGAAGATCTGGTTCGACTGCAAGAATTTCCGGGCGATGCGAATCGACGAGTTGCAACTGGCAGCGCGCGTAGCGGCTGAGCAGGTGCGTCGTACCAGCGAGCCGTACCGCTTTGGACCGATGTCGTCGCGCGAGCGGCGCATCGTCCATCTGGCGCTGCGCGAAGAAAAAGATTTGCGCACTGAGAGTGACGGCGAGGGCGGACGACGCTCAGTGGTGGTGTATCCGGGGAATTACAAAAAGACAGCACCGGTGCGACGGGAACGACACATTTCGTAGTTGCACAGTTTGCGTGGCAGTTAGTTTCTCGACACTTGACAGCGGAAAAAAATCGCGGTTCGATAAAGCACTCGCGCCGAAAGTTTTTTGTTGAACTCACCGACGCGGTGATTTTTTTGTGCTAGTATGCCGTTCGTCTCGTAATAAATTTCACAGACAACCCGTACGGCAAAACTGCTCATCAATAACGGACTTGTAATTTCAAGATTGGCTTTCCCGGACGCATAGCGCCGGCGTTTTCAACATTCTGGTAAAAAATGTCTCTCTCCAGTTCTGCCATCATCCCGAATCCGTGGGCGCGCATTCTTGACGCTCTGGAAAAGAAAGTCAATCGACACTCCTACGACACCTGGTTGAAGCCCACGCGCTACAGTCACGCTAGTAATGGAGTTTTATTTGTCCGCATTCCCACAGCAGAGTTCCGTCACGTTGGCGACAAATACGCAGACTTGATTCAGGAGGCGGTCGACAACCTCGGGCTGGGATACGAGGACGTGAAATTCGTTACCGCCGAAGACGATCCTTCGAACACGCCGATCCGTCATAACGGTGGTCTCTCGGTTCATTCCTCGAGCGGCAGTCAGAATGCCGCCGAAGGTCCGCAATCGACAGGACTGCACCCGTCGCAAGGGCGATTCGATTGGGATAGCGCCGCGCAACTGAATCCGCGCTACACCTTTGACGCGTTCGTCATCGGCAGCGGCAACCAGTTCGCGCACGCCGCTTGCCAGGCTGTGGCGGAGCGGCCTTCGAAGGCCTACAACCCGTTGTTCCTCTACGGCGGCGTTGGAATGGGCAAGACGCACCTGATGCAGGCGATCGGCCATGAGATCAAACGCCGGACGCCGCAGGCCGCGATCTGCTATGTGTCGAGCGAGAAGTTCACCAACGAGATGATCAACTCGCTGCGCTACGACAAAATGATCAGCTTCCGGGATAAATTCCGGACCATGGACGTTCTGCTGATCGACGATATCCAGTTTCTGGCGCAGAAAGAGCGCACCCAGGAGGAATTTTTCCATACATTTAATGCCCTGCATGAGTCGATGAAGCAGATCGTGATTGCTAGCGACCGTCCCCCCAAGGAGCTGGCAGAGTTTGAAGATCGCCTGCGCAGCCGCTTCGAATGGGGTCTGATCGCCGACATCCAGCCACCGGATCTGGAAACAAAAGTAGCCATCCTGCAAAAGAAAGCAGAGCAGGAGCGGGTGACGCTGCCTACAGACGTGGCGCTATTCATCGCGTCCAACATTAGGTCGAACGTGCGTGAGTTGGAGGGCGCGCTGATCCGCCTGGTGGCACACTCTTCGCTGATCGGCGCCGAAATCACCCTGCCTTATACCCAGCAGGTGCTGAAGAATTTTATCGATTCGCAGGCCCGTAAGGTAACGATTGAATCCATTCAGAAAGCCGTGGCCGAGCAATTCGGCTTGCGCTTGGTCGAGATCAAGGCGAAAAATAATTCACGGTCTATCGTTTATCCGCGGCAGATTGCGATGTACCTGGCCAAGCATCTCACGGAAGCGTCACTTCCTGAAATTGGACGCCAGTTCGGCGGCAAGCACCACACGACGGTCCTTCATTCCGTGGACAAGATTGAAGAGGTTCGCAAGAACGACAAGGATTTGAACAGGTTGCTCAATAAACTGACTGAGCAATTGGGCGCATAGACAGCGGTTTCCCCCGGTTTATCCACGCTTCCATCTGTTCTTCCTCTGCGCAGACTGTGCAGTGATTGTGGAAACTGTGGGAGACCGGATAGAAACCTAAGAACGGGCCACGGATTACGATGGCCTCCGCCGCACGCGGGAGCAATTGTTCACACGAAGGGTGGATGTGGAAGCCACTGAACCGCAGGGACCTGGACCAATTTTCCACTTCTCCGAGGCCCCTACGGTTACTACTGGTTTTATTGCTTTTGTATTTGATATAAGAAGAGAACAGAAGTAGAGTCGGGAGACCCAATATGCCGGTGGAAGTCGCCCCTGCCATATCTACAACAACCATGGAAATTACGGTCAGCAAATTTGAGCTCCTTCGCGAACTGACAGCCACTCAGGGCGTAGTCGAGCGCAAAACCACGATTCCCATTCTCTCCAACTATCTTTTCGAAGCCGCAGGGGACAAGTTGTATCTGACCGCAACCGATCTCGACCTGAGCCTGCGCACGTCGTGCAATGCCAAAGTCAAAAAGGAAGGCGCATGCACAATTCCGGCGCGCAAACTCTATGACTATGTAAGGCTGCTGCCCGACACCGACATTACCATCAAACTCCTCGAGAACTACTGGGTAAGCATTCGCTGCGGCCGCTCCAACACAAAGATGGTCGGTATGGCGAAATCAAATTTCCCCGGCCTGCCAGTGTTTCCGTCTGCAGGAGCAATCAAGATTCCGGCAGCAGTTCTGCGATCAATGATAGCGAAGACCGGCTTCGCCATTGCCAGCGAGGAATCACGCTACACACTGAATGGCGCGTTGATGGTGTTGAAGCCGGAGTCCATCACGATGGTAGCGACCGACGGGCACCGACTGGCGCACGTGGAGCGCGCGGGAGAAAAGTTTGAAGGCGTCTCCGGTGAGATGAAGACGCTAATTCCAAAGAAGGCGATGGACGAGCTGAAATCGCTCCTCGATTCCGATGTGGAGACCATCGACTTTGCCAAAGACGAGTCCACCCTATTCTTCCGCGTAGGACCACGGCTGCTGACCTCGCGCCAGCTCACCGGCCAATTTCCCAACTACGAAGCCGTGCTACCGAAAGATATATCGAAGTCGATCACGTTGCAGGGCGAGGAGCTAGGAGCCGCAATCGCTCGCGTGGCGCAGTTTGCCGATGAGCGGTCGCGCGCCGTGCGCTTGCGTCTGGAAAAAGGCGAGTTGAAACTTTCCGCATCATCCACCGAAACCGGCGAGTCCGAGGATTCTGTCGAAGTCGCCTATGACGGCGAGCCGATGGCGATCGGATTCAACGCGCAGTACCTGATGGACTTTATCAAGGCGACCGGCTCCTGCGAAGTGAAATTGGAGCTCAAGGATGCCCAGTCCGCCGGCCAGCTTCGCCCAGCCGAAGGCGAAGATTACAAGTACCGCTACATCGTGATGCCGATGCGGATCTGACGATCGCAGTTACGCACCGTCTCACGCCTCCGCTTTCCGTCCGGAATGGCACGAATAAAATCCAAGCCGCTGTACTTCTCCCTGAAAATCGTGGCGCTTGTTCTTGCCTACCTATCACTCAGCGTCAGTCCAGATTCGGCCAGTGCGTCAGCCTTTGCCTTCCAGGCAGTCAATCCTCCAGCTCTTCCCTGGCCGGCGGGTCTTCCCGTGTACGACCACATCGTAATCATCGTGGAGGAGAATAAGAACTACGATCAAATTGTAGGCAGCAAAAATGCTCTGTACATCAATGGCGTCCTCCAAGAGGAGGGAGCAAGCCTCACCCAGATGTATGGCGAGGAGCACCATAGCCAAGGTAACTACTTTTGGCTGTTTTCGGGGAGTAATCAAAACGTCGGATTCAGGAATAGAGTCCCCAGCTCGACTTTTCAGTCAGCCAATTTGGGCGAGGAGTTGATCCGCACCTCCCATTCCTTCAAAGGTTATTCTGAAGGTCTACCGGAAATTGGCTCGACCGTGGTGAAGCAACGTCTCTATGCGCGTAAGCACGTTCCCTGGATTAGCTTCTCCAACGTGCCGAACGGCCAGACAGCCGCTGATTCCTCGAACCTGCGATTCCCGGCAGACTTTCCTTCCGATCACAGTTCTCTGCCTACGGTGTCCGTTGTGATTCCGAACCTTGTCCATGACATGCACAACGGTCCAGTTTCGTGTTGGCGACGAGTGGCTGAAAAAGAACATTGCCGGCTACTACGAGTGGGCCAAGCAGCACAACAGTCTGCTGATTCTTACTTTTGACGAGAGCGACAAATCCACGCTGAGAGGTGGATTGACCAATCCCGCCGACAAAGATCCAAATAAGAGGAATCGAATTGCAACGATTCTTGCCGGCGCGCATATCAAACCAGGCGAATACGCCGAAGGGAAGGGCGTCGACCACGTCAGTCTTCTACGTATGATCGAGGCCATGTATAAGCTGGACAAGTCGGGAGCTCAACCGTGGAAGGCGCTGAAAGCTGGGATTGCGGACGACTTCCCGATGAGGGATATTTTTGAGGCCACCCCGTAGGCGCGCGGATCTTCGGATTCTTTCCAGTCCATATTGCACCTTGACCCAAGGCCACTAAGCATTTACATTTATCGCCCATTCCGGTGAGTGGAGGGAAATATCATGTTATCCGGCTTCAAGCAATTCATCCTACGCGGCAACGTAGTAGACATGGCGGTAGGCGTGGTGATCGGTGCGGCCTTTGCAGGCGTGGTCAAGGCGCTGACCGAAGACGTGCTAACGCCGTTTATCGCGGCGATCGTGGGCAAACCGGACTTCTCTGCCATTCATTACACGATTCATGGGAGTTTGTTTAAGCTGGGCGATTTCATCAATGCCGCAGTGTCGTTTCTGCTGATTGCCTCAGCTGTTTACTTCTTTGTAGTGACGCCGGTGAATGCCTTGGTAGCACGGATGCACAAGGATCCCGCGCCGGCTGATCCGACCACCAAAAAGTGTCCGGAATGTCTGAGCGAGATCCCGATCGATGCCGGCCGTTGCGCTCACTGCGCGCAGCCGGTGATGGGGAAGGCGGCATAGGTCGCTCTCCTCGCTCTCCTCGCTCTCCGTCAGCCCTTGGCGGAATCCTCCAGGTTCCTGTAAAATTAGGGTTTCGGCAACAAGCCTGGAAGGATTTTAGATTTATGGCACGAGTTTGTGATATCTGCGGCAAGGGGCCGCAGTTCGGAAACACCATCAGTCACGCCCACAACGTGAGCAAGCGGCGTTGGAACGTCAACCTTCGCCCGGTTCACGCCAAGGTAGGAGCCGCCACCAAGCACATCCGCGTCTGCACCTCCTGTCTGCGCAGCGGCAAAGTGGTTAAAGCGTAAGCAATTAAAGCCCCCAGGATGTGGAAATCCTGGGGGCTCTTTCTGTCTGGATTACGCCATGCGGCGGGGACAAGAAGGTGCGCGCCACACAAGTCATTTCACGTTCACCAGCCTTACATCAAAGACCAGCGCCGAGTTCGGCGGAACCGACGGTCGACCGGCTGCTCCATACGCCAAGTCCGGAGGAATGTGCAGTTGGCGTCTCCCGCCGACCTTCATTCCCGAGATTCCTTCGTCCCAGCCCTTGATGACCTGCCCGGCGCCCAGCATGAACTCGAAGGGACGACCCCCCACCGAACTGTCGATCTTTTTGCCACTGGCGAGCCAAACGGTGTAATCGACCGTGACATGCTGTCCAGTCTCCGCAACCGCGCCGGTGCCCACTTTGATATCCCAGTATTCCAGACCGCTGGCGGTCTTCGTAGGCTCGCCTGTGACCTTTGTAGGGCCGCTGGCGGCCGCCTTGTGCGCAGAAGCAGCTTGGCCAGCAGCGAGGCCGGTCAGTGCGAGCATGGTGACGGCAAGGGTAAAAATCTTCATAGGGACCCTTTCTTCCGATTTTCCAGCAACTTGGATCAACCGGCGCTCCCGCCGGTCTTCCCCGACAGTTTCGTTCAAACGAGCGCGATCACATCAATTTCAACCAGCACATCTTTCGGAAGCCGCGCCACTTCAACGGTAGAGCGAGCTGGCGGCGCTTGCTTGAAATACTGTCCATACACTTCGTTCATGGCGGCAAAGTCTCCCATGTTCTTAAGGAAGACGGTGCAGCGTAGGACTTTCTCGAGCGAACTGCCAGATATTTGCAATATGGCGTCAAGATTCTTGAGCACCCGGGCAGTCTGCGCGCTAACGTCGCCGGCGATGACCTGCTGCGTGGCGGGATCAATGGCGACCTGTCCCGAGGTAAAAATCAAACCCTGAGCCCGAATGGCCTGCGAATAAGGACCGATCGCCTTAGGGGCTAGGTCGGTGGCGATTACCTCGCGCATAATTGCTCCCGTGCATATCGAGTTTCTTGTAGAAATGACGATGAAGAGTGATTAACGCAGATTGCGGTCTCAGAAGTCAAACGTCTCCTCCGTCGTAAGGGGGCTTTAACTGGTCCAAAGCGAGCGCAGCTCGGCAGTCATCCTGGCCCCAAGCGCTGACGCTAGAACAGCGAACTCTGCCGCCGATTGGGAGTAATCCCGAAATGCTCATAGGCCAGTTGCGTAGCAACCCGGCCGCGGGGAGTGCGATTCAGAAACCCAATCTGAATCAGAAACGGCTCGTAGATTTCTTCGATGGCATCGGGTTCCTCAGCCAGCACCGCCCCGAGCGTATTCAAACCCACCGGACCGCCCTGATATTTCTCGATGATGGTGAGCAGCAGTTTACGGTCGACTTCATCAAAGCCGTGCCGGTCGACTTCCAGCATGCTGAGCGCCGACTGCGCAGTGGGCAGATCAATAGATCCAGCCGCACGCACCTGAGCGAAATCGCGCACACGCCGCAGCAGCCGATTGGCGATGCGGGGCGTTCCCCGCGAGCGACTAGCAATTTCCGTGGCTCCGGGACGATCGATCTTCACCCCAAGAATCTCGGCGGAGCGTTCAACGATAACACGCAGATCGTCGTGCGTATAAAACTCAAGCCGCAGCAACAGACCAAAGCGCGAGCGCAGCGGCGCGGAGAGCAATCCCGCCCGCGTGGTGGCCCCAATAAAGGTGAAGGGCTTCACGTCCATCGTATGCGTGCGCGCCGACGGGCCCTGCCCGATCATGATGTCGAGCTTGTAGTCTTCCAGCGCGGAGTAAAGAATCTCTTCAAGTGCCGGCTGCAGCCGATGCACTTCATCAATAAACAGAACCTGCCGATCGCGGAGATTGGTAAGGATTGCGGTCAGGTCACCCTTAATCTGCAGCGTAGGTCCGGAAGTTTGCTGAAAGGCTGCACCCAGCTCGTTGGCGATAATGTTGGCCAGGGTTGTCTTGCCCAGTCCTGGCGGCCCGTAGAGCAGCACATGATCAAGCGCCTCGCCGCGCGACTTAGCAGCCTGGATGGCAACATCGAGGTTTTCCTTTACCTTGCCCTGCCCGATGAACTCCTGCAACCGTTGCGGCCGAAGCTTGAGCTCAAACGAAGAATCGTCCTCGACCGGAGCAGCAGAGACAAGCCGGTCCTTCAAGTTCGGCAAATTAAGATTGTCTTTGGCGGCGGTCACTGAAGGGGATGTTAGCAGTAGTAGGCAGCGAGTGGCCAGTGTGGAGCGAACACTCCCGAACACTCCAGTCCGCTCCCCTTGCGTTGATCTTGAAGTTGATCCTGAAAATCGAGAGGGGCGGGGCGGAAAGATCTATTGCCCGATCACGCCCAGCCGCACGCCCTTCAGCTTGCCAACGTCAAACCAAACAACCTTCTGTCCGAACCAGGTTTTATTCCCGACGAGCTTATACTTCTTGACCGCCGCCGCGAAGTCATGCGTGTTCAGCAAATAAACAACTGGCGACTCGCCAAACTTCGCAAGATGTTCCGAGAGCCATCCTCCGCCCACGGGAGATGCCAGTATGACGGGTTCGCCGGGAAAATAGGCGAGTTTGCCGATGTCTTTCTGCGTTTCGATGATCGGATCGGGCCAGCCATATGCTTTGCGGAACAAGGCAATCGATGCATCAAGATTATTGACGCCGATCACAACATTTTCCACGCCGCCCACCGGCGCCCCTTGCACGCTCGCCGAAGTCTGCACTCGCCACGCCCGCGGCGTCTCATCTTCAATGATGAACGGCAGCGTGGAGCCGAGCGCGCCTGAGCCAACGTCGGCGGTCATCCACTCAACAGACATCCCGTCGGGTCGTTTCCGGCTGCCACGCTCAGGAGTTGCGACCGGAATGCCAGCCTTCTTGAGCCGATCTACGTCTTGTAGCAAGACGTTTGTCCCCACCGCCCATGCGCAAGTCACCGCATCGTCGGACATGAACTTCGCCCAGGGAGAGCCTGCGCTGCCTCCCGGTTTCACCGGCGCGATCAGTTCAATATACGACCCATCCTCGAAGCCGATAATGGCCATCTGTGTGATGCCGTTGCCGTGCGGCCCGCCGAAGTCCGCCGTCAGGCCGACGTCGGTAAAGGCCTGCCGCAGCGTGTCAAGATTCGACCCGCAAACCGAAACGTGATCGATCTCGAGCGTCGTGTCCTTGCTTTCCTGGGTCATTGCGGCCTGCGTAGTGAGTAAGAAAGCGAATGAGAGAACGAGTGTGGCGAAGAACAAGCGGCACCAGATTGGGGAACTCCGCTTGGGCATGCGCGCCTCCCTAAGGGGAATGAGAAAGACGAATAGTACGCCAGAACGCGGAATCTGGGAACAAATTCCTGCGGCGATCGGTTTCGCCGATGCGGAACTCGCTCCGGACGCAAATCTGGCGCTGGCGAGGCCCGAAGACATGCGCGGTTGCACGTCGACATTTGTTACGGACAATGACAGCGCGGCGATCGGCTACTCTTCCTCTTCCTTCACCTCGCCGCGCTCTGCCTTGGCTTTCTCAATAATCTTGTCCTGCAATTGTTGCGGGACGACATCGTAATGATGCATTTCCATGGAGAAGCTGCCGCGGCCCTGCGTCATTGAAGTAAGATCGGCGCCGTAGGTGAGCATTTCAGACATAGGCACTTCGGCCTTCACGATGGTATTGCCGGCCTTGTTATCCATACCCTGGATTCGTCCGCGACGGCTGTTGAGATCACCCATGATGGTGCCGGCGAACTCGTCCGGGATGGTGATCTCCACGTGCATGATCGGCTCGAGCAACGTGGGCTTGGCCATTTCCATAGCCTTGCGGAAGGCGATGCGCCCCGCCATCTGAAACGAGAGGTCGTTCGAATCCACATCGTGATAGGAGCCGTCGTAAAGGCTCACGCGAAAATTCACCACAGGATATCCGGCTAAATAACCGCGGGCGGCGGCGTCCTTGATTCCTTTTTCAACAGCGGGAATAAAGTTACGCGGAATAGCTCCGCCGAAAATGTCATTGATGAATTCGAATTCAACTTCGGAATTGCGCGGCAGTGGCTCCATCTTGATTTTGCAATCGCCATACTGGCCATGTCCGCCAGTCTGTTTCTTGTGCCGTCCCTGGACATCAGCCTTGCCGCGAATGGTTTCGCGATACGGCACCTTGGGCGCCTTCAGCACGACTTCCGCGTGATAACGCTTCTTCATTTTCGAAACCACGACTTCAATGTGCTGCTGCCCCGTGCCAGCAATCAGGAATTCTTTCGTCTGGGGATCGCGGAAGAAGCGCAGCATGGCATCTTCTTCCATCAGCTTGTGCAGACCGACTCCAAGCTTGTCTTCATCGGCGCGACTCTTAGGCTCGATGGCGAAGGTAATGGCGGGCTCGGGCAACTGCACCGCTGGATAACGGATGGGCGATGACTTGTCACCGAGCGTATCGCCGGTCAGCGTTTCTCGCAGCTTCGCGACGGAGCCGATATCGCCGGCATGCAGCTCCGGGATCGGAATCGCTTGCTTACCCTGAATCAGCGAAATGTGGGCAAATTTTTCTTGAACATTACGGTTGTAGTTCTGTAGCGACGCATCATTCTTCAGCACGCCGGAGAAGACCTTGAAATAGGAAATGCGGCCGGCAAAGGCATCAGACATGGTCTTAAACACAAAGACGGAAGCAGGTTCAGCGTCAGTACCTTTGCGCACTGCAGGCTCACCGTTGCCGCCGCCGGGTTGGCCCGTAATGGCGTGATGCTCGCTGGCGGCGGGGGTGTAGTCCACAATGAAATCCATCAGCTCGTCGACACCGATGTTGCCGAGTCCAGAGGTGAAGAGCACGGGAAAAAGTTTGTCTTCGCGAATTGCTTCGTGCAGCGCTGGGACTAAGTCCTCTTCGGGAATCGTGCCCTTCTCGAAGAATTCTTCCATCAATTCGTCTTTACCCTCGGCGATTAGTTCGACTAACCTTTCGTGCGCTTCTTTGGCGACATCGGCCAGATTCGGCGGAATCGGCCCTTCCTTGCCCTTGCCGTTTCCGCCCATCTCATAGGTGTAAGCCTTCATACGGACGAGATCGATAATGCCGCTAAGGTTCTTCTCGCTGCCAATAGGAAGCTGGAGCGGAGTGACAGCACGGCCGAACGCGCTGGTCAGGGATTCGAGGACGCGGTTCGCGTCGGCACGGTCGCGGTCCATGCGATTGACGACGATCATGCGCGGCAGGTCGATGTCATGGCAGTATCCCCAGACCCGCTGTGTCACAACTTCGACGCCGGCAACCCCGTCCACCACGACGAGCGCGGCATCGACCACAGGCAGCACCATCTTGGCCTCGTGAACGAACATGTTGAAGCCAGGAGTGTCTAGCAAATTGATCTTGACCTTGGCATCGGTCTTGCCCCACTCGACAAAAGCGACGCCGGTCCCAATCGACATCTTGCGGGCGATTTCTTCTTCGTCGTAGTCGGTTGGGGCGGAGCCGTCATCGACGCGTCCGAGGCGCGGCGCGGCTCCGGCGGTGTAGAGCATGGCGGACACCAGAGTCGTTTTGCCGGCATGCCCGTGTCCGATAAGGGCAAGGTTGCGGAGATGGGCTCCTTCGTACACTTTCACGGGTTGTCTCCTTCCGCAGGCATGCGGTAAGGGGTGGTATGGCCCGGAATGATTATGAGTACAGGTTACAGGCCACGTTGCCTGCGAAACTGTCGATGCTACCACAGGGGATGGTGAGGCTGAAAGCGGGTTTGCGCCGACTCTCTCCCGGAAAGTTCCGCAGGTTCGCGTTGCCTTTTACCCTTTTGTGGAGCGAAATTTTCCCGGGAGAAGGGTAATTGCTTGAATTCGACACTAAAAGTTGCAGCTGATGGAAATAGCTAGACCAACGGACGCCGACGGCGGCTGTCCCGAAGGGAGAGTCGCCGGTTACAGTACCGCGATTTTCTCCGCAATCAGCCTCTTGATCTTCTCCACGAACTCCGTGGTCGCCATGTCTTCGGTTTTCTCTTTCCCGCGAGTGCGGACATTGACCTTATTCGCCTCGGCCTCCTTATCGCCGACCACCAGCAGAAACGGCACCTTCTGCATCGCGTGTTCGCGAATCTTCGCATTCATCTTCTCGTTGCGGGAATCGACCACCACCCGCACGCCTGCTGCCCGCAGTTGTGTCGCGACTTTTTCCGCGTATTCCGAATGGCGCTCGGCGATCGGAATCATCGCCACCTGCACCGGCGAGAGCCATACCGGAAATGCTCCAGCATAGTGCTCAATTAGCACGCCGAAGAAACGCTCGACCGATCCAAACAGCGCGCGGTGGACCATGAGCGGCTGCTTGCGGCTCCCGTCTTCCGCGACATATTCGAGATCGAAACGCTGCGGCAGGTTAAAGTCGAACTGCACGGTCGAGAGCTGCCACAGGCGTCCAATGGCGTCGACCAGTTTGATGTCGATCTTCGGCCCGTAGAATGCGGCTTCTCCCGGAATCGTTTTGTACGCGATATTCAGTTTCTGCAGCACTTTTTCGAGCGAGCTCGTCGCCATGCTCCACTGCTCTTCACTGCCGACAAAACTCTTGCGGTCGTTCGGATCCCAGGTGGAAAGCTCGGTCTGGAATTTGTCAAAGCCGAAGTCTTTCAGCACATCGCGGGCGAACTCCACGCAATCCGCGATTTCTTTTTCGATCTGCTCGGGAGTGCAGAAGATGTGCGCATCGTCCTGCGTAAACCCGCGCACGCGCAGCAAGCCGTGCATCACGCCCGAGCGTTCATAGCGATACACAGTTCCGAGTTCACCGAGCCGCACCGGCAGATCGCGATACGACCGCAGCGAATCTTTGTAGATCAAAATATGTCCCGGGCAGTTCATCGGCTTCACTCGGTATTCGGCGTCATCGAGCTCCATGAAATCGAAAAAGTTCTGCGCGTAGTAGCCTTCGTGCCCCGAGGTGAAGAACAGTTGCCGGCGCATCACGTGCGGCGTATACACCAATGAATAGCCGCGCTTTACGTACTGCTCGCGCATCCAGTCTTCCATCTCTTTGCGGACGATCCCGCCTTTCGGATGCCAGAAGATGAGGCCCGGTCCGGCGAGTTCCTGGATAGAAAACAGGTCAAGTTGTTTGCCCAGCACGCGATGGTCTCGCTTCTTCGCTTCTTCAATGCCGCTCAGATAAGCGTCGAGATCTTTCTTCGAGAAAAAAGAAGTGCCGTAGATGCGTTGCAGTTGAGGATTCTTTTCGTCACCCAGCCAGTAAGCGCCGGCAATGTTGAGTAGCTTGAAAGCCTTGATCTTTCCGGTCGAAGGCAGATGGGGACCGCGGCAGAAATCGAGGAACTTGCCCGTCTTGTAGATTGAAATCTTTTCATCGGGCTTGGTGAATTGCTCGATGAAGTGGCACTTCATGAAGTCGCCGTCGCCCTTGAACTTCTGGAGACTCTCGGTTCTTTCCACAAATTCGCGAGCGTAGGGCAGGTTCTGCTGGACAAGCTCCTGCATCTTCTTCTCGATCCTCTCGAGATCTTCGGGAGTAAACGGAGTCGGCCGATAAAAATCGTAGAAGAATCCGTTCTCGGTCGCCGGACCGTGGCCAAGTTTGGTTTCGGGAAACAATTCGAGCACGGCCGCAGCAAGCAGGTGCGCAGACGAATGGCGATAAACTTCGAGCGCTTCGGGATCCTTCTCGGTGATGAGGCGCAGATCAGTATCTTTATCGAGCGGCCGGGTTAGGTCGATCAGATCGCCATTGGTCTTGGCGACAAGCGCCGCGTCGGCAAGCCGCGTGCTGATGGATTTGGCGACGTCAAGGGCGGTGGTCCCCTTCGGGACTTCCTTCGTGCTTCCGTCGGGAAGCTTCAGATGAATGCTGTCAGACATGGATTGGGCCTTGTATTCTGCTGAATCTCTCAAGTTTATCATTGGATTGCGGGCGAGTTGCGATCGCTCGGACAGCCCAGGGCGGCGTCGGTTAGACGGTTCTAGGTGTCGCTTGCAAAGCCTCGATTGCGGATCTCACCTTGGCCGAAACGTCATCCATATCGCGCAACGTCAGTCCAACCGTTGATACCGGTTCGCCCACGCGCATCTCTATGGGTTGGCACTTGATGTGGTAAGTGTCCATGGGAAGAAGAGCGAAGGTGTCGACGAGTGCGATCGGCACGATATCGGCCTGGGCCTTGATCGCGAGAAAAAATGCACCTGGCAGAAAAGGCTGAAGTTGGCCATCGCGGGTACGGCCGCCTTCGGGGAAAATGACCAGCGGCATACCGCTGCGCAGACTTCTCAGCGCCGATTTCACCGCGCCGATAGAAGCCGCTGGGTTCTGCTGGTTGATGCAGACCTGCCCGGAACGCTTCAGATGCCATCCGACAAATGGATACACCAGCAATTCACTCTTGAAAACGATGCGGAATTGAAATGGCAAATGAACGTAGAGGATCGGAATGTCGAGCGCCGAGGCATGCGTGACCGCATACACTCGAGGCTTTGAGTCGCCGAGACGATCTGCGCCGCTGCCCGTGACTTTCACCGGCGACAGGATTGTTTTCATCACGAGCCACGACCAGAGGCGAGCGAACTTGTGCTGGATGCGGCCGTCGCGATCAAAGAGCGAACAGAACAGCGAAATCGTACCCAGGATCAGTGTATAAGCCCAGATCAGCGGATCAAGAATGAAATACGAGCGTAGACGGCTGGGCCAACCGTGGCGCGCCTTGAGATGGTCGGCGGATCGCTTTTCGTTCCAAGCCTCCGGCTGTTCAGACGAGCGCAACTCGGCCCCTTCCTTTTCTGGTTCAGCGCTGGTGGCGATCTTGTTCAAGGTTGTCAATCTGCAAAACTTTCGCGCGAAAAATCCTCGCGCCACGCATTCTTAGATGCGGATGCCGAGCGTTCGCATGGCTTCTCCCACAATGTAAATCGAGCCAGTAACGACGATCAGACCGCTCGGTCGGGCAACCTTCCGCGCCCGATCGAGAGCCACCGCTACATTCTCGGCTTCTTCAATGTCGCTGCTCGTTGCCACCCGCGCCGCCGCCTGCCGAATCTCATCCGGGCCGGCCGAACGGGGGTTGCTGGCGTGGGTCACGATCACGTGCTTGGCGAGCGGAAACAGAATCTCCGTGATTTCCTGCATCGCCTTATCCCGCATCACGCCAAAGACCATCGTGATTTCTCGACCGTTTCCCAAATCAGGGTACGCCGCCGACAGTGTCGACCGCAGCGCCCATGCCCCAGCCGGATTATGCGCTACATCAAGCACGCATTCGGGGTTGTCTCCCCCTGCGGACAAAACTTGAAAGCGTCCCGGCCAATGCGTCTCGCGGATGCCTTCGGCGATTGTCTCCGGCTTGATCTGTGCGGTTCCTTGGTTATCCAGCCCTTGGTTGTGCAGTTCCTCAGCCGCAGCGATGGCCAACGCCAGGTTGCGGAGCTGATGGCGCCCCACCAGCGGCGACTCGACCGTGATTTTCGTGCCCCTCACGTCGAGCGGGTAACGATTCCGAATGCCCGTTTGTCTGCCATCATTCGTACTCAGGCAGCTTCCGCTCCCCGGCGAAACTGGAGGCACATAGGGCACGGCGTTCACGGCGCGCGCGTCCGCAGCCAAAATTGCGTTTCCGATCACATCGTTTGCTTCGGGCGATTGCGGCAGTGTAACCACCACTCCGGCTGGGCGGATAATTCCCGCCTTCTCGCGCGCAATCTCGCCAACCGTTTCGCCCAAAAATTTCTGATGATCGAGCGAGATGTCCGTGATGATGCTGAGGCGCGGTTGGACCACATTCGTCGCATCCAGACGCCCGCCCATGCCAACCTCGAGCACGACAATGTCGGGATGGTTCCGCGCGAAATACTCAAAAGCCATTGCAGTCAGCATCTCAAAAAAGCTGGGATGCCAGGGCAGATCGCCTTCTCCGACGAGCCGCTCGGCGGTGCGATCAACCACATCGTGGAGCACAGCGAAGTCATCATCGCCGATCAGTTCGCCGTTGAGGCGAATCCGTTCGTTGATGCGAACCAGATGCGGCGAAGTATAGAGCCCTGTCTTCAGCCCCGAAGCTTGCAGAATGGACGCCAGCGTGGCGGCCGTCGAACCTTTGCCATTGGTGCCGGCGATCAGCACAGTTGGAAAACTATTCTCCGGATGCCCCAGTGCCGCAAGCAGCACGTGCATGTGCGCCAGATCGAACTTGTGCGACGGCGTCTGCGCCAATTCGTGGCCCAGCGCATACATCTGCGCGACTGCGGTTTCGTAGGACATTCGTCGTTAGTCGCCAATCGCGAGGCGTTGCCGGTCCGCCAGAGCGGGCTACCTTAAGGGTAGCAATTGCAGCCACCGGTTTCGACCCTCTCTCATTGGAAGGAGCCTGCAAGAGGTCAAACTGCGAGCCAGGAACCCCGAGCAGAATGCGCGAGGCAGCAGAAAGAGGCCATCGGCCAATGACTGCCGGCCAACCTCCGCCCGACCAACGACCGCTCCTAAGCTGCCTGCGTCATGAAATCCAGCGCCCGCGCGATATAGGGCTTCAAGTCCTTGCGCGGGACTACGGCGTCGAGCATACCGTGCTCCAACAAAAACTCGGCGCGCTGAAAACCTGGCGGCAGCTTCTGCCGGATTGTCTGCTCAATCACCCGCGGCCCAGCGAAGCCAATCAGTGCGCCGGGTTCGGCGATGTTGAGATCGCCCAACATGGCGAACGAGGCAGTAACGCCCCCCGTCGTAGGATCGGTTAAAACGGAAATATACGGCACCCGCGCTGCGTCCAGACGCCCCAGCGCGGCGGAAATCTTTGCCAGCTGCATCAGGCTGACCATACCTTCCATCATGCGTGCCCCGCCGGATGCCGAGATGATGATGATCGGCGTGTGCGTTGCGATCGCTTTCTCAATCGCTCGCGTAATAGCCTCGCCGACCACCGCCCCCATGCTCCCGCCGATAAACGAATATTCCATCGAGCTCACGATCACAGGACGGCCGTTTAATTTGCCCTGCGCGTTAATGATGGCATCTTTCAACCCGGTGTCAGCCTTCGCCTGCTTCAGCCGCGATGAGTAAGCTTTCAGATCGACAAACTTCAGCGGGTCGGTAGAGGCGAGATTGCTGTCGAAAATCTCGTACTGGTTGTCGTCGAGAAGCTGCGCCAGGCGGGTGCGGGCGTCGATGCGAAAGTGTTTGTCGCACTTCGGGCAGACGTTGAAGTTGTCTTCCAGATCTTTCTTCCAGATGATTTGGCGACAGTGTTCACACTTAACCCAAAGCCCTTCGGTGCGCACTCGTTTTTCGCCCGAAGTGTCCAACTCACCGGATTGTCGTTTGAACCAAGTCATAAGGAACAGTTTCCCGTTCTCAGCAGTCCGTTCTCAACAAAACCCAGAACAGGACAAGCCTGCTCTGCGAACGGAGAACCGGAACGGAGAACTTCAGTATTCGATTCCTCTCTGCGCCATTACGCCTTTTTCGTAGGCATGCTTTACCTGACGCATCTCCGTCACGGTATCAGCAAGTTCGACGATTGTCGGATGCGCATTCCTTCCCGTCAAGATGACGTGCACCATCTCCGGTTTTCGGGTCAGAGATTCCGCCACCTTCGCTGCATCCAGCATTCCGTAACTGATGGCGTAATTGATTTCGTCAAGCACCACCAAATCCCATTCGCCCGATAGAATCGCCGTTTCGGCCTCAGCCCAGGCGTCTTCGACCATGCGCACATCTTCAGGGTCCGGCTTCTCGGCGCCTACTTTTACGAAGCCGCGCCCCATCTGCTTCATGATGAATTTGTCGCCGAAGGCCTGGACTGCGTCGAGCTCGCCATAGTGCCACGAGCCCTTCAGAAATTGCAGCATCAGGACGCGCATCCCCTGCCCCACGGCGCGCAACGCCGTCCCCATGGCGGCAGTGGTTTTCCCCTTGCCCGGACCAGTATTCACAATGATGAGACCACGGTGTAGATCCGACATAAGGCCGAATCTCTGATTGTACGCGGACGGGGATGTACGTGCCAGAGAGCGGAGAGGCGCAGTGCAGCGATCCTTGCCACAAACAACAAGGCGGACGGTTTTGGTTTCCATCCGCCTCAATTCCAACCGGGGAGGTAGATTCTCTAGGGCATTTCGACAACCCGTTGCAGCTTCGGTTGACCTTCGCCGTTCGCTGCGCCCGGATCCTCGGCGCCCATCAATCGTGCTGCAATCCGCAAAGCATCCATCTCCTTGCGAACCCGCAACAGCTCTTGCTCCTTTATTCGAAGTACGTCGTACGGGTTTTTCATGGGGAAGGGCCTCACTGCAAATTCAGGCTTGCTTGAATGTAGACAGCGGTCGCCTGTAGAGATACAGTAAGCCATTTTCACGCTCCCGTGAAGCTGCCAGAGGTGCATCGAAGCGAAAGGTCGGGTTCCGACGAAAACGAGTCTGACTGGCCGGTGCCCCATTACCATAAAGTTAATGTCCCAAATGGTAGGGATGCTTGTTGAGAATAGTAAAGGCGCGGTAAAGCTGCTCGACCAGAACCACGCGCGCCAGTTCATGCGGCAGCGTCATCTTTCCGAGAGACAGCGCGAACCCGGCACGGCGTCGAGTTTCGTCGCTGAAGCCGTCACTGCCGCCAAGGGCGAACAGCAGCGGGATTCCGTTCACCTGCTCGCGCTCGAGAAATTCGGCTAGCTCTTCGGATGAAAGCTGTTTTCCGCGCGAATCGAGGAGAACCAACTTGTGCCGCTGTTTATTTTGCCGACTCTGCGACCGCTCACCGTTCGTCAATAACAAAACAGCAGCCTCGTCTTTGACGGCCAAGCCCGTTACGTCGGCGAAACGCGAAAGGCGCTTCAAGTATTCGTCGGTCAGAGCCTCAATTGCTGGCTCTTTGGTCTTCCCGATCCACGCCACTTTGATCTTCACAAGAACTCCGCGGGGCTGGATTCGAGGCGAACCGTTCAGGCTTTCTTTTTTCGCGCTTTGGCGGCGACAGAATCGGCCTTCGCAGTCGTTGATTTTGTGGTTGCAGCCCGTCGCGCCTTCGGTTTTGCCATCAACTCCGCTGGCTCCAGCCGCTTGGCCGACTTCCACAGTCGCTCCAGATCATAGAACTGGCGCGCCTTCTCAGAGAAAATATGGACCACGAAATCAACGTAGTCGAGCAACACCCACTCTGCCTGCTTGTAGCCTTCGGCATGAGTCACGCGGAGTCCCAAGGTCTCCAGGCGCTCATCCACAGCATCGGCAATCGCCTGAATCTGCCGAGGATTGGTTCCGCTGCACATCACAAAGTAGTCCGTGAAGGCTCCCGAATCTTTTTCCAGTTCGAGCACGGTCACGTCTTCAGCTTGTTTGTCTTGGCAGGCGAGGATGGCTTCAATCACTTGTTGTTGCAGGTCGTTCTTTTTCTTCATACGGGCTCATTGATTGTAACTCGGATTCTGGCTCGCTTCGCCCGCCACCCGCTTCGCATCCCTGTACAGTCCCAGCTTTCGCACGTAATCCGCAACGCGAGGATCGAGCCATCGCGCCAACGGCTTGCCCGCCGCCGCTGCCTCCCGAATCGCAGTAGCCGAGACACTCTGATGAATGCCTTCGAGCAAGCGCAGCGTGACCCCGGGCAGAACGAGATCGCCCTTCGCTGGCTGCTTATGAAACGGACGAGTCACCGCCCCGGGAGGCCGCAAATCCTCCGGCAGCGACTCCGCCACCTCGCGCAAAGAATATCCGGGGCGGCTGGCCACGATGAAATCGCATTCTGCCAGCAGCGCGCGCGCCTCGTACCATTTCGCGATGTCGCGAAAGGCGTCAATGCCAATCAGGAAAAAAAGCCGGTCCGATTTTTTCAGAGTTTTTTTCAGCCGTCGCACCGTCTCGATCGAATAATTCGCGCGCCCAAGCGCTGGGGCTGCCGCCTTGGACCGTCGCGCAAAGCGAAGCTCACCGGTGGTCCATTCCGGCGCTTCGAGCAACGACGGCGCGAATCCCCGCTCGTCCTGAGTTGCAAGCGCTACCATGGCATAACGATGGATGAACGCTGTGAGCGGCTGTTTTTGTTTGTGCGGAGGAACATTGGCCGGGACAAACAGCACTTGCCGCAGTGAGTAACGGCCGGCGGCCGCCTGCGCCAGTGCCAGATGTCCGCGATGGATGGGATCGAAGCTGCCGCCGAACAGGCCGATATTCATTCCGCTGTTCTCGTGTTTTCTTCCCTGGGTTGCCCCGTTAGTTTCCTCGTTTACTGGTCTTCTTGCAAGGCATGTTGCACGACTATGTTCCCCGCACACCTTTTTGTACCAGCGAGTTTTGCGGAAACCATCATATGAGAATAGGCTGTGGTCAAGGCTTTCGCTCGTCTTAACATAAATTGCCCCAGGTTGTATCGGGTAGGTGTACCTCTGGTCACTGTGCCGCCAGGAAAATGCGGTGGACTTGCGTAACTCGCTCTGCGCGTGGCCCGCGCATAGCATAAGGCTATGCGAATGAAACTCCCCCTCATCCGCAGTTTGGTCGTAGCTCCGGCGCGCGCCCCCATCCTGCGCTACGGGGTCGCTCTCCTCAGCACCGTTCTCGCCCTCATTCCCACGCTGTTTTTCTCCGATATCGCTGAGAGTCGGCTGGTCGTATTCGCTGTCGCCGTGATGGTCAGTGCCTGGTACGGAGGATGGAAGCCCGGACTCGCCGCCACCTCTTTCGCGCTTACCGTCAGCGCCTACTATTCGTTTTCCCGGGGACAAACTCCCCGCGAATATCACAATGCGATCGCGCACCTTGCCCTGTTTTTCGCTGTGGCCCTCCTCATCTGCTGGTTCAATGCCGCCCTTCGCGCGACCCAGGAGAGCTTGCGCCGCTCCGAGAGCAATTTTCGTTCGCTGGTAATGAATGCGCCCTACGGCATTTGCCGCTGCGATGCCCTGGGAATCCTGCAAGATGCAAACCCGGCCCTAGTGGTCATGTTCGGTTATGAGGACGCCGCTGAGCTCAAGGGCAGACACCTGGGAAGCCTGTACGCCGATGCCCAGCAATGGTTTCAAACGGCCGACTATTTTCACTCGCGCAAGGAGTTCAACGACCTGACCACCGAGTGCGTCCGCAAAGACGGCGCGGCCATCGTGGCGCGCATTTCCGGACGCTCGATTCCAAATGGCAAGGAGGGAGGCAGTTTCGAGATTTTTATGGAAGATGTTACCGAGACCCGCACGCTCGAACTGCAACTCCGTCAAGCCCAAAAAATGGAAGCCATCGGCCGCCTCGCTGGCGGCATTGCCCACGACTTCAATAACCTGCTGATGGTGATCTCAGGCTACGCCGAATTTCTGCTCGAGCGTGTCGGACCTGATCCTCGTCTGCGCGGTCCTGCGCAGGAAATCTCTAACGCCACACAGCGCGCGACGTCGCTCACTCGGCAATTGCTCGCCTTCAGCCGCAAACAGATGCTGGCTCCGAAGGTGCTCGACCTGAATGAAGTGGTGGCCGAGAACCTGAAAATGCTGACCCGCATGATCGGCGAGGATATCGATCTCGTCATGGTGCCCGGCCCCGGCCTCGGCGCGGTTCGTGCCGATCCTGGACAGATCGACCAAGTGATCATGAACCTCGCCGTGAACGGTCGCGATGCTATGCCGCAAGGCGGCAAGCTGACGATCGAAACTGCCAACGTAGCCCTCGACGACAGCTTCGCGCGTACGCACACGCCGCTTGTCGCCGGCGATTATGTCATGCTCGCCATCAGCGACACCGGCATCGGAATGGACAACGAAACCCAGACGCGCATCTTCGAGCCGTTTTTCACCACCAAGGGCGCGAAAGGCACTGGCCTCGGCCTCTCAACCGTGTACGGCATCGTGAAACAGAGTGGCGGGTTTATCTTCGTCGATAGCCAGCCGCAGCGTGGTACCGCCTTCCGCGCTTATTTCCCGCGAGTCGACGGCCGCGAGGAAGCGGTCGCGGCACAAGATTCTTTGGGCCTTCCTCGCGCTTCGCATGGGCAGGAAACGATCCTCCTCGTCGAAGATGAGAACAATCTTCGTCGCCTCGCGCGCCAGTACCTGGAAAATCAGGGTTACAAAATTCTCGAGGCCGAAGACGGTGCCGCTGCTCTGCAAATCGTGGACGGCCACAAGGGCGTCATCGACCTGCTGCTGACAGATGTCATCATGCCCGGAATGAACGGGCGTGAACTCGCCGTGCACATCACCAAACTGCTCCCCGAAGTTCGTGTTCTCTATATGTCCGGTTACACCGAGAATGCCGTGGGTCATGACGGCACGCTCGACGTCGGCATTAACCTGCTCCAAAAACCGTTCAGCCTTCCTGCGCTCAAAGACCGCGTCCGCGAGGTGCTGGATTCCGAGCCCATCCCCCTGGAGGTCGCAATGCAGTCCCAAGGCTCAAGTGTTCTTGAAAAGAAGATTCCGCCATTCCGTGCCCGTCGTTTCAATCTCCAGCTTCCCTTGCGCTATCGTCCACTCGGAGAAAAAAGTTGGCGCCCGGGCACCACCGAAAATATAAGTCGCTCAGGATTGCTGTTCCAGGCACAAGAGTTGCTTTATCCGAATGCCCAGCTAGAGATCAGTCTCGTGCTGCCAGCAGAGATTGCCGGCTTGGCAGCCACCGAAGTCATCTGTCGAGGAGAAATCGTCCGCTCCGTGGAAGCGCACGGCCAAAGCGTGAACCCAGCCTTGGCCGCAAAAATTCTGCAATACCATTTTCAGCACGGAAGCTATGTAGGCGAAGCGTAAGGGTGACCGTGCGTCCCTCCCGTGCAAGTCAGCAAAGCTGCCTACCATTGGCCGCCCGCGCCTAGGTCACCAATCAGGGTTACCTTCGATACCCCAGAGCAGCTTGGACAACGACGGGCGCAGTGTTACATTGCGGCCAGTACTCTTGCGTCAATTGGTGAGGGGTCCATGTCCCTGGTTGTGAAACTGGAAGACGATCTAGGCGAACGCAGCGAATGGGTCATGCTGCACGGTGTGGTTCCGGCCACGAGCCACGCGGATTACATGTTGCTCAGCGGCATCGATCCGTTCGGCAAAACTGTATTCAATCACCTGCAAATGGAGCCCTTTCTCAAGGAATGGGATCGCGCCAAAGATCGCGTCCGCGACGACAGCCAAAAAGACGCGTGGCAAAAAGTAAAAGAGATGGCGGAAACCTGCCGCGCCGATCGCGACTTGTATCTGCGCTTCGTGGGCAACTAGATCGTCACTTAAGTACTCCGGACTCTAACGATTACTTCGACAGCGATTGCAGGGCCTCGCGAAACAACCCTTCAAAGTTCTGGGCACCTTTACCGCCCCGCGCCGCCACCGCCGCCTTATCCGCTGCGGCCCGCTGATACCCCAGATTGACCAGCGCCGAAATCACATCCTGTTCTACCGGGCTCGTCGGCGCAGCGTTCATCTCGGACGCTCCCGTCGCCACCGGCAACTTGTCGCGCAGCTCGAGCACCATGCGCTCGGCTGTTTTCTTGCCGATTCCAGGAATGCGCGTAAGCCGCACCAGGTCGCCACCGCGAATCGCGCCCACCATCTCCTCCACCGGCATGCCGCTCAGAATCGTAATCGCGAGCTTCGGACCAATCCCACTGACGGTCAGCAACTTTTCGAACAGTTGTTTCTCCGCCAGGCGCAAAAATCCATAGAGGCTCAGTGCGTCTTCCCGAACATGCGTATAGATGTGCAGTGCGACTTCAGCGCCCGCCGGCGGCATTTCGGTAAAGGTCGGCACGCTTATGGCAACGTCATAGCCAACCCCATGCGTTTCCACAATCGCCTGATTGGGATGCTTAGCCAGCAAAGTTCCGCGAAGATGAGCAATCATCGCAGGTATTGTACGGCCCCCGGCTCTCCTGCTGCCCACCGGGCGAATAAAAATACAGTTTTCCTTCCCTTTCCACAGGAAGTTTCCGCACTCCACAGTTTTTACACAACACAACCGCACTTTGCCATTGCGTTAATTTCTCCACTCCCGCAAAGTGCCTACAGTCAAAAGCGTGAGATGTTCTGAATCTGTACCGAACAAAGGTTTAGCGTTGCCGGTGATTTACGAGAGTGAGTCATCGGGGGAAATTCGACGCATGTCCAGTGCGCCGGTGCCCGGGCTCAACGGCCTCCTAAAGTTCTTCTTCCAAGAAGGATGGAAGCGCTGAATCGTAACCTGAAGCGCAGGCCTCAGGTAAGCATCGATGCATAGCACTCTCAAGGGTGTGGTTGCGCGATGATCCTCCGCGAAAGCGGAGGACGGCAGTCAGAACGTCCGCGATAACAATGCGGCTTGGGTGGCTGGCCCGAGCCGCATTTGTCTTTTTCAACAGCACTTCTCGGTTATGGAAGCAAAAGGTTTCTGGCCGCGCTGTAACATGAAGGCCGTGTAGTCGTAGTCTTCCCCAAGCTAAACTTTGCCCTCTCGGACAAGCCGCTGCACTTCTTCTCTGCGCTTGGCGTCATCGGCCAGGTTGATTCTGTCCTTTTGGTCGTCGTCGTAAATCCTAGGAAAGGTACTCCCTTGCTTCCCGTCGGCTTGCGTCTTAGGCCCATTCTGCCCTCCGCATACCGGGTTCGCGAACATCAGAGCAGTAAGAATCAGTACGAGTAACGTGCCGCCATGAATCATATTGTTTGCATCTGTTCCAGGTCGGTTATTTGCTTTTTGTTCGCCATATGAAATACTTCGTTCCAAGTATCAAATGCTCAGGAAAGCTGAGTTGCCGAAAATAAAACTAATTTCGAACGAGTTTTCCGTTGCTGTCCTCATGTTCGCACAGCCGTAACAAAGGTTAAGATGCAACGCACTCACCTAAACATCGTGGCGACTCTAGAAACCAGCATCGGCCGTTTGCCGTCGAACATCGAAGCGGAGCGCTCCATCCTCGGCGCTGTCCTGCTCGACAATCACGCCTTCAACGATGCCGCCGAGCACCTGAAGCCCGAAGATTTTTCCATCGACTCGCACCGTCGCATCTACTCGCGCATGATGGATCTGGCCGAATCGTCGCGGCCGATCGACATCATCACGCTGGTCGAAGAGCTGGAGCAAAAGAAAGATCTGCAAGCGGTCGGCGACGTAGGCTACATTTCCGGACTGCTCGACGGCGTACCGGACCGTCCCTCCATCGAGCACTATGTTCGGATCGTCCGCGACAAAGCCATTCTCCGCGGATTGATCAGTGTGGCTAACGCAGCCATCGCGAAAGCCAGCGAGCAAGCGGATCCGGCCGACGAAATTCTCAATGAAGCCGAAGCCGCCGTCTTCCAGCTTTCAGAGAAGCGCATCGGCAAAGGCTTTCAAGGCATTAAGGAGATAGTCCGCAATTCCTTCGGCTCGGTAGATGCGCTGCTGCAACGCGGCCAACGCATTACCGGGCTGGCTACCCACTACAGCGATCTCGATGAGATGACGAGCGGCTTCCAGAAGGCCGATCTGGTGATCATCGCGGCCCGCCCGTCGATGGGCAAGACCGCGTTCGCCATGAATATCGCCGAAAACGCCGCCATCGACGACGGCAAAGTGGTCGGCGTCTTCTCGCTCGAAATGTCGAGCGAGGCACTGCTGCAACGGCTGCTCTGTTCTCGCGCCATTGTTGATGCGCAGAAGCTGCGCACGGGCTCGCTCTGGGGCGACGACATGAAAAAAATCGTTCGCGCCATGGAGGAGCTCTCCAACGCGCCAATTTTCATCGACGACACGCCCGGCATTTCGCTAAGCGAGATGAGAGCCAAAGCGCGCCGCCTCAAGCAATCTCAAGGACGGCTCGATCTGCTGGTCGTCGACTATCTTCAACTCATGTCCGGCGGCAGCAAGCGTTTCGAAAACCGCACCCAGGAAGTCTCCTCAATTTCACGCGGACTAAAAGCCATAGCCAAAGAACTCGGTGTCCCGGTAGTAGCTCTGTCGCAGCTCAGCCGCGCTCCTGAAAGCCGCGGAGGCGATCACCGTCCGCAGCTCTCCGACCTGCGTGAATCCGGCTCCATCGAGCAGGATGCTGATCTGGTCATGTTCATCTTCCGCGAAGAGATCTACAAGCAGGACGACCCAGACCTAAGGGGCCGAGCCGAAATCATTGTCGCCAAGCAACGCAATGGCCCCATCGGCAAGTTCAATCTCGCCTTCCTGCACAATTCCACGCGTTTCGCCAATCTGCTGGAGGGCAATAACGAAGTTGGCGAGTAGCGTCCCCGCGAGCGCGGCTACTTCTCTGTACAGACCGGTGCTGTTCTGGCGCTGCCGACCTATACGGAAATCACCAAAAACTCGATCGTGAGAATACTTTTGCCCTGTGGAAAAATTTGTGGATGCAAAGGACACGCTGCGAAATCCGGCGGAACCGACCGACCGGTGAGGACGATTTCGACGTCGTTATCCCTTCCTAAAGCTATGTTTCTAAGTTGGTTAACGTTACTACGATCGGCAATCGGTGGAACCACTTGAGAATCAGCACTTTCGTCACAAAATATGAGATTTGCACATATATCCAAAAGGCTATAGCGGCATCGTTAGCGGACGGCAAGCTTCGTCGAGTCGTCAAAAGCGAGCAGAATAGGGGTTTGCGGTATGCTCTCGTCTTCAATTTCCAGAAGACGCAAAGCGGTCCATCTTTGCCCTTTTCATACTGGAATTTGCATTCCGAGGCGTCGGGGCCAGGCATTCCGCGCGAAAAGCATCACGTCATTCGCGCCTAGGCAAATACTTTCATCTTGACGCGACCGCCAGACAAGAACAAAATGTTCCGGCCCGCCGGCAGATCCCACCCTCCCCACGAAAGGCGGCCAGCGACAACGCTGTAAGTTTCAGACCTTAGATAACTTCAAAGATAAATCAAAAATTTCCATGAACACAAAGCGGAGGAGAAATGCAATTCTGCAGCACCAGCTCGAACAAAACTGCCTTCAATTCGGTCGTCTCCGGAGTTGCCGTCATGATGTTGATGATGATGGCCACGGTCGGATCGGCCTCTGCCGCGACTTGTACCAATGCCACATTCAAGGGTGTATACGGATTCTTCACCAGCGGATTCGACGATTCCAAGGCCGTTGGCAACATCGGCCAGGTCACTTCCAGCGGAACGGGAACCCTGACCGGAACCATCACCCACAGTTTGGACGGAACTCAGGAAACCGCCTCAATCTCCGGGTCCTACACAATTGTCAAAGGCTGCGCGGGCACCATCACGTACAAGGAAGGAAGTTCCAGCTATAACTACAGCTTCGCCCTAGACGACAGCAATAAGGCCCTGCAAGTAATCGAGACCGACTCCGGCACGACAGTTGTTGGCTTCGTGCAGCCCTTGGGGACGGCCACTTGCGGCCTGAGTGGTAAGTCGACAACTTATGCCTTCAACGGGTTCGGAGCCGACAACAGTGTCGGGTCCGTCGGATATGGCGGGCAACTGGTGTTGAACGGCAAAGGAGACGTGACGGGGACGATCAACATCAGCGTGAAAGGCACAATAACTACGGGAGTTTCCGTCACCGGTACTTACACCCAAGCCTCCGACTGCATCGGAACCCTCACCATCACGCCGACCGGTTTTTCCACGATCGATTTCGCGACTTACGCCGTCAATGCAAATAAAGAACTGCTGATGGTCGAAACCAATAGTGGCACGACCTTAGGTGCAAACATTCAATAGCCGGCCCCTGGCTCTTCGACGGAAAGCAGGGGTGGGCGTGCCCACCCCCGTCATACTGCGAGGAACCCAAACCCAGAAATGACGAAAGGAAATCGCGAACAAAATCACGCGCTCTCTTGCTGCTATCTTCCGCGCTCGCCTGGGCCGCGGCCGATCCCAACCCGGCCGCGTATACCGTCAACTTCCACGGCAGCGCATCGAGCATCGCCGGCAGTGGTCAGCCAGACTTGAACGTAGTCATCGAACGAAATTCTGGATCATGAGCAATCGGAGCAACAGCGCCGAGCATGATTCCAGTCCGCGACACCGTCGCGCTCGCGATTCCAGTCGACGCTGCAGTCGGTTCTAAATCACGGTCGATTCGGAATGGATGTCATGCACTCCACATGCCCATTTACCCCATCTGCAGTTTTCTCTGTGGAGAAGTGAAATCCCAATCGTCCCTGCATTCTGGTTGGCGTTCCATCGACTATAAAGGGACGGAAGTGGAAGGATTGTAAGGAATCTTTACCGGCAGCTACGAGCAGCGGATCACCATCGACCGCCGCACTGGCTGCGATCTTTCCGGCTTCATCGACTTCGATCTTGAAAATTGCGTTGCCTTGAATTCCCTTCTTCATCGCTTCTTCGGGGTATACGGGCATGGTCTTGTGTTCGACCAGTCCGAGCATGACACCGGTCGAAACGTGAACCGCCCGCGGATGAGAAGGCGAGGTCGTGTCTTGAGCAGGCTCCGGTGAAGCAGCAGCGCCATTTTGAGCGTACGCAACCGCAGTGCAACACGCAATTAGGACAGTCGTTCTGATGAGTGACATGCAACCTCCTCCGACAGTCGTTCGCGAGAGCAGCTAATTGCTGCCCTCGCCCACCTTCAGCACCGCCAGAAACGCTTCCTGGGGAATGTCTACGCGCCCAATCCGCTTCATCCGTTTCTTGCCTTCCTTCTGCTTTTCCAGAAGTTTCCGTTTGCGCGAGATGTCCCCGCCGTAGCATTTGGCGATCACGTTCTTGCGGATTGCCGGAACGGTTTCGCGAGCAATGATCTTTGCTCCAATTGCAGCCTGAATCGCCACTTCAAACATCTGCCGCGGAATCAACTCTTTCATCTTGGCCGCGAGCGCCCGTCCACGTTCATAGGCAAAATCGCGGTGGATAATGGTAGACAGTGCATCCACCGGCTCTCCCGCCACCATGATGTCCAGCTTCGCCATGGGCGAGACCCAGTTACCTGAGAGGTGATAATCCAGCGAAGCGTAGCCGCGAGACACAGACTTCAGACGGTCGTAAAAGTCGAGCACGATCTCATTCAGCGGCAACTCATATTGCAGCATCACGCGCGAGGCGCTGACATATTCAAAACTCTTCTGCTTCCCGCGCTTCTCTTCGACCAGCTTTAAGATGCCGCCCACATACTCTTCGTTAGTCAAAATCACGGCCAGAATCACAGGCTCTTCTACTTTCGCAATCTCACTAACATCGGGCCAGCGCGAAGGATTGTCCACTTCAAGGACCGAGCCGTCGGTCTTCGTAATTTGATAGCGCACCCCCGGAGCCGTTGTAATCAGGTCAAGATTGTATTCACGCTCCAATCGCTCCTGGATAATCTCCATATGCAACAGCCCGAGAAAGCCGCACCGGAAGCCGAATCCGAGCGCCACGGAACTCTCCGGTTCGAAGAAGAATGACGAATCGTTCAACTTCAACTTCTCCAGCGCCTCGCGAAGTTGCGTATGTTCGTGCGCATCCACGGTGTACAGTCCGGCAAAAACCATCGGCTTGATTTCTTCAAACCCCGGCAAGGCCTGCAACGATGGCCGATCGTCATCTGTAATGGTGTCGCCAATCTTCGTGTCCGCAACATTCTTGATATTGGCGATGATGAATCCAACTTCGCCCGCCGATAGTTCGTCCACCTCCACCGGCTTCGGAGTAAGCGCGCCCAAAGTTTCCACCTGAAATACATGCCCGTTCGACCAGAGCCGGATCTTCTGTCCCTTACGCAGCCGTCCCTCAAAAACCCGAGCCAGCACCACCACCCCGCGATAGGGATCGAACCAAGAGTCAAACAGCAACGCCTGCAAATGCCGCTCGGGCGATCCTTTTGGCGGAGGGACCCGCTTCACAATCGTCTCGAGCACATCCGGCACGCCCTGCCCCGTCTTCGCGCTGATCAGTAAAGCGTCCGAAGCATCCAGGCCGACCGCGCTCTCGATCATCTCCTTGGTGCGGGGAACATCGGCGCTCTGCAGATCAATCTTGTTGATCACCGGAATAATTTCCAGCCCATGATTGATCGCCAGATAAGAGTTAGCCAGTGTCTGCGCTTCGACGCCCTGCGAAGCGTCGACCACCAGCAGCGCTCCCTCGCAGGCCGCGAGCGAACGCGAAACCTCATAGGAAAAATCGACATGTCCCGGAGTGTCGATCAGGTTGAGCTGATAGATCTGCCCGTCCTGCGCCGGGTACAACATGCGGACGGCATGGGCCTTGATCGTGATTCCGCGTTCCCGCTCCAGGTCCATCGAATCCAGAACCTGCGCCTGCATCTCACGCATGGCGAGCGAGCCGGTCAGCTCCAGCAGTCGGTCGGCCAGCGTGGATTTGCCATGGTCAATATGCGCAATAATCGCAAAATTGCGGATGCGAGAGGCTTCCATGAAGATATTAAGATTCTATCAGGCGGTGTCCTAGCCGATTTGGTGGCGCCGCGCGATTTAAAAAGGCGGTGTTAACCATGCAAACAAATAAAAAGGGCGCGATCACTCGCGCCCGTTTCTGCGACTTAGACTCAACCTCTGCCCTAGTCTCTCACTCCGTCCATAAACGCCCGCAACTTCCGCGAGCGCGAGGGATGCCGCAATTTTCTCAGTGCCTTAGCCTCAATCTGCCGGATGCGTTCGCGAGTAACCGCAAACGACTGCCCAACTTCCTCAAGCGTGTGCTCTGAACCGTCTTCCAGCCCAAATCGCATCTTGATGACCTTCTCTTCGCGCGGTGTCAGCGTGCGCAGCACCTGCGAAGTCTGGTCTTTGAGGTTGACATTGATTACTGCCTCGGCCGGAGAAACTACTGCCCGGTCTTCGATGAAGTCGCCCAAGTGCGAATCTTCCTCTTCGCCAATCGGCGTTTCGAGGGAGATCGGCTCCTGCGCAATCTTCAGCACTTTTCGCACCTTCGCTACCGGAATGTCCATCCGCTTGGCGATTTCTTCCGACGTAGGTTCGCGTCCCAGTTCCTGCACCAGCTGCCGCGACGTGCGGATCAGCTTGTTGATCGTTTCGATCATGTGTACAGGGATACGAATCGTGCGCGCCTGATCAGCAATTGCACGAGTAATCGCCTGCCGAATCCACCAGGTAGCATAAGTCGAAAACTTATACCCGCGGCGGTATTCGAATTTGTCGACCGCCTTCATCAGGCCGATGTTGCCTTCCTGAATCAGGTCGAGGAATTGCAGTCCGCGATTCGTATACTTCTTCGCAATCGAGACCACCAGACGCAAGTTCGCTTCGATGAGCTCGCGCTTGGCGTGCTCTGCGTCCATGTCGCCCTGGATAATCTCGCGCTGCGTGCGCTTGAGCTCCTGGAACAACAGGCCCGCTTCCACTTCAAGCTTTTCCAGCTCTCCGCGGACCGCGCGCGACTGCTTTTTGTATTCTTTCTTCTGTTCTTCGCTCCGCGTCGCTTCGGCCCGCTTCTCCAGATTCTGGATCTGCCGGTCCAGCGAGCGCATTCCATCTACCGTGCGGTTTACGCGGTCGATGAGCCGCTTGCGTTCGTTATTGGTGAAGCCCAGCTTCCGCACCGCGATCGAAGTGCGCACGATCGCATGGGCCAACTGAAAGCGGTACCGCCGATGATCGCGCGGCCGCTTCTTCAGGTTCACCGCGGCCAGTTTCTCCTGGAGCGGAGCCACCTTCTTGTAAAGCTTGTCGAGCGCGTAGATTTTGGCGAGAAATTCTTTCAGCCGCTTCTCGACAATTTCTTCCGTGATCTCTTCTTCGTCGAACGTGACCAGCTCTTTAATTGAGCGGACGCCCTTCTCAAGGTCTTCACCCAAAGCAAGAAGCTCACGAATAACAATCGGCGACCGCGAGAGCGCCTTAAGCACGCGGTTCTGTCCGCGCTCGATCCTCTTGGCAATTTCAACTTCGCCTTCACGGGTGAGCAGCGGAACAGTCCCCATCTCGCGCAGATACATGCGGACAGGGTCATTGGTTTTTTCTAATGCTCCTGGAGTTAAATCCAGTTCTACGTCTTCAGAGCCTTCTTCTACTTCCTCGAATTTTTTTTCCAGATCGGTCGACGGCCCTTTCGAGCCTTCGAGTACATCAATGCCTTGCGTTCCGATCGTGGTTAGCAGATCTTCCAGGTCTTCAGGAGAGTGCACATCGTGCGGGATAAGGTCGTTGACCTGATCATAGGTCAGATATCCCTTCTCTTTGCCTGCGTCGATCAGCTTTTTTATGTCGTCGTACTTGTCATCAAGTGCCAAGCCAGATTATCCTCGTTAGGCGCCGTTGGTTCGCGGACGCCAAATTATTGGGCGGTGGGAAGTTTTTACGGAGTTGTGCGCGTGGGCGCACAAACTTCAGAAGTATAGCACGCCGAATACTGTTCATGCCGGCGCTACCGGAAATTCACGCCCGTTTGCTTTTATCTCTTGCTGCCCGTATCTTCTTTTCCGCTAAGTCTTTAGATGACGCTCGAGCCAATTTCGTTCCAATCTCTCCTTGTCCCGTGCACTTAGGACGCCTTGCTGCCAGCTTCGCCCAGTCCGGGATCCATCAGAGCCCGCTTCAAACGCACCATTTCCTGTAAAAGGGCATGTTTTTCCTCCCTCGAGGGTCCAGAACGTTCGAGAGCCCGCTGCACTTCCTCCAATCGCCGCCGCAGGTAAATCCTCCGCAGAGCCCGCACCGCCCCTTCTACGGTCTCGGGCGTCAGCTCTTCCTCCTCAGATATCAGGATCGACGCCAGAAGTCGGCGATCTTCTTCCGTTTTGGGAAGCGCCATGACATTTGCGACCTCGGCCCCGGCCTCGAGCAGGGCCTCAATTAACGACTGTGCGGCCAATCCCTCATACAGGTGCTCCGATTGCAGCGCATATTGGGCTTGCCGCGCCGGATCAAATTCCTCATCCGTCCCTTCTCTTGTGGAACTCCGTGCCGCGTTCGCCTGCATCTGCGTCGCCGATGCCAGGGCCCGGACGAGAACGCGCTCCGCTCCGGTGATCTGTGCCTCTGCCGCGGCTTTGACCTGGGTAGCCGCGCGCGTAGTCGCGGCGTGCTTCAATTCCTGCCGCAGGACGGCCGAATCTATTCCCAGTTTCTGGGAAATTTCCATGGCAAGTTCATCGCGCACGATGCGGCTCGGCACCTTTTGAATGTGGGGAAGCAGATGGTTGACAGCTTTAACCTTGCTCTGTGAATTCCGCACCGGAAACATGGCCCGAGCCCGATCGATCAGATAGTCGAAATACTTTTGCGAGGACTTGAGCGCCGCGCCGTACGCGTCCTTCCCCTTGCGGCGGATGAAGAGGTCGGGGTCAAATCCCGTCTCCAGCGTGACCACTTGGATTTCGAATTCTTCCTCCACCAGCAGTCCCAGCGTGCGTTCAGTGGCTCGGGCTCCGGCCGTGTCAGGGTCGAAGTTCATGACCACTTTCTTCGAGAATCGGCCCAACAATTTAGCCTGCAGCTCAGTAAACGCCGTGCCGGAGCTGGCAATTACATTGTGGAAGCCGGCGGCATAGACCGAAATACAATCCATCTGTCCCTCGACAAGAATCGAGTATTCCAACTTGCGGATCGCTTCTTTGGCGTTATCCAGATTGAAAAGCACGCGCGACTTCGAGTAAATCGCCGTCTCCGGAGAGTTCAGATATTTCGGTCCTGCTTTCTCATCAGTCGACAGCGTGCGTCCGGTGAAGGCAATTACTTTACCTTGATCGTTCGCGATGGGAAACATGACTCGATTGCGAAATTTGGAATAAATCGCGGCGGAGTTCTCGGTTCTCGGCTCTCGCTTCTCAGCGCTCTGAACGAGATTGCCATTCGGCTTTTGCTGAGGAGCGACGGCTGAGGACTGACGGCTGTCCTCTTTCCACGAAAACAGCCCACTTTCCCGTAGCAACTCTTCATCAAATTCTCGCCGCAGCGCGTCACGCAGCAAAAAGCCGGAGTCGGGCGCGTAGCCAATACGGAAGCGCAGAATCGTCTCCGCATCCAGGCCGCGACTTTTCAAATATTCGCGGGCGCTCGCTCCTTCAGGTCGACGCAGACATTCCTGAAAAAACTGCGTAGCTCGCACATGCACATCGAGCAGTGCCAGGCGAACCTGCGCCTCGCGCGCCTCCGCCGGACTGGAGAAACTGATCTTCGGCATGGCGACGCCCAATTTCTGCGCCACCAGTCGGACGGCTTCCGGAAAGGTGATGTTCTCCAGCTTCTGAACAAAAGTGAAGACATCGCCCGACTCTCCGCAACCGAAGCAATGGAAGAATTGCCGCGTGGCGTGAACCGAGAACGAAGGAGTTTTCTCGTTGTGAAAGGGACATAGCCCCGAGAAGTTCTGCGCCCCAGCCTTCTTCAGCTTGACGTAGTCACCGACGATGCGGACGATATCCGCCTGCTGTTTGAGAGACTCCTTAAAGTTGTCGGAAGATGGCGAAGTCATCGAGGGCGCACACAGGTCCCATAGTGATTATGAGGGTCAAAGGCCCGCAGAGGAATAGTTCAGCAAGCGGATTGCTGTGGGAAAGATGTGGAAGACCCGCTTTTAACGATTGGCGAGAAGGCAACAGGCAAGCCCAGGTCGAAGCGGTCTTTCGGACCGGGGAGGCCGGGATCCTCCCTATCCCGGAACTGGGAGGCCAACTTTTTCGTCACAGACCATCTGGGAGCGGCATCACAGATTTCCACTCCGTCCAGCGCGACAATGTTCCCAGACCGGAACAAGCAGGTGTGTGTCCATGTGCAAGGCGGTGGTCGAAATTGCCCAACCCCATTTATTTTCAGAGTCTATTTTCGGAGTCGAGCTAAGTCTTTATTTGTGAATACTTTCCATGTAAGCGATGACTTTGCAAGACTTTGTACGGAAAAATACGCTAACTGGATGATTCTGATCAATCCGAATGGAGGGGGGCGGCACAAGCTCAGACTCGTAACTCGACCACAGTAGCTCCGCCGCCGCCCTCATTCGAGGGTGGCTCGGTGACCGACTCCACATGCGGATGCTTCTGCAAATACTGGCGAAGCGCCTTGCGGAGAACGCCCATCCCGCTGCCATGCACAATTCTCACTCGCGGCATTCCTGCGAGGAAGGCGCGGTCGACGAACTTTTCCACTTCGCTGGTGGCTTCGTCGACGGTACGGCCGATTACGTTGATTTCGGTAGGCGTGTTCAGGCCGCTCGTTTCGTTTTGCACAAATACGGTTATGCCTCTGGCCCTGGCCGCTTCAAGGGGAGTGACTCGGGTTTGCGCTTCCGGGCTCGACAGAACTTCGGCGATGTCATCTCTGGCGATGCGCATTTTCATCGAGCCGATTTCGACGTCGAAATGATTCTCGCCGATTCTCTTTTTCACCATGGCAGCTCGGCCCAACGATTTTAGTTTGACGGTATCGCCTTCACTTACGTGCTTTACCAGGCTCGGCTGGGCGTTTGGATCACCTCGATCGGCCCCGGTGTGATGGGCTACCACGGTGGCATCGAACTGCTCGCGAAATTCGCGACGCATTTTCGCAATTCGGCGTTCGGCATCTTTGGAGAGCTTTTGCGCCGCAGCTCGATCCTGCACCGCGTTGACGGTTTCACGCGCTTGGTATTCGAAGTCGCGAAATAGAGATTCGAGCTTGCCCTCCATTTCGCGAATCTTGGATTGCTGCTCTTTGCGGCCTTCTTTGGCCAGAGTTGACTTTTCTTTTTCCAGTTCTGATTCTCTGGTTTGCATTTTGGACCGCTCCAGCTCGAGGTTGCGCAGGTCTTCATGCAGGCGATCGAGGAAGCGAGCAATGTCTTTTGTTTGCGAACCCAGACGCGCTCTTGCGGATTCTATGATGGCAGGATTAAGGCCTAGCCGCTGCGCGATGTTGATTCCGGCGGATGCTCCGGGAACTCCGATCCTGAGCTCATAAGTCGGTTGTAAGGTGGATTCGTTGAAGCCAACGGAGGCATTGATCACGCCTTCGGTATTCGCTCCATAGACTTTTAGCGAAGTGTGATGGGTGCTCATGACGATCATGCACCCGATCTGGCGAAAATGCTCGGCAATGGCTACAGCCAGCGCAGCTCCCTCTTCAGGGTCCGTTGCAGAACCTAATTCATCCAAAAGGACTAATGAATCTCTGGTCGCTGTTTGAGAAATGAAATCTATGTTGGTTACGTGCGCTGAGAAAGTGGAAAGATTCTGCTCGATCGATTGATAGTCGCCAATGTCGGCCAGAACGGCGTCAAAGACTGGCATCTCGGCGCGGTCAGCGGGGGCGGGGATTCCCGATTGGGCCATGAGGGCCAACAGGCCCAAAGTTTTCAGGGAGACCGTTTTGCCTCCGGTATTGGGTCCGGTGATTACGAGCTGCCGGTGGTCGCCTTCTAACTCGATGGTGATTGGAACTACTTTCGTGTTCTTTTGTTTTAAGTTGCGCTCGAGCAATGGATGTCTCGCGCGATGGAGAAGCAGGTGCGGGGTATCAGATTTGGCGGCTGAGACGCGGCGAGCCTCGTCTCTAGCAGTGGAGGTCGTAAGTGTTACTGCGACGCAGTCGTAGTCTTCAGCGAATCGCGCTTTGGCGAATTGGAGTTCGAGATCGGCGAGGACTTCGGCTGCCGCCTGAATCGGCCCTGCGTTTTCTCCGATTTGACGAGTCATCTCCAGGAGGATGCGATGGATCTCGGCCTGTTCTTCATCGAACAGCCGGACTAGCTCGTTATTTTGCTCTATGGTTTCAAGCGGCTCCACAAAGACGGTCTGTCCGCTCGAACTGGCTCCGTGAACGACTCCCTGCACTCGACGTTTCTGTTCCACTTTTACGGGGATAACGAAACGCTCGCCTCTGATGGTGATGAGTTCGTCTTGTACAGTGCCGCCTTCGGCGAGTTTGCGGAGATATCCGCGCAGTGATTCCTGAATTTGGCGCCTTTGTTTTTCGATCTCCCGCCGAATGCGACTGAGTTCGGGCGATGCCTTATCGTCCAGCGTGCCATCGGGCAGGATCTTGTTGTGAAAGTGGCGGAGGAAGCTGGTGAAATCCTGGATGGCACCGGCGAGAGCTTTGACAGCGCTCCAGTCGGAGCGCATGGCAGCTGGCGGTTGACCTATGATTTCACGCCATTCGGAGGCGCGGTCGGCAATCAGGACTACGTCTCGGATTTCGGTGGTTTCGAGAGCGGCTCCAGTTATGCGGGATTTTTCTATGAGCGTTTTGATTTCGGGCAAACCGGCGAATTCGAAACGTCCGCCAACTCGCAGGTAGTCGCGTATTTCCGTAGTGAGTTGCTGTTGGGTTTCGATCCACGCTCGGTCCAGTGACGGGACAAGTTCGGCGATGCGGTTTCGGCCCAATGGCGAAGAGGCGTAACCGGCTAACAGGTCGCGCAGGTTTTGAAACTCCAGCAGGCCCGAACTGGTGTGGGTTACGGGTTGGGGAACGAACGACATTCAGTTTTAATGCTGTGTTTTCATGTTACAACGCTGGCGGAATTTCCGTTGGCAAGGTGATTCAGACGGGCCCGCGGTGTAGAATCTAGATCGCCGGATCACTGCCAGGTGAGCTTTGGCGGAGCGGCCCCGTAGCTCAATTGGATAGAGCATCAGACTTCGGATCTGAGGGTTGGGGGTTCGACTCCCTCCGGGGTCGCCAGGCTGACCTGACGAAATCTCCAGAAGATCTATCTTTGCAGGATCTTTCCTCCGACCGCCAGTTCTCCCGGTGATCTGTAGCGCCTGCACTCTGGTCACTTGCCGTCCGTCCAGGTTCGCGATGCAATAACACTTACGGAGCTGAACATGGGACGTGCTTTTGGATTTCTGGGGACGGTCGTCACCTTAGCGATCGGAATGTACATTTACTCGTTGCAGGTCAAAACCCTGACTCCGGGCGAGGGCAACGGCAATGCGGAAGAATTCGCTACCATTTCCGGCGTAAAGAATGACCTCATCGGAATCGGCAATGCCGAGCGCGGATTCTTTGCTTCGCAGGGGAAATACGCTTCCCTGGGTGAGCTGACTTCCGGCAACTACCTCTCCATCAAGGGCGAGCGACCTCCTTACATCTACGACGTTGAAATCATGGAGAACTCTTTTCGGGCCACTGCCACACGCACCACGAAAGGGGCTCCGGCGCAGCTGTGGATTACGGAGAACATGCAAGTGCAGGCTTCGGACTAGCGGTGTTCGTAGGTGCGGCCAGGATGGATCAGGTTTTCTTCCAATCGGTGAGTGACATTAGCTCGTCCATAATCTCCTGCAATCTCTGCAATCGGCGCTCCTGATCAGAGGCTCCGATCATTTTCTTGCCACCTTGTAGGTACAGACGATTGGCTTCGCTGATTTCGGCGATTTCTTCTCGCAACTTTCCAACGCGTTCTTTGACGGACTGCGGCATAGGGATAGGCTAGCAGAGCATTCCGTACCTGGGAAGTTTTTTGGGGTGATTCCGGGGCGCGAGAAGATACCGCGGCGTTTGCTCCTGCTCCCTGACGGGCTATAATTTATCAGTACTGGTTTTCACCTCTTTTATGTTTACTGACTTTACTGCCACAGACCGCTGGACTAAGAAACAAGTTCACTGCCTTTATCAGGCCTTGATCGTCGCCATTGCCACTCGCCATGCTGATGCGGTGGATATCAAATTTCTGGTCGATGGGCGGCCGGTTTGGGTTGCACTTCCGCATCCGGCCTGGGTGGAATATAAGAAGCGTACCGGAAAGCTGATTACGGATCCATTGGCTAAGGAAATCGCCGGCCATTTTCTGAAAACAGCGCTGGAGACTGGCGAAGGTCTTGGTCGCGAGATCTATTCACTTACCGTCGGGGAAACTCTTAAGCATCTGGAAGGCGTCGTGGCCCAAGTCGAGCCTGCGGCAGTCACTCGTTAGCTGGTCACGAGCCCGCGGTTCGAAGATTCGGTTCCATCCCAATCTCAATGAATTACTCCGCCACTACCTGCTGGAAAGACCCCCCGAAATGAGGGACAATAGATAGCAGTCCTGTGCCCTGGCGGGCAAAACCCCCCGCAGCGTCGCCTTTCTATCCGTGATTACCATTTTTATGGCACGGTACGGGATTGTGCGGTCCGCTGTTTGGAGAGAGCGTCCTTATATGTCCAGCCTAACCTCCGATATGGAAACCCTGATTGAAAATAGAGCTGAAACGAAACATCCGCGGCTGACGGCGTGGGTGGAAGAAGTTGCCGGGCTCTGTAAACCGGACCGAGTGCAATGGTGCGATGGCTCGGCGACGGAATATGAGGCCATGCTCCAACGGATGGTGTTGACCGGCGGTGCCATCAGGACTGCCGGTGACAAGCGACCGAACAGCATCCTGGTGCGGTCGAGTCCGGGCGATGTAGCTCGCGTCGAAGACCGCACTTTCATCTGTGCCCGGACGCAAGAGGACGCCGGTCCTACCAACAACTGGGAAGATCCGGCAAAGATGAAGAACAGGCTCAAGGGATTGTTTGCCGGTGCCATGACCGGGCGCACCATGTATGTCATCCCTTACAGCATGGGACCGATCGGATCTCCGATCGCGAAGATTGGTGTCGAGATCACGGATTCACCTTACGTTGTAGCCAGCATGCATATCATGGCTCGCGTCGGGACTCCCGTCCTGGCGGTGCTCGGAAGCGATGGAGATTTTGTTCGCGGGATGCATTCGGTCGGTTCTCCGCTCGCGGCCAGCCAAGCGGATTCAACTTGGCCCAACAATCCACAGGAAAAATATATTTGCCATTTTCCCGAGACGCGTGAGATCTGGTCCTTCGGCTCCGGCTACGGTGGCAATGCACTGCTCGGCAAAAAATGCCACGCTCTTCGCATCGCTTCCGTGCAAGCCCGTGACGAAGGCTGGATGGCGGAACACATGCTCATCCTGAAAATGACCAGCCCATCGGGTCAGGTCAAGTACCTTACCGGAGCGTTTCCCTCTGCCTGCGGCAAGACAAACCTTTCCATGATGATCCCGACCATTCCAGGCTGGAAAATTGAGACCATTGGCGACGATATCGCGTGGATGAAGTTTGGCGCTGACGGCCGGCTCTACGCTATCAATCCCGAGTATGGTTTCTTTGGCGTGGCTCCAGGAACGAGCATGAAGTCGAACCGAAACGCCATGCTCATGTCCATGAAGAACTCCATTTTCACCAATTGCGCTATGACGCCCGACGGCGATATTTGGTGGGAGGGGATGACGTCGGAAAAACCTGCTGAATTAGTCGATTGGCTGCGTCGTCCGTGGACTCCGGTTTCTTCTCGCAACGCCGCTCATCCGAATTCGCGGTTTACCTGTCCCGCCAGCCAGTGCCCCGTGATTGCTCCAGAGTGGGAGGATCCGAAGGGTGTGCCGATTGACGCCATACTTTTTGGCGGGCGACGCGCGACGATTGTTCCGCTGGTGACTGAGTCTTTCAATTGGCAGCATGGAACGTTCTTAGGTGCGACGGTAAGCAGCGAAACGACTGCGGCAACGACCGGCAAAATCGGCGAACTTCGGCGTGACCCGATGGCCATGCTGCCCTTCTGTGGCTACCATATGGGCGATTACTTTGCTCACTATTTGAAAATTGGCACGCGGGCGGGCGCGAAACTACCCAAGATCTTTTATGTGAATTGGTTTCGTGCAGGCGACGACGGACAATTCCTCTGGCCCGGATACGGCGAAAATAGCCGAGTGTTGAAATGGATCTTCGAACGCTGCGATGGCAGTGTGCACGCGGTGGATACACCGATTGGCAGGCTTCCCGCGGCTGCGGACCTCGATACCGAGGGACTTGATCTTTCCCCTACGGATATTGATAAGTTGCTGGACGTAGATGTGTCGGGATGGCTCGCCGAAATCCCTCTCATCCGAGAGTACTTTGCCAAATTTGGTAGCCATCTTCCCGACGGTTTGAATCGCGAAGTGGATGAGTTGGAAGCGCGATTGCGGAAAGCCACGAAGTAGGGGTATGTTTGCCCGGAAAGTCCGCGTCGAATATCAGCACGGCGGGCAACTCCAACTTTGTCCACTAAAGTGGCTGGACAATTTCAGCATGCGCAACTTCACCAACGCTTCGGTCTTTGACGACACGCTGCCGGTGGCGGACGGGTGGATGGAGATTGGGACGCATGTCCCCATCGATCAGCTACGGGACGCCATGGAAGACTGGTTTCGCCGCAAGAGCTACCTGCCTAGGGATTCAAACCTGCTGCTAACCGTGAGCTAGAGAGCAGCGCTCGCCGGCGGCTGTCTACTCAGTCCGGTGGAGCACCAAGTCGTGCAATCCGCTCATTCGTCCCCGGAATAGTGAAATACGCTTTCAAGTGGTTTGCCGAACACGGCAGAGATGCGGAATGCAGCTTCCAGTGACGGCGAGTATTTTCCCAGTTCGATTGCGTTCACGGTTTGGCGAGTGAGGTTGATTTTTTCAGCCAATTCCTGCTGCGTCATCTCTCCATGCTCGAAGCGCAGTCGTCTGATTTCATTGCGGATCGCTCCCATGTCACGCACCACGCCGGTATTGGACGATCTGGCAGGCGGAGCGCAAGATCTCGGCTGTCACGAGAATGAACAGCAGGGCATTTGCGTTGAAGAGCAACGGAGGATTGAACCCAGCGAAAAAACAGGCAAGCGCCACACTGGTCGCAAGACCGGAATAGGCGACCCGCATGGCCCTGAGTTCGATCAATTTATCGCGCTCGTCGCGCGGCGCCTTCGCTTCTTTGGGCGTGAAGATGGCGACCGCGACGGTCAGCACGATCTCTACAACCACCAGAGCGATGATCGTCTCCAGCAGTCCACCGAAGTGAAAGCTGCCGGCGTGCGGCCCGGAACGAATGACCGACCAGAAATAGAACCCATAAATGCCCGACATCGATAACATCGATATCCAGGCGCTCTTTTCGCGAAAGGACATGGCAAAAACCCCCTTTTGTGTCTATGTTTCATGACATAATGTATCTTATTATATACATTGTGTCAAGTATTCT
>Ga0209221_1000050_pt1 | contig 68139 bp, 47 predicted proteins | sample BlaSpr_A8_Ref_O2_FD_187989 | JGI IMG/M metagenome (GOLD analysis project Ga0209221, IMG submission 187989) | Forest soil microbial communities from Thunder Bay, Ontario, Canada - Black Spruce, Ontario site 2_A8_Ref_O2 (SPAdes) (version 2) | ecosystem: Environmental > Terrestrial > Soil > Boreal...
CGTGGAAAATCCTGTCATTTTGAGTGCGGTGCGGACGCCGATTGGGAAATTTATGGGCGGCCTGGCGCCGTTGTCCGCGACGGAATTGGGCGCGAAGGTGGTGGCGGAAGTGGTGCGCCGGGCGGGAATTGAGCCGGGAATCGTGGATGAAGCGATTTTGGGGAATGTGGTACAGGCCGGGCTAGGGCAGAATCCGGCGCGGCAGGCGGCGTTGCGCGGAGGGTTGAACCCACGCGTAGCCGCAATGACTATTAATAAGGTATGCGGATCCGGGCTGAAGGCGGTGGGGCTGGCGGCGCAGGCGGTGCAGCTAGGCGAATCGGAAGTGGTGGTGGCGGGCGGGATGGAGTCGATGTCGAACTGCCCGTATCTGCTGAAGGGCGCGCGTACGGGATTCCGGCTGGGCAATCAGGAAATGATCGACTCGATGATTAATGATGGATTGTGGGACGTTTACGAGAATTACCACATGGGCGTGACCGGCGAGAACGTGGCGGAGAAATATAAAATTTCGAGGGAGAAGCAGGACCGGTTCGCGTTCGAGAGCCATCAAAAGGCGATTCGGGCGATCAAATCGTGTTTCTTTGGCGAGCAGATTGTGCCGGTGGCGATTCCGCAGAAGAAAGGCGATCCGGTGATTATTAAGACGGATGAATCGCCGCGCGAAGATACTTCGATGGAGGCGCTGGGCAAGTTGAAGCCGGCGTTCAAGAAAGATGGGACGGTGACGGCAGGGAATGCTCCGGGAACGAATGATGGGGCGGCGGCGGTGATTGTGACCAGCGAAGCGAACGCGGCGAAGCTGGGAAAAAAGCCGATGGCACGGATTGTGGCGCAGGCGGTGAGCGGCGTGGAACCGAAGTGGGTGATGATGGCGCCGGTGGAAGCGGTGGAGAAGCTGCTGGCAAAAACCGGATGGGATCGCGACAAGGACGTCGACCTGATTGAATTAAACGAGGCGTTTGCGGTGGCGGCGATTGCGGTGACGCGCGAGCTGCGGCTGAATCCGGAAAAGGTAAATGTGAATGGCGGCGCGGTGGCGCTGGGGCATCCAATTGGGGCGTCGGGCGCGCGGGTACTGGTGACGCTGCTGTATGAATTGCAGCGGCGGAATTTGAAGCGAGGCATTGCGGCATTGTGTTTGGGCGGCGGGAATGCTGTGGCGCTGGCCGTTGAGCGTTATTAAACGTTAAGCTCCGCGGGCTGCTCTCGCGGGTAACGTTTATCATTGAGGTTACGTCCCTCTCAGTGTAGTTACGGTTACGCCGGAGGGGCGTCCATGAGAACGATTCTAGCGATACTTCTACTTGCAGGATCTGCTGGCGCACAAAGTGCGCCGGCGACGAGTGACGCGAGTCCAGTCTGCGCCAGCCTGCCCAACACTACATTCGAGGTTAAGACGGACAACGGCGGGCATAACGCCTCTCCGGTGGCCGGTAAGGCGATCGTTTATTTCCTGCAGGACGACTCGAATTTCGTGGCCAGGCCCCGGCCGACCACTCGATTCGCGGTGGATGGAGGGTGGGTGGGCGCGACGCACAGCGATTCTTATTTTTATTTTCCGGTCGACGCCGGGGAGCATCATTTGTGCGCGATCTGGCAGGCGGGAGGCTTAGACGCGGCCGTCCGATCGGGTGCCGCACATTTCACGGCGGAAGCCGGTCATGTTTATTATTTTCGGGCGCAGAATAGTTCGCGGCAGGATGGGGTACGGACGATCGAGTTCGGGCGAGTGGACAGCGACGAAGCGAAATTGCTGATTCGCCAGTACGCTTTCAGCAGTTCTTCTGTTAAAAAGTGACACGGATGGATGAGCCGAAATTCCGGGTGGAGGACTGATGTCGGTTGATTCGATCAACACGGTGGCGGTGCTGGGCGCGGGGACGATGGGGAATGGGATCGCGCATGTGTTTGCGCGTTCGGGGTACCGGGTGATTTTGCGGGACGTGGAAAAAAAATATCTCGACCGCGGGATTGAGACAATCACCAAGAATCTCGACCGCGAAGTGAAGAAAGGAAAAATTACGGAAGCGGATAAGCCGGCGGTGCTGGGACGCATCGAGGCGACAACCGATGCGGGTGCGTTGGCGGCTGCGGATTTTGCGGTGGAGGCGGTGCCGGAGGAGTTGGATTTGAAAGTGCGGCTGCTGAAGGAAGTGGACGCGGTGTTGCGGCCGGGCGTGATTCTGGCGAGCAATACTTCGTCGATTTCGATCACGCAGCTGGGGGCGCAGACTTCCCGGCCGGAACGATTTGTGGGGATGCACTTCATGAATCCGGTGCCGGTGATGACTTTGGTGGAAGTGATTCGCGGATTGGCGACCAGTGACGAAACATTTCAGACGACGGTGGCGCTGTGCGAGAAATTAGAAAAGAAACCGGTGGCGGTGAACGACGCGCCCGGATTTGTGTCGAACCGGGTGCTGATGCCGCTGATCAATGAGGCGGCGTTTACGGTGATGGAAGGCGTGGCGACTCCGGAAGCGGTGGACGCGGTAATGAAATTGGGGATGAACCATCCGATGGGGCCGCTGGAATTGGCGGACTTTATCGGACTGGATGTGTGCGTGAATATTTTGGACGTGCTGCAAACGGGTTTTGGCGATCCGAAATACCGGGCTTGTCCTTTGCTGCGGAAATATGTGGCGGCGGGGTGGTTGGGGCGGAAGTCGGGACGCGGATTTTATAAATATTAGGCGTGGCGGTGGCGTCGTGGGGAGTGCGCGAACGGCGCGGAGGACGCGCAATCACGAAGCTCCGACCCCTCTAAGCCCGCTCTTTCCTTGGCGATGTTTCGGCACGGCTGAGGCCGGGCGCTGACGAAAGGCGGATTTGCGGCGGGCGTGGTTCGAGCGGGATGAGGCGCAGTTTTCGGCGCGGGAGCGTGAAAAGCAGATCCTTCGCGGCGCTCGGGATGACATTTGGTTTGGTGTTGGGCCTGACGAACGTGCCGTTTTGACATGACATTCGGAACGACCTCCTTCGATTTGTTTCTTCCTGCACTCAACCAGGTTGGATGCGCGAGCGTCAAGACGGATACATCGCTGCGCTTCCTACTTGCGTCAGGGCAGGCTTGATGACAGTCGCGTTAATTTGAGGGCGAGATTTTAGATCCCGCCCTCAATGAGTTGGAGACAGCTTCTTCTTTGCTCGCTTTACACCGCTCTACTTCGCCTGAATTCGAACTACGGCAAATAAAATCACAGCGAGCGCAGGAAATTGAGGAGGTCCTGTTGCGCTTGCGGTGGGAGGCGGTTGTAGTTGCTGATTACTTTGCTGGCTTCGGAGCCTTGGCTCGAATGCTGCTGGATGGCGTTGACCAATCCTCCATTCGCTGGACCGGAGCGGCCATCGTGCAGGAAGAACACGCGCTGGCCGACGCCCCACAGCGGCGCGGTGCGGAATTCGTCGCCGGCGGCGGCGCCTTGGGAAACATTGTCGGCAAGCCCGGAACCCATGTTGTGGACCAGCAAATCGGAATAGAGATTTGCGGGTTGATTGCTGAGCGCGGCGGTGAAGCTTGAGCCCGCGGTTTGGAGTGACGGGGTGTGGCACATGGTGCAGCCGACAGCGCTGAACATGGCCTCGCCATTTTGAATGGAATGCGCGGAAGGATTGTTGGAAATGCCCGCAGCGGAAGGAGCGGGAGGAGCGAGGAAGCGCGAGAACATGGCGAAGGCCACGACGTCGCTAGTGACAGCGGCGCCGGAGCTGTTGAAATTAGTCTGATCTTCCGGCGTCGGGTTGTAGAGACACGAAGCCGGAGGATTGGCGCGTTTAGTCTGGAAGAGTTCGTTGGTGACGCCCATTTCAACGTTGTAGGCTTCGCCGGCGAAAATCTCGAGAGATTTGTTTTGAGCTTTCCAGCCGAAACGAGTGATGGAACCGTCGTTGCCGCTGTAGTTGGGATGGCCGGAAATGCCGAGCGCGGACTTGGCTTGAGCGTTCGCGGCCATGTTGGCGAGGATGGTGGCGTCGGCGATATTTTCGATCAGGCCCCCGCCGAAAGTGGGCGTGGGGATGCGGAAGATCAAATTATTCTCGCGCTGCGCCTGGGCGAAGTTGGGCTGAGACATTACGCAGCCAACGGCGTCGCCACGGCCGGCGATGGAGAAGACGTCGTGCACGCCGCCGTCGGCGACTTGAGTGTTGACCGAGCCGTTGGAATTAACGGCGTAGGGGAAGCGGGCTTCGCGCACTGGACCATCAGCGGCGATGAAGAAGGGAACCTGGTTCGCGGCGCCGTAATCGTAGCCGACGGTGGTTTGCGGATTCTGGCCGACAAATGGATACGCGGTGGCGCTGGGGCTGGTGCCGCCGACCGTGGGCTGGGCGTGACAACTGGCGCAACTGTTGGAATTGTATCCGGGACCGAGGCCGGAGCCGGGTTCGCCGGGCGCGGCGCCGCTGACCGAATCGATTTGCGTGAAGCGGGCGAGGCCGTCCTGGAAGAATTGGAGCTGCGACGGGGAGAGGGTAGAGAGCGGCTGGCCGGCGTTGACGCTTCCGGCACGCACGCCGGGATCGAGCGCGGTTGAATTGTTGCTGGTGGTCGAGGCCGAGCCAGGATTGTTTTGGGGCAGCGCGACGGTGGTCAGCGTGGACGAGAGAATGAGCGAGGCGAGCGCGAACGGAAATCTAAAACGCTTTCCGAAATGCATTTCGTTCCTCCTTCTTGCGGACTTGCGGCGGACGGACCGGCACAGACCTGGCGGGCGCACTCCCTGCTTGAAACCTTGGAGTTAAATGGCGGGGTGAAATAACTCGCGGACGGTTTTGGCTGCTTTTATTTTCGGTGGTGCAGAACGTACAACCTATCTGGTGAGCGAGACGATACTGCGGACGAAAAAAGTACACAAGCTGGCAACGGTACAGTTTTGGTACAGCGAACAAAAGGTGGCCGCAGGGTAGGTGTGAGATTTCGCAGTCTCGAACTTAGCGGCTTGAAGATTTGAAGCCGCTTCAGCGCCCCAAACGATATCCGCATTTTTGTGGCGGGCTATTCGCCAATATTTTCGGTATGCGCTGCGGGAAGATGGTGAATGAGCTGAACGGGGGTGCGCCAAGTTCCGAAGGCTGAGCCCTGCTGGAACGCGAATATGCCGGGAGCGAGCAAGACGCTCGCCAGCAAACCGATGCTCGCAGATTCCAGACAGCGGGCAGAAGAGGACACGATCTTGATGGAGAACGCTGCTGCGGACGCCCCGCGCAGGCGACGCAGGTTGGAATTGCCGGCCAGCCCGTAGCCCAGCTCAGCGTCCACATTCAGCATGGCGCCTCTAAAAGCATTGCTCGCAAAGGAAAAGAGCTTGGCGCCGCCTAAAGCCGAAGAAACGCAGACGTCGTGGCCAGGCACGGAGTCGTCCGAATTCTGCACGACTACGTTCTCCAAAAAGGCGTGAACCATACGCGGGCCGGAACTACCCTCAAAATCCGGGCTAGACAGACTGATGATGACGCAAAAGGATCCGACATTTCCATGCTGGAAATAACCGCAGAGAATTCTGGAGAAAGTGCGGTGAGCACGCTCCTGGATCGGCACGGCAAAAAGAGCAGGGCCCTTCGCTGAGCCGCCAAAAGCGGGATAGGTGTGGTTGAGGGCAGTTCGACCGGCGGCGATGGGGTTTCTCCTCTGCCGGCAGTATGCGCCGGCAATCACACTCGCACAGAAATAAATCGAAAGAGCGCAAAGCGTTCCCACGGGGCACAGACGGCTTCTGCCCAAGCGCACTAGTCGAAGACTGGTCGAAGGCCGTTCGAAGCCAAGCAGCGTTCGACGAGCACAACTTCCCAACGTTCCCGGTTGCTGATAGAATCGGCGCCCTAATCGGGATGCCGGGAGTCCCTGACGGCATTTATCAGCACCTTAAGTTGCTTTTGTGCTACATGGCACTAGAGCACTTTCGGGGGCCAGGTGTCTTGAAGGCCGGGATTAGTTCTTCTGAAGAGTTATGAAGGTTCGGTATGCCTTTACCCCTCAGCGGTTTATATCGATTCGATGAATTCGAAGTAGATCCGTCGAAGCGAGCCTTTCTGCGTAACGGCACCCCGGTTTTGATCTCTCCGAAGGCTTTTGAGGTCTTACTCTACCTGGTCGCCAACCCCGGTCGGGTGGTGACCAAGGAAGAATTGTTGCAGGCGGTCTGGCCTGACTCCTTTGTGGAGGAAAGCAACCTGGCACAGCATGTCTCCTGGCTGCGGAAGGGTCTGGTCGACAAATCTAACTACATCGTCACTGTGCCGGGCCGTGGATATCAGTTCACCGCGCAAGTACGAACCGAGGTACCGGCGGACGGGTCGCGCTTCATTATTTCCGAGGGCAGCGCATCGCCGGTCACAGAGCCAGTCTTCCCGGCGATTTCTGGCGCCTCCGAGAGCAGGGCGGTCCGCGAAGTCGCGTCGCCTGGCGCGACGACGCAGCCTGTTAAGAAGCAGCATCGAGTCTGGAAAATTTTGGCGGTGGTGGGAGCCGTAGGTGTGGTTCTCCTCGTGGTCGGCTTCTTCAACTACCGGAAATTAGCGTATGCGCGGTTGCGCCCGCCGGTCTCGATTGCCGTTTTGCCCTTCGCGAATCAAACCGGCGATCCGGCCAAGGAATATTTGTCGGACGGGGTGACCGAGGAGATGATCAACGGCCTGGCGCGGGTGGAGGGCGACAAGTTGAAGGTCATTGGGCGGACCTCCGCCATGTCTTTCAAATCCAGCGGCAAATCGGTGGCGGAAATCACCAAAGAGCTGGGTGTGGAGTACGCGCTCGAAGGCAGTGTGAAAGAGGAGGGGAACCATCTGCACGTGACGGCCGAGCTAATTCGCGGAGACAACCAGACTTACGTATGGGCTGACAGTTTCGATGGAGACAGTGAGCAGATTCTGGAATTTGAAAATCACCTCACCGACGCCGTCGCGCGTTCGCTCTCGCTGACTTTGCTCGCCGAAAAAGCGCCGGAGCACATTCCGATAAGTAATGAAGCGCACGAAGCGTATTTGCAGGGATTGTATTTTCTGGCGCAGCGCTCTAACTCGGGATTGGAAAATGCCTTGCAGCGGTTTGGAACAGCGGTGGCGAAAGATCCGCAGTATGCGCGGGCTTACGCCGAACTGGCCGTCACCTACAATTTGTTGGGACAGTTTGGCTGGATGAGTACCGATGAGGCGCACAGTCAGGCCCGAGCTGCGGCGCTGCAGGCAATTGCCGCGGATTCCAAACTGGCGGAAGCGTATGCGGCATTGGGATTCAACAGCTGGTTCTACGAGTGGAATTCGCGTGCGGGGGAAGACGAACTGCTGCAAGCCATTCACCTGGAGCCGACGAATGTTGACGCCCGGCACTGGTACGCGCTGATGCTGATGACTAGCGGAAGGCCGGCGGAGGCGGAACAGCAGATGCGCGCGGCTTTGGCGCTCGATCCAAAGGCTCTAATCCTGCGAACCAATCTGGGGTGGTTGCATTATACGAACCGGCAATATCCGCTGGCGATCCAGGAAATGGAGTCGGTGGTGCAGCAGAATCCAGATTTTCTGACGGCGCATTACAAACTATGGTGGGCCTATTCGGTGACACGGGACACGCCGCAGGCCATGCAAGAGCTGTTGGCGGTGGCGCGGCTGCAATTCAAAACGGACGATGCGAAAAAAATCGCGACGGCGTACCAGGAACACGGCTACGCAGCCGCGCTGGAAGCCGCGACGGTGGCGACTCACGAGGATCCCCCGTATTTGCTGGTCGATGATGCGCGGCGATTGAGCTTCGCCGGCGAGCAGAAGGCGAGCCTGCAGCAACTGAAGCATGCGCTGGATTCCCGCGAGGGTTGGGTGATCTTTGTCGAAAGCGATCCAGCGTTCGACGCGCTGCGGTCCGATCCTGAATATGTGTCGCTGGTACACGAACTGCACACCAGCGCAGCGTCGTCGCGCTAAATAATCTGCCGCGCCGCATCGCCTGCCGAAAAAGCCCTTAAAGCCGGGAAGTCCTGCACGTTCGCGTAGGGAATTCTTGCAAACACACTCGCGCAAGTATGCATGGTGCGACGAACGTGCAACCGCGCATGCCGCTGCAGAGTGGTAAATTGTTGAGGGAATTGGGGTGAGCGACGGGGTTTGAACCCGCGACCCTCGGTGCCACAGACCGATGCTCTACCAGCTGAGCTACGCTCACCGCCGAGTGAGGGAATAGTTTACACCAACTTGCGGGTGTGGCAACGCGTGGGTTGGTTGTCGCGTGGGGGCCGAAGGAAGCGACGAAATTCCGCTTTGAAACTGTCGCAATATTGTGGATTCAGGAAACCGCAGATGGCAGATTTCGCGTCTAAGTGGGTGCGGCGGAAAGGAAGTAGTCTGTCTGGGCTGGTTGATTGTGAGGGCTGTACGGCTGAATGTAAGCGGTGATAAATAGGAGACGCGCGTGGTGAACGGAAATTATAGACGTGTGGTTTTTGCTGCATGCCTGATTATTTTCTGGGTTGCGCCGGCGATGGCGCAACAGGCTGCGCCGGCGGGACAGGCCGCAGGTGGCGCGCAGTCGGCAGTGGCGCAGAGCGTGGGAACGGTGAAGGCGATCAACGGGAACGTGTTGACGTTGACGCTCGATGCGGGGACGGACGTGACGGTGACCGTGACCGACACGACGAGAATGGTGCAGGTGGCGCCGGGCCAGAGAGATTTGAGGGCGGCGCCGGCGATTCACGTTTCCGATTTGCAGGTGGGCGATCGAATTATCGTGCGCAGCCGAGCGTCCGACGATCCGAAATCGATTACGGCGCTGGGAATCATGGCGATGAAGCGCACTGATGTGGATGCCAAGAAAAAGCAGGACCTGAGCGACTGGCAGAAGAGTGGAGTGGGCGGGCTGGTGAAGGCGGTGGATCCGGCAGCGGGAACGATTGCGATTGCGGGGCCGGCGGTGGCGGGCGTGGCAAAAACGACGGTGATTCACACGACGAAGGCGACGATCCTGCGGCGATACGCGCCGGACTCGGTGAAATTCGACGATGCGAAAGCGGCACCGATCGAGCAGATCAAGCCGGGCGATCAATTGCGCGCGCGCGGTGAGAAGAGCGTAGACGGCGATGAGTTTACGGCGGCGGAAATTGTTTCGGGAACTTTTCGCAATATTGCCGGAACCATTATTTCGGTGGATCAGGCGACGAAAACGATTAGCGTCAACGATTTGATCGGGAAAAAAGCGATGGTGGTGAAGATCAGCGACGAATCTCAGTTGAAAAAATTGTCACCGGAAATGGCGCAGCGCATCGCGCTGCGTTTCCGCAATGGCGGCGCGGATGCGGCGGGTGGTGGCGGAGCGGGCGGAAATGGCGGAGCAGGGAATGGCGCGTCGGGAGCTGCGCCGGCTGGCGGGGCGAATGGCGGCGGTGGATCTGCCGCGGGTGGAAGCGCAGCGGGTGGCGCGGGCGGCGGAGTGCAACGAGGCGGCGGTGCAGGTGGCGGCGGGCGGGCAGATTTTCAGCAACTGGTGAATCGTTTGCCGGCGGCGACGATCACGGATTTTCAAAAAGGCGACGCGGTACTGGTGGTGTCGACCCAGGGTACGGATACGGGCGGCGTGACGGCGATTACTTTGCTGGGAGGAGTGGAGCCGATGTTGGCGGCAGCGGCCGGAGTTTCGGGGCAGGCGGTGACATTGTCACCGTGGAGTTTGGGCGGCGCGCCGGCCGGAGATTTGGGCGGAGGCGTGCAGTAAATTCGCAGTGGCAGCGACGGATACCTTGTAGACCTACTGTTAAGCGCGCGACGAAATCATAATTGTTTTTACTTTCAGGAGATGGAATGAATCCCAGGTGGTACGTATTTTTCAAGATGGCCGCAGTGTTTGCACTGTGGGTGAGCACGGGTTTAGGCGTGAGCGCGCAAACGAATGTGGGCGCGATTCACGGAGCGGTGACGGATCCCTCGAACGCGGTGGTGGCGGGGGCGTCGGTGATCGTTACCGGCGCGGATGGGAGCGTATTGAGCGCGACCACGACGCAGCAGGGGACCTTCGATCTGAAAGGCGTGGCGCCGGGAAAATATAAGGTTGAAATTTTCGCGAAGGGATTCACGCCGTTCTCGCTGGCGGACGTGCAGGTTACGGCCGGGCAGATTCAGCAGGTGAATGCGGCGCTGGAAATCGAAGTGCAGCAACAGCAGGTGACGGTGACGGACCAACCGGGAGCCGTCGACGTGAGCCCCGAAAATAATGCGGGCGCGATCGTGATCAATGGAGCCGCGCTGGATGCATTGCCAGACGATCCAGACGAGTTGCAGACGGATCTGACGGCGCTGGCGGGGCCGTCGGCGGGCCCGAATGGCGGGCAATTTTATATTGACGGATTCACGGCGGGGCAGCTGCCGCCTAAAGCTTCGATCCGCGAAATCCGGATCAACTCCAATCCATTTTCGGCGCAATACGACAAAGTCGGATACGGCCGAGTGGAGATTTTTACCAAGCCAGGAACGGACAAATGGCACGGCGGATTTTCGGTAAACGCCAACGCTTCGGGGTTGAATACGAGAAACCCATTCTTCGATTCGGAAGACGCCGCGGATGCCGAATTTCCGGCCTATCACTCGGTGCAATACACGGGCAACATCGGCGGCCCACTCAGCAAAAAGGCGTCGTTCTTTTTCACCGCGGAAGTGCGGGACATCAACGACCTGGACATTGTGAACGCGCAAATTGTAAATGCCGCGAATGCGATTGTGCCGTTCAGCGCAGCGGTGCCGAATCCGAGGACGCGGGACAACGTCGGGCCGCGATTGGATTACGCGCTGTCGAAGACGAATACGCTGACGGTGCGGTATCAGTATTATCGCGACAAACAGGACAACGATGGCGTGGGGCAATTCGTGCTGCCCGACGCGGGATACAACATCCTGAGCACGGAACAGACCGTGCAGATTGGCGACACGCAAATCTTCGGCACCAAGGTGGTGAACGAGACGCGGTTTCAGTTTTTGCGCGAAGACAGCAACCAAGTTCCGTTGAGCACGACTCCGTCGATCATAGTGCCGCTTTCCTTCACCGAAGGCGGTTCGAGCGGCGGAACGACCCTCGACACGGCGAATCACTATGAACTTCAGAACTATACTTCGATCCAATTCGACAAGCATTTTCTGAAATTTGGAGCGCGACTGCGCGAAGTGACCGACAACAATTTTTCGACCGCGGGATTCAACAGCTCGTATACCTTCGCTTCGATTGAGGCGTTCCAGCAAACGATGCTAAATCCGCTGATGCCAACCGCGGCTCAATACTCGATTACGGGTTCACCGGTGGCGAATGGAGTGGCCAATCCGTTCGCCAGTGCGTCGGAGTTTGACATTGGACTCTACGTGGAGGATGACTGGCGAGTTCGGCCGAACATCACGTTGAGTTACGGGCTGCGCTTCGAATCGCAGAACGACATTAATAATCACGCGAACTGGGCGCCCCGGCTGGGATTCGCGTGGGGAATCGGCGGCGGAAAGACGGCGCCGAAGACGGTGCTGCGCGCGGGCTTCGGAATTTTCTACGACCGGTTCGCCGAGTCGAACGTGCTGGAGACTAACCGCTTCAATGGAGAAAACCTGGCGCAGTTCACCGTCACCAACCCAACTTTCTTTTCGGCAACGCCGGTTCAGGTTATACCGGGGCCCACGACATTTTTGACCAAATATCAAATCGACCCAAATTTCCGGGCTCCGTACGTGATGCAGACGGCGATCAGCCTGGAACGGCAACTGACCAAGACTGCGAACATGACCGTATCGTATTTGAACTCGCGCGGGTGGGATCAACTTTTCCAGAACAACCTCAATACGCCCACGTCTAACGTCATATTTCCGTATTACCTGAATCCGGCTTCCGGACTCCGACCATTTGGGACGATGAATATTTATGACTACCAGTCGGAAGGGATTTACCGGCAGAACCAATTGTTCGTGCAAGGCACGGTTCGCGCCGGTGCGAAGGTGACTTTGTTCGCGTACTACGTTTTGAACTACGCCAACTCCGACGCACTAGGAGCGACGACCTTCCCGTCGAATCCATTTAACATTAATCAGGATTACGGCCGATCGCCGTTTGATATTCGGAACCGCTTTTTTCTGGGTGGTTCAGTCGGGCTGCCCTGGGGATTGCGATTCAGCCCGTTCATGTTGGCTAGCTCGGGTTCGCCGTACAGCATCACGCTCAGCCAGGACCTGATCGGGAGTTCGCAATTCAATCAACGTCCGGCTTTTGCGACGGGTCCGGCCGGCGGTTCGATCGTTACCGTTCCAGGCTTTGGTACGTTTGACACACTGCCGACGCCAGGCGAGAAACTGGTTCCGATCAATTCGCTGACTGGCCCAAATCACTTCACGCTGAATGTGCGGTTGGCGAAGACGTTCAATTTCGGTCCGGAGAACAAGAGCACTGGCGCGAGTGGTGGTTCCGGTGGAGGCGGGGGCGGCGGGGGAGGACGCGGCGGTGGCGGAGGTGGCGGCGGGCGCAACCCGTTTGGCGGTGGCGGCGGTCCGGGAGGATTTGGAGGAGGAACGCCTTCTTCGAGGCGCTACAGCATTACGTTGAGTGTGAATGCACGAAACGTTTTCAACGACGTGAATCCGGCGACTCCGAGCGCAGTATTGAGTCCACCAATGACTACGGGTGGCGACGCGTCTTTTTCGAGATTTTTCGGAGTGTCTAACGGACTGGCACCTGGACCCTTTTCTTCAGGGGCGGCGAACCGGCAGATTTATTTGCAGGCGGGATTTTCGTTTTAGGAATGTGCGTGTGGTGCGCAGGAGAGGGAGAGGATAAGACCCCAAAGAAGTGTCGCACCTGCGGCGCTCGCGGGATTTTTGCTTCGGCACCCAGCCCTTACGGGCTGGGCTAAATTGTGCCGCGCCTACGGCGCTGATGCCGGATGCGACCCCAAGCCTCTTCGTCGTAGTGATTCGAGCGCGGATTAGTGGATGAGATTCTTCGTCGCTGCGTTCCTCAGAATGACGCGTCCACGAGATTTTCGTTTTTAGAGTCCTACTGGGTGGCGGTAGGCATTACGAGTTTTTCGACGATGGGGACGGGCAACGGGCCTTCGTCCAAGACGTGGTCGTGGAATTTGAGCAGGTCGAAATTGGCGCCGGCTGCGCTTTGATATTTTTTTCTGAAGGCGAGCCACTCGCGCAGGCCCACGTAGTAGGTGGGGAGCTGGGTCGAGCTTAGTTTTACGCGCTGCAATTTTCCTTCCGCTTCGGCCTGGGTTTGGAAGGCATCCTGGGTCATCAATTCCATCGCTTGAGCATCGGTCATGCCCATGGTGTGCATTTTTATATCGAGGATGGCGTTGGAAATGACGCGCAGGCGGATTTTGCGCATGACCATGCGGAAGCGCGGATCGCGGTTGAGGAAGCCTTCGTCCATCATCACCTGGGCAATGTATTCGGCCCAGCCTTCGACGTAGGCGCCGTTGGCGTAGAGCGATCGCAAGAGGCGGCGGCGTTCGGGTTGAATGTTGTTGAGGTGCTCGAACTGAATGTAATGGCCGGGCAGCGCTTCGTGGATGCTGAGCCACTGCAGCGTGTAGTTGTTGTACTCGCGGAGTTTGGATTCGACGCTGGCCTCGGGCGTTTTGGGATCGATGGGCGTGACCCAATATTCAGCTTCGGCTTGGGGTTCGAGCGGAGGCGCGCTGTGGAAGCCGGCCACAGAATAAATTCCGCGGAGGAAACCGGGCGTGGCGATGACTTTCAGGTTGTCGCGGGAGCTGAGGCTGACGATTTTTTTGTCGCGGATGAATTGAGTGATGTTGGCGAGCTGAGACTCGATGGTTTTTTGGAGCCGGTCGCGGGTAGTGTGATCGTCGGAAATCTTGGTGAGGACTTCGGAGACGATCAGGTTCTGGCGCTGATGCGCGGGGAGCTCGGCGTGGTCGGTGTGCGCCGGATACATCTGAGTGTGCATGGGCAGTGCGAGGTCGAGCATTTCGGCGCGGACGGCGGCCATTTCCTGTTCGGCGTCGGCGAGGACCTGCTGGGGCGTCACGGGAGTTTCCATGACAAGGCGGAATTTTTCGTCGTAGAGCGGCTCGCCGAGACGCCAGCTGCCTTTGGTCGGGCGCTTGGCGAAATCGAGCAGGAGCCAGGTGGAAAAATCGTGGAGCGCGCTGACGGCGGGGGGCCCGACCTGGTCATATTTGGTGGCCAATTGCGAACCGGCGGCGATTTCCGCGGCGACGGAACCGAGAATCAGATCGACGTTGCCCTGATTTTCCTGAACGGCGGTGTTGATCCAAACCGGGTCGCTATCGGCGAGGTAGGGTTTCACCCGTTCCAGCAGGCGCGGAATTTGCTGGATGCGATCGAGAACTTGCGCGATGCGGACATCGTGCGGGGCGTAGGTTTGGGTCAGCGGAAGGAAGAGCGCATTGCCGATGAGTTCGACGACGGCGGTCGGGTTGTGGCGGTAGTTTTGAATTTTGTCGAATTCGAGAAGGTTGAGGCCGATTTGATCGTCGATGAGTTGCCAGTCGGCGGCGTCTTCGGGATCGAGGGAGGAGACGGGAGTTTCGGTGTGGAAGCGGTCGCGCCAGGCGGCGTAGAAGGCGCGTTGCTGGGCGATGGATTCGAGGCTCAGATCGTCGAGCAGGGCGTCGAGTTCGATTTTCTGGCCGGTTTTGGGATCCGTGTGAATGTGGTAGCCGGCGGCGGAGGCGCTTACGGGGGAGAGGGCGAGGGAATCTTTCATGAATTGATCGCTGAGGGTGGCGAATTTTTGGGCGGAGGAGGAATCGGTCGATTGCGGCGACGACGCGGGGAACAGAGTCATGAGTACACACAGCGTACCGCAAAAAAATTGTAAGGAGGACGAGGGCATGGGTTCCTTTTTTCGCGCTGTCGGCGACGCAGTGAAATGATAGCGGAGATTTTGGAATCGTGGAATGGGTGTCGGCCTGGAGGAAGACGCGCGGGCGTTGCTGTTGAGTGACGATTGAGGGACGTCGCGCCAACAGATGACGAGCGAGGGAACTGCGACTTGGATGGGCGAAACTTGGCCCGGTCGAGTTTTTTTAACTGGGGCGGCGGAAGGGGATGGGGGGGACGCGTTTGCGGCGGGTGGAGCGAGATTTCAGGCGTTCGCGGGCTTGATCGGCCCAGGGGCCCTGCGGCGCATATTTCAGGTATAGGGTCCATTGTTCGCGGGAGGCTAGGCGTTCGCCGCGTTTTTCGTAGGCCAGCGCGAGATTGAAATGCACGTCGGCGTGCGCGGGCATGGCGCGGGCGGCGCGGCGGAGATGCTCGATGGCTTCATCGAGCTCGCCGAGTTCTTCCAGGGTGCAGCCCAGGTTGTAACGCGAAATGCCGTTGAGCGGGTCGATTTGCACGGCGCCGAGGAAGGCGTTGCGCGCGTCGGTGAGGTGGCCGAGTTGGTAATAGGCGACGCCGAGATTGATGTGCGCTTCGATCCAGTTGGGGGCGAGTTCGACGACGCGCTGGTAATTCTGGATGGCCTGCGGCAGAGTTTCGGTGCTGGCTTCGCAATCGAGCGCGGAGCGGAAAAAATCCTCGGGCGTGGGCCCGGCCAACGCGTGAAGTTTGGCGGGTTGCGCGGGCATGTCGAAAGGGAAAGCCCACTGTTTCAGGAAAGGATTAAACGGAAGCTCGGAGCCCGGCGGCACCACGTGAATTTCGCGGCCGAGGTCGACCAGGCGAAGTTGGTGCAGCGGCACGGTGGCGGAGCCGAATTGTTTTTCGATCAGGGTCATGGCGCGTCGTACTTTGCGGGCCGGGACGTGATTTTGGGTCAGGCGTTGCAGGGAGCGGAGCGCGACGAGATCGATGAAGCTGTAAAAACGCTGGCCCCAGCGGGCTTCGGGGCAGATCAGGTGTAAGCGTTCCCAGTAGCGCAGACGGTTCGGCTCTAGTCCAAGAATGCGGCCAGCTTCCGTCCGCGTGTATCGTTCCGCCAATTCTAGAGAACCCCCGCGCCCAAGACGAACCTGGAATGATTATGCATCGGGAATTGAATTCTGCAAGTGGTACAGACCTGTGGAAAATAAATTTTCCTCAGGTGGGTGATGGATGAGGCGCTTGGGTGGGGTAAGGCGACACCTCGTAGGATGCCGGGCGCGCACGCACGTTACGAAGGCTCGCGCGAAAGGAAATGGGACGGAAGGCATTTTTTACGGCGGGGCTAAGGCCCCAACCTCCCGAAGCAAGGCGGATGCGCGGGCATCGTGCAAGCGGTTTAGCAAGGCTTGCGCGGAAGGCGCGCAAAAGGAAATTTGACGAGAGGCAGTTTCTTTGGCTCGGCTGAAGCCGTGCCCTGGCGAAGTACAACGGCGGCAATTTGTGACGCGGTTGGATTCTTACTTCGCGGATCGTAAAAAGCAGATCTCTCGCTGCGCTTCGGGATGACACGCGTTTTTGTTGGTTGCTTCGGTGATCGTAGGCGAGTGAGGTTTTGGTGCAGGGATGCTGTTTTGGAGTGCACGCCGAGGACGGTGGCGTAACCATAAGAGGACAGGGGTTTGCGTGCGGAGTTGGGCGGGTACGGGCGCTTGCTAGACTTTAGTAGGTCGTGATCGCGGCGGAATGGGTGTAAAAACCGCCGCGGACATGTTAGCCCGCCGATGATGGTCCTTGAAAACGCGGAACGCATGCATTTGGAACGGCAGGTCACCTTGGCGCGAGTCATATTTGCGGCTCTGGCGCTGGTGGACCTGGTGGAATTTCGGCCGCCAACTGGCGGCGGCATGGGCGCCCTCGCGATTTCCGGCGTGGACCGAGCGTGGGCTAGCGCGGCGTTTCTGGCGGCTTACGTGGGGTTGGCGCTGGCGATTTTGTTGTATGAACGCGGAACGTCGCTGGCGAAAGTCGAATTTCCCCTGCTGGTCGATTTCGTGGCGCTGGTGTGTTTTCTGTTTCTTTCGCCTTCGCTGGCGGCGTGGTGGTTTCTGTTTTTGTTTCTGGTTTTCGCGTTGTCGACGCGCGGGAATTCGCGGGCGATGTTGGGATTGGTTTGCGTGGCAACCGTCGGAATCATTTTCCGGATCGCCGCGACGGAATCGTTTGCGGTGCGCAGCGCTTGGCACTGGCTGGCCATCGGGCTCGCGACTTTGATTTCGGGGCTCGGTATGGGATTTCTGGGCGCGCGCGAGCGGCAGCATCTGGAACGGCAGCAATTCCTGGAAAAACTCTCGCAACTTCTACAATTCGATCGCGGCTTGACCGAATCGGTGCGGCAGGCTCTGGGCGAAATTGCGCTGGCGTTCAATTGCGAGCAGGCCTGTTTCGCGATTCGCGACGAAGAGCTAGAACGGCTGTTCGTCTGGAAAATTCATCCCAACGAGCACGAACCGTCGGGACCGGAGACGCTGGCGCTATCGCGGTCGGAAACTTTTCTGACCGACTCGTTCGAGACTTCGTTCGCCTGGGAGTTTGAAGAGAATGGCCCGGGACGCGGGTTTGGATGGGACCGGCGGACGGGGCAAGCGGTGCGGCACTTAGCCGCGCCGCCGAGTTCAACGCGCCACGAATTCGGCGCACACGCATTCATGGCGGTGACCATCGATTCCGCAGGAAAGCCGGCGGGGAGAGTACTACTCCTGAACCCCAAGCAGAGCGGCGGGTCGGCGTTGAAATTCACGTCGGCGGACTTGCGCTGGCTGGAGCAGATCGTTCGGCATATCGCGCTGCCGCTGGAAAACGTGTTCCTAATGAGGCACCTCCGGGCGCGGGCGATCGAATCGGAACGCAGCCGGATTTCACGGGACCTGCACGACGGTATCTTGCAGACCCTGTTGAGTTTAAATATTCAACTGGACGTACTGCGGCATAAGTTCCCCTGGGCGCCGGAACAGGCAGGTTCCGAATTGGAAACACTCCAAAAAACCGTCCAACAAGAAAGCGAAGAGTTGCGTAGGATGGTTACAGATCTTAGGCCCCTGCGAGTTGAAAGCGCCGACATGCGAGAGTTGATGCTGGGTTTTGCGGAGCGCTTCCGCAATGAGTCAGGCCTGGCGGTGGACTTGTTCATTGAGGACCGGAGTTTGCGGATGCCGGACCGGATTTGCCGGGAATTGTTTCAGATTTATCGTGAATCGCTGAACAACATAAAAAAGCATGCGAAAGCGAGTCACGTCGTGGTAAAACTAGGCCAAGATGAGGCGAAAGTGTCGATGGTTGTTGATGATAACGGCCACGGCTTCAGTTTCTCGGGAAATTACGCCAGCGAGGACCTCGATCGTCTGCGTCTCGGGCCTATTTCGATCAAAGAACGGACACGAAGCGTAGGGGGCACGCTGACGGTGGAATCGAATCCCGGGCACGGGGCGCGACTGACAGTAGAAATCCCACTGAATTAGCCGAATAAATGACGAAAGCGAAACAGGTGATTCGCATCCTGGTAGCGGACGACCATGCCATCTTTCGGGATGGGCTGCGCAAGCTATTGGAAGCGGCCGACGAAATCCAGATTGTGGGTGAAGCTTCAAATGGCGTGGAATGCGTAAAGATGCTGGGCAAGTTGAAGCCCGATATCCTGTTGCTGGATTTGCGCATGCCGGAAAAAGACGGCCTGGGCGTGTTGGAAGAGGTGAATTTCGATTCTTTGCCGACGCGGGTGATTGTGTTGACGGCGGCGGAAGATGATCGCGACGTGGTGCGGGCGATGCGGTTAGGCGCGCGCGGCGTGGTCTTGAAGCAGTCGGCCAGCGATTTATTGGTGAAGAGCATTCGGAAGGTGGCGGACGGCGAGATCTGGCTCGACAACCGGATGACGGCTGAGGTTATTGATGCTTTCAAGAAGTCGGCGGAATCGGGGCAACGCCGGGAGAAGCCGCTGCTGAGCGACCGCGAAAAAGAAATTGTGCAGTTGGTGGCCCAGGGTTTCCGGAATCGGGAAATCGGCGAAAAGCTTTTCATCAGCGAGCAGACGGTGAAGAATCATTTGCATAATATTTTCGATAAGCTGGGCGTTTCGGACCGGCTGGAATTGGCGCTGTACGCGATACATCATCGGTTGATCGATCAGGCCTAGTTCGTTTCCCTCCCGTCTTTCCTCAACGTTTTACATCGAAGAGAGATCCTTCGTCGCTGCGCTCCTCTGGATGACGGCAAAACGGCCGATTTGGGGAGGGGTGTAATTTGGCGCGGCGCTGCGCGCTGGTCGTTGCGTGGTGGCGGGTGGAAACGGCGAAAACGTGAAACATTAACACAGAGAAATGCGGAGAGAGGCCGGAGGGCACGGAGGGTGCTTGGTGGCGATCGAGTCACGATGACGAGTACGCGCGGAAAGTGAGGTCGGCGAAACGGTCAGAAATTTTTGAAGTTGTGCGCTTTCTGGCGCGAAAGGCATTTAGAATAATTGTGTAGTGCGGAGAATTCATGGGTAAGGCGGTACAGACGCCTGCGGGTCATGCGGGACGGCGGCAAGCTTCGCGGGAAATGATTCTGCTGCTGTGCGTGTTGAGTTTTTTGGTTTTGTTTTCGTTTACGGCGTTGGTTTCACGGATGTACCACAAGAAAGTGCATGGGCTGGCCGATCAGTGGTTTGCCGCGGGCGAAGAACGGTTGCAGGCCGGCGATTCGGCGGTGGCGCTGACGGATTATCGAAACGCGCTGGTTTATTCCCCCAACAACACAAAATTTCAATTTCATCTGGCGGAGGCGCTGGCGGCGGGGGGCCATTACGATCAAGCGCGGCCCTACCTGCTGGCGCTGTTATCGGAATCGCCGGGAAGCGGCGAAGTGAATCTGCAACTGGCACGAATTGCGGCGGCGAATAACGCGCGGGCGGATGCGTTGCGCTATTACCAGGGAGCGATTTACGGCGAATGGAAGGACGATGCGAATTCGACGCGCTGGCAAATCCGGCGGGAGCTCTGCGAATACTTAATTTCGAAGGGCGCCATCAATCAAGCGATACCAGCGGCGCTCGACCTGGATGAAAACACGCCGGAGAACGACCCGGCGCGGCTGAAAATCGTGGGACAACTGTTATTGCAGACGAATCAATGGGTGCGGGCGCAAGCGTTGTACCGGTCGTTGCTGCGGGCCGATCGCTACGACGAAGAGGCGACGGCGGGGGCCGGGCGGGCGGCGTTTGAATTGGGAGAATTTTCGGCGGCGATTGAAGATTTGAACCGCCTATCGCCGGAACGGCGGGAGCAGGCGGACGTGGCGTCGGTATTGGAGATGGCGCACCGGGTCCTGGCGATGAGTCCGTTTTTGGCTGGGCTGTCGCCGCAGGTGAAAGCCCAGCGGGCGGCGAATGCGTTGTCGATCGCGGAACTGCGCGCACAAGGATGTGCGCGGGAAACGGGGCAGTCACTGGTGGAAACGCCGCCGCGAACGGAGCTGCAAGTGGCGTATGCGACGAGCCAGACGATGCAGTTGAATTGGGATTTGCGCGACCTGCAGAAATTTCCAGACCGGCTGGATTCCGCGATGCAGACCGCCTTCGACATTGAAAACGCAGTGGCGCAGACGTGCGGCGAACCGCAAGGCGATAACCGGGCGCTGTGGCTGCTGGCGCGGAGCCGAAGCGCGGTGAACCGGTGAGCGAACTGACGACAACGCCGGTGCCGGAATCACCGGAGGGTTCGTCGGCAGCTGCGACGGCACCCGGGGCGCCGTCCCCTGAAAGTGCGCCGCGAGTATCCACGACCGCTCGTTTTCGTTCTCGCTGGGAAACATGGACGCACGAAGTTCTCACCATGCGGGAAGACCGCCTGTTTTTGCTGCTGGCGGTACTCATCGGAATTTTCAGTGGGCTGGCGGTAGTTTGTTTCCGGCTGGCCATTGAGTGGACCCAAATTACGCTGCTTGGTTCGTCGCTGGTGCCGTCATTTCCGCGAGTCGTGCTGGCGCCGACGATTGCGGGATTGGTGGTCGCGTTTTTGGCGTTGCGGGTTTTCCCGGCGGTGCGCGGGAGCGGCGTGAACCAGACCAAATCGGCGTTTTACATTTCGAACGGGTACATTCCGTTCAGCACGGTCATCGGAAAATTCATCGCCTGCGGGCTGGCGATCGGCAGCGGGCAGTCGCTGGGGCCCGAGGATCCCTCGCTGCAAATGGGCGCGGGGATTGCGTCGCTGATTGGACGAAGGCTGCGGCTCTCGCAGGAGCGCTTGCGGTTGATTGCTCCGGTGGGCGCGGCGGCAGGATTGGCGGCAGCGTTCAATGCGCCGCTTTCGGCGGTGCTGTTTGTTATCGAGGAAGTGATTGGGCAGTGGAGCGCCGGCGCGCTGGGCGCGATCGTGCTGGCGGCGGTGTCGAGCGTGGTGACCATGCGCGCGTTTCTGGGCGCGGATTCCCTGTTCCGGGTGCCGCCGTTTCGGGTGGCCGGCGCGTTCGAGATGCTGGCGTACGTGGGGCTGGGAATCGCCGGCGGATTTGCGTCGTTGATATTGTTGAAATGGATTGTGTACGCGCGGCCGAAACTGATGGCTCTGCCGCGGTGGACGCATTATTTGCAGCCGGCCGTGGCGGGATTGTTAATTGGGCTGATCGGGATCCGGTTTCCGCAGGTGATGGGCGCGGGCTACGCGATCGTGGACCAGGCGATGCACGGGCAATTCACCTGGAAGATATTGCTGGTGCTGGCGGGATTGAAATTATTGGCGACCGGATTTTCGTTCCTGAGCGGCGCGCCGGGCGGAACATTTGCGCCGACGCTTTTTATCGGGGCAATGCTGGGCGGCGCGGTAGGAGCGATCGAACATCATTTTTTCCCGGGGCTGACCGGCACGGTCGGCACGTTTGCGCTGGTGGGGATCGGGACGCTGTTCGCGGGATTTTTGCGCACGCCGATTACCTCGGTGTTCATGGTCATCGAGCTTTCGGGAAACTACACCGCGATTCTGCCGGTGATTATTTCGACGATGGTGGCGTACGGAATTTCGCGGGCGTATCAGAAGGTGCCGCTGTTCGACGTGCTGGCGCGGCAGGACGGCACGGTGCTGCCGTCGCTGGAAGAGCGGCGGGAGATGATGTCCTTGGCGGTGGAAGACGCGATGCGGCCGGTGAACGTGGTGGTGTGCGAACCGGGCGATTCGATTCCGGACATCGCCAGACGGGCGGAGGCGCAACCGGAGGTTGCGTTGCTGTTGCGAGTGAAACCGGGCGAGTGGTGGATCCTGGATCGCGACGAGGTGATCCGGATGGCGCCGGACGCTTCGCCGACGACTACTGTGATCCGCGTGAAATCGAAAGGGCCGCTGCCGTATTTGTTTCCGGATCAGACGTTATCCGAAGCGCTGGCGGTGATGGCGGACTGGGCGCTGCTGCCGGTGGCGAATCGCGCGAACCTGGCGAAGCTTGAAGGAATTTTGACGCTGGAAGATACGCTAATGGCGTTCCGCAAAGCGCCGAAAGAAGAGTAAATCCCGCGGGCGCGCGCGCCGGGCCACCCGAACATTCTCACGCGGCTCCGCGGGCTTCTTTGAGCCAGGCGATAAAAGCTTTCTGTGCTGGCGGAGGATGGGGGCGGCGAATCTGGGCGTAGCCGATTCGGCGCGACGGCTCGCCGTCGATCGGAACGAGGCTGCAACTCTCCGCTTTGTGCACCGCCATCTTGGGCGCGACGGTGATTCCAAAACCGCTCGCGACCAGGGCAAATACGCTCGAAAACTGATCGCTCTCAAAAACTGCGCCGGGATCACGCAACCCGCGGCGGCAGACTGCGAGAGCCTCGTGGCGCAAGCAGTGTCCTTCCCGCAGTACGAGCAGACGCTCCCCGGTGATCTGCGCCGGGTCAAGGTGCGGCCGAGCGGCAAGCGCATGCGACGGTGGAAGCACAAATAGAAGTTCGTCGCGAAACAGTTCGCTGCAAACAACATCCGGGGACGCCAGCGGAAGACTCAGCAGAGCGACATCAATTTGACCTTCCTGCAAACCTTCCACGAGGCGCGCGGTGATGTGTTCAACCAGACGCACCTCCACCTCCGGGTAGCGGGCCTGAAAATCGGCAATCCGCGGCGCCAGCCAATAGGGCATTACGGTGGGAATGGCGCCGATCGCGAGAGGACCGCATACGCGGTTGGTGAGGGCGTTGACCGATCGCTTGGTGTCGGACGCTTGACGCAACAAGGCCCGAGCCTGAGGGAGAAGATGCTCTCCGGCCTGGGTCAGACGGGTCGAGCGGCCACGGCGCTCAAAGAGCGATGCGCCGAGGCAAGTCTCTAAGTTTCGTACTTGTTGGGAAAGAGAAGGTTGTGTAACTCCTTCCTGCTCAGCGGCGCGGGTGAAGGTGCCGGCTCGAGCGACGGCCACGAAGCAGCGAAGTTGATCGAGATCCATGATCTATTAGGATTGCTTATGTGAGGCAGAGGATTCACGCTCTTCCTCAGAACCGAGGGTTCCCCTATCGTCAAATTGGGCTGAGAGCCTCCGCTGACGGACAGGCTTTCAGCTCAAAAGGAGAACTGAGGGAACCTTATGAACACTCTAAAGAAAGTCCTAATATCCGGACTGGCACTGGCGTCGCTTCTGATGTTGCCGGTGGCGCGCGGTACCGAAGAAAATCAGGCCACCAAACTCACCTTCAATCAACCCGTCGAGATTCCTGGACACGTTCTGCCGGCCGGCACCTACTGGTTTGTGGTAGCCGGCAGCATCGATCGCGACCTAGTCCAGGTCTTTAAGGCCGATCGAACTACGTTGTGCGCCACGATCCTGACCATCGATGCCGAGCGTCTCAGGCCCACCGAGCATACGGCGCTGACCTTTGCGCAACGCGAAGCCACGCCGTCCAACGCGATCGTGACCTGGTTTTACCCTGGGTCTAATTCCGGGCACGAATTCGTGTACCCCAGGTCGGAAGCGCGGCAACTGGACCGGGCCAAGCAAGAGACCGTAGTGGCCTCAGCGCCGGGCAGTTTCAAAACTTTAGTGAGTGGCGACTAAGCCGGATCCACTCGCTTCCATGTTGTAATCGCTGGCGGTGGCGGGCACCACCGCCAGCGAGGTTTTTCACCGCTACCCAAATCCTCAGGGGCAGATTCGGAACGCTGCGCGCGCGATTGATCTGAAACGCGATTAGGCCGAAGCAGCGCCCAGACCTACTAACGCTCTGAATTCGGGGACGTCGTGGAGGCAAATGAGGTCGCTATCCTTGGCGGCCCAATTCAAATTGCCGTAGCCGGCGGCGACTGCTTTTTTCAATGTGTCGAGTGCCTCGGCTTTTTTCTTGAGGACGCCGTAAGTGCACGCGGCGTTGTAGAGCGTGTTCGCGTCGCCCGGTCGCAGTGCAATCGCGGTTTGCAAATGGCGAATGCTTTCCTCGGCATCCTGACTGGAATTGGCGAGTTGGGTGGCGAGCAGGATGCGGGCGCGGACATCTTCCGGGACTAGCTCAAGCTGCTGGCGAAGAATTACGGTCATACGCTTGCGGACCGCCTCGCCTTCTTTCTTGTGACCCAATCTTTCCTGCGCCTGATGATACGGAATGTAGGTGTTGTAGTCGTCGCCGTTGGCTTCGAGGGCGCGTTCGGTGAGCGCCGCGGCCTCTTCAAATTTGCCGGAGGCGAAATAGGCGCGGCCCAGAATGTTCCAGGCGCCGTCGCAATCGGATTTCCGTTCGATGGCCCGCTGGGCGAACATGGCCGATTCTTCGTACTTCTTCTGGGCGTAGGATATTCGCGAGCGCGCCACCAGAATTTCAGGCAGGTCGGGAGCGAGAGCAGTGGCGCGATCGCAGGCGGCGAGGCCGCGTTCGATCCATTTCTGACTTTGTTCGCGAACTTCGTAGATCAGGCCGCAGAGATGGGCGATGCCGCCGTGGGCCAGCGCGAAATTCGGGTCGAGCTCGATGGCCTGCTCGAACATCTGCAGGCCGTAATCGTAATTTTCGCGGCGGGTGTAATTTCGGCCACGCAGATAAAAGTCGTAGGCCTGCGGATTTTCGGTGGGTTTGCGCGCGATGGTTTTTTCTTCCTGCGGGGTCAGCGTGATGCGCAAAGCCTGGGCGATGCTGCGCGCGATTTCTTCCTGAATGGCGAAAACGTCTTCGAGCTGGCGGTCGTAGCGCTCGGCCCAGACGGAATGGCGGGTGGAGGCTTCCACCAGCTGGGCGGTGATGCGCACCCGGCTGCCCGAACGGCGGATGGAACCTTCGAGGACGTAAGCTGCGCCGAGTTGCTGGCCGACTTGCTGGGCGGTGACCGCTTTGTCGCGGAAGGCGAGCATTTCGGAGCGCGGAAAAATCTGCAGCTGGGCGATTTTGGAAATTTCGGTGACGACGTCTTCGGTGATGCCGTCGCGAAAATATTCGTCTTCTTTGGCGCCGCTTTGATTTTCGAAATAAAGGACGGCGACGGATTTGCGTTTCTGCTCGACCGCATGCGCGGCGGAGCCGGAGCCGGTAGTGCTTTTTTCGGCGGCGGGCCGGCGGCTGGATTCGAGGTCGCGGCTGAGGCGTTTGAGGTCGGCGCGCAGCTCGGAAGCGGACTGGCAGCGCAGGTCGGGATCCTTTTCGAGGGTTTTGCCCAAAATATTTTCAAAAGCCAAAGGCAGCGCGGAGTTCAGTTCTTTCGCCGAGGCTGGTACCGAATGCAGGATGCCGTCGAAGATCACCGCGGCGGTGGCTCCAGCGAAGGGCAAAGTGCCGGTGGCCATTTCGTAGAGCACGACACCCAACGAAAACAAATCGGAGCGGGCGTCGAGTTCTTCGCCGCGGGCCTGTTCCGGCGACATGTAGGCGATGGTGCCCATGGAGCTACCGGGGCTGGTGAGTTGCGGATCGTCGCTGCCGCCGCGCGCCTGAGTGCGCATCGCACTGGCGTTTGCGGACTCGGCCGCGTGTTGCCCGGCCGGTGATAATTTCGCGAGGCCGAAATCCAGAATTTTGGCTTGCCCGCGTTCGACCAGAAAAATGTTGGCGGGCTTGATGTCGCGATGGACGATGCCTTTGGAATGGGCGGCGTCGAGTCCGCTGGCGATTTGAATTCCGAGTTCGAGCAGGCGCGCGAGATCGAGCGGTTTTCCGGAGATGTGGTGTTTGAGAGTCTGGCCTTCGAGCAACTCCATGGCGATGAAGGGACGGCCTTCAAATTCGCCGATATCGTAGATGGTGCAAATGTTGGCGTGGTTTAGGGAAGAGGCGGCACGCGCTTCGCGGCGGAAGCGTTCGATGGCTTGCGGGTCCTGCGAAATATCGTCGGGCAGGAATTTCAGGGCGACGTGGCGGCCGAGCCGCGAGTCTTTGCCTTTGTAGACCACGCCCATGCCACCGCCGCCTAGTTTGGCCAATACGTTGTAATGCGAAACATCGCGGCCAATCATCGAGGAAGCATCGGGCATGGGACACGGAGTTTAACGCAGCGGTCTGTGGCTGGCAATCAGGCCCGAGCGATGTCTAAGGCTTGGCGGCACCGGCGAAAAAATCGGGATCCTTCACGGTGATTTTGTACTTCGCGTTTTCCCTGGCAAGGTGCGCGTCGTTTTCTGCCTGGGTGGCGCCCTGGCTGAAATAGGCTTTGTAGAGGAGGTGCTGCTGGTCGTCGACCCAACCAGCCATGACTTCGGGAGGAATGTTGGGGTCGCCCGGCGTAATTTCGGACGCGCTGCAGGGTTGGCGGAGCAGGAGAGAATAGCGGCAAACGAGGTTGCATCATACACGGTGGCGATAGGAGCCCTAATGGGAACATCAGGCGGGCGAACGAGTGGTTGGGCCGGGAGCACGGCGAGGGCCGGGAAAGCTGAAAACCTGGCGAAAACGGGGTCGCGTACTGTGCGTTTCCCTAGAGCCGAGCCGATTGAAATCACACGATTTGCCAGCAAAAGCGCAATACGTCTAGTACTGGCGTACCGAATTAGACCCTGATAATTGAGGCTTTAGGCCTATTGGTTGGAATGGGGGATACGCCTACTCTACATGCGTGTTTAGGGAGGTAGTGTCCTGTGGCATCAAAAGAGCGACGTGCAACGCGGCGTTTCCTCATGCGTCTGCCGCTGACCGTGCGATGGACCGACGAAAGCGTCGTGGGCGAGGCCGCAACCGAATCGCGGGAAGTAAGTTCCCGAGGCCTTTATTTTCACTTGCCCAAGGGATTGAAGAGTGGCTCGCCGGTGGAAATCGTGATGACTTTGCCGCACGAATTGACCCAGGCGGGACCGGTACGCGTGCGGTGTTTAGGGCGCGTCTTGCGATCCAGTTCGGAGAATTCCGGCGACGTGGGAGTAGCGGCGGCGATCGAGCGTTACGAGTTCATGCGTAACAGCGAGACGGCGGCGTAACGATTTTGTTGGTGTGACCACGAGATTCTTACCCAGACCCTGCGGAGATGGGTAGGAAGGCCGGCGGCTTGGGTCCCTCAGCCTGGCTGCCGGCCAGCTTTTTATTGGGGTTGCGAGTTTTCCATTCTGCTCCGCGGGAAATCCCATTTTAATTTGCGGGCGTGAAGGTGTGCGTCGAGTGGCGACGGCGGCGAAGTCGTGCTCATGTGGAGCAAGGCTTGCGCTAGAAGGCCGCGCAAGCGGTAGCGCCGCGCCCTGCCACGATTTGGTGGGGCTAAAATTCGCGGCGGGGAGGTGGTTGGTCTTCGCCTACACGGCCTTCGGTGATTTCGGCTACGACCAGGTTCTCGCCGCGGATGGGGATGCCGGCGATGCGTCGGAGCATGGCGATTTGGCCGACGTGGGTCAGGGCGTCGGCGATGGGGCCCTGGAAGATTTTCTCGGCGGAGAATTGGATGGGGGCGTCGGAGGCGAGGAAGTCGTCAAAAGATTTCAGGGAGGCGAAGAAGCGGGCCTTGCCTTCGTCCCAGGGGAGGACCGGGGATTCTTGCCATTTGGGCGCACCCTTCGCTTGCGAGAGCGACCAATCGAAAAGATCGCCGAGGTGGGCGAGAAGTTCCGCGGGGGTGCGGCAGGAGTTGGTGGCGCGGAAACGCGCGAATTCTTCGGTGGCGCCGCGCATGGCCTTGCTGCCGCGATAGGCCACCGTGGCGAGAGAGTGGCGCAGCATGTGGCGATTGGAGTCGTTGAATTTATTCTCAGTCATTTGTAGTTCTCCCTTCTTGCGATGTAAGCCTTTGCTTCTGCTATTGCCCGAGGTTCATCCGCAGCCGCCTCTTGATCCACAGCAGCCCTGTAGTATTCCAACGCTAGTCGTTCATTTGCCGGGATGGAGTTTCCTTGTGAATAAATTCGGCCTAACTGGATCTGCGCTTTGAACTCGCCTCCTTGCGAGGCTCTTCATACCATCGGATTCCTTCGGCCAAGTCTTTTGAAACTCCCAATCCTTCCATATAAATCCGAGCCAGGTTGACCATTGCGCGAGCGGCGCCACGATCCGCTGCCAACGACAATAGTCGAAAAGCCTCGGCATGATTGATTTCGACTTCTGTGCCGTCGAGATAGCAGGTGCCGAGGACCGTTTGCGCGACGACGTTCCCGGAATCTGCTTTCTTCCGCACGTCTGAGATATTCATTGCGTCTCGTATAATGCAGTGGTGCAATCCGAAACTCAAATTTTAGACGCGTTGCGGCGGTATTGGGGCTACGACTCCTTTCGGCCCCTGCAGGAAAAAATTGTGCGGAGTTTGCTGGCTGGGCACGACGCCTGCGTGGTGATGCCTACGGGTGGCGGGAAATCTTTGTGTTACCAGCTGCCGGCGGCGTTGCTGGCGGATCGCACGGTGCTTGTGGTGTCGCCGCTGATCGCCCTGATGCAGGACCAGGTGGCGCAACTGACGCAGATGGGAATTTCGGCGGCCCTTTTGAACAGCACGATTCCGGCCGGCGAGCAACGGGAGATTCAACGCAACGCAATCGCAGGGACGTACCGGCTGCTCTATCTTTCGCCGGAACGATTGGCGCGTGAAGACACGATCGCGTGGCTGAAGCGCGTGCCGGTTTCGTTTTTTGCAATTGACGAGGCGCACTGCATTTCGGAGTGGGGGCACGAATTCCGGCCGGACTACCGGCAGATGAGCGCGCTGCGGAAAAATTTTCCGGAGCGGCCCATCGCCGCGTTTACGGCCAGCGCGACGCAGCAAGTGCGGCACGACATCATGAATCAACTGGCGCTGCGGACCCCGGACCGGTATATCGCCAGCTTTCACCGGCCTAACCTTAGATACTTTGTGCGGGAATGCAGCGGGCAGGAACAGCCCGGATTGCTGGTGCGGGCACTGAAAACGTATCGCGGCAGTAATGTGATTGTGTATTCGCCGACGACCAATCGGGTGGAAGAAACCGTGGAGTTGTTGAAGGAGCAGGGCATCAAGGCGATCGGGTATCACGGGAAAATGACCACGGAGCAGCGCACGCGTAATCAGGAGCGCTGGATGTCCGACGAAATTCCGGTGCTGGTGGGGACGCTGGCGTTTGGATTGGGGATTAATAAGGCGGCGGTGCGGGCGGTGATTCATCTGGCGCTGCCGAAATCGATCGAGCAGTTTTATCAGGAGGCGGGAAGAGCGGGGCGCGACGGATTATCCGCGGATTGTGTTTTGTTGTGGCGCAAACGCGATGTGGGATTGCTGGCGCATTTTATCGGGCAGCTGAGCGATCAGCGGGAAGTGAATCGGGCGTGGGATCGGTACAACACGATCAAAAGATTTGTGGAGTCGGCGAATTGCCGGCATCGGCAGATTTGCCAGCATTTTGGCGAGAATCCGAAGTGGAAAACGTGTGAGGCCTGCGATGTATGCGGGAGTTCGATTGAATGGTTGAAAGAGGAACGGAGACCGCTGGAGAAACCGAAGCGGCGGGGGAAGACGCGGCGTCCGGCGGCTGCGGCCGACACAATTGGCGCGGGATATACGTTTACGCGCGGGTCGCGGTCGGCGACGGATCGGAGTTGGGCCGCGGCGGCGGGAGCTGCCGGCGGCGCTGGGTCGTCGAGTGGCGCGGTCGACGCCCGGCGCGACGGGAGCGAATCGCGGTGGTGGGGCTCGGCGAAAAAATCTGGAGCGATTTCGGCCGGGGGCGGAGAGAGTCGCGCGGCCGCGCGTTACTCGGGCGAGCCTGGGGCGGACGACGTTGATCCGGAGCTGCGGGAATATTTACGGGAATGGCGGAGAGTGACGTCGAAAGAGATGAAGACGGCGGCGTTTATCGTGATGCACGATTCGTCGTTGAATGAATTGTGCCGGGTGCGGCCGAAGTCGCTTGAGGAATTGCGGCGGGTTTCGGGATTTGGGGAACGCAAGACGGAATTGTACGGGCCGCAGATTTTGGAGGCGTTGGAACGGTTTCGGAATGGGGCGCGGGCGAGGGTGGAAGAGTAAGTCTTTTTTCGTGGCGCTGACCTCAGGGGCTAAAGCCCCTGTTTTTTGCGGCGGGTTGATGTCGGAGCTGAAGCTCCGACCCCCTAAAAGGCTCAGGATGATTGGGCTGGGATTTGCTCGGCGGGGCGGTTCGCTGCGCAGTGCGTTTGAAGCAGATCCTTCGCTGCGCTCAGGATGACACTAGTTGCTTGTGCTGGATTTTAGCGGGTGGTGCGGCCGGCGAAGATTGTTAGATTTTCCAGGGTTGCGGATTTTTTTAGTGCATCTGGCGGCGAGCTGGTTGCGCCCCAGGTGATGGCTTCGCGGATTTTGGCTTCGGAGGCGGAGTCGAGGAAGCGGACTTTGTCGCCATCGCGTTCGATGCCGAGTTTGGCCCAGGTGGCGGGCAGGTCGACCGGGTGCGGTTGGTCTTTCATTTCTTCGTAGAGTGGAACGAGAACGGCGACGCCAGTCGCTCGGTCTCCGACTTCCAGGGCTTTCTGCAAATCCCATTCCTGCTGAATGTTTCCGCCGGCGTCGAGGATTCCGCGCAGCGCGTCTTGCAAACCTTTTTGGTTATTGGTTTTCTCGTGAATTTCGATGTCGGCGAGCAGGCAGAAAAGCGCGCCGCCCCAATAGGTGCGTCCCCAGGTGTGAGTGTGGTCGAGGCCTTCGTCGCCTGGGCCGGGCAGGCCTTTGGGCATGTCGCGCACGACTTCGAACCACATTTGATTTACATCCATGTGATGGGCGCGGACACGGGCGAAGGGTTCGACGTAAACGGAGATGCCTTCTTCGATCCAGTGATGGCGGTCGTCAACATCGGGAAAGGCGAGATGGATCATTTCGTGGGGGAGCATCCAATCGTCCGCGAAATCGGACCAAGTGGTGTCGGCGCCGACGTGAATCGAAATGTGGCTGCCGTGATCGCCCCAGGTGCGGCCGCCGCGAACTCCGTCGCCGGAGGTGGGAATGATGCGGAGCGAAGTGTGCGGGACGGGAAAGCGTCCGTAGTATCCGGCGACGGCTTCGGCGGACCATTGCACCCATTTCATGACGTCTTCCTTGGGGGCATGGAGCTGGCCTTCTTCGGTGGAGACGTCGATGCGCGAATTTCCGATGAGCACGGTGGAAGTCACGGTGTCCGCGGGGTAAGCGCAGGCGGCGACAAAAAGAGCGAGCGGGCCCAGCCAGCCCGGCGAACACAAGATGCTGCGAAAACGAAAACTTCGTTGCTTTTCATACATCGAAACCCCGCCGAGTACCTGAACGAACTTAACTATGATGCGTAATGTCTAGGTCGCGGTTTGGGTCTTTGTGCATGGAGCGGGCGATCAGAGTATCGAGCGCGAATTTTCCGGGACCGAAAATCAGGATCAGGAGGCCGACGAACCAGAAGATGAAGGGGTCGGCAGCGACAAATTTGTCGGGGGCAGAGAAAAAGCCCAGGAACGATTCGCGGTCGGCGGTGAGGTAGGCGGTGGTCATGTCGATGAAGAGGCCGAGGGCGGCGATGCGCGAAAGTAGGCCGAGGGCGAGCAGGATGCCGGCGATGAATTCGAAACTGGAGACGAAGGCGGCGGTGAAGGCGGGCGCGGGGAGGCCGAGGCTCTGGAAAAATTCGGTGACGTGCGAGAGGTTGTGAAGCTTTCCCCAGCCGTTTTGGGAAATCTGCCAGCCCCAATAGACGCGGATGAGGAGGAGCAGCGGCGATTGCAGGCTGTTCGTGATGCGCACGAACAGGGCGTAAAGGCGTTCAATTTGATTCGTAAGATTGCTCATTTCGATTTTTTCTCTCTTTTGGCGTAGCGAATTTTTATTTGGGTCGAGTTTTACGATTTCGCGGAATTTTTGTCTACGGGCAGAACCAGCCGAGCGTGGACCAGGTCTGGAACCATTTCTGAATGAGCAGCGGACGTTCGGTGGCGGGCGTGGCGCTCTGGCGCAGGCCTGCGTCGATCGCGGCGTTCAGAGATTTACCGTCGCGCAGGAACGAAAGCATGGCGAATTCTTCGCGTTCGAGGCGGCGGAAGTAAACTTCTTCGCCCATCCGATGGACCGCAAGAAAGATTTGACTGGGTTTCATGCTAGCAACGGCTTTAACGCGTTTGGTTTTGTGGCGTTCGCTCATGGCGTTGCTGGCCACGCTGACATCTTCGGCGTCTTTGCGCACCGCGAGCAGTAAATCATCGACGGGATATTTGAGATCGAGCAGGGTGATGTAAGGCTGCAGACCGAGGCGCAATTTCGCAGGATTGGCTTCAGCCAGGTCGGCGGGCGTCAGCGGAGTTTCGCGTTTGCCGTCGAAGGCATTTATTTCGGCCCATTCGAGGCGGACCATGTCGAGCGCGAGATGCTGGCGCGGGCCGGCGAATTTCGGATGTTTGCGGAGCCAGGGTTCGAGCTTCGAACCGATGTTGCGCATGGTGAAAGAAGTCGAAGGGTTATCCTTCAAATAGGCTTCGGCGACTTTATCAAAGGCGCGGGTGCCGAGGATGGCGCGGAGGCCGGGAAAATCTTCGGCGAAGCCGGACAGGACGCGGAACCAGTATTGGCGGTTGTAAATTTCCAGGCGCTCGAAAGAAGTGAGGCGGTCGTTGGGCTTGATGATTTTATTGGCGACGGCACGCATGGAGCGGCCGTTGGGTGCGACCTGGCGCATCCGTTCACTTGGCGTGAGCGGAGTCATCACGGCGGCCGCCATCTGGCGTTGAATCGCTAAGAGGTTCATACGGCGGTGGCCAGGGAAGCGCTGGCGAGAAATTGGTTGGCTTTCAAGGCCTCGTCGTGAACTTCGTCGAAGGCGGGAATGCTGTCGTCCCATTCGAGAAGGGTGGCGGTGTGGCCAACGCGTTCGATGGCCCGCGCGTAGAGTTTCCAGACCGGATCGATGACCGCGTGGTCGTGCGTATCGAGAATGTATTTGCGGTATTTGGAATGGCCGGCGATGTGAATCTGGGCGACGCGCTCGGCCGGAACACTGTTCACGTAAGTAAATGGATCGAAGCTGTGATTTTGCGAGGAGACGTAAATGTTATTTACGTCGAGCAGGATCCCGCAATCGGCGCGTTCGACTACCTCATTCAGAAATTCCCATTCGGTCATTTCAGAGACGTGAAATTCGGCGTAGCTGCTGACGTTTTCCACGGCGATGGGAATTTCGAGGTAGTCGCGGACTTCGCGGACTTTTTGCGCGGTGAGGCGCGCGGCTTCAAAAGTGTAGGGCATCGGGAGCAAATCGTGGGTATAACGGCCGTCGACGCTGCCCCAGCAAAGATGATCGGAGAGCCAAGGAGTCTTGGTGCGCTTGACCAGATCCTTGAGGCGGCGGAGGTGTTCGCGGTCGGCACGTTGGGCGGAGCCGAAGTACATCGAGACACCGTGCTGCACCACTTTGTACTGCTCCAGAATTTGATCGAGGATGCGCAGCGGACGGCCGCCGTCGATCATGAAATTTTCAGAGATGATTTCGAACCAGTCGACGACGGGTTTGCGAGTGAGAATGTGCTGGTAGTGGGGAACCCGGAGGCCGATGCCAATTCCGTAGTCGGTGTATCCGTTGAAGCGATTTGCCGGCATTACTGAATCTCCGCAGAAAGTTGAGAGGCGACTTGCGAGAGGCGAAAGCTCAGAAGTTGGGGGTCGAGGTCGATTCTGATCTCAACCCCCAACATCCGAAAGTTGATGGTTGAGCTTTAGGCCTTGGGCATCTTGGAGCCGTCGGTAGCGCAGCCGCCCTTGCCCTTGCAGGAATTCTTGCCCTTACAGCCGTTGTCGGACGATTTACATCCGCCATTGCCCTTGCAAGAATTCTGACCCTTGCAAGCATGCTTTTCCTTCACCTTGCTGTCGTCCGCTTTCTGATCGGACTGCACGCCTGCGCCGTGGATGCCGGACAAGAGATTCGACGCGTGAATCGTCGGGCTCGTGCCTGCCAGCAAACCTGCGAGAGCTGCACCAGCGATAAGCGCCTTCTTTGACTTGGTCATTTCGTAATTACCTCCGGTTGGTTTGAACAACTACATCCGTACTGATACTACGTGGTATCAGGGACGAACGGATTTCCCTGGCTGAACGATTGTTGTGGACTGGGTTGGGCTTCGGGAATCCGGATATGACCGGATTTTCGTGCGAAGCATACACCCAGCGAATCGACACGGACAATAGACTTTCGCAACATCGGTTATCTAGGACCTAAGAGCGCGAGTCGCCGCCCTCCTGTGATTGCCGGTGTAGCGATTGGTTACATTTTTTTGAGAGCCGGACCCGGAATCGACACGTTAGACGCCCGGATTGGGAAAATGGTGTAGCTAATCAATGACTTAGGCGGGGTGCACCGGCCGCCGGAAGGCAGGCTTGGGGCGCGGAACATCGAATGAGCATTACATAGTGTTAATTCACGGCGGTGGCGTTGGCCGAGGATACCGCGAGGAGCTTATCGATTTTGGCGGGCAGATCCGCGGGCTTGAAAATGGGCGGCGAGCAAGTGCGACTGGTACAGATGAAAGCGGCCGAAACTTTCAGGCTGGGGTATTGGACGTCCGGGTTGGGCAGGCGTCCGGCGGGACCCTGGCTGGGATCCCACCATTCGAGACGCTTGTAGCTGGAAGGGTAGCGGAGGGCCTGGTCGAAAAGATTCTTCGCGATGGGATCTTTTTTGGAGCCGACGATGGTGAGGTGCAGAGGCTCGGAGGAAAGTTCGTAATCGGCGAGCAGCGGGCCGGCGGCGGGAAGACGAAAGACGATGGGATCGGCGGCGACGTAACGCATGGCGCGTTCGGCGATTTTTTTGTCGGCGTCGTTGGCGGTGATATGGAACAGGAAATTCGCGGCGCGGACGACGTCGATATTTTCGTCGCGCTGCGGGTGCGGGGATGCGGCGCGATCGGTGGCGGATTTGGAGCTGTCGTAGCCGGCGCCCTGCGGGTCTTTGAAATTTGCGTCGATGAATTTCATGGCGGCTTCGGCGTGGGTGAGCCACTGACGATCAGCGGTCGCGCCGTAGAGGGAAAGGAAGGCGCGCTGCATGGCGATGGTGTCGCCGAGGTAGGGGCCGTTGGCGTCGGTGGTTCCGTGGCGGAATCCGCCGCCGGGGAGCGAGCGATTGGCGATGGTCCAGCGCGTGGCGCGCAGCGCGTCGTCGAGGACCGCGGTGTCGCCGGTGGAGGCGTAAAGTGTGACGAGGGCGTTTATGGCCCAGCCATTTTCGCGGGCGTATATGTGTTTATCGACGCGCGGGATGCCCTGGGCGCGGCGGTGGGCGTCGTCGAGCGCGAAATAATCGGCGCTGTGATGGCCTTCGATCACGTCAGCGTCCTGGCTGGTGTAGAACGCGCCGTCGGGCGAGGTTAGGAAAGTTTTGAGGAAGCGGCGGATTTCCTGGGCGGCGTGGAGATATTTTGGATCCAAAAACTGGGCGTAAGCCAGAGAATAGACGCGCAGATTTTCGGCCTGCATCTGCATGATTTTTTCGAAGTGCGGGGAATTCCAGTCGCCGTCGGTAGAGTATTGGTAGACGCCGCCCCAGGCGGGATCGAGAAGATGCAATTGTTGGTCGAGAGTCTGACGGGCCATGGCCTCGGCTTGCTGGTTGCCGTCGCGGCGGGCCAGTAGCATGGCGAATTCGACGGAATCCCAATCCAGAAATTTTTGATCGGTGCCCCAGCTGCCGAATTTTTTATCGTAGCCGGCGAAATAATTGGAGACCAGCTTGGTGCGAATCGGCGCGGCGAGGATGGCGTTTGCGGGAATGGTTAATTTGGGCGGGGCTTCGACGGAGGGACCGGGAGAAGGATCGTCGATGATGGCTTGGAGCAGGGAGGCCATTTCGTCGGGGGCGAGGTAGCCCTGGCGTTTGACGATTTCGCGGCCGTTCGCGTCGAAGACGATGGTAGCGGGCCAGCCGAAATCTTCGTAGCGGGTGGACAGATCGGGGCGCGAATCCTGGTCGGCTTTCACCACGATGTAACGGCTCTGCAAAAGTTTTATGACGGCGGGATCGCTGTAGGTGTTGGCGTCCATGACGTGACACCAATGGCACCAGACGGCTTCGAGGTCCAGCAGGACGAATCGATTTTCGCGTTTGGCGTCGGCGAAAGCCTGGTCGGACCAAGGTTGCCAATGCAAATGCGGTTGGGGCGCGGCGGATTTTTGGGCCAGCGCGGGAGCGGCACATAGTAAGAACAAGAGCGAAGCGCGAAGAAGTCGATTCATGATGGGCACCTGCCTGATAGTACGCCCGCCGTCCGAAATCGGATTTTGATAATGATCATGGGGCCACTAACTGCGGGCGAATAAACGCGATAAGATTGCGGAAGTCGTGGAATGAATTCACTTTGCGCCCTCCCAGTCCCGCGCACATCTAAGGATTTATGCGAACCGATCGAGATTCGTCGAACACGCTTCCTCTGAATGTTTTTGGCGCGCCGGGTTGCGCGCCGTCGTATTCAATTCGAGATTTTCTGCACCGCAGCGACATTCCCTTCAACTGGACCGAACTGAAAAACGATCAGGAAGCCAAGGAAAAAGTTGGCGCGGCGAGCCTGCACGACGACAAACTGCCGGTGGTGTTTTTTCCAGATGGCACGCGATTTAACCGCCCGACGATCCGGCAAATCACCGAAAAGCTGGGCTGGTTCCACAGCCCGAATCGCAGCGAATATGACCTGGCGATTTACGGCGCGGGGCCGGCGGGATTGAGCGCGGCGGTGTATGGCGCGTCGGAAGGGCTGAAGACGGTGCTGATCGAACGCAACGCGATCGGCGGGCAAGCCGGGACGAGTTCGAGAATCGAAAATTATCTAGGATTTCCGGACGGCATCAGCGGCGCACAGCTGGCCGAACGCGCGCGCAACCAGGCGATCAAATTTGGCGCGGAGATTTTAATTGCGCGCGAGGGCGTGAGCGCCGAGTTCGTCACTGGGAAAGGGGTGGGCACGCTGGCCGACGGGACGAAAATCGTGGCGCGCGCGACAATCTGCTCGACCGGCATCAACTACCGGAAACTGAACTTGCCGCGGGAAGACGAATTTTTCGGGCAGGGCTTATATTACGGCGCCGGTTCGAGCGAAGCGGTGTTGTGCGACGGAGAGCATGTAGTGGTGGTGGGTGGAGGGAATTCGGCGGGGCAGGCGGCGCTGAATTTTTTGAAGTATGCGAAACATGTAACGATCGTGGTGCGCGGCGACGCGTTGAAGGATACCTTGTCGCAATATCTGGTCGACCGGGTCACTTCGTCGCCGAATATGACGGTGATGACCAACACGAGCGTGATCGGACTTTCCGGTGGCAGAACATTGGAGTGCATTGAAATTCGCAACGACCGGACCAAGCAGACGCAGCAGATTCCGACCAAGTGGCTTTTCGCCTGCATTGGCGGCGCGCCGCGAACGGAATGGGCGGAGCAAGTGGGAATTGTCCGCGATTCGGATGGGTATTTGGTTACTGGACCGGATTTGCCGAGGGACCTGCGGCGGGACGGGCGATGGCCGCTCGACCGCTCGCCCTATTATCTGGAAACAAATATGCCGGGAGTGTTTGCGGCGGGCGACGTGCGGCATGGGTCGGTGAAACGTTGCGCGTCAGCGGTGGGTGAGGGCGCGATGGCAGTGGCTTTCGTGCATCGATTTTTGGCTAACGGATAAGAAGGGAAAACAACGGCGCAACGACAACGGCAGAGGCCTGCAACATTAACACAGAGAAAAACTTGAGGGCACGGAGAGTTTGCAGCTTGCGCCGGTGCTAGGTGGCGTTGCGGACGGATTCCAGGACTTCTTGATTCGCCGGTGGGGTGGCGCCGGGTTGCGAAGCGACCCAGGCTCCGAGCTGATTGGCGGCCTCGTTGATGGCGCTAAGGGACGAGCCACGGAGATAATGATGCACCAGGGCGGCGGCGAAGGCGTCGCCGGCGCCGACGGTGTCGGCGACTTGAACCTTCAGGCCCGGATGTTTGTCGCTACCTCTACGGGAGTAGAGGATGCTGCCGCGCTGGCCGCGGGTGACGCAGATGAGTTCCAAGTCGTAAGAGGCCAGCAGCCAGTGCGCGGCTTCGTCGATGGTTTTGGCGGATGAGCCGAAGACACTCACCAGCGCGGTAAGCTCTTCTTCATTGCACTTGATGATGTTCGAAAAGCGAATCGATTCTTCCAATACTTTCCGCGAATAAAAATTCTGGCGCAGAGTTACGTCGAAAACGCGCAGGGCCGTGGGTTCGGTCCAGCGCAGAAAAGTGCGCACGGTTTCGTGCGAGATGCGCGAGCGCTGGGAGAGCGAGCCGAAGCAGACGGCGTCGGCGCGGCGGGCGAGAGCCTGCCACCGCGGAGTCCATTCCAGAAAATCCCAGGCGACGGGTTCGGTGATTTCGTAGCTGGGCTGGCCGTCGGCGGCAAGATGGACGACGGTGCTGCCAGTGGGGTGCAGCGGGTCGGTTTGAACGTGGGAGGAATCCACTTCGAGGCGATCGAGAACTTCGCGGGCTTCGCGGCCGAGGTGGTCGTCGCCGATACGGCTGGCGATGACGCCGGTATCGCCGAGCAGATGGGTCATGTAGGAAAAATTGGCGGGAGCGCCGCCGAGTTGTTTCTTGTCGGGGAATAAATCCCAGAGAAGTTCGCCGAGGCCGACAACGGTGAAGGTTTTGTTTTCCATTCTGGCGGTGGCGCGAAGATTCCGGGTAAGGCGCGCACCATACTAAAACAGGCGAGGGAGTCTGGCCATTGGATTCGGAGGCGGCTGCGACGGTGCCGGGCACTTGCGACGCGCCGAAGTGAAAATCGAAGAGAGATCCCTCGTCGGCGCGGCAAAAGCGGCCGCGCCTCTGTCGGGGGATGACAACGAGAACCGAGGCAACGGTAACAGCAACGGCAAAATGGCAACAGTAGCGGCAACGGCGAAAAGCAATGGCTGCCCGGCTAACGCCGGCCGCTACAGGTGGAGCGGTGGATTTGGGTGGCGCGCTGGCTTTGGGGTGGGCGGCGCTGAATGGATGAGATCCTTCGCTGCGCTCCCTTCCTTTATCGGGGCAAGCAGGATGACGACCTGAAGGTGAGCGATTCACGATGACGAATGGCTGCGCCGGATTCTCCGTGCAGGGAGAATCCGGCGCACTGCTTGCGCTTTTTTATTTCACGACCAGGGTTAGGAAATTCGGATACGTCTGGGTCGAGCTGTTGATGGTGGTGCTCAGTGTGAGGGTGTAGGTGCCGGCGGGCGTGGCTCCGGCGGGACCTTTGGGGAGGCTGGCGCAGGCTGCGGAACCGAGCGTGATCAGGAAGATCGTGGCGAAGGCGACCGCAAGGCGGCGATTACGCTGCAGGATCCACAACATTCCGGCGAAGGCCAAGAGGAAAAGCGGCCAGCCGAATTTTCCGCCGAAATTGAAGGGCAGAGTTGCGCCGCCAGTGGTGGTTGCACCCTGGCAGAAAGTGGTGATGCCGAAGGCGACTTCGGTGGTGCCGCCGTTGAGTGTGACGCTGCTGGGGACGACGGTGCAGGTGATCAGCGCGGATGATGGAACGCAGCCCAACTGCACGGTGCCGGTGACTCCTGGCTCGCCGGTGAGGACGAGGCCGTAGAACGCGGTGCCGCCGGGAGTGGTGGTGGCGCTGGTGGAGCCGCCCGACGGAATGGTGACGGTTACCAGGCCCTGCGTGATCGTGGTGGAGTCCATGGCGTTGGCCCCGGCGGAGCCACCGCCGGAAACGCTGACGGCGTTGACCTGCGGCGACGTGGCGTTGCTCGCGACATTCACGGTGACGGTGATCGCGGGGTAACTGGCGCCGGCAGCGAGCGCGTCGGCGCGGGTACAGCTGTTAGCGACGCAGGTCCATCCGGTGCCGGTGGCGGAAATAAAAGTGAGACCGGACGGAACGGTGTCAGTGACGGTGACTGTGCCGGTGGTCGGACCGGCGTTCGCGCCGTTCGAGACGGTGACGACGTAAGTGGCGTTCTGTTGGCCCTGATTGAAATTGCCCGTGTGAGTTTTGGTGATACTTAACACCGGCGCCGCCGTGTTGGTGATGATGGTCGAGTCGGTGGTGTTCGCCGCGGCCGAACCGCCGCCGGAAACTGCGACTGCATTTATCTGTGGTGAAGTGGCGTTGGCGGCGACATTCACGGTGACGGCGATCGCGGGATAGCTGGCGCCGGCGGCGAGCGCGTCGGCGCGGGTGCAGGTGGTGGCGGCGCAAGTCCATCCCGTTCCGGCCATTCCAACGAGAGTCAAACCGGAGGGCGCGGTTTCGGTGACGGTGACGGCGCCGGTGGTGGGTGCAGCGCCGGCGGCGTTCGACACAGTGACGGTGTAAGCCGCATTTTGCTGGCCTTGGGTGAAATTGCCCGCGTGCGTTTTGGTGATGCTCAACGCCGGAGCACCAGCGACATTGACGACCGTCGAGTCGGTGGCGCTGGCGGTAGCTGACCCGCCGCCGGAAGCGCTGACAGCGTTTACCTGCGGCGAAGTGGCGTTGGCGGCGACGTTCACGGTGACGGCGATCGTCGGATAACTGGCGCCGGCGGCGAGCGCGTCGGTACGAGTGCAAGTGGTGGTGGCGCAAGTCCAGCCGGTTCCGGCCATGGAGACCAGCGTCAAAGCGGCGGGAGGCGCTTCGGTGACAGTGACGGCGGTGCCGTTGGTGGGTCCGGCGTTTGCGCCGTTGGAAACCACGACGGAGTACGTTGCGTTCTGCTGGCCTTGAGTGAAGTTGCCGATGTGGGACTTGGCGATGGCGAGCAGCGGTGGGCCGAAGGGATTGATCACAGCTGAGTCGCTTGAGCTGTTCGGGGCCGAGCCGCCGCCCGAAAGCGTCACCGTGTTGATCTGAGGCGAAGGGGCGTTTACCCCGACGTTCGCCAGGACGGTGATCGGTGGGTAACTTGCGCCGGGAGCGAGGGCGTCGCTGCGGGTGCAGACGTTGGCCGCGTTACTCGGAAGGCCGCAGGTCCAGCCCGGGCCAAACATGGCGGCGAGTGACAGGCCGGATAGATTCGAATCGATCGCGCCAGTAAGTCCGGTCGAATCGAAAAGGAAGGTTTGGCCTGGCAAAGTGCAACAGTTTACGGTGAAGTCGACGGTGCTTCCGGCCGTGAGCGTTTCCACCACCGAGAACGGCGCACGCGTATTGACTGTGTCGCAGGTTTTGCCGTTGCCAGGATTGCAGATGAAGGTGGAAAACACCGAGGTACCATTCACCAGAATGCTGTCGGTGGTGCTGGTGGAATCCAAAGCAGAATAGCTTCCGGTGATTTCGTAAGTTCCGGACACTGGAGCGGTCCAGCGGACGGCGGCGTCGGTTCCGCCGGTATTCGTCGGATGCAACCAGAGCATGTCGGTGGGCACGGTAACCGTGCCGCAGCTGACCGTTAAGCCGGAGTTGTTGGCGATCACATCCGGGTAAGCCGCGTCCGACCAATAGGGAAGGCCGCAAGTAGGAAAGCCGGCATCCTGGCCGGTCAAAAGCGAAAACGCCGGTGGCGCTTCGACGTACTGGCCATAGCTCCACACGCCGTTTGGATTAGCGGTTCCCGAAAAACTGGTCGCAATGTCCTGGGCCACGGCGGTCAACGTGGTATCGGTGACGGTGACGGTGCCGCTGCTGGCTGCCGCATTCGCGGCATTCGATACGGTTACGGTGTACTGCGCGCTGTGTTGGCCCTGGGTGAAATTGCCGGTGTGCGACTTGGTGATGGTCAGTGCTGGGCTGGGTCCGTTGGTCGAAGTGAACGTTGCGGTCACCGTTTCGTCCGCGCTCATGGTGACCGTGCACGTGAGGGCAGCGGTCGGGGCACAGTTGGTGCTGAAATTGGCGAAGGTGAAATTGGCGCCGGCGGCTGCGGTCAGTATCACCTGGCTGTTGCCGGCGAAGGTGGCCGTGCAGGTTCCCGGGCAAGTGATACCTGCGGGTGCGCTGGTGACGGTGCCGGTTCCAGTCGAGGTGACCGTTAAGGATGCAGCTCCCATGCCCGAAAGAGCGATTGCCTGCGTGGCGGGCTTTGCATTGTCGGTGACTGTGATCGTCCCGGTGCTGGCCACAAACGCAGTCGGCGCGAATGCAACTTGCAGCACGCAGTTGGCGCCGACCGCCAGGGTGGTGGGGCAGGGATTCGCGGCAATGGTGAAAGTCCCCGCACTGATCGAAATGTTCGAGATAGTGAGTGGTGCGTCGCCGTTGTTCGTCAGGGTGACCGGCAGGGTGGCGGTCGCGCTGATCGGTCGATTTCCGAATGCCAAGGGGTTGCTCGAAAAACTGACGGCGGGATTCAGGAGCACCAGCCTGATCCGGTTGTTGAACAAATCGCCCACAAACATGTCGCCTTGATTGTCGACAACTACGCCAGTGGGATTAGCCAAGCTGGCGGACAAGGCCGGGCCGCCATCACCGGCAAAGGCGAAAGCGCCATTGCCCACAAAGGTGGTGATAATTCCGCTGGTTCCGTCCACACGCCGGATGCGGTTATTGTCGGTGTCGGAGACAAAGAAATTTTCCGCGCCGTTTACCGAAATCCGATTCGGGTTATTTAGAGTTGCGCTGGTGGCCGGGCCGTTGTCGCCCCCAAACCCCGCGGTCGTCCCGCTTCCGGCGACAGTGGTGATGATCTGGGTCGTGGCATTGATTTCGCGGACTCGATTATTTTGGGTATCGGAGACGAACAAGTTGTCGTGGGCATCGATGTCCAGGCCGAGGGGGCAGTTCAGAATGGCGTTGACCGCCGGCCCTCCATCTCCGGAAATATTTTCGGCGGAACCAGGGACGCACAAAGCGGCGTTCCCATTAGGTCCGTTTCCGGCCACGGTGGAGATATTTTTGGTGGTGACGTCGATTCTGCGGACGCGGTTGTCTTGCGCGTCCACGAAAAATATATTCCCGTTGGAATCGACGACGATTCCTCGAGGGTCGTTGAGGCTGGCCTCCGTGGCGGGGCCTCCATCGCCACAAGGCAACGGCGTGGGATTGCCACACTGCGCGCCAGTTCCGGCAATGGTGGTAATCGTCCCGTCCACCACCTGCCGAATTCGCTGGTCGCCTGAATCGGCCACCAGTAGAGTCCCGGAAGGTTCGACGGTGACGGTGCGCGGAACAGAAATGGAAGCGCTGGTCGCGGGTCCGTTATCGCCACACGTTTCCTGCGGTTGTGGACACGGAATTCCGTTGCCAACCAGCGTCGAGATGACCTGGGTCGTGGCATTCACTTCACGGATTCGACTGTTTGACGTGTCGACGATATACAAATTGCCTTGCGCATCCAGCGCGGGACTCCGCGGATCGTACAAACTCGCGCTGGTCGCGGGCCCACCGTCACCCACTAATCCGTTCCCGACCGCCGTTGAAATCTGCCCGTTGCCCGGGGTGTACAGACGAATGCGATTGTTCTGATAATCCGCGATCCAAAGGTTGCCGGTAGCAGGATCAAGCGCCAGTCCAAAGGGATTCGTTAGAGTTGCCGACAACGCCGGCCCTCCGTCTCCCCCAAAGCCAAATCCGTGATTACCCACGATGGTGGTAATGATGCCCGTCGCGGCAGTCACCTTTCGAATCACCGCATTTCCACTATCAGCGATATAGAGGTTGCCGGCAGAATCCACGATCACACCGCCCGGCGCCTGCATCGTTGCTGCTGTTGCGAGTCCGCCGTCGCCGGTGTAATTGAAGACGCCAGTTCCAACTACCGTGGTGATGACCTGGGTCCCGACGTCGACCATACGAATCTTATTGTTGCCGCTATCGACGATGAAAAGGTTGCCGTTGGTATCAGTGCCGACGCCTTGGGGGAATTCAAACGTGGCTTGGCTCGCCGGACCACCATCTCCCGTGGATCCGGTGGCGCCCGTGCCGGCGTAGGTCGTGATGACTTTGGTGGTCGCGTCCACACGGCGAATCACATTGTTGTTGATGTCCGCGATGAACAGGTTTCCGGATGGATCAATGGCGATGCCTTGCGGAAAATTAAGCTCGGCCGCAGTCGCGGGACCACTATTTCCTGAAAAACCGCAGGTGCCATTTCCCACCACGGTGTTGATGATTCCGGTGGCAGTGACAATCTCGCGGATGACGCAGTTACCCCCGTCGGAGAAGTAAAAATTCCCGTTGGCATCAAAGGCTCCGCTGTCCGGTTCGTTGGTCAATGCGGAAGTCGCCGGAACGCCGCTCGTGGCCAGTCCCGCATGATTATTTCCGGCATAAATGGTCAGAAGACTGGGTGCGGCGGGCCCGGGAGTTACTTTGTAGATGACGCCACTGTCAGTCAGGACCAGAAGATTTCCCGCGCCATCCCGAACCACGTCGACCGGACCTTCAAGCGACGCCGCCGTGGGCGCCACGTTGTTGGGGGGAGGACTACCCGCGACAGTGGAGATTGTGTTCTGGGCCTGGGCGGGAGCGGCAAAGAAGGCGCAAAATCCTAAAATGACCAGTACAATACGCCGCATCTGAAAGCCTCCAAAGTCGTATGAAAACCACTTGTTTAATAGGCCCACGGATTTCTCATTTACAGTCGATTGGTGATTGGAAAATATTAGATCTACGGCACTTACCCCCGGCGCGGAACTCGCCTGAGCAGCATTTATGCACTTCGCACTCCAACTTCGAGTCGTTGGGCATGTCGATTTGAAGTCGCAGCGAATTTATCTCGGGCCGGAGCGTCAGCTGGAACGAACGGGGTCCGCGTTCGCGGTCGGGAGCCAAACCGCCAGGAGGACCCGGAGCGGGGGATACCATACACCGGACCCTGGGTTGGGGCAATCTTTAGTCCGTGAGTGCGGAGGATGCGGCGGGGTGCGGCCTCGCTTAATGCTTTCGCCCCCCGCGGCGTATTGGGGCGGTGCTATCATGAGCAGGATGGCTCTTACATTCAGCACTGATTTTGTATCCGGAGGCCTGGTCCCGGCGTCAGATGTTTGCGGTTATTGGTGCGCGTATCGACTTGGCTGTTGTTGTCCGCTGGAACGCGGAGCTGGCTAGGTCGAAGCGAAAAGTTGGGATCGCGCGATTGGCCAGCCGCTCTTTGGAGCGGCTTTTTTATTGTCACGTTGGCGAAAAATGAGGACCTATGACGCAGAAGTTTAGTGACGCACTGGAAAAACCGATTGGGATTTATTACGAGCATCCGGAATGGTTCCGGCCGCTGTTTCAGCAGTTGGACGAGCGCGGAGTGAACTGGACGAAGATCGATATTCGCGATCATTCGTATCGGGTGGGCGCGGGGGAAGCGCCGTATTCGCTGGTATTCAACCGCATGAGCCCTTCGGCGTGGCAGCGCGGATTGGGCGACGCGATTTTCTACACGCTAGGGTATCTGGCGCAATTGGAAGCGCAGGGCGTGCGGGTCATCAATGGGTTCAAGGGATTTTCGACGGAGACTTCGAAGGCGCGGCAGTTGCAGTTGCTGGATGGGCTGGGACTTGGTTATCCCAAGGCGGTGGTGATTCACAATCCGGCGCAGGCGCTGAAGGCGGCGGAGGTGATTGGTTTTCCGTTGGTGGTGAAACCGAATATTGGTGGAAGCGGGGCGGGGATTGTGCGTTTTTCGAGCGCCGCTGATTTGGAGCGCGCGGTGGCGGAGAATGGACTGTATTTTGGAATCGATTCGACCGCGCTGGTGCAGGAATTTTTTCCGGCGCGCGATTCGCTGATTACCCGCGTGGAAATTCTGGGCGGCAAATATTTGTATGCGATTCAGATTCACACTACCGGGGAGACTTTTGATTTGTGCCCGGCGGACATTTGCATGAATGCGCGGGGCGAGGCGCTGACGCGCATCGCCTGCGCCGTGGATGCGCCGAAGACCGGGCTGAGAGTGGAGGCCTACGATCCTCCGGCGCAGGTGAAACAGGACGTGGAGCGCATCATGCAGGTCGCGGGAATCGACGTGGGAGGAGTGGAGTCGGTGATCGACGATCGCGACGGGCGCCGGCTGTATTACGACATCAACGCGCTGTCGAATTTCGTGGCCGATCCGGAAAAAATGATCGGATTCAATCCGTATGCGCGGCTGGCGGATTATTTGATCGAGGAAGCGCGGCGCAACGAAGCGCGGTCCAACGAAGCGCGGACGAAAGCAGGTCAATTGACGCAGGCGGGGGCACACTCATGAGATACGGCTACTGGCTTCCGGTGTTCGGCGGATGGCTGCGCAATGTGGAAGACGAAAACATGCAGGCGAGCTGGGCGTATGTGAAACGGCTGGCGCAGCGCAGCGAAGAGCTGGGGTTCGATTTAACGCTGATCGCGGAATTGAACCTGAACGACATCAAGGGAGTGGATGCGCCGTCACTGGACGCGTGGTCGACGGCCGCGGCTTTGGCAGCAGTCACGGAGAAAATTGAGCTGATGGTCGCGGTGCGGCCGACGTTTCATTTGCCGGCGCTGCTGGCGAAGCAGGCGGCGAATATCGATCGCATCAGCGGCGGGCGATTGTCGTTGAATGTGGTGTCGTCGTGGTGGGCGGATGAAGCCCGGAAATATGGAGTGACGTTCGAGCAACACGATGATCGGTATGCGCGGACCAGCGAATGGCTGGACGTGGTGGACGGCGCGTGGTCCAAGGATCATTTTTCGTACACGGGGAAATATTATCGGGTCGAAGACAATGTGCTGCAGCCCAAGCCGCTGGCCAAGCCGCGGCCGACGATTTATGCGGGAGGGGAATCGCCGGCGGCGAAGGATTTGATCGCGGAGAAAGCGGATGCGTATTTGATGCATGGCGATTTGCCGGAACGCGCGGCGGAGAAAGTGCAGGATCTGAGTGCGCGGCGGGCGAAATTCAAGGCCGAACCGTTAAAATTTGGAATTGCGGGATACGCGATCGTGCGCGAAACGGAAAAGGAAGCGCAGGACGAGTTGCGGCGGATCACAGATGTGCAGCAATCCGCTGCGGGGTACGCGAATTACCAGCAGTGGATTGCTGGGACGCAACTGGAGCAGCGGGTTTCGCTGGAAGATTATTCAGTTTCGAATCGCGGGCTGCGATCGGGATTGATCGGGACGCCGGAGCAGATTCAGGAAAGGATCGCGGGATTCGAAAAGGCCGGCGTGGATTTGGTGTTGCTGCAGTTCAGCCCGCAGCTCGAAGAGATGGAAGCGTTTTCAAAAGCCGTCATCGGCAAAAACGCAGGCAGCCTGGCGCGCACCGCCAGCTAACAGCCCCCCATGCAGGCTGCGCCCGCCATCAACAACGGCGTTACATTTATATTATAAGGACGATACTCCAATGATACTATCCCCGCATCCAGCGTAGCTGGACGCGGGGGCCGACTTGCGATGATTCCGTCTGGCGGCTGGAAATCCGATGAAGTTCCCGATTATCGTCGCCGTGGACGGCGGCGGGAATTGCGCTGGTTCATGGCCTCGCGGTATTTTGCGCCAGCGTTTCGGATCCGGACGCGCGTCCGAAAGATTCGGGCGCCTGGACGCCCGGCGCGCACTAGGGTCTCGCCGCCTTATTCCGGTTCGCCGGTTGATGACTAGCGGCTCGTCGGCCTGGTCTTAGAATTTTGGAGGCGCGGGGCGGAATCGAACCGCCGATAAGGGTTTTGCAGACCCTTGCCTTACCACTTGGCGACCGCGCCTTGGAGTGAACCACAACCGCAACTACAGTTCCGCTGCTATAAAGAGTGCCCCAGAAATAAAAAACCCACCTGCCAGGTGCATGGGCGGTGGGCTTCGAATCCAAAACGGTAATTGCGATTGCGATTCTAGCCGATCAGACCACCCGCATCCGGACACACACACCCTGCTCTGCAACAACAGGCTTGCGTCGCCGAGTGAAGGGCCGATGACATAACTAGAGATTAAGGCTTCGGGCGCGAAAGGGCCAATCAATGTTTTGGACTGTGCGCATAAGCGTGGCTTATGGCTTAGGCGGGCGGAAGCGCGGAGGGCAGCGCGAGTTCGCCTTCCCAGCGGGCGATGACGGCGCAGGCCAGGCAATTGCCGATCACGTTCACGGCGGTGCGGCCCATGTCCATGAGGGCGTCGATGCCGAGGATGAGGAGGATAGGTTCGGTGGGCAAGTGGAAGGTGCCGGCGGTGGCAAGCAGGACGACCAGCACGGCGCGCGGAACGCCGGCGACTCCTTTGCTGGTCAGCATCAGGGTAAAAACCATGAAGAGTTGCTGCGCCCAGCCCATGTGCATGCCGGCGACCTGGGCGACGAAGACCGAAGCGATGGCGAGATAAAGCGAGGAGCCGTCAAGATTGAAGCTGTAACCGGCGGGGATGACGAAGGCCACGATGCGGCGCGGGACGCCGAAGGCTTCCATGTCCTCCATGGCGCGCGGCAAAGCGGCGCTGGAGGCACTGGTGGCGAAGGCGATGAGGGCGGGTTCGGCAATCGCCCGAAGCAAACGCTTCAGCGGCAGGCGTGCGAATTTGGCGATGGGCAACAGGACCAATAAGAGAAAGGCGATGAGCGAGACGTAGCCGGTGAGCAGAAGTTTGCCCAACGGCAGCAGCACGGCGACACCGAGATGCCCGATGGCGTAGGCCGCGGCGGCGCCGACGCCGATGGGCGCGAAGTACATGACGATGTTGGTGAAGGCGAACATCGTTTCGGCGAGGGATTCGAAGAAGCGCATTATGGGTGCGCGTTTGGTTTCGGAGAGGCGGCCGAGCGCCAGGCCGAACAGAATGGCGAAGACAGCAACTTGCAGAATTTGGTTTTCGGCGACGGACTTGGCGAGGTTTTCGGGAAACACGTGGAGCAGGAAATCGTCCCAGCGCAGCGGCGGGGCAGTGGGAACTGCGGGTGAGGCGGCTGCGGCAGGGGCGATGACGCCGACGCCGGCGCGGCTGATATTGATGGCGGCGAGACCGATGACGATCGCGACGGTGGTGACGATTTCGAAGTAGACCAGGCTTTTCAGGCCGATGCGGCCGACCCCTTTGGAATCGCCGTGACCGGCGATTCCGGTGATGAGCGTGCCGAGAATCAGCGGCGCAACGATTACGGTGATGAGGCGGAGAAAAATGTCGCTGAGGATGCGCAAGTGCTCGGCGGCGTGGGGCCGGTCGAAACCAATTTCACCGCCGGCCAGCATGGCGAAAAAAATCCAGTAGGTCAGGGAGGATTTTCGCAGGCCGCCGGCGGCGATGACCGCGAGGCCCAGCCAGCGCACGAGCGAGAACGAGAAGTGAGGGCCGAGGAAAATCGGGAGAGTTGCGCCCACGACGAAAAGGCCAAAGCCCAGCAGCGCAAGGGCGCGCAGCGACGGATCGCGGTGCTTATCGTCTAACTGATTTGCGGGCGTCGAGTTCATTCTGGACATGGGCGCGTTTTCAGGCGGTAACGCGCGGCGCGGTGATACTACCGATTTTTTGTGGTTTCTCGAAACCTATTTCGTGTTTGTGCCATCTGTTATCTTCGTTCTTATGCCCATCATCAAAAAACTGGAATGTTCGCGCTGCAAGGAAACTGTCTCGGCGGAGACGCCCCAAACGCTTTGCCCGAAATGCAAAGGCTCGTTTTACGTGCGTTATGACTTGCAGCAGCTGCGTGGCGTTGCGGCGCGCGATGCGGCCATTGCGCGTGATTCGAAGAAGACGGCGTGGCCCGGGATGTGGAGGTATGGCGCAGTGCTGCCGGAAGTGAAACCGGTCACGCTGGGCGAAGGTTGGACGCCGATGATGCGGAGCAAGCGGCATCCTGGCGCGTTCTTGAAAGAGGAGGGAACGAACCCGACGGGCTCGTTCAAGGCGCGCGGGCTGGCGCTGGCGGTAACCATGGCGCGGCACTACGGGCTGAAGAAACTGGCGGTACCCTCGGCGGGAAACGCGGCGGGAGCGCTGGCAGCGTATGCCGCGGCGGCGGATATCGAAGCGAATATTTTTATGCCGAAGGATGTGCCGTTCGCGAATTACGTGGAGGCGATTGCACACGGCGCGAACGTCACGCTGGTGGATGGGCTGATTTCGGATTGCGGGCGGATCGTAGCCGAGCGCAGCAAGAGCGAGGGCTGGTTCGACATTTCCACGCTGAAGGAACCGTTCCGGGTGGAAGGCAAGAAGACCATGGGATACGAACTGGTCGAGCAACTGGGCTGGGAATATCCCGACGCGGTTTTTTATCCCACGGGCGGGGGAGTGGGATTGATCGGCATGTGGAAGGCGTTTGCGGAGCTGGAAGAACTGGGTTGGGTGAATCCCGGGAAGCGGCCGCGAATGATCGCAGTGCAATCGGCGGGGTGCGCACCGATGGCCAAAGCGTTTGACGCAGGCGCGGACGTGAGTGAGATGTGGCCGCACGCGGCGACGTTCGCTTCGGGATTGCGAGTGCCGAAGCCGTACGGCGATTCGATCATGCTGGAAATACTGCGCGAGTCGGAAGGTGTGGCGCTAGCGATTCCGGACGCGGAGATTTTGGTGTCACTGCTCGACTGGGCAAAAAACGAGGGAATCTTTCTCTCGCCGGAAGGCGCGGCGGCGACGGCTGCTTATGATCGATTGCTGGCGTCGGGCTATCTGAAACCGAGCGACCGGGTGGTGCTGTTCAATACGGGAGCGGGATTGAAATATACGGACGTGACGGCTGAAGCGATGGGGCTGAAACGCCCGACGGCTGCTGCCTGAAGTACGTTCGTTGCATAAGTTCTTTGGCTTGAGTTAGTCTGTGCTGGGCCTGTGAGATTTCGTATCTCGGGATTTGCTTTCTCTAACTAATGGTAAAGGGAAACTTGATGAACTCGTTCCGTCGCGCTGCAGTTGCCGCGTTTGCGTTTGGTTTGGTCTGCTGGCCGTCGTTCGCGCAAAAGCAGTCGCCGGAATCGGACATTCCGTCGGAATTCAAAGCGCCGACCGGGGATTACAACTACGTGAAGCGCGTGGAAATGATCCCAATGCGCGACGGGGTGAAGCTGTACACGGTGATCGTGATCCCGAAGGGCGCATCGCATGTGCCGATACTGCTGACGCGCACGCCCTACAACGCGGCGCACCGCGCGCAACGGAACCAGTCGACAAAAATGTTGGACATCTTGCCGCAGGGCGACGATGTTTTCGTGGGCGCGGGATATATTCGAGTGTTCCAGGATGTGCGCGGGAAATACGGTTCGGAAGGCGCGTATCTGATGACGCCGCCGCCGATTGGGCCGCTGAATACGAGCGGGATCGACGACACGACGGACGCGTATGACACCATCGACTGGCTGGTGAAAAATTTGCCGCAGTCGAATGGCAAAGTGGGAATGCTCGGTTCTTCGTACGAAGGATTTACGGTGGTGATGGCGCTGATCCATCCGCATCCGGCACTGAAGGTGACGGCTCCGGAAAGTCCGATGGTGGATGGCTGGATGGGCGACGACTGGTTTCACTACGGCGCGTTCCGGCAGAACAATCTGGATTACATCCGGGAACAAACTTCGGTGCGCGGCGAAGGCGAGCCGATTACGCGCGAAGGGAACGATGACTATACGAATTATCTGAAGGTTGGCTCGGCCGGAGATTTCGCGCGCGCCGGAGGCCTGGATCAGCTTCCATTCTGGCGCAAGATTGAGGCGCACCCGGCTTACGATGCGTTCTGGCAGGGGCAGGCGCTGGACAAGATTATGGCGGCGCTGCCGCTCGACGTGCCGATTATGTGGGAGCAGGGTTTGTGGGACCAGGAAGACATGTGGGGCGCGATTCACAGCTACGCCGCCGTGGAGCCGAAAGATACGCACAACGATAAAAACTTTTTGGTGATGGGACCTTGGCGGCATAGCCAGGTGAATTACGACGGATATTCGCTGGGGCCGCTGTTGTGGGACGGAAATACGACTTACCAGTTCCGGCGCGATGTGCTGCTGCCGTTTTTTAATCAGTATTTGCTGGATGGGGCCCCCAAGGCGGATACGCCGCCAGTGTTTATTTACAACACTGGGGAAAATCACTGGGACCGGCTGAAGGCCTGGCCTCCGACTTGCGACGAGGGTTGCGCGAATAAATCGAAGGCGCTTTATTTGTCGACGAATGGCGGACTATCGTTTGACGCGCCGGCGGCTGCGCCTGGCGCGAGTGTGGCGGGTGCGCAATACGATGAATATGTTTCAGATCCGGCGAAACCGGTCCCGTATTTGTGGCGGCCGGTGATGCCGGCCGGCGGAGATGCCTGGCGCGAATGGCTGGTGGATGATCAGCGATTTGTCGATGGGCGCACGGACATCGTGACCTATGTGAGTGAACCGCTGACTTCGGCGGTGCGGGTGAGCGGCGTGCCGGAAGTGAATTTGTATGCTTCGACCAGCGGAAGCGACAGCGACTGGGCGGTGAAGCTGATCGACGTGTACCCGGGGACGGTGCCATCGCACCCGATTATGGCGGGATACGAACTGTCGGTGGCGCTGGATATTTTCCGTGGGCGTTATCGGACGAGTTTCGAGCATCCGGCGGCGATCACGCCGAACGAACCGTTGCTTTATCATTTCGGCCTGCCGACGGTGAATCACGTTTTTCTGCCGGGGCATCGCATCATGGTGCAGGTGCAGTCGACGTTATTTCCGCTGTACGACCGGAATCCGCAGACGTTTGTGCCGAATATTTTTGACGCGAAGCGTGAGGATTATCAGAAGGCGACGCAGCGGATCTGGCACACGCCGGACAAGGCCAGCTTCATTAATTTGCCGATCGTGCCGTAGGCAGATCGGAAATGGGCCGAGCTGAGGATCGATAAGGTTGTTACGGTGCAATCCTCTGGCTGATGGCCAGGATATTTCCTTCGGTATCTTTGAACCAGGCGGTTTTGGCGCCGCCGCCGGTAGCGAGGCTGTTTTCCGTTTTTAGCCCTGGAAAATCGTACTCTTCGAATACAACTCCTCTGGCTTTCAGTTCGGCGACTTCGGCGGCAACGTCGTCGACGCTCCAGAACGCGGTGCTGGCTTTCGAAGTGCCGGCATTCGGCGTGGGATACATGAAGACCCACGAACCGTTGCCACATTCGTAGACCACTCCGCCGGCGTAAAGCTCCTTGGGCTTGAGGCCAACTTTCTCTTCGTAGAATTTTCGGGCGCGAGCTACGTCCTGAACCGGAATGTAAGGAATGATTGATGCGTGTTTCAGCATTTTGCACCTCTGGAGTGGAACGAGCGAGGACAGTCTATCGTTACGGTGGCTGGAATGGCGATGCGGTATTTGCGGTGGCTCGGCTGGGGGTCCCGCTTACCCATACGAGTCAATTGCAACAGTTCGAAGGCGTATGATTTGCAGACTGAGCGATACTGAACGCGCATTGGGTGTGACTGGCAGCGGGGCGCTGGTGCTATTTCTGGCTCGATCGGGGGGAATGTGATGAAGGTTTGCTCTGCAATTTTGCTGGCCTTGCTGTCGGTTTTGGTTTTCGCCAACGGCCTAGGTGCGAAAGATAAAGAACGCGCGCTGCAGGTGTCCGAGTTCGGCAAGACCAAAGACGGAGCGGCGATCCAGCGCTACGTGCTCAGCAACAAAAAGAATTTCGAAGTGGTGGTGACCAACTACGGCGCGTCGCTGGTGTCGGTGAAAGCACCGGATCGCAGCGGCAAAATTGCGGATGTGGTTTTCGGCTACGATGATCTCGACGGGTACGAGCAGGATAAGGCGTACATCGGGGCGACGGTGGGGCGGTACGCGAATCGAATCGCGAATGGCGAATTGGTGCTGGACGGAAGCACGTATCACATTCCCAAGAACAATGGGCCGAACGCGCTGCACGGCGGTCTCCGCGGGTTCAACAAGAAAGTTTGGACGGGTGTCGACCGCTCAACGGCGATGGCGCAGGTGGTGGAATTCAGCTACACCAGCGTGGACGGCGAGGAAGGTTTTCCGGGCACGCTGAAAGTCACGGTGACCTACACGGTGCCGGCGTACAAGAACGAAGTGCGCATCGATTATTCGGCGACGACGGACAAGGACACGGTGCTGAACCTGACCAACCACAGCTATTTCAATTTGTCCGGGGTACCGACCCAGGAAATCTTGAATCATGAAGTGTCGATCCGCGCGGAAATGTTCACGCCGGTAAATGCGACGCAGATTCCCACCGGGGAAATGCGTCCGGTGGCCGACACGCCTTTTGATTTTAGGAAGTCGACGGCGATCGGGGCCCGGATCAACGGCGCGAACGAGCAACTCAAGATTGGCGGGGGCTACGACGTCAACTGGGTGCTGGACAAGAAAGGCAAGCCGCAGATTTTGCAGCTGGCCGCCGAAGCGTACGAGCCGAGCAGCGGACGGGTGCTGTCGGTGGAGACCACCGAGCCGGGCCTGCAGCTGTATACAGGTAATTCGCTGGACGGGACTGCGCGCGGCAAGGGCGGCGTAATGTACGCGCGGCGCACCGCGTTTTGTTTCGAAACGCAGCACTATGCGGATTCACCGAACCATCCGAATTTCCCAACCACGAAGTTGAAGCCGGGACAAACTTTCCGGTCGACCACGATCTATCGATTCTCTACGCGCTAAAATCTGGATTTCAGTGAGGAGTGAATGGTCGGGGCGTGGAGATTTGAACTCCAGACCTCCTGCGCCCAAGGCACGGTAGAAGTGTTATCTAACTGGACCGTCTAGCTTTGTTCTGTGTCGCAGTACCTCGTTTTGCACCTAGTTTGGCTGTAGGACCCATTTTGTCCCCAAGTTTTGAGGTGACCCCCTCAGATGGCACAATTTTCTTGGGCACAGTTTCCTAATTTATTTCGGTGCTTTTGTATCTCGGCCGGGGATCGAACGCGCTTTTCGTGTTGAGGGCTTGTAGGTTCTGATTCTACGTTCCGCCAGAATAGCCAGAATAGCCAGAATCGCTAAAATCGCATACGACGATTACGCGGCGGTTACGCGGAGCACGCGCCCCGCGAGAAGTCCTGGAACGGGGACCCGTTCATCTAGGGAATCCGGCTGGCTTCAGAACAGCAGCACAAATGGTAAGCGCATTCCCGAAGGAGACGTTCCAGCGGGACGCCCGGGGTTGGCATAAAACTGCGTGGTCGCGTTCACTGGTTGAAATTCTGGCACGCCGCTGTGGTAAGAAATAGATTTAAACGCGTCCAAGCGGAGAGGCAACATGTACGAAATGAAATTCAAACTAACCGTGCTAGTGAGCGGATACTCCAAGTTGTTCACCACCCGCGAAGCCGCTGAACGTTGGGCTGAATTCGTGTTGGGATTGAAACGCGAGGCCTACAAGATTGATACCGTAAAGTGAGTCAGTGAGGGGCTTCGGGCGTCGTTGGACCACGACATTCGTCCTCCCCAAATTACTTAGTTGAATCAATGCCTTTTGATTCGCGCTTGTCTTCGGAATTTGCTCGGATTACAGGATTATTTCAGGCGAACATTTTTATTTTCATCCGAGTCTCTACAGAAACAATACGATTAGCGGAAGCGAGATGCCTATAACCGTGGCCTCTCTATGGGGCAAACGGAAAGCCAATAACATTGCAAATATGGTTTCACTTCACTTTTATGGTATTCGAATGCGCCATCTTGGTAGCAATCATCAGCAACTTCCGGATCGCGTCTTATGCGATACACGGGGCGGGCGCGACGGTATTGGTGAACGTCATACGGATTCCGTGCTTCGGCCGCAGAATGACCATCGGACGAGCTTCGATTGTTTGGCCCGGAGCCAACTGAAAATCGTATTTTCTGAGCAGGTCGCTCAAGATCATGAGGATCTGCAGCATCGCGTAATTTCCACCGATGCAGCCTCGCGGTCCGCCCCCGAAGGGAAGGAAGGTGAACGGCGTGCGCAGCTTGTCGTTCGCTCTGGTGAAACGCTCCGTATCGAAATTTTCCGGATTCTGCCAGTAGCGCGGAGCATGGTGCGCACCGTACACATATACAATGACCGTCGAACCGCTGGGAATGGCGAGGTCGCCTGCGCGGTCGTCCGCTATAGCCATGCGGTCAATCATCCAAAACGGCGGGTAGAGTCGGAGCCCCTCGTTAATGACCCGAGTCGTAAATTCGAATTTGGGAACGTCGGCGTAGCCCAGAGGCGCTTCGCCGAGCACCGAATCAAATTCCTGCCTTACCCGTTCGAGACAATCCGGACGCGAGCTCAAAAGATAAAAAAGCCACGATAGCGCATTCGACGATGTTTCATGGCCGGCGACCAGAAGTTGCATGCTCTCGCTCAGGATGAGCTCATTGCTCATGCCTTGGCCATCGCTGTAACGCGCATCCATCAAGGTCTGCAGCAGATCGTGGCCGGGCGGTTCGTCGCGGCGCTTCTTGATGTATTCGAGCAGAACGGCGTCCGCGCGGGTTCGCATGTCTTCATGCCGGCGCAGTTCCCCCGAGACGGCGAACCAGGGATTCAGATAGGGTTGAAGGGTTTGCCGAACAATGAATTCTTGGACGGTGCAGATGGTATGGCTGACAAGATCGATGTTTTCGTCCTTCAACCGTGCGCCGAATAGCGATCGCGCGACCATCGCGAAGGTAATTTTCATCAGTTGGGGATAGATATCCACGGGGCCGCGACGGGCCTCTCTGTCGAAATCGCGCAGCGAGTCCGCGAGGGAGTCCTGCATGATGGAGGACAGCGCCTCGAGTTGCGCGCGATCGAAGCCTTTCTGGATCAGGCGACGCTGGGTGCGCCAGGCTTCTCCGTGGGTGGTGAGCAGACCCTTCCCCAAAAAGTGGCCCATGCGCTTTACTTGAATTTCGGATTTTTGGTAGTTCTCCGCATTGGTCTTTAATACATGCTGAATGACAGCGGGATCGATTGTAACGATCGCCTCTTTGAGACCACCCAAATAGAGCCGGAATGTGTCGCCGAAGGTTTCGTTGTAGCTGGACAAAACCTGCACGGGATTCTGGAACATTGCGCGAGAATCCGCAAAGCTGCGAAATCGGGAAACAACGGGGATCGCTCTGCCGGAGGTCATGACCGGTTATCCTGATATTTGCTCCGAACCGGAGATAATTTCATGTCACTTCTGGGAAGTGTTCGCGGGGCCATAGCTAAATATAAAATGCTCAGAATCAGTTTGCGTTCCCCAATTGTTTCAAGAGTATCAGATGATGCCGGATGGCCTGCGCCATGGTGGGGTGCTGCCGATAGGGAACCCCAAACTCTTCGGCGGTCTGCTTCACGATCCTGGTGAGCGGAGCGTAGTGGGTATGGCACACGAAAGGGCACAGATGGTGGACGATGTGATGGTTGAGCCCACCCGCGAGCCAACCGACGAGTGGCTTTTCCGTTGCATAATCGGCGGTTGTCGCGAAGATGTGATACACGCCGTTGTCAAATTCACCGCGGTCGGTGGGAAAGTAGGTGGTGTCGATGGTGTGCGTCGTCTGGAATACAAGCGTCACGGCTAAACCAACGAACAAATGGACCAGCAGGAATGCCGCACCCACCAGTAAAGGTGATTTCCCCAGAACCATCACCGGCAAGACCAGCATGTAAGTGAGGTAGAAGGCCTTGCCGGCAAACAGAATGGCATATTCGCGCAGCGAATGATTGGCGCGTTTCAGATAATCGTGGGTCGGGAAGAAAAAGCTCTCGAAGTCCCGGAAGAACACATAGTCGAGAGAGAACATCGCATAAAAGAACAGCGCGTAGATGTGCTGGAAGCGGTGCCACGGCGCGCGGGATTCATAAGGGGTAAAGCGAAAGATACCGCGCCCCGAAAGCGCATCATCTTCGCCGTGGAGATTGATGCAGGAGTGATGGCCGCGATGATGGAGGATACGCCACATGTACGAGCTGATCCCGCACAAATCAAAGACATAGTTCAGGGTCTTGTTGACGCGGGGCCGGGACGAGATAGCGTTGTGATTGCTGTCATGCGCGATGTTCAGCAAAAGAAACGTCTGTGCCAGACCGCCTAAGAGGTAGAGGGCCACAAACTTCCATGAATCGGGCCGCAGAGCATACAGTGCAATCCAGGAGCCCCCGAGGACTGCCAAACCCACGGCGATCTTGACCCACATGGTGCGGTCGGCTTTGTATGGGATGTTCCCGTCGGCAAAAAACTTATCGAGACGCCGACGCAAGACTTTAGGAAAGGAAGACGCACCAACTGGTTCGGTAACCGCCGCCGCTGGGGGTTCCGATGGCACAAGATCCGGAGTCTCCGGTTCTTGAGTGATCGACACTTCGGTTTCGAACGCCACCGGCGCCTCCGCGGTCATGCTAATTGGGCCGGACGGCTTTCTACGCCCATCCGGGGTGCTGACCCTCAGCGAAATTCGTGCCGTGCCGACAGCCTCGCAGCACGATTTTAATGCCCGCCCATAAACACAATCAAGAACATTCGGGACGGACAGTGCTTGGTTGCAGAGTGTGAACAGCGGAAGAAACGACGCATGGCACTGTCCATGACGCTTTGTTAATATATTACCGTCAATGAACCATAACGAAACGGGCTACCTGCAAGAGACCATACCAGGTCGGCAGAGCTCCGCGCTTCCCGTTCGCGCCCTTGCGCGCCAAAAGGGGAAACATCCATTCCCTGGGGCGTCGCGCGGCGCTAATGCCCAGAAGAAAACTAAGCGAACATTCTCGCCATCGGCCTACATTTCGGGTCCGCACGTTCAACCTCAAACGCCGATCACCTCGATTGCTGGGGGGAATGTTTCGTTTACTGGCTTGGGTGCTATTCACCACTGGAGAATCGCTGATTGATGACACCGTCAATTTTGGGCCATCTCGATAGGCTGGCAGATGAGCACCCCGACAAACTTCTTTATTCGTACCTCGATGTAAACGGCGATCCGATCGAGAGCTACACCTACGCGTCGTTTCTCCAGCGAGTCGAGGCTATCGCCGGATATTTGTGGAAAGACGGTCGCTTCGCCGCGGGTGACCGGCTGCTGCTGGCCTACCCACCGGGGCTTGAAATGATCGGCGCATTCTTTGGCTGCGTGCGCGCCGGATTGATCCCAGTGCCGGTGTATCCCCCCAGTTCGCGGGGCTTCCAGAGCGCCCTATACAAGATGATCCACATCGCCAAGGACTGCCAGGCGGCGGGGATCTTAACCAGCAGGGACTATCAGGCCTCCCTCAAGACGAATCTGGCCAGAAGCGGAGTCTCGGCGTGCGGCATTGACGTAGATTACATTTCCGGGCTTCCCTGGATCGCCACCGAAGAATTCGTGGACGTGATTTCGAACCGTCCGGCGGCCGAGCATTCGAAGATCTTGTTTCTGCAATACACCTCGGGTTCGACAATGGAGCCCAAGGGAGTGATCGTCACGCACGAAAACATTCTGGATACCTGTCACCTGGTGATCGATCATCCGTCGCCGGTGGTCGTTTCTTGGCTTCCGCAGTATCACGATATGGGGCTGATCGGATGTTACCTATATCCCGCACTGAAAGGTGGCACGACCCACGGGTTCTCTCCCACGGATTTCATTCAGCGGCCGATATTGTGGTTCGATGCGATGACCGCATACCATGCCACTGCCACCGCTGCGCCCAACTTCGCCTACGACTATTGCCTGCGCGCCGGGAGGCTTTCCAAGGATAGTCTTGAGACCTGTGATCTCAGCTCGCTTCGCGTTTTGATGTGCGCCGCTGAACCCGTAAAGCCGGATACCTACACCCGCTTTCTGGAAATGTTTCAGTCCTATGGACTCAAGTCCGAGAGTTTCTATGTCGCCTACGGGCTCGCCGAGAATACTCTGGCGGTTTCACAGGGCGGGCGCAACATCGTTTCCGTCAACAAGCGTGCGCTGGCTCTGGGGATGGCCCGCATGACTACGGAGGTCTCTGAAATCGATGGGGCCACGCAGATTGTAAGTTGTGGAACGCCGCTGCCGGGTCTTGACGTTAAGATCGTCGATCCGGAAGGGCACTTTCCTCTTAAGCCAGGGCACACCGGCGAAATCTGGGTCGCCGGAAGCGGTAAGTGCCGAGGCTACTGGAATAATCCTGAATTAACTCTGAAACAGTTTCGGGCCCGGCTGGTAGACGATTCTCCCTATGACGAGGGCTACCTGCGTACCGGCGACATAGGATTCTTCCACGACGGCGAACTCTACGTCTGCGGCCGCATCAAGGACATGATTATTCTGCGTGGGCAAAACTATTACCCGCACGATATTGAGAACGTCGTTGAGAAATCATCTGGTTTGATCCGGCACAATTGCGTTGCCGCGTTCCAGATTCAGGAAGACAGCGAACCTGGGTTGGCCATTGTCGCTGAGGTCAAAAATCCCAGGGCGCTTCCCGACGCACGAAAAATTGCCGCCGCGGTTCGAAATTATCTCAACGTGGAAGTAGCGGTGATTTCCCTCATCGCGCCTCGTGCGATCCCCAGAACCAGTTCGGGGAAGATCATGCGCCACAAGAGCAAGCAGATGTGGCTGGAAGGCAAGTTCACCGTTCTTTCTGACTTTTCGCGCGAGAAGGACACCGGGGATTCCCAGTGCGATTCCGACATCCATTCCTCTTTCGCCGAATTGAAAGCCAAGTACAACCTGACCGGCCGGGAATCGTACAACCTCATCGAAGCCGGCCTGGATTCCCTGGATCTTGTGGTGTTCGTACATGAGCTCAAGGAACTCCTGAAAGATAAAGGCGCCGAGATGCTTGCCAGGCAAGTAGATATTGGCGTGATTCAGCGCGTCGCCGTGGCGGAGCTGTTTGGACTAGCCGAAAAGTTGAAGCGCGCTCCCCAGGAGGCCCTGGTTCATTTGCGCGATTCCCTTGCGGCTTTCCGTGACGAGCAGCGTGCGGCAGAGAAGCAGTTAATGAGCAGCGATAGAAAGCTCATCTTCGAGCCTGCGGCGCCTTTGGCCGTGCCGGAGATACCGATGCCGAATCACGTATTGCTCACGGGCGGAACCGGGTTCATCGGGCCATTCCTCATGAAAAGCTTATTGGAGCAGACCCGGGCGAAGATCTATGTTCTCGTCCGGTCTTCGGACGAAAAGCAAGGCAAGCAGAGACTGAGAGATGCGATGGAGTCGATGGGACCCTGCGCGTTGGGTCTGATGGAATCATTCGAAGCACGGGTGATCCCTGTCTGCGGAGATTTAGGGCAGCCCAAGCTGGGCCTGACGCAGGCCGAGTGGGATTTCCTCGCGAGTGAAATCGACACCGTGTTCCACAACGGTGCCACCGTGAACTACCTGTTCAACTACGACCTGATGCGCGACGCAAACGTGCTGGGAACCAATGAGATCGTAAGACTGGCGTTCGAGGGCAGGCCCAAAGAATTCAATTATGTCTCGACGACCTTCGTGTTTGGCTGGGCGGTCAAATCAGTCCTGAATGAGACCGACCTGAACGAGAATATGGAGCTGCTCGATTTCGGGTACAGCCAATCGAAATGGGTGGCGGAACAGGTAGTTGTCGACGCGCGTAGCCGGGGACTTTCCGCGCGGATTTTCCGGCCTGCTCTGGTCAGCCCTTCCGTCTCGGGCGGCGGCAATAACTTCGATATCGCCGTTCGCCTGGTCGCGTTCATGGTAAATCACGGCATCGGCGTTGATACTCTGAACCAGGTCAGCTTTGTTCCGGCGGACATCGTGGCCAACAACATCGTGGCGATCTCTACGACTCCCGGTACTGCGAATCAGACCTACCATGTCACGCGAGACGATTATTCGAATATGATGGATATTACGGGCCTTATTACCAAAGCGACTGGCCGGCAATTCGAAACCTTCAGACTTCCTGACTTCGTTCCCGAGCTGATCCGGAGATGCCGCAAGGAAGACCTGCTCTTCCCGCTGCTGGATTTCTTGGTGGGCTCGGTCGAAAATATCTCTGCGATGGAATTCAAACGCTACGACAGCTCGTCTTATCAGATGGCCCGCGATGCCTCGGTGTGGGGCAAAGCAGATCCCTCTCTGGAAGACACGGTCAACGGCATTCTGAAATTCATGCATCGCAAGGGGATCATTTCGGTTGCGGCTCGTCCGGTCAACGCGGGCTCGCCGGGCGATGGGCTTGTGGACTGGACCGACGCAATATCCGCTACTGCTTCTTAAACAAGAGCTTCTCGGTTAGCCGCTGGCCCGTTTCCAACGTGCCGGTCGTGGACAACGTCATCTGCTGCCCGTCCGCGGAAACCACCCACCGATCCTTTTGCGTGACTTGATTGTCCCTCTGATAGCTCGCCTCCACCGTATGTGGATCCACGAGTTCAAGCGTCACCGTGTCGTTGCGCGAGTTCTTTAAATCGTAGGGCTTTCCGTCAAATCGGGCGGTATAGCTGAAGTCACTCAGAAAACGGATCCCACCGCTTCCGTCCGCCTCGATTTTGAGCGCCAGACTCTGCCGCAAACGGGTCTTGCTGAGATCTTGCGTCCATTCGCCGGCGAACAAGTCATTCGGGACCCGCGCACCTCCGGTTCGCGTCCACACCGTGATCTTGTCAGCGTGCCCCGTCGTAGCGGTCGTGGTCGTCAACTCGCTCCCATCACTCGAAATTTTTTCGCGAACCGTCGCCACCACCACTCCATCTTTCTCTTCCTTGACCTCCGCCTGCCGCTTGTCAATCCTGTGCAGCTCAATTTGATTGAACGCCAGATTGCCTGGTGCGGCCGAGGGGTGCCCGTTTGTATTTGCAGTGAAATCGAGATGAGTTTCGCCGGACATGACCACATGTGTCCCGCCATGCCCAGGCGTTATGGTCAGCCGGTTCGGAGGATCCAGATTCGATTGCGCAGAGGCGAGCGTCCAGGAGCCGATGCGCGGGTCTGTGGCTCCTGATTGGATGGCGGCAAGCAGTCCGAGAAAAAGTAGGGTGCGAATGGCTCCTCCTAATTTGGTGGGCAAAGTTTAGCAGATTCACATAGCTCCGTAAGCGAGTCCTGCGTAAGCGCAAACTCGCCAACGACGCGCGCACCTGCGAACCGGTTCCGGACCGAACACCTCTATCGCTTTAGGTGCCAGCGCGGAGTTTTGGTGACGACGATTTTGCGAGATATGACATCATGATGGTTATGCATGTGCGCCGTTTTTGGGTGGCAGGGATCGTCCTCGCAGCAACCATCGCACTTCTTCCATTCTCCTTTCACGCGGAACGCCATCTGGAAACCGCAACTCGTGTCGAAGGAAGTCAGGCTGAAACCGTCCGGGACGAGCTGGCCAGTCGTTTTCACTCGCCGTTTGTTGACCGCGTTGTCCTGGTGGTCGAAGGGCTCCCACCTGCGGATTCGGAGGGAGGCGGCGAAGCGTTAGAAACCATCGTGGCCGCACTGAAAGTGCAGGCGGGCGTTTCAGGAGTCGTGTCCTATCTCGATTTGCGCGATCCGATTTTTCTGGGACGGGGAGGGTCAACGTTTGTTCTCGTGGGACTCTCGTCGACCGACGGTCCAGTCGAGTCGCTTGTTCCGCAGCTTCACCAATTAGCGAGCTCACTTGAAAATCAACTGCACGGCCGTTATCCCGCGGTGAAGCTCGAACTCACCGGTGAGATTCCACTAAATTTCGATATTCGGAAAGCCAGCGCTGCTGACGTGCATCGCGGCGAAAGCCTGGTGATCCCCGGAACCCTCGTGCTTCTGCTGCTGGCCTTCGGTAGTCTGATGGCCGCCCTGATTCCATTGGCGATCGGCCAGCTTGCTATTGCCACCACTCTGGCGATTACCGGATTTCTGGCCCAGCGCTGGCACTTGTCCATTCTGGTTCAGAATTTGGCCACCATGCTCGGCCTGGGCTTGGGAATCGACTACGCGCTCCTGATGATCAGCCGCTTCCGGGAAGCGATTGCCGCCGGGAACGACGGACCCACGGCCGGAGCGATCGCGGCACGTCAGGCAGGTCGCACACTTTTGATTTCAGCCTCGACGGTAGCCATCGGATTTCTAGCCCTCTTAACGGTTCCGATCAGCGAAATCCGTTCGATCGGTGTCGCGGGATTTCTGGTGACGGGAATGAGTGTGCTGCTTACAAATACCCTCGTGCCGGCAGCGCTCGTATTGCTCGGCCCGCGGATTGATCTTGGCCGAATGCCCTTTACTGCAAAGTTGGATGCGCAGCGCGCCGCACGTACCGGAAATCGCTGGCGGCAATGGGGAAAAGCGATTGTCGCGCATCCCTGGCTGGCACTCTTTCTGGCAGGTACTCCTTTGCTTCTACTTGCCTGGCAGGTCACACGACTGGATACCAGTCTCCCTCGAGGCGATTGGCTTCCGCAGGCGGCGGAATCGGTCCATGCGCTCCACACTCTTGAGCGGATGGATAGGGGTGGCGTCGTTGAATCGTTGCGCGTGATTGTCGAACTTCCCGCAGACTCCATCGCGCAAACCGACACGGGGTGGGATGCACTGGACCGGATGAGCAAGCGCCTCGCGACCGACCCGCGGTGTGACCGCGTGATTTCCATCACCACGCTTGCGCAGAGCAATCGATCTTCACTCACTGATCTTTCGCGGGAGACGCGTCGAACATTCCTGAGTAGTGACGGACGGGCGGCACTACTTGAAGTGTTACCCGCGAGTTCGGTCTCCCTGCGCGAGCAAGTCAGCTGGGTCCGGGAGCTGCGTAAGACCGGCGCGCCAGCTCTCACTGGAGTGCCTGGCGCAACCCTTCTCGTTGGGGGCATCCCAGCACTCAACGCCGATTATGAAACGATTATCAGAAACCGCTTTCCGTCCGTAATGGCGCTGGTTGTGGGTGGGACGCTCCTTGCGTTGCTCTGCGGCTTCCGATCGATCTTCGCCGCCGTGAAGGCCATCGCACTCAATCTTTTCTCGGTCGCGGCGGCCTTCGGAGCATTGGTTGTCGTTATCCAAGACGGGCACGGAAGCAAGTTCCTGGGAATTCCTGCGGGAACTGGTAGCGTGTTTCCCCTTGTTCCGATAGTCGCCTTCGCGATCGTCTTCGGATTAAGCATGGACTACGAGGTGTTTCTAGTTGCACGCGTTTTGGAAGCGAGAAGGAACGGGCTGAGTGAAATCGATGCGATCCCGGAGGGTTTGGCTCGAACCGCAGGCCTGATTACGAGCGCCGCCGCGATCATGATCGTCGTATTTGCGGCGTTCACCTTCGGAGATTTTTTGGTGGTCAAGATGATCGGATTTACGCTGGCGGTCGCCGTGTTCATTGACGCGACACTCGTTCGTATCGTGATCGGTCCGGCGCTCCTTCGTATCGCAGGCGATTGGAACTGGTGGCCTGGCGGGCTCGCCAGAGCGCGTACGGCGCCAGCGATGGCAAGTCGCGAATGATGCCCATGCTAACGCTATGATCTTCGCGAGGAAGTCCATCGATCAGTCACCTGAGGATTAGTTAAGGGACTAGTAGCGAGTTAGTGCGGCCATTGGACTGGCAGAGGGTGTGGCGGAAGGACAATTGGATCACCTAATCAGCTCTATGCGATGGGCGCTCCCCGCTCCTTGCAGTTCAGCCTGAAGCTCCAGTTCTGATCGGCGAGCACCGATCCAGCGCTCGCCCACCACTTTCTCCGAACCTTGCCTGGCGATGCGAACAGCATCGCCAGGTCTCTTCACTCCTCAACTGACGACTGTGGTGAAGTAACGGGGTTTCCTGACAAATGGCCACCAATGACTCGCCACTACTCACTGTTCGTGAGGTGCGCGACCTTAAGGACAAAACGATTATGCGTCGCGTGCAAGCAGGCGATGCAGCGGCGCTCGGAATCCTCTTCGAGCGCTACTCGCGACTTGTGTTGAACGGCGCGATGCGGATTTTGCGAGATCGCGCCGAAGCGCAAGATTTGCTGCAGAATGTGTTCCTCTACATACTCCGCAGGGGCTGCATGTTTGATCCCGCACGAGGGACGGTGGCTTCCTGGGTGTTGCAGTTGACATATTCGAGATCGCTCAATCGGAGGAATGGATATTTGACCAGGCTATCGCTAAGGGAAGTTCCGGTTCATGTGGCAACAGATTTAGCGGACCCGGAAACGGGAGCTGATGGAGCGACGGAAAAGCTCTCCGCACGAAAGGTCGTACGCCTTGCGCTCGCGGAACTGACCGAGGCGCAACGCGAGACGCTGTACCTGTACTTCTTTGAGGGGTACTCGCTGCTTGAGGTCAGCAGAAAACGTAACGAGAGCCTGGGCAACACGCGCCACCATTTCTATCGGGGTTTGGTCGCTCTCCGATCTCTACTGGCCCACGTTTAGATCGGCGCTGATGCGGGCGGCACGCTCGCGTAGTTCTTCCACAGACACTTCAACAAGGGCGCCGTCACGCCAAACATAGATCGGTCGTCCCTCACGCGCACTTTCGAGAATAACATTCTCCACCCCCGCCTTCAGCGCCATCTCGGCACGTTCTTCCAGCGGCAGGTTGAGCACATTGGCAGGGGGCTTCGTCATAATGTCGCGTAGCGGAATAAGAGGTTCTCGTAAAGCTCTCGATTCATTATACGAGGATTTGCTTCTTTCTGGAAAGCAACGACGACAGGTGTTGTGCCCGCATTGTCAAAAAGCATCCAAGAATCACTCAAAGGGCGGTATCGAAGCAGAAAATTACGAATGGAGCGCTCAAATCGCCTTCGCACGATGGTCCCTTAGCTCCAGCAGTCGTGCGTGAATTGAAAGCGTGCTATTCGTCTTCGGTAGATCACTCTCCGAGTGCTTTGGTATTTGCCACAAACCAAGGCGCTCCGCTTGCGGCAGACAACCTCCGGAAAAAGGCTCTGCGCACCGCATGCAAGAGAGCTGGTCTGCAGCGAATCGATTGGCACGCTCTTCGACACACGCATGGCACGCTGTTGCATTCACAAGGGACGTCGCTGAAAGTTGCACAGGCTCAACTTGGGCATTCGCACATGGCGACAACGTTGGACGTCTATACGCACGCCAGTGTGAGTGCGCAAAGGGATGCTGTGAACTTGCTTGAAGGTGAATTGCTCCCAATTGTTCCCAAGTTGGAGAACGGTGAGAATAACGCGCAGGAAGAAACTCAGCCAGTTCAATGAGTTAGTGGTCGGGGCGCGCGGATTTGAACCGCGGACCTCCTGCGCCCAAGGCAGGCGCGCTACCAGGCTGCGCTACGCCCCGACTGTGCAGTGCGTCATTCATTCTAAGGTACTTTCGAAGTTTCGTGTTACAGCGAAGGCCATTTTCTTCCCGCGCAAATTTGTTGCTCCCGCGATTGATTTGATTGCCTCGACGTCTAATTAGGCGAGGAATCTGTTCCAAAATTCTTTTCTGTTGACAGGCCACAGGTCGCTCAGGTACTCCTGTGTAGATGCCACAGGAGGGCGGATGGCTGGGGACCGGTCGGAGATTCTGCAGGGGACGCTGGATTTGATGGTGCTGAAGACGCTGGAGGTGATGGGGCCGCAGCATGGTTATGGAATTGCGCGGCGCATCGAGCAGATCAGCGAAGAGGCGCTGCAGATCAATCAGGGCACGATTTACGCGTCGCTGGTGCGGCTGATGCAGAAGCGCTGGATCACGGGCGCGTGGGGCACGTCCGACAATAAGAGGAAGGCGAAATTCTATTCGATCACCAAAGCCGGGCGGAAACAGCTAGATATGCAGGAACGGAATTGGGAGCGGATTTCCGCGGTGATCGGGCGCGTTTTGAATCTTGCGGAGCGCGGGTGATTCGATGGTGACGCCGACGGCTGGCCGGCCAAGAAATTTCGTTCTGCGGATTCGCGGGTGGGTTTCGCCGGGTGCGGGGGCGGCGGAGTCCGAGCAGGATTTCGAGCGCGAACTGGCCAGCCATCTCGAGATGCTCACCGAAGAAAATGTCCGGCGGGGGATGGCGCTGGAGGAGGCGCGGCGCGCGGCGCGCATCCGGTTGGGAGGGACTACGCAGTTGAGCGAGACCAACCGCGAACTGCGCGGCTCGCCCTGGCTCGAGACATTTTTGCAGGACGCGCGCTATGCATTTCGCATGCTGCGCAAAAACCCCGGCTTCACTGCCGTCGCGATATTGACGCTGGCGTTGGGCATCGGCGCCAACACCGCAATTTTCAGCGTGGTGTATGCGGTGTTGCTTAAGCCGCTGCCCTACGCGCATCCCGAGCAATTGGTCACCGCGTTTCAGGCCAATCTGCAGGAGGGAGTTCCGGAAACCGGCGTTTCGTATCCGAATTTCGAAGAGTGGCGCGCGCAGAATCATGTTTTCACTGAACTGGC
>Ga0209221_1000051_pt1 | contig 67253 bp, 52 predicted proteins | sample BlaSpr_A8_Ref_O2_FD_187989 | JGI IMG/M metagenome (GOLD analysis project Ga0209221, IMG submission 187989) | Forest soil microbial communities from Thunder Bay, Ontario, Canada - Black Spruce, Ontario site 2_A8_Ref_O2 (SPAdes) (version 2) | ecosystem: Environmental > Terrestrial > Soil > Boreal...
AAGTGGAAGTCCTGAACGGCTGGTTCCTGGTGGTACGCCGCCGCGCCGTGCAGCGCGTCGGCCTGCTGGATCCCCAATTCTTCATGTACGGGGAAGACGTGGACTGGTGCTACCGCTTCTGGCAGGCAGGCGAGAAAGTGGTGTTCTTCTCCGGTGCGGGCGCCATTCACTATGGCGGTGCAAGTTCTTCCAATGCGCCGGTGCGATTTTATCTGGAGCTTTACCGCGCCACCTGGCAATACTGGCGAAAGCATTACAGCGGTCTGGCGCAACTTGGCTTTCTGGCGGCTTTCGCTATTCACCATTCGTTGCGTTTGGTGGGTTCGGCTTTTGTGTACCTGCTCGCCCCCTCGCGAAGGCCAAACACCGCCGCCAAGTTCAAGCGGAGTCTGGCTTGCCTGCGCTGGGTGGGCGCGGCCAAGTTCAAGCCTCTGGAGACCAGCGGGAAGACCGCCTAACGGATTATCGCAGCGCATCCCTCAGAAGATTGTCTAACGTCCCATCGTCCCATGTACGAAACCGAAGCCAATAACTTAGTCGAGAGCTCGAATCAGATCCCCGTCGAGCTGATGCAGGCATTTGAGCAGCTCTCCGGGCGCATTCTGTCGCGAACCGTTTTGCCCTGGAGCGAGCACTGCACCGAGTGTGTCTGGCCAACCTGCTATACCACTTGCGACCTTTATGCTCCCCGCCAGGATGGCAGATGCCGGCGCTTCAGCGATGGAATGGTCAGAGTCGAGGTGCCTTCGGCGGTCAATTCTTACATTTTGAAAATCCGCTTCAAGCAGTGGGGCAAGCTCTGGACTCCGGGCAACATTCGGCTCCACCCAGCGGAGAAAGCGGTGCGGCTGGAACGTCGGGATTACCGGATTGGAAGCGCGCTTCAGACCTCCCCTCTGCCCTCGCTGATAAAGATCGCTGTCGCCAGGAAACGTTACGGCTTCAAGAAAAGAGTGGCCGACTCCGCCACGCCGGCGGGCCAGGAATTGCCAACTTGTTTCCTTCTGGAGTGCTACAACCCCCAGACGCACGAAGTTGCTTTATCGCTCACTATGCGCGCCACCGACGAGAGCTCCAACATTCCGTTTCAGAAGTTGATCCATCTCAGTCCCGGATACAGTTGCGTTCGCATTCCGGTCGAAGAAATTACTTGCTTCCTCGACCTGCATCAGCCCTTTGGCATCGAGCTGATCCCAAACCAGGACGCGGGGGAGACCACGCTGTATTTCGGTCTCGTGGAGTTCGTCACCGAAGTGGCTGGAACCAGGCGCCAGGAGAAGGGAAGCGAGACCAGTTCAAATTCGAAAAAGGTCAAGTGCCTCGTGTGGGATCTCGACAATACTTTGTGGGATGGCATTCTGGTAGAGGATGGCCCGGAGCGGCTTCGCCTCAAGCCGGGAGTAAGGGACGTCATCGAAACTCTGGATCGTCGCGGAATTCTGCACTCCATCGCCAGCAAGAACAATCCGGAAGATGCCGTGCAGATCCTTCGGAAGTTCGATCTCGAGCAATACTTCTTGTGCCCGCAAATTTCCTGGCAGCCAAAGAGTCAAGCGATCCGCACGGTCGCACAACAGCTGAACATCGGGCTGGACACCCTCTTGTTTGTCGACGATTCCACCTTCGAACTGGAGGAAGTCCGCGCTGCCTGCCCGGAAGTCAGATTGCTGAATGCTGAATTATTTCGCGATCTTTACGATCGCGACGATTGCCAGGTGCCGGTCACCGCCGAGAGCCAGGAGCGCCGCAAGCTGTACCAGGTGGAAGCCAGTCGCCAGGCAATAGCGCAAAGTTTCAGCCACGACTACATGGCCTTTCTCCGGCATTCGGAAATCGAGCTGACGGTTCGTCCCATGACCGAGGAAAATCTTCAGCGGGTTCACGAATTGACCCAGCGTACTAACCAGATGAATTTTTCCGGCAACCGCTACGACCGCGAAGTGTTGCGAAAGCTGCTGGCCACTCCTGATCTCGATACTTTTGTACTGAGCTGCAAGGACCGTTTCGGCAGCTACGGTGTCATCGGTTTTTCCGTTGTGGACCGCCGCGAGCCCCGCATGATCGACCTGATGTTCAGCTGCCGAATCCAGTCCAAGCGGGTGGAACACGCGTTCCTGGCATGGCTGATCCGCAAATATATCGCCGAGTCCGGCAAAGACTTTTACGCCGATTACCGTAAGACTTCGCGCAATGCCCCTTCGGGCAAAGTTTTTTCCGATCTGGGCATGGAAGAAAACGGCAATGCCAAAGACAAAGACGGCGTCTTGTCCCTGAGATTTCCCCGCGAGAAAGAAGTTCCTGAAGACGGTGTCATCGAGGTTGTGCCGGAAGCCATGGAGCAGACGATTGCCCACAATGCCATGCAGGAGACCTCCGCGTGAGCCTTCGGTCCCTGGCAGGCACGGCGCGGCGCGGTGTGTTATCCAAGCTCTACCGCAAGCCAGTCCCGCTAAGAGACTGCGGCCCCATCGTCTCCTTCACCTTTGACGATTTTCCCCGCACCGCTCTGACCGTGGGCGGTCCCATTTTGGAACGTTATGGCGCCCGCGGAACTTATTACACCGCCATGGGCCTGATGGACATGGATCTGACGAAAACGGGACCGATGAAAACCTCGAGCGAAGTTGGAGATCAGTTTCGCCGTGAAGACTTGGAAACCCTGCTTGAACACGGCCACGAATTAGCCAGCCATACCTTTACGCACATCTCCAGTCGGTCGGTTTCGAGGGCGACATTCTGCCAGGACGTTAGCAAAGGTATCGATGCCCTCAAGAAGTCTACCGGGGAGGTCGCCGCCAATTTCGCCTACCCGTTCGGCGATGTCGCCCTCACGAGCAAACGAGCGCTCCAGCCGGGGGCTCGAAATAACCCAGGCGTAACCAGCGCCCGGGGCATCATTCCCGGCCTTAACGGACCGGAGATCGATCTCAGTCTGCTGCGCGCGAACAGTCTATACGGCGATGTTGATCGTGCGAGCCGTGCAGAAGAACTGATCGCGGAAAACATGATTCGCAAGACCTGGCTGATTTTCTATACCCACGATGTGTCTCCCAATCCTTCTCCCTACGGCTGCACTCCAGAGTTGCTGGAAGCTGCCGTATCCTGCGCCGCCCGGAGCGCTTCCCGGATTTTGACCGTGCGCGAAGCATTGGCCGAGATAGGGGCTATAACCAAAGCGTGCCACCACAGTCCTCGCAGAATTGCACTAGCTCATCAATAATGGCTACCCAAACAATTTCTGAATTAATTACCGTGGACCGTAATTTCGCCGTCCCAACCGAAATCGAAGTTCGCATAGCGCGATCCATCGCTGAAGTGGAGGCTTTGCGGGAGGCCTGGGCGGCATGGCCTGGACATCGCGATTCGGACATGGATTTCTACTTGATGATCAATCAAGCCTATCCGGAGATTCTCCGACCTCATGTGATCGCTCTTTACCGTGATGGGAGACCAGAAGCGATTCTTGTCGGACGGCTCGATAGAAAACCTATCGCTTTCAAGGTAGGATATTTTCGCAAGATTCGCGTTCTTGCCCGTTGTCTGACTTTTGTCTACGATCCGATCCACGGCAACGGCTCACCGGAAAATACCAAGATATTGCTTCAGGAAGTGATGAATTGTCTAAACCGAAACGAAGCAGATTTGGCCTCCTTAGAGTTTGTGCCGGTAGACTCTATTATTTACAATCTTGCCCTCAAACTTCCCAATACCCTCAGTAGGGATACCCTGCCCGAGGCCCAAGGCCACGAAAGCTTGATTATTCCCGATAGCATCGACGAAGTTTATCGCCGTATGTCGTCGGTCCGGAGGAAGCATTTAAAAGCGAGTATAAGAAAGCTCCAGAATCATCCCGCCGGCCAAGTAAGAATCGTTGGATACCGGCACGAGGCTGAACTTGACCAGTTATTTAGGGACGCGGAAGAAATCGCGAGAAAAACTTACCAGCGAGGCCTTGGCGCAGGCTTTTCCGATGCCCCGGATACGCGAATGCGCCTGGAAATGGCGGCACGCAAGGGCTGGTTGCGGGCTAACCTGCTGTATTTAGGGGATCGGCCAGTCGCCTTCTGGATTGGCATGCTCTACCACGGAAGCTTCGTTAGTGAATATATGGGGTACGACCCTGAATTCCGTCAATCCTCTCCCGGCATGGTGCTTATCATGCACATCCTTGAGGGTTTTTGCGCTCGAGCGAATGGGGATATTGTCAAGGAATTGGACTTCGGCTTGGGCCATGCTGAATATAAGACCGTGCTCTGCAGCAAGAGCTGGCAGGAAGCCCGAGTCTACATCTTTAGCCCGACGATCAAAGGCCTCCTGCTCAAGTCCATAAGGACAGCCGCCGCGATCGCCGAGAATTCCGCCAGAAGACTCCTATTATGGGCCAAGCTCATTCCGCGATTCAAAAGAGCCTGGAGAGATCGTTTAGCAAAGCTTTAACAAGTCGTCCAAAAGGATTAGTCGCTTGGAGCGTGAACTTGCATGTTGGGCCATGAACCTGTGTGTCCTTGGCTTGCTCATTGATACGTTATACCCTCTTTTCAGGTTTGGTAAGCGCAAGTCAAAGTCTCGGAACGAGGTCCCCCAAGTGATGAATCGTTTGTTTCGCCTCATCCTTCTCTTGTTGATAGTGAATGTTTTTTTTATCAGGTTCGTGTCCGCCACGACGTACTACATTGCGTCTGGCGGAAGCGACTCGAACAGCGGCACGTCGAAGACTGCACCTTGGCTGCATGCGCCTGGAATGCCGAAATGCACGGCCACATGTGCCTCTGTGAAGCCCGCGCCGGGAGACTCGTACATTTTTCGCGGGGGAGATACGTGGCATTTTGGTGCGAGCTCAACCATGACCTATGTTGGCTCAAGTGGCTGGGATTGGACCTGGAACGGATCGAACGGCAACCCGATTTACATTGGAGTCGATCAGACATGGTATTCGGGCAGCGCGTGGGTGCGCCCAATCATGAGTGGCGACAATCCGCTGAGCACTTCCTTTGTGTCAAGTTGCAGTTACGACCAGTCGACCGCGAACGCGCTGTGGCTGAATCAAGCAAGCTATGTGACAGTTGACAACTTCGAGTGGCCTGGCAGGTGTTGGTCCAGTCCGTCCAGCAATTCCGCGGCTATTTACAGCTATCAGACTTGCAACGTGATCATCTCGAATAACTATTTCCATGGTTGGACCGCCGTTTCAGGTTCTGAGGATAACCAGATGATTCTCGGCGGCTCCAACGGTTCCTCGTGTGGCTCGGCAACCCACAATCAAATTGTGGGTAATGTTTTCGACGGCTCGGACTCTTCTGCAGGCACGGCGAATTCCTCGGCTTGCTCACGGGGGTTTGAGCCCGGCATGCCCTGCCAAAGTGGGATGGGTATATATTCGGAAGGCTACGATATTCACGGCAATGTCTTTCGCTATCTTTCGAACATCGCCGTAACGGTGAACACCAGCACCTTCCACGACAATCTGGCGGAATATCTATACACGAGCTATGCACCGTCAGACATTGCGCCACACTCGAACGTTTTAAACGAGGTAACCAACATATCCGGCGCCAGCACATCTTTTTATAACAACGTAATTCGGCATACTTACGTGAGTCAGGATATCTATCTTACGGTGGGCTCCGGCGGAGCCGCCTATGTCTTTAATAATGTTTTTTTCGATAACCTCAGGTACGACGCCAGCGGAGATAGCGCTCCGACGAATTGCATTCACCTGCAAGCCCAGTCGAGCAGCGGTAGTCAGAGTCTCTATTTTTACAACAACACGATGGATAATGATGTGGGCGATCCCACCGGTGGAGGCTGTCAGCTCGACTTCATGCAAGCGGGAGCCCCCACGTATGCCTGGAATGGCCCGGCATATTTCGAGAATAATCATCTGATCGGATACGGCACCCTGTCGAATCTATACGTCTGCAACTCCGGCGCGACGTGTTCATATAAAGATAACGGTAATGAGATTTATCAAACCGAAGCGGTAGCAAACAGTCAAGGATATGTTCCGGGAAACAATTACAGTCCTACCGCGGGCGGGGCAACCATCGGCGCTGGATCGATAATTAGCAGTTCCACTTGCAACGTGTTTTCTCAAAGTTCTGCCCTGTGCAGTGGCACAAGTGATGGTGCGAATGAGCAGAACAGCAAAGGTGGTGAAACCGCTGTGTCTCCGGCTATTACCGTCATCCCGCGCACACCTAGCTGGGACGTCGGAGCCTACCAGTTCGGCGGCACATCAGCACCCACTCCACCAACAGGTTTGGCGGCGATTGTTCAATAGTTAATTTCGAGTACTTGAGCTGAGGTATCACGCGCGGGACTCTGGCATAGTTGAACCTCCTTCTTTCGACTCAGGCAAACCAGCCTGCCCGGAGTGCATTCTCCCACTTGAACCTGAGGCCGCTGCAATCCAGCGTCTGTAAAATGAAACCCGTACAAGGACCGCAGAACCTAAAATTTGGCGGTGGGGTGGCCGAGACCGTCCTCCACCCCGCCGTACTGGTAGTCATCCTGCTGGTTGGGGTTTTGATATGCGTATGGCCCAGGAATAAAGCATTGGCTGCGTTTCTCGCAGCCTCCCTGCTTATTCCGGTCGATCAGGTTTTGCTGATAGGCCCCGCACACTTTCCGATGCTCCGTGTGTTGGTATTGTTTGGATTTGTTCGGATGGGGAAAGACAAAGTCGCGTCCAAACTACGGATGTTTAGCGGCGGAGTAAACACTCTTGATGTCGTGATTATCTTGTTCGCGGTATTCATTGCACTGAACGGAATCCTTCTATTTCCGGTGTCCGGTGCCGTCATCAATGAGTTGGGGCTGCTTTACACAGTCTTCGGAGTCTACTTTTTGCTGCGCTTCCTAATTCGAAGCGAAGACGATGCAGTAAGCGCAATTAAATCGCTCGCTTGGATCACTGCGGTTGTGGCGGTTGTTATGGCCTACGAAGTTACGACCGGGCACAATCCCTACTCCTTGCTTGGTGGGGCTGAAGCTTCAAGATATGCATCCCTGGTGGCGCGCGATGACCGCTTTCGTGCTCAAGGGCCCTTTGCCCACTCAATCACGGCGGGAACCTTTGGCGCGGTCCTGCTGCCTCTCTTCGTAGCCTTGTGGTGGAAAGGAACAAAGTATCGCAAGATGGCATTGCTCGGACTGATCTCGGCCACAATCATCACGCTAGCATGCAATTCGAGCACTCCGGTTTTGGCGTATCTCGCCGGCGTGCTGGCACTCTGCATGTGGCCGTTGCGACAATACATGCGCATTATCCGTTGGGCGATTGTGATCACCCTAATTGGTTTGCAGCTAATTCTTAAAAATCCCGTCTGGCACTTGATCGCTAGGATTGACATAGCTGGCGGTTCTTCGTCATGGCATCGATTTGCGCTGATCGATCAGTGTATTCGACATTTCGGCGATTGGTGGCTGATCGGAGTAAAAGACACCAGCGTGTGGGGTTGGGATATGTGGGACACGGCGAACCAGTACGTGAGTACCTGCGACAATTCCGGCCTCCTGCCCTTTCTGTTGTTCGTGTCCATTCTGGTTTATGGGTTTAAATTCTTAGGAAAGGCAAGGCGCATTTCTAGTAACAATAAGGACAAGAGAAGAGCGCTATTTCGCTGGGGGATTGGTTCAGCTCTCTTCGCCAACGCTGTTGCCTTTCTGGGGATTTCCTACTTCGATCAGACTGTTGTAGCGTGGTACACCTTGCTAGCGATCATCTCTGCAGTAGCGGTGGTTCACCCAGAAAGCCAATCGCAAGCGAAGCCACTGCCGTCGGCAGAGGCCTTTGAGACAGAGATTGCAGCATCTATAGCGCTCATTCACACCTAGAGGCAAAAACTGTCAAAAATTCCACTCTCGCGCGCCCATGTGCCTGCTCTAGATGGACTCCGGGGAATTGCGATCCTGGCAGTTTTCGCCTATCACTATGGACACGGCGGAGTGCACAGCACGTCGGCCGCGGTCAGGGCTTTCGCCTCAATTTGCGGTCTTGGATGGTCCGGGGTAGATCTTTTCTTTGTGCTGTCCGGATACCTCATAACCGGTATCCTCTTTGATAGCCGGAACGATCCTGGCTACTATAAGAAATTCTACGCGCGGAGAGCATTAAGAATTTTCCCGGTCTACTATCTGTTCGCCGCGATCATGTTTGCGATCGGCTCTCACTGGAGAATCGCCCACCTGTCGTTTCTGTTCCATGTGGGATACCCGGTGGCTCTGCTAATTCCAAGCTTGGTGGCAATTCCACTCCATATCACTCATTTATGGTCTCTTTGCATCGAGGAGCAGTTTTATGCGATATGGCCTTGGATCATCGCGAGAATGCGGAATCCCATCACGGCCTGCATTGTTGCCGTAGCCGTCGCACCGCTTCTACGGACTGCAATCTGGGCGGTGGGATGGAATCAGGATTGGTCCTATGCTTTTTTGTTGTGCCGCACGGACTCTCTGGCAGTGGGCGCTGCGATAGCGTTGCTGATGCGTAGTGGATGGAAAGATGCGCTCGCAAGGTGGGCGCCGGTCGCATTTGCCTCAGCTGGAGGGATCCTACTGACAATCTTTATGAGCCGCCATACTACGAGTCACTACGATGCCGTGATTAATACGGTGGGGTTTAGCGTAATCGCAATCGTATATGGAGCGCTTCTCGTTATTGGCCTTGCGCACGGCAGACTGTTCTCGATGCAGATTCTTCGAATTTTTGGTAAATACAGTTACGGGTTGTACCTGTTCCATTTTCCTCTCGCTGCTTTGTTCGAACCACTCAAGCACATGCTTTCGTTCGCCTATGTCCCGGCTTGCCTTCTGATAAATCTGGCAGTGGCTGCCGCAAGTTTTCATTTCTTCGAAGAGCCTATTCTCAGACTCAAGCGCCGTTTCCGCTACGATAGCGGTTCCTTCGGAGCTTCGCATCTGTCAAGCATCTCCAGTTCAGCACAAGCCAATTCGGTCCCAGCATAATGAGCACATTGTCTAGCCTAGCCCCCGTGCGCAGTCTTTCGCACACCATAGGCCGAAACACTATCTTCGGAGTGATTGCCAGATTCACCCAGGTGGCAACCCGTCTGGTGACGATTCCCATTGTGATCACCCATCTCGGATTGGGTGGCTATGGAATCTGGGCCATCATCATGACGACTGCTGCCTACATGCGTTTCGGGAGCGTTGGTATTAAATCGGCATTTCAAAAGTATGTAGCGGAGGCCACTGGTAATGGCGATTTCGAGACCGCCAACAGGTTATTGAGCACGGGCTGCGCGGCCATGCTTGTCCTGTCGGTCGCGGTATTAATTCCCGTGGCGGGCTTCGCGAACCTGCTGGCGCGCTTTGCCGGCGTACCTCCGGAGTTCCTGCACTCGGCGGCTGAGTCAATCTCGGTGCTCGCTTTGATCATGGTTTTGTCCAACGTGGGCGCAGTCTATGAAGCCATCGTAATGGGCGGCCATAGGATTGATCTGGCCAGAAATTTCGCCACTTTCTTCACCGTCGCTGAAGCCGTCGCGATTGTCGCTCTTCTTCACTTCGGATATGGATTATTTGCCATGGCATCCGTCATGGCAGCTTCCGAAGTTGGCTTTGTTCTCTCTTGTTATGTCGGCTCGAGAAAGATTCTGCCGCAAGTGCGGGTGGCTCGCGAGTTTGTCACCGCGAGCGTGATTCCAGAGTTGTTCCGATTTGCCGGCAGTTACCAGCTGGTGAACATTTTAGAAGTGCTGTACGTTTCCATTCTTCCCGTGGCGATTCTGCGAGTCTTTGGTGCCGATGCCGCAGGCATTTATGCCATTGCTTCCCGCCTTGTCCTGTCGGCGGTAATGTTATCCGATTCTTTTTTGGTGCCCATTCTCTCCGGTGGGGCCATGGTATATGCGTCTGGTTCAGCGGAACAGATGCGGAGGCTCATTGCGAAGTCGTTCAAAGTCACGTTGGGCCTGTGTTTGTTTCCTCTTGGTTTCATTGCGGCTTTCGGACCGACCATGGTATTTGCATGGACTGGCCAGGCGGCTCCTTCGTTGCGAGTCGCACTCTACCTCGTATGTCTCGCGGGGCTTTTCCAGGCCTTCTCGGTGCTTGGTCTGGTTTTGTACCGGGTTTCGGGAAACGCACTCCTGGATAATATCCGGCAGGGCCTGCGAATCGTTTGCTTACTCTCGATCGTCGTGTTTGCTCGCCAGTCCGGTTTCTACGGAGTGCTGGGAGGATTGGCCTTCACGGAATTTGCCGGTATGGTGTTCATGATCTACGCGGTAGCAAAGACGTTTCACGCATTTGATCCCGGAGCGCTTCTGCGAGATGCGTTGAAGGTGACGACGGCGACGGCTGTGGCGATGCTAGCTGGGTTCATTGCGACCCGGCTTCCCCTGCCCGCCATATTCAACCAAAGATGGATGGCGCTTCTGGAACTCACAAAAGTGTTCTTAGCCTGCGTGCTGGCAGCGTGGCCAGCCCTGATGCTGACTAAATCCATAACCGGAGCTGAGGGGAAAGCTCTCATGGGTATTATTCTGCCGGCGCGCCTCAGTGGGGAGACGCGTTGCGCCGATGTCGTCACATAAGTCATGTTTACCTTCGAACACAGCTTCGACAGGGACCTGATGGAATCGCTCCTCGCAGTGCTGACGAAACTTAATACCTTGTGGATGCGAAGCTCTTATGGCTTTGCGGAATTTGGCGACGGGGTCTCGGTACATTATTCTTGCGAAGTTCAGCGCCGGAAGTCTTCTCAAATTCGATTGGGAGACAGAGTCTATCTGGCACCGAAAGTATGGATCGACGTAGCCGGTTCTCCCGGCTCTGAACCGAAAGTTACGATCGGAAGCGGTTGTGCAATTGGGAGGCGATCCACTATCTCCGCGCGCAATCAGGTCATATTGGAAAATGACGTGCTCCTCGCTCCGTCCGTCCTGATCACAGACCACCAACGACGGGCTTCAAATATTCGGGATCCAACCCACGAAGATATGAACGAAGAAACGGATACGAGCCATGGACGCATCAAGATTGAACGGAATTGTTGGCTTGGCATTAACGCTGTAATCTCTTGCGCTTCCGGAGAGCTGAACTTAGGACACCACAGCGTGGTCGGGGCAAACTCGGTAGTGACCCGAAGCTTTCCGCCCTACAGCATTATTGTCGGAAATCCCGCAAAGCTCGTAAAGACGTATAACGAAGAAGCCGAAAAATGGGTGAAAACCAACGGGTGAAAATAATGAACAGCGCGTTTGAGGTGATGAACAGCACGGAGGTGGAGATGAAGAAGTCGCGAAGGTCTCCCTCATCTCCTACATGCCCGACCTGCGAGAGGCAGGCTGTGGCTCCGTTTCTGACCGCACCCGACCGCTTTCACCTGCGCAAGGACGCCTACCAGCTTCTTAGGTGCCTTTCCTGCAGCGCGGTCTGGCTCGACGATCCTCCCGCACCCGCTGAGATGGGCGAACACTATACCGAGGACTATCACCGGGCGATTATGACCGCAGGTGAAGGCTCCGCCGCTAAACGGTGGGCGGGTCAAGTCAAGATGATTTCCCGGTATAAGGCCGAGGGGAAACTCCTCGACATCGGATGCAGCTCCGGGGGCTTTCTGAGCACGATGAAGAACCCGGCGTGGAACTTGTACGGCATTGAAATGGAGGAATCCACCGCCCAGCGCGCCCGGGCGGCCACCGGGGCAACCGTCTTCGTCGGAGACGCGGTTGAGGCCCCTTTCCTGCCCAACAGTTTTGACGTCATCACTTGCTTTGACGTTCTCGAGCACGTCTACTCCCCGCGCCAGTTTTTGACCAAAGTGCGGGAATGGCTCAAGCCCGGTGGAATCTACTACGCCATGATGCCCAATATCGCTTCCTGGGAGGCACGCCTGTTTGGCAGCCACTGGTTCGGACTGGAACTGCCGCGACATCTGTCTCATTTTTCCCCGCGTTCATTGCGCCATCTTATGAATCAACTTGGTTTCGAGGAAGTCTGCGTTAAGACTCCCGCAGTTTCCTATTACGAGCGCAGCATAGATTACGTCAAATCCAGCCTGATCGAGACGATAGGAGGGTCCCCCACTCCTCAGGCCAAGCCGAAGCCGCCGGGCGTCGCGCGCAAAATCGCACGCAAGGGGTTCCGCATCGCAGTTTCGCCATTGGTCCATACCATCGCCTGGGCTGGAGCGGCGCCTTGTCTCGAAGTAGTTTTTAAAAAACCTGCTACCGCCGGCAAGTAGCCGACGAAACCCATGCACCGAGCAACCTCTTAAGAAGAATCAATGAGCCAAACCAAGCACCATTATTCCGAAGATCCGCTCTCCTGGATCACCCGGATCGCCAACAAGGTCCGTACTTTGAGCATGCAATGGTTCTATCCGTTCGCCTTCCTTGGCCGCAATCTCTATGTGCACTATTCCTGCGATCTGGCGCGGTCCATTGCCCCGTACATCCAGTTCGGAGACTCGGTTTTGCTCGAGCGCGAAGTTTGGATCAATATCCCTGAAGTTCCTAAATCCAACGAACCAGTCATTGTTTTCGATGAGGGCGTCAAGCTGGGAAGGCGTTGTGTGATCTCCGGGATAAACCGCATCCATTTCGAGCGCAATGTTGTCTTCGCTCCGCAGGTTCTGGTCATGGATCACAACCACGCCTTCGAAGACGTCAATGTCCCAATCAAATACCAGGGCATCACCCGCGGCGGCACCATCCGCATCGAGGAGGGCTGCTGGATCGGGTACGGAGCAGCCATTGTCTGCGGCAAAGGCGAACTGGTCATCGGCAAACACTCGGTCGTCGGAGCGAATGCGGTAGTGAGCCGGAGCATACCGCCAAATTCAGTCGTGACTGGTAACCCGGCTCGCGTGGTCAAGCAATTCGATCCTTCCAAAGGAGAGTGGGTGATGGGCTCGGTCGCCATCTCTGCCACCCATGGTCGCTGACGATCGTCGCTTCAGGATCTAGTTCTAATAGTCTCCCGCAGACAATGATTTCCGTTATCATTCCCGCTCACAACGAAGGTTCGGTTATCGCGCGAACCTTAAAAGCGATGACCGAAGGCGCCGGCGCGCGCGAACTTGAAGTCATTGTGGTTTGCAATGGATGCGACGACGATACCGCAGCCGTGGCCCGGCGCTTTTCTCCGAACGTGCGGGTCATCGAAACCAAAATCGCCAGCAAGTCCAATGCGCTTAATTTAGGAGATCAAGCGGCTTGTGGTTCTCCCCGTATCTACAGTGATGCAGATGTGGTGATTACGTTGGAGGCAATTCGCATTCTGGCGCGGCGGCTGGAGCGCGGAGATGTGCTGGTCGTGGCGCCCACGCCGCGGTTCGATCTGGCGGGCTGTTCCTGGCTCGTTCGGGCCTGGTTCGATATCCGCTCTTATCTTCCTTCTTCCCGCGAGGGAATTGGGGGGTCCGGGGTTTACGCCCTTTCCGCTGCGGGGCGGGCTCGGTTCCGGGAATTTCCATCGGTAACCGCCGACGATGGTTACGTCCGGATACAGTTCCTCGAAACCGAGCGGGAGACAGTGCCTTCTGCGCATTCCACCGTGTTTCCGCCGAGAACCGTCAAACACTTGATTTCTACCAAGACGCGGTCTCACTATGGCTCTTTCGAGCTGGCACAGCGTTTTCCTGAAGGCTGGAAGCGTAGGGGCGAGAGCAACAATCGAATGCTGTTTCGTCTGTGTAGGAAACCAGTGCTATGGCCAAAACTGGCCGTGTATTGTATGGTGATGATCATCGCCAAGCGTCGAGCAAGAATTCGTCTTCGGAGTGCGATCGCAGGTTGGGAGCGGGATAATACCTCGCGTGCAACCGCATAGCTTTTGCAGTCATCTGACAGCGTAACCGGCCAATTTTCTCCCCCACAGTAGTTTTTCCAATGGAAGAAGCAATGCAGACCGCCTTGGCGGCTATGGCAGTTGCCGCTCCGGCTATCTATTTTTCACCTTGGCTCTGGCGAAGGTTTCGCATGAGCCCTATTCAGAAACACGCGGAAGCGAAGCGAATGCTGGCTCTCACATACGACGATGGTCCTAGCGTGGCGCTCACTCAGCCGCTTCTCGATTTGCTCCATCGCAGCGCCGCACGGGCATCGTTCTTCATGCTCGGACGGCATGCGCGCCAATACTCCGGCATTGCCGATCGTGTGCTGCACGAAGGTCACGACATCGGTTGCCATTCCGATCAACATCTCAACGCCTGGAAGACGCTTCCCTGGGAATCGGTGGCCGATATCGATGCCGGGTATCGCAGTCTTTCGCGCTGGGTTCAACCGGACGGGATGTTTCGTCCGCCTTACGGCAAAATGACCCTCCCCACGTACTGGTCTCTTCGCCGCCGGAATGCTCCGGTATGGTGGTGGACCATCGATTCAGGCGATACCCAGGAAATTCTTCCCAACCCCAAGCAAGTGGCTGACAAAGTGCGACGGGCGGGCGGAGGAATTGTCTTGATGCACGACCTGGATCGGACGCACGAGCGCAATCAGTATGTGCTCGAAGTGACCGCGGCGCTTCTTGAAGTTGCAAGGCAAGAAGCGATCAAAGTCGTACCACTGAGGGAATTATGCCAGTAAAGGAAAATCCGGATCGGGACAAAGTACTAGCGGTAGCTTCCAGCGGCGGCCATTGGGTCCAACTGCGCCGGGTCACCCCGGCATTTGCGGACTCTGATGTCGTTTACGTCACCGTGATCGATTCGTATCGCTCACAGGTGCCGGACAACAGATTTTATTGTGTACACGACGCAACCCGGTGGAACAAGCTGGGGTTGTTAATTCTTGCATGCAATCTAATCTGGATATTCATTAAGGAGAAACCGGGAGTAGTCATATCCACCGGGGCGGCGCCAGGATATTTTGCGCTGTTACTGGGAAAGTGGTTTGGAGCAAGAACCATATGGATCGACAGCATGGCCAACATCGAAGACCTTTCGATGTCTGGTTCACGCGTCGGCCGTTACGCGGACCTCTGGCTCACTCAATGGCCGCACCTGGCCAAGAGTGAAGGTCCGCACTATGCGGGAGGTGTTTTGTGATTTTCGCCACTGTCGGTTCGCAAGAGCCGTTCGACCGTCTCATTCGCGCCGTAGATGAATGGGCGGCTTCGCGCGGTCGTTTCGATGTTCTGGCCCAGATCGGAAACTCAAACTTACGGCCTCGACACATCGAATTCACTAAGTTTCTTGAGCCCTTGGAGTTCAATCGTCTCATTCGCGAGGCAAGTGTGGTGATAGCCCATGCAGGAATGGGATCGATCATATCCGCCCTTGAGATAGGCAAGCCGATCGTGGTCATGCCGCGTCGCGGATTCTTGCGGGAGACTCGTAACGATCATCAAGTTGCGACCGCGGAACGCTTCGGTTCACGAGGGCGGGTCATCGTCGCCGATGACCAAAAAGATTTCGCCGGAAAGCTGGACTATGCTCTCACTCTCACGAGTATGGACCCCATCAACCCGGAGGCTTCCCCTCGCCTGATTTCCACCATTCGTGCTTTTCTCGACGGCACGCTTGCCGAACTCGATCCACCGGTCTCGATGGGCTCTCATGAAGCGCCTACCGCGTCCAAGACTGCTGCTCCCCTGGTCTCCTATATGACGAGGAAGGCCTAAAACTGATTACTATAGCCGCCATCAAAAACAGAATGGCAAAAGGATATTGACTCATGCCGACTACGAACGTTCATCAGGAAATCCGCGGTTTTTTGGTAGAGACATTTCTCTTCGGGCGAAATGAAGAACTCACTGACGATGCCCCGCTCCTTGATACGGTGATCGATTCTCATGGAGTGGTCGAATTCGTGGTTTTTCTGCAGGATCGTTTCGCCATTCGTGTCGAAGATGATGAAGTCAATACCAATAATCTCGACTCGGTGAACAAAACTGCGGCATACGTTCGGAGCAAGCTGGGAATGCGTTCAGCTGTGACTGCATCGGCTTAGAACTCGCATCCCCGTATTTAAGTGTAGGAAGGGTATTTCGTCTTTTCTATCCATCCCCCACCACAACGGTGTTCGTTCGCGGACATGATCGACAAAAAGGGGAGTCTTATAACTATGCTTGAAACTGCAATCATTGGCTCGGGACCTTACGGTCTATCCATCGCCGCCCATTTCCGGCGGCGGGGGATTCCTTTCCGCATTTTTGGCCGGATAATGGATAGCTGGCAAAACCACATGCCCAAAGGCATGTGCCTCAAGTCCGAAGGTTTTGCCTCAAATCTTTATGATCCCGAAAGCGCATTTACCCTCGAACATTTCTGTGCCGAACGGGGAATCGATTATGCGGATTCGGGAGTTCCAGTGCGCCTCGACACCTTCAGCGCGTACGGTCAGACATTCCGCGATCGCATGGTGCCGGAGCTCGAAGACAAATTGGTTGTGGGACTGGACCGCGCATCCAATGGATTCCAACTAACCTTGGATGATGGAGAAACATTCACGGCCCGCCGTGTTGTTATGGCGGTAGGAATTACTCATTTCGAAAATCTACCGGCTGAATTAAGCAGCCTCCCACCCGAGCTTTGCTCCCACAGCTTCCAACATCACGATCTGGACTCCTTTCGTGGACGCACTGTGGTAGTGGTTGGCGGCGGTTCGTCCGCCACAGATCTGGCTGGATTACTCCATGAAGCGGGCGCGGAAGTCCAGTTGGTTTCCCGCCAGAGCGCGCTCAAATTTCATGGCCCTCCACAGCTGGGAAAGAAGAGCTTGTGGCAGAAATTAAAGCGGCCGCAATCCGGCATTGGTCCTGGTTGGCGCCACCGCTTCATCGCCAACGCGCCGAATGTGTTTCATTTTCTGCCCGAAAGTCTCCGCCTCGAGGCAGTCCGAAGAGTTCTCGGTCCTTCCGGAGCGTATTTCGTCAAAGATAAAGTTGTTGGCAAAATTCCGCTGCACTTAGGTTGCAAGGTTCAAGGAACAGAGGCTCAGAATGGCCACGTCCGTCTGCATCTGCGCGGTGAAGATGGATCCAGCCAGCTGATCCTGGCCGATCATGTGATCGCCGCTACCGGCTACAAAGTGGATCTGCACCGCTTGAAGTTTCTTAGCTCGGAGATACGGTCAAAGGTCGAATGTGCTGGCGGCTCGCCAGTGCTCTCGTCGAGCTTCCAGTCCTCCTGCTCCGGACTGTATTTTGCCGGTTTAGCTTCGGCAAACAGCTTTGGACCGGTCATGCGCTTCGCCTTTGGTGCGGGATTTGCGGCGCGTACGCTAACCCGTGCGATGGCAAGTTCGCGGGTTCGAAACTCCGTGGCAATTTCTTCTACGGAACGTCCGCTGCACCAAGTGCAAACTCCGGAACAACCGCAAACTGGCCATCAGACCGATGACCGTAAGGCTGGCCGGCGAGAGCGCGAGAAAGCCGGCGCAGCGACTTACGGAAGTTCGCGATAATAGAAACCGCAAAAATGAAGCGAGAAACCATCGCGATTCACGTTGGCTATGACGGCGACCCCGCCACACAGGCGGTTGCCGTCCCCATCTACCAGACTGTCGCCTTTGAGTTCGAAAGCGCGGAACACGGCGCAGCCCTGTTCAATCTGGATGTCAAGGGCAACATCTACACTCGTATCGGCAACCCCACCAATGCCGTCCTTGAAAAACGCGTGGCGGCTCTTGAGGGCGGCGTAGAGGCGCTCAGCGTCAGCTCCGGAATGGCTGCCATCGAGTATTCGCTGATCAACATTGCCGAGGCTGGCACGAACATCGTCTCCACGCCCCAACTTTACGGCGCAACCTACACCCTTCTCGCGCACATTTTTCCAAAGCGCGGAATCGAAGGCCGCTTCTCCAAAACTGATCATCCTGAAGATGTCGCGAAGCTGATCGACGAAAACACGCGCGCGGTTTATTGCGAGAGCGTGGGCAATCCTGCCGGAAATGTTGCCGATATCGAAGGTCTGGCTAGAGTCGCGCACGAGCACGGTGTACCCTTGGTTGTCGACAACACAGTTGCGACTCCGATTCTCCTGCGTCCTTTCGAATACGGCGCCGATGTCGTTGTCCATTCCATGACCAAGTTCATGGGCGGCCACGGTACCTCGCTTGGCGGCATGATCGTGGACAGCGGAAAATTTCCCTGGCGTCAATATCCCAAGAAGTTCTACATGTTCAACGAGCCGGAGATTGCCTACCATGGGGTGGTCTACGTCGATCACTTTGGAGAAGCCGCCTATGTTGCCCGCTGCCGTACCGTCTGCCAGCGTAATACCGGCGCAACGCTTTCCCCGTTCAACGGCTTTCTTTTGTTGCAAGGCGTCGAGACCATGGCGCTGCGCGTGGAGCGCCACGTGGACAACGCCCGCAAAGTCGCGGAGTTCCTGCGCGCCCACCCCGCAGTGGCGTGGGTGAACTACGCTGGATTTCCAGACAGCCCGCTCTACCCTATGGCCCAGCGTTATCTCGGCTCGAAGCGCTGCTCCCTGCTGACCTTTGGCGTGAAAGGCGGGTTCGAAGCGGGACGAAAGTGTTTTGACGGGTTCAAGCTCTTCAAGCGGATGGTCAACATGGGCGACGCCAAGTCCCTTTCCTGCCATCCCGCTTCGACCACGCATCGCCAGCTCACTCCTGAAGAACAAGCCAAAGTCGGCGTGACTCCCGAGATGATTCGGCTGAGCGTGGGCATTGAGCATATCGACGATATTCTTGCAGACCTCTCCCAGGCGTTGGACAAGGCAAAGATTACCGTGGAGGTGAGTCATGGCGCTGCTAATTGATGGTGGACGGATTCCGCCGCGCTGGGCGGAGAAGAATGGCACTGGATCGAAGTCGAACGCTCAATACGGCATCGGCGCCGAATCCGTGCGGATCGCCTTCATCAACAATATGCCGGACTCGGCTCTCGAAGACACCGAAATGCAGTTTATGGAGCTGCTCAATGCTGCGTCGGGAGACACTCCGGTCCGGCTCAAGTTTTTCTCGCTGCCCAACGTTCCGCGCGGCGATCGCGGTCTGCAGCACCTGAGTGGCTTTTATTACGGAATTGAAGACCTGTGGAACAGCCGTTTCGACGCCCTGATCATGACCGGCACCGAGCCGGTTCATTCCGATCTGCGCCAGGAGCCTTACTGGCATGCCATGACCGATGTTCTCGATTGGGCTGAACGCAACACGGTTTCCACAATCCTCTCTTGTCTTGCCGCTCATGCCGGTGTGTTGCACAGCGACGGAGTGCAGCGCCAACGTTTGCCTGACAAAATGTTCGGCGTCTTCGATTCAGCCACTGTTAGCGATCACGAACTTACCCGTCATGCGGCCCGTCCCGTGCGCTTCCCGCATTCCAGATGGAACGAAGTAACGGAAAACTCGCTGGTTTCCGCTGGCTATTCGTTTCTGACCAAATCGGCGCAGGCAGGAGTCGATTCGTTTGTGAAGCAGAAACGGAAAAGTCTATTCGTCCATTTTCAGGGGCATCCTGAGTACGGAGCGTTAACCCTGCTGAAGGAATACCGCAGGGATATAAAAAGATTTCTGCGGCAGGAAAGATCGACCTATCCGACCATGCCGGAAGGATACTTCACCGCGGCTTCCGCTCTACTTCTCTCCGAATTTCGCAACGGCGCACTCGCCCGGCCGAGTGAAGAACGGCTGGCGTTTTTTCCTGAGTCTTTATTGGTCGGCGCGCTACAAAATGCATGGCAGGCATCGGCCATGTGCATGTATCGCAACTGGCTCCAGTACGTTCTTTCCAGGAAAAGCGACAGGGTTTCACTCGTGCCGGTCGCCGGCGACGAACCCACTCACGTTGCCCTGACCAGTTCTAATCTGGCATAACGCGCTTAACCTTGCTCAGCACCCTCCTCCAAAGTTCATTGCACCCAAACTTATAGAACATGAATATGACTGAAACCAATTCGTCTGTCCGCAACATCGCCGACACTGCTCTTTGGGTGGCTTATTTTCGCGCCCGCGAAACCGAACGCCCGGACGCACTGTTTCGCGATCCCTACGCTGCGCGTCTGGCCGGCGAGCGTGGCTTCGATATTGCCAACACGTTGCCTGAGGGAAATAAGCATGAATGGGCGTGGGTGGCCCGCACTTATCTTTTCGACAAATACGTTTCCGAAGAGATTGAGAAAGGCGCAGACCTGGTCGTCAATCTCGCAGCTGGCTTGGATGCCAGGCCCTACCGTATGGACCTTCGGCCGGACCTGCAATGGGTGGAAGTCGATCTTCCGAATATCGTTTCTTATAAAAACGAGATGCTCGCGAACGAGAAGCCTAAATGCCGCTTCGAGCGAATCGCCCTGGATCTCTCGGACGTCCCCGCGCGTCGCAAACTCTTCGCGGACTTGAACCGCCGCGCCAAGAACATCGTCGTCATGACGGAAGGTCTTCTGATTTATTTCACTTCCGAACAGGTCGCCGAATTCGCCCAGGACTTGGCCGCGTGCGAACATTTTCAAAGCTGGGTTATCGACCTAGCCTCGCCAGGACAGCTGAAATTAATGCAGCGCACTTCCGGAACGCAACTTAGCGAGGCTGGCGCCGCATTTAAATTCGGACCGCGCGAAGGACCAAAATTCTTTCTACCCTACGGCTGGCAGGCAGTGGATGTTCAAGGCCTTCTGCAAACCGCCGCCAAGTTCAATCGCTCTCCGAAAGAATTGCGCCCGGTCGTGCTCGACCCCAATTGCATCCCCGCCAACTTTCCCTGGACGGGCGTTTGCTTGCTCAAGAAAATCTAGTTTCACTCACCCATGCCGGAACCTTTCGCCTCCGACTCTCTCTCCACGCTACCCACTCGCATCAGTGACGTCGTCAAGCCCTGGGCGGAACGTTCCCCGGATCATCCCGCGCTTATAGAGGCTTCCGGCACTTGGACCTACCAGCAATTAAACTCAACCGTCTCCCGTACGCAAGTGTGGCTTGGCGCCGTGGGCGTGCGTCCGGGCGATCGCGTCATGATCGTCGGCGAAAATTGCCGCGAGTTCGTCGCAATTCTGCTGGCTACAGCCGCAATGGACGCGTGGCCGGTGCTGGTGAATGCTCGGCTGTCTCCTCGCGAAGTAGACCAGATCCGCGATCACTGCGGCGCGCGCCGTATTCTTTACACCGCTCGCGTCTCGCCTCACGCGAACGATCATGCCAAGCGGCACGGCGCGATTATTGAAGAAATCGAAGGTCTGGGATCGGTCGGAATAGGCATCCTCAATGACGCCGTCGCTCCCGAACCGCTGGATGCCCACATTCCCCAGCGAGTCGCCGCGTTAATCTACACATCCGGCACCACTGGGACGCCTAAAGGCGTAATGCTGACTCACCAGAACGTGCTCTTCATGGCCGCCGGAGCCGCGGACATACGATCGCTCACGCCGGAAGATCGCCTGTTCGGAATTCTCCCCATGACTCACGCGGTCGGCTTGTCCGTCGTGTTGCTCGGATCGTTGCTCAGCGGCGCCTCCGTTTATCTGGCATCCCGTTTCGATCCCATGACCGCCAGCGCCACGCTGAAGAACGAACGCATCACCATCATGCTCGGCGCGCCCGCCACGTTTAATCAGTTCTTACAGTATGCAAAGTTGCGCGGAACAGATTCTTTGAAGTTCCCCGCTCTGCGGATCATCTCCGCATCCGGCGCGCCGCTGGATGCCGCCACAAAATCGGCCACGGAAAAGCTTTTCGGATTGCATCTCCATCACGGCTACGGTATCACCGAGTGTTCTCCAACCATCGCTCAAACCCGGGTTGAATCTCCTCGCAGCGATCTTTCGATCGGACCGGCTTTTCCAGGAGTTGACATCAAGTTGGTCGGGCCCGACCGCAAGCCCATGCCCGAAGGTGAACCCGGCGAACTTTGGGTGCGTGGTCCGAATGTAATGAAGGGTTACTATCGCGCTCCCGAAGAAACGGCTGCCGCGATAGACGCCGATGGCTGGTACAACAGTCGCGACTTGGCACGACTGGAAGACGGAAATCTGTTCATCGTCGGACGAACCAAGGATTTAATTGTCCATCGCGGCTTCAACGTATACCCCGCCGAGGTCGAGGCCGTGCTGAACGCGCATCCCGCAGTGGTTCAATCCGCGGTCGTGGGTCGGCGCGTGGACGGCGACGAAGAAGTCATCGCGTTCGTGCAGCCCTCGCCGGAGTCGCAACTAACCCCGGCGGATCTCGCGGAACACGCCTCGCGGCATCTCGCCATGTATAAACGCCCCTCAGAGATTATTCTTGTCGCGTCCATGCCGCTCACCCCGACCGGGAAAATCGCGAAAGCCGAGCTGGCAAAGAAAATCGAATATACCCTGCAGTCCCCCTGAATGAATCCCGCCGAATCAATCCAGTCGAAGATGAATACCGCTTCTCTACAGAGGCACTTCAATCAAGCTGGGCCCTCCACTCTCAAATCCTTCTCTTAACGCCTTCGCAAATCCTTCCAAAGTAGTTACGCGCGTCCCCGCTACTCCCAAGCCTTTTGCCAGATGAACCCAGTCGAGATCGGGACGCCCGATTTCGAACATTTCCAGCGCGCGCCTTCCTGGCTCACCCACACCCAGATAAGAAAACTCGCGCTTCAGCACGGCGTAGTCGTGATTCGCGAAGACCACCGTCGTTACCTTGAGCCCCTCGCGGGCCATGGTCCACAGTGCTTGTAATGTGTACATGCCGCTGCCGTCGGCAGTCAGGCACAACACTTTCCGTTCCGGGCAGGCCACCGCCGCACCCACCGCCAGCGGTAACGCAATTCCTATCGAGCCTCCCGTATTCCCCAGCCAGTCGTGCGGCGGAGATCCCTTCGTCGCGGCCATCATGCCTCGTCCTGAGGTCATGGATTCATCCACCACAATCGCATTCTCCGGGAGTAGTGCGCCCACGGTGGCAGCCAGTCCGGCCAAGGTGATCGGACCGCTCGGCAGCGGCGGACGATTCGATTTTTCCCCGGTGACTCGCGTTCCGCGAATCGACAGCTCGGTTTCGAGAGCCTCCAGCGCGCCCACACAGTCTTCTTCCGCTGTTGCCAATATTTGGATCTCACATTCTGGTGAAGTCATCACGCTGTTCTTGCCGGGATAAGCAAAATACGCCACCGGAGGCTGCGCCCCAACCAGGATAAGCTGGCGAAATTCTTTCAGCTGTTCAATCGCCTGTTCCAAAATATATTGCACGCGCTCCACCGGCGCGATGCCCGCACCTCGTTCCAGTCGCGCCACAGGATACGGAGCAAACAGTTTCGCGCCAGTTGCCGCCGCGATTCGCCCGGCGGAAGCAAGCCCTTCACCATGGAGTGCTCGACCGCTGAGCAAGATTGCTATTTTCAACCCCGATCGCAGCATCGCCTCGGACCGCTCGACATTCGAAGCTGAAGGAAGAGCAGCTTTGCCCGGAGCAGGCATACCAGCCACAACTCCACCTTCACTCCATGCAACATCGGCGGGCACAATCAGCGTCGCAATCTGTCCCGAAGCACTGCGAGCTGCCACGATGGCATCCATCGCATCACGTCCCACTTCCGATGACGAACCAGAGGTTCGCAGCCATTTGGAATAAGGCCGGGCGATCGCTTCGATGTCCGAAGTCAGCGGGGTATTGTGGGCTAGGTGATAACCAGGATGCTGACCGATCAGGTTGACCATCGGCACGTGTGCCCGGCTGGCATTGTGCAGGTTCGCCAGACCATTTCCAAAACCCGGTCCGAGATGTAGCAAAGTGCACGCCGCCCTTTCGGCCATCCGCGCATAACCGTCGGCGGCTCCGGTCACCACCCCTTCAAATAACCCAAGGACGCAGCGGATTTCGGTCACCCGATCTAGCGCTGCGACGAGATGAATTTCCGAGGTCCCGGGATTTGTAAAGCAGACGTTAACTCCGCCTGCAAGCAAGGAGCGAACCAGACTTTCTGCACCATTCATCGTTTTAGACGTTCAACCTTCCTAGTCGCGGAGCGGCGCTTCATTGTACGAGGTAGGGCATTTCTTCGCGTAACTGCTGACCTGGGTGTTTAAATGGTTTTCTATACCGATCCCCCACTAAAGATTCAGGCTTTAGCCTCCGCTGACGCCTCGTAGACATAGCGACTCAGCACCGCGGCCAGCTTCTCAGGATGGGCCGCAACTATCCCGAGATGGTCACCGGGTACGGTCTCAATCTGTAACTCGCTCACTAGCCTCCTCCAGACATTAAATGGATTGGTTGCCAGATAGGTTGCGCCTTCTGGCCGGATGAACTTTACCGCACCCGAATAGACCTGAGGTCGATAGCGAGCCAGCGCCAACAAATCACTTTGTTTCACTCGTTGCATGTTGTGTGCAAAAGATCCCGAGGAGGCTTGTGGCAAAACCGCGCTACGAGCTTGATGCTGCTTCGCCCTCTTCCAGAAAGCAGCTTTTACTCTGTTCGTGTTGAACCGCAGCTTTTCTCCGAATGGCAAATACCGAGGGTGCGGGTAAGCGTCGATCATCGTCAGCATCGCAACCCGCTGACCATTCGCAGTGATCCGGCGCGCCGTTTCCATTGCCAGCAGCCCTCCAAACGAATAGCCAATCAGAAAGTATGGGCCCTTTGGCTGAAGCTCGATGATCGCCTTCAAGTAAAATTCGACCATGTCCTCGATCCGCTCAAACGGCTCTTCCCGTCCGTCTATCCCTTTGGCTTGGATTCCGTAAATCGAGCGCTCCGTCTTAATTTGCTTTGCCAAACTCGAAAAACTGGCGCGCCCTCCCACCCCAGGTGCAACGAAAATGGGTTGTTGGTCATTACCGCCTTTGAGCCGGACAAGAGGGGAAAACCTTGGAAGCTCCGAATGCTCGACCACTGCAGCCAGCGCCGAAATCGTCTGAGCGTAGCAGAGCGTGGCGCTGGGTAGCTCTCGTCCGAGCTCTTGTGCGATCTGGGAGAATATAGAGTCGGCTAACGAATCGTCTGTCGTAAGGTCCCAGAAATTCTCATCAGGCCTAATCGGCGAGCGCCGCAGCACGCGTTGCCAGATTCCAATCAGCGCATCAACTGTGGTTGTGCCCGATTTACTGTCCACAGTGCACCTCGCGCGGCACGGTCGTACGAAAACCTTCTGTAAGAAGAACGTCAGCGACCCAATCGGGACTAACTATCGGCAAAGCTCGGCCAGCCAAAGCTCGGCCAATCATGAATGCGCGAACGCCCAATAGAGCTCTCGGGCTCTGGTGTAGATGGGACCAAACGGCAGCGCCCGCTCCCCAATCCGGGTTGCCGGCACCACCTTCGAATAATTTCCGGTGGCAAATATTTCGTCGGCCGCTTCGAAGTTCTGGTAAGTCAGTGTTTTCTCAATCACAGTGACGCCCGCATCGCGCAGCAAGCCAATCACTCGCTGCCGCGTGATGCCCGCCAGGAAAGTCCCGTTCGCGATGGGCGTGAACACCACGCCGTCTTTCGCCATGAAGACGTTTGAGGTGGCCAGCTCCGCCACATTGCCCAGCATGTCGCAAACGATCGCATTATCGAATCCACGAGCCTGGGCTTCAAATAGCGAACGCGAGTTGTTGGGATAAAGGCACCCCGCCTTCGCATCCACCGGCATGGTGTCAATCGTCGGCCTTCGGTAAGGCGACAGCGTAATCGAAAAACCCTTCGGAACCCGCATCGGTGCTTCGTAGATCGAAAGGCACCAGCGCGTCGATTCGGGATCGTGAGCCTGCACCCACGGTCCCTCTTTCTCCGCCCAGTACATCGGACGAATGTAGAGTGCAGAGTCTTTATCGAACTTCGCAATCCCTTCCCGCGCCAGGGCTATCCATTCTTCCGTCGACACGGTTGGCTTGAGAAAAAGCTTCTTCGCGGAGTCGTTCACGCGAGCGCAATGCAGATCAAGGTCAGGTGTCACCCCTTCAAACGCCCGGGCGCCATCGAACACCAGGGAACACAACCAGGCCGCATGCGTGCGCGGACCCATGATCGGCACGTTGCCTTCGTGCCAGCCATCCTCGAAGTAGGTCCACGTTTTGGACCACCCACTCCCCAGCGCCATCAACCCTCCGTTTTTACCGTCCGCATATGGAGTTGTCGCGTGTAACTCCATCCTTGCAATGGCATGCGCGACTCGCTAGATCTTCTTTGTTCGCGGAACATACCCAAAGATTGCTTTTAGCTCCAGAAATTCTTCCAGCCCGGACTCGCCCCACTCCCGTCCGTTCCCGGACTGCTTGTACCCTCCGAAGCAGGCGCCAAAGTCAACCCTGGCATTGTTAATATGCACGTTTCCGGCGCGCATGCGCTTCGCCACCCTCTGTGCGTGTTCCAAATCCCCCGACGTTACGAACCCAGCCAGCCCATAAATCGTATCATTCGCAATACGAACCGCATCGTCCTCATCGTCGAAAGGAATCAGGCAGAGAACCGGTCCGAAGATTTCCTCGCGCGCGATTGTCATATCGTTGCGCACATCCCCAAAGACTGTTGGCTTTACAAAATAGCCTTTGCCGAAACCCTCGGGCCGTCCGGGACCACCCGTAATCACCGTAGCACCCTCTTCAATCCCCCGCTGGATCATCCCCTGAACTTTTTCATATTGCGCTTTGCTCGCTAGCGGACCAATGTGCGCATCTTCAGCAGAAGGCTGGCCGACTTTCGTCGCCTCCGCAGCCTGCCTGGCCGCATTCACAGCCTGCGGCATCTTGGAGCGGGAAATCAACATACGTGTTGGTGCGTTGCACGACTGGCCCGTATTTCGGAAACAAGCTTGCACGCATTGGGTCACCGCCGCTTCCACATCGGCATCATCCAGAATGATGTAAGCAGATTTCCCGCCGAGTTCCTGGGTAACTCGCTTCACACTGTGAGCAGCTGCCATAGCCACGGCGATTCCGGCCCGCGTCGATCCAGTAAAGGAAACCATGGCAACATCAGGATGCGACGAGATCGCCGCGCCCACAGTCGGCCCATCTCCGTTCACTAGATTAAACACTCCGGACGGAACTTTGGCCTCATCCAGGATTTCCGCGAATATCAGAGCGGAGAGGGGCGCCAGTTCACTAGGCTTGAGCACGACGGTGCAACCGGCGCCAAGCGCGGGCGCCACTTTCGCCGCGATCTGGTTCAGAGGCCAGTTCCACGGTGTGATCAGACCGCAAACGCCGATCGGTTCCTTCCGCATCAGCGTTGATCCTTTGAGATCTTCGAACTTGAAGTTCTCAAGCACTCTCACCATTTCCAAGAAATGGGCTAAACCAGCCGGAACCTGCGCAGTTCGCGCAAACGAGAGCGGAGCGCCCATTTCCTGCGAGATCGCATTGGCCAAATCCTCCGATCGCGCCTTATACACTTCGCTGATCCGCCGCAACAATTCCAGCCGCTGCTCGCCAGAAGTTTCGGCGTAGGTTTCAAACGCCGCGTGAGCGGCGGCCACGGCTTTATTTACGTCTTCGGCGCTTCCCAGCGAAATAGTGACAAAGGCTTCCTCATTCGCAGGATTAATGATTTCCCAATCGTGCGGTGCGGCCGGTTTTACCCATTTTCCAGCAATATAAAATTGACGACGATCCAGCAAGAAATTGCCTCCGGCTGCCTTGATCGAACTCCGCCAAACCGGAGAGTTGCCTTAGCAGTCCCAGCTTCAATCCTATCCTGATTCGCTACGGAAGGCCCACAAAAGAGAGCGACAAAGGCGAGCGCTCTCCAACCATATTGAAAAGAACTCACGAACAACGCGCTACTCACCGGTGTGCGAGATCGAAACTTACGGCCGCCGCGGACGATCCGATGTTCACCATAGAGACCAGGCGTTCGAGCTTGTGGTGGCCCATCTTGTGCAAAGCATAGCTAAGGCCGATGACTCCCGCCGTTTCTCCCGCAAAATTCACCGCCAACCCCGCCGCGCTTCCACTAAACAGGCTGGTCACCGGATTTAATTCGCGCCCGCCTTCGCGGAGATTGTCCCGGGTTACCACAAAATCAGCGGCGCTCAAAGCAGCGGTAGTTGCGAAAAGAAAGGTATTTTCCCGATCCCAAAATCGATGCTCAACCGGCGCTGGTTGCGCAGCGGCTGTCGCGAAGGACATGACCATGGGTGCGGGCTCGATCGGTGCAGATTCAAGCGGCGCTGCTTCGATCGGTGAGCGTTCGATCATGGGTGGCTGACCCATACCAAACTCAGGCACATCTACTTTGGCCAGGCTCGGCTGCAATAGCCCCAAAGAGACCTCCTGGGCGGCTGCTGCTCTCGCGAACGCAAAAAGTGCCAGTATCATCACTCCTAGCCTTCTCAACCCCAAGCTTCTCCGCATCTCCTTAGGCCTCTCATTCCGCTTAATCATCGGCATTACTTCCGTAGGGTTCAATACTGGCCACATGTACTAGTACTAACGCATGTATCTAGCCACCGGGAATGGCCCTCTCGTGCCACTAAGCTATTTAGAATGATTACGTTGGATGCTCGCCAGGTTACCGAGAGTATTCGAGTATGCAACTTCTTGCGTACCTCGAAGGGAATCCTTCCATCCGTGCCTTCGAGCAGATATTCGCACCGAGAATACTCGATCGCCCGTCGTACGATCGGCAAATACCTCAAACCATCAAGTCAGGAAGTGTGACGAGGGTTGCGTTTCTTCGTGTAGCGTCGTGTGCCTTGGTGGTTAACGGTTTTGCAAAACTGAGCCGCCATTAAAATCCGCCTTCGCAACTGGCAGTGATGCTCCTTCTCAGCGGGAGTTTCCAACCTTCCACAAAGGCTGCGCGGAAGTACGCAATTTCATTCGCTAACAGTCAGGACATCAATCTAACAACGTTCTAATTCGGGACCAATGTACTATCGCCAAAAGTCTTATGCACTCTCGGAATCTACACTCTTCGCAGTCGTGATTTCACACTGGCTGCATGCGACTCCCCCAGCTGCAACTTCACTGCTCCTTCTCCGCTCTGGCAACGAAACTATTGTTAATCGGCTTCGCGCTTCAGATGGCCGGCGTGTTCCCGATACAAGCCGGAGCCAGAACCCCACAATCAAACGGCTTTTCTTTGTATGCTTCGCCTCCCGCCCTGAGATTCGAAGCGGTGGTGGTGGGCCAGTCTCAAACTTTGCTCGCCACCTTAACCAATAATGGCTCGACGACCGTGACTATCACGGGAATCTCGTCCAGTAACTCCGCATTCACCACTTCGAGCCTTTCCTTGCCCGTAGTGTTGCAGCCGGGGCAGAGTCTAAATGTGGGCGTAACCTTTACTCCGACGACCCAAGGCTGGACCGGACAAAGTATTACCTTCACCTGCGCCGCTCCGAATCCCACCTTCGAGCTTCCGGTCATGGGCGCCGGTGAAAACAGCATAGCTCTCGCGGCCAACCCCTCAGCCTTGTCGTTTTCTGACATCGTCATTGGAAAGACAGCCACCTTGCCGGTTGTGCTCACAAATACTAAATCTTGGAATGTGCCTGTTTCCACCGTGCTAAGCCGTACGCCCGAATTTACAATTAGCGGGCCCGCCCTTCCGTTGACTCTCGGTCCAGGTCAAAGCATCACTCTGAACGTTACCTTCACTCCGCCAACCTCCGGAACATGGGGTGGCAGCGTGGCCATCTTTCCCGGCTTGGTCATCCCCCTCACCGGTACAGGCGCTGCGGCAGCAGGTCAGTTGGTACTGGCCCCGGCGCCGCTGAACTTTGGCGATGTGACAATCGGGAGTACGGCTACTCAGTCGCTCACGCTTAGCGCCAGCGGTGCAAGCGTCACGGTTTCTTCCGCAGCCAGCGGCAGTTCTCAATTCGTTCTGGAGGGCGCTTCTTACCCCTTCACCATCGCCGCAGGCGCGAGCCAATCATTCAATGTCGTATTCACCCCAAGCGCTTCCGGGCAGCAAGCCGGTTCGCTTTCCTTCATTAGCAACGCCTCCGATTCGAATGCCGTTGAATCCTTATCCGGCATCGGCGAGCAGCCTTCCTACAGCGTGGGCCTCAACTGGAATTCGAGTGAAGATGTAGTTGGCTATAACATCTACCGCAGTACCAGTGCGAATGGTTCCTACGCGAAGCTTAACCCCAGCCCGAATCCGACCACCGCTTACACGGATAGCACGGTCGCATCCGGCCAAACCTATTACTATGCTGCCACCTCGGTTAATTCTGCTGGCGTAGAGAGTTCTCGTTCCACCCCGGCGGAAGCTGTAGTCCCGTAACAGTGCGGGTCGCCTTCAATAAATAGAGATTCAGCAGCCGGCGCCATCACCGGCTGCTGAAACCTTCCAACAACCGCTACGCGATCCCTATCAATTCTCCTGGAATTTTTCGATAGTGGTACAACTCGCAAGTTTGTCACTAAAAAGTTTGTCATTCCGAAGCGCAGATTGATCGCGCGAGAGCCCTGAGCGAAGCCGAACGGAATCTGCTCTTGCTCGTAACCAGATTCCTTCAACTTCAAGGCCAACCCCTTTGCTAGAATGGCAATCCCAGCTTCAGTGGCAAAGGACGGAGAAATGCTGAAAGGTTTTGTCATCGGTTTCGTTTTGGCAATCGTAATCGTAGTGGGAGGAGTGTTCTATTACTTCAGTTCTGGCAAGGCGCCCGTTGCCATTGCTGATCCTTCCATGCCGTTCGAAGGGAAGCTGGCAAACATGGCTCTGGATGCTCACATCGAGAAGCAGCACATTCCTCCTTCTCCAGTGCCGGCGGATGAAACCAATTTTCTGGCGGGTGCAGTCGTCTATAAGCAGAATTGTGCTCTGTGCCACGGACTGCCGAACCAGGCTCCCACGGATTTTTCGACGACGATGTTTCCTCATCCTCCGCAGCTGTTTCGCGGAACGGGCGTCACCGACGATCCTGCATCCGAAACCTACTGGAAGACGGCCAACGGCATCCGCCTTTCTGGAATGCCTTCTTTTAATAACAAACTCACTGACACCCAGATGTGGCAGGTGAGCCAGTTGCTAGCCCATGCCAATGAAATTTCCGAACCAGTGAAGAAAACCCTGCTGCCGGATTCTCAGGGTGGAACAACTGCGCCGGGTTTGCCGTTGGCCCCGCGTTAGGCAGAGATCTTCCGCAATCCCCTGCATCGAATCATCTCTCCGGTTAGTTCTGTGATCGGGATGTCAACCTGTTAGATAACCGTTTAGAACAGGCGTTCCGCCAGTTCTAGTCAAAAGGGCTAGCGTTGCCTGCTGATTGGCGGCGTCCCAATTGCTGACCTCTTCCTCACGAAAACCTCATTATCGACATTCCCAAGAATCTCATTCGCGAAACAACTTGACAAAAAACATTGGAGTTATATGATTAGCCTCGCAAATCAGAATAAGCGGTTAGAACAAATGGCTCCTTGTTGAATTTCTGCATTGAACGCTGTCTGTACCCGTCGGGCAGGTGGGCGGCTTTTTAAAAAATCTGAAAAGTAGAACGCCGTTAAAACTGGGGGATGGCATGCGAACTTCAAGAATTGGCAACTGTTTTGGCCTTCTGTTGATTGCGCTCGTTCTATTTCTCGCGGGCAGAGTGTTTGCTGGAGTCTCTGCCAGCATCTCGGGCACCGTCACCGATCCCAGCGGCGCAGTCGTTGCCGGCGCCACCGTGACCGCGACCAATGTGGACACAGGTGTAGTCGCCACCCAGCCCACCAACGCGCAAGGTTTCTATTCCTTCCAGTCTCTTGCCGTCGGCAAATACAGGATTGACGTAGCCCAAAGCGGATTCAAGAATTATTCGGAAACCGGGCTGGTCCTGGACGTCAATCAGGCCTTGGTTGAAGACGTGAAAATGCAGGTGGGCCAGGGCACGGAAAAAGTCGAAGTCTCCGGGACTGCTCTCCATGTGGATACGGCAAGCACCCAACTGGGCGAGGTCATCACCGACAAGGAAATGACCGACGTCCCGCTAGTGACCCGCAGTTATACCGATTTGCTTTCGCTCCAACCCGGCGTCATATCCTCCCCCTCTGGAATGACGGGAGCATACGCTGGCCCGTTCATATCCGCGGGCTTTGCTGCGCCCCCGGTTTCAGGCGATCTCGACTCCGGCGCGCTCTCCGTCAACGGCATGCGCGAGTCCGAAAATGGTTTCATTCTGAACGGTATGCTGGTTCAGGAAATTGGATTCTCCGGAGCCGGAGCAATCCCCAATCTTGATTCGCTGGCCGAATTTCGCATTCTTACCAACAATGCAGACGCCGAATACGGCAACTACTCCGGCGGCCAAATCAATGTGGTTACGAAATCAGGTACGAATAACTTTCATGGCAGCGCCTTTGAGTTCTTGCGCAATACCGACTTCGATGCCGCGAACTACTTCGCTTCGGGAGCGCGCAGTGCCTATCACCAGAATCAATTCGGTGGCACATTCGGTGGTCCCGTTCTGCACGATAAGGTCTTCTTTTTTGCCGACTATCAGGGCAACCGGGTGATTCAGGGTGTAACCGAAGTCATCAACGGTGCGCCTAGCGTGGCTACGGAGTCGGGAGATTTATCGGCAATCGCCAGCAGTTTCACTAACTCGAGTGGGCCCACTACGGTAAACGGGGCGGCGTGGGCAGCTCAGTTGGCCACACAGCTCAACAATCCAAATATCTTGGCCAAGTATAACCAGCCCGGTGGCTTTCCCTACTACGTCCCGGGTTGCACCAGCAATGCCCAGTGCGTATTTCCGAATGCGCAGCTATCTCCGAGTGCCTTCAATCCTATTTCCAGCAAACTTCTTCAATACATCCTGCCCGCAGCCAGCTCCACGGTTGGATCAAACGGCACCGGCACTTACGAGAACAGTTCGAACTCGACCCGTTTAAATGACAACAAGTTCAGCGGCCGGCTGGATGCCAACTCCAGCTTCGGGCAGCTCATGGCTTACTACTATTTCGACCGATTTAATCGCGTCGATCCTTATTGGCCGGGAAACGCTCCTCTCTATCCCGGTTTCGCCGTGGATGGCAAGGGACAGACGCATGACATCACTCTGTCGGACACAAAAACCTTAGGTGCCACCTCGGTAAACGAATTCCGCCTTGGGTATTTCCGATTGGATACAAAATTCAACCAGCCCCTCGGAGGAACGAATACAACGCTGGCAGCGCTCGGCTTCGCTTCCGGTGCCAATGGCGCTCCTGGAATTGTCCCACTCGCTCCCAGCCTTGAGGGTGTTCCCGAGATCGACTTCAATGATTTTGTCATCGGAACCCCGAGCCGGCCCAATGGTCTGGTCGATAACATTTATCAAGTCCTGGATAACTACAGCCGGGTCATCGGCACGCACACGCTCAAGTTTGGCGGTGAGTACCACTTCGACCAGCTCGAGGAAGACCTTATCGATAACGTCTCAAACGGCAACTTCTTCTTCGGCACCAACTTTAACGGTGGTGTCAGCGAGACGGGGGACGACTTTGTCGACTTTTTGCTGGGCGCTCCAAGTTCTTATGTGCAAGGCCAATCCTATCCATCCTATGGTCGTAACTTCTATTTCGGTTTGTATGCGCAGGATAGCTGGCGCGCGAAACCAAACCTCACCTTCAACTACGGACTGAGATATGACGTCAGCGCGCCCTGGCATGAGAAGAACAATCAGATTCAAACTCTGATTCCCGGAGAACAGTCCGTGGTCTTCCCCGGCTCACCCAAGGGCTGGGTGTTTCCCGGCGACCCGCACGTTCCCAGTTCGCTCGCGCCCACCCGCTGGAACAATTTCGCACCGCGCCTCGGCTTGGCCTATTCTTTTGGCGGGCATGATGGAATGCTCGGAAAAATACTCGGCGCCCCCGGTTCCACCAGCCTTCGTGTCGGCTGGGGAATCTTCTACAGCACCTTTGAGGGAGCAACGGACTTCAACGAAATCGGGGACGCTCCGTTCGGAAACTACACCGGCCAGTTCGCGTCGACCTTCGCCGCTCCCTTCGAGAATCGTGCCACAGGCACCGCAATCAAGAACTTTTTCCCCGCACCTCAACCTCCCCTCCACTTCTCCGCCAAGAATCCTGCCAGTGGATTTCCCTATGACAATCTCACCGACTTCTTTGGCGCATTTGGAACCATAGGTAGCTCTCCGGCCTTCTACAACGGAAACCGCCTTCCTTATGCCGAGGAATACGAACTCTCGATCCAGCATCAGGTAACACAGTCTGACCTTGTGACCCTAAGCTATGTCGGAACCCAGGGACACCGGCTACTTTCTTCCGAATCGGCGAACCCAGGGAGTCCCGCTCTCTGTTTGGCTACTCCAGGCTGCGGACCTGGAGGCGAAAACAGCATTTACACCACACCGAACCTCGTGATCGGAACTCGATTGAGGTTCCCTGGAACTGTGCTGCCCAACGGCACGCCAATCGTTCCCTTCGGAAACGATTCCTATTTCATCACCGCCGGAAACTCCGCCTACAATTCGGCGCAGCTCAATTACCGGCACACCAGCGGCCGACTGCAGAGTCTGATTGGCTACACCTTCAGCCGCGCATTCGATAACTCTTCCGGCTACGGCGAGCAAATTAATCCCATCAACCCTCGCCTTACCCGCGGACTTTCCGCCTTCGATAGCACGAACAATTTCGTTGCCAGCTTTACCTACAACTTGCCGTTCGACAAAATGGCGGGTCCAAGAAGGCTCACCAACGGATGGGCGTTCAGCGGAATCACGCGATTCTCCACCGGCCTTCCGGTTACGATGGTGGAAACTGATGATCAGTCGCTGCTCGGCACTGCATTCGGCGGTCCGATCACGTTGCCGGTCGATACCCCGAACTTTGTGGGCCCGCTGACCATCACCAATCCGCGGAACTCGGCGAACCGGCAGTATTTCAACCCCAGTGCGTTTGACCAGTCTGCCTTGGGTCAGGAAGGCGATTCACGACGTCGATTCTTCCATGGCCCTGGGATAAACGACTGGGATCTGGCGCTTTTGAAGAATACGGAAATATCGGAGCGCGTGAACCTGCAATTTCGCGCCGAGTTCTTTAATCTTTTTAATCACACTCAGTTCGTAGGACCCAGTGGAATCACTGGATTCACCGGCCCCGCCAGTACCGGCGGCCAGCCAACCTCAAGTTCATTCGGCGATGTCTCTAGTGCTCAACCGCCGCGAATCGGCCAGCTTTCTTTGAAACTCAATTTTTAAACGATTTTGTTTGTGCGCAGTTGAGTAAGTACTCATTATGTCGGCCCAAAGCGTGCTCACAGCGACATTAGTGGAACCGGGCCGTTATGAGATGCGGGAATATCCGCTGCCAGCGCCGGCTCCTGGTTGCGTTCTATTGAAAATGGAGCTTTCCGGAATTTGCGGCACGGATAAGCACACGTTTCAGGGATATACCACGCAGTACGGCGGCCGCGCCCTTGAGTTCCCGATCATCCAGGGGCACGAAAACGTCGGAACCATCGCGGCCATCGGAGGTGACGGAAACTATACCGATTTCGAAGGCATTCCGCTGCGCGAGGGTGACCGCGTCGTTGTCGGAGCCAATGTTTGCTGTGGACAGTGTTATTACTGCCGCCACGATTTCCCATACTATTGCTGCGAAAGCACGACGGATTATGGGAACAACCTGAGCGCGAAGGATCCGCCTCATCTTTTCGGCGGATGGTCGCAATATATGTATATCGTTCCCGGTAGTTTCCTGGTGAAAGTTCCGGACGATCTGCCCTCCGAAATTGCGGTCTTGACTGAGATTTTTGCCGTAACCGTGGGATTGGACCGTGCCAAGCAGATGTCGGCATTTCCCAACGAGTCCTTCCGCTTCGACGATACAGTTGTAGTTCTCGGCGTGGGCCCGCTCGGAATGTGTTTCCTGATGAAGGCTCGTATGCTCGGCGCGGGCACCATCATCGCCGTAGATCTTTCGGACTATCGCCTTGACTTCGCGAAGAAGCTGGGCGCGGATCAAACCATCAACGCCGGAAAATATTCGCAGGCCCAGCGTTTACAAATGATCAAAGATCTAACCAACGGACGGGGCGCGGACATGGTGATCGAATGCGCGGGAGTGCCGCAAGCGGTTCCAGAAGCGCTCGAAATGCTGCGGGTTGGAGGATTGCTCGTGGAAGCAGGGAACTTCTCGGACCTGGGAGAAGTCCCCATCAGCCCTCACCGCCATCTCTGCGCAAAAAATGCTCGCATCCTCGGTGTGGGCGGCGAAGAACCAGCCGCTTACGGTCCAGGAATGCGGCAGATGGCGCGCTACATGCAGCATTACCCCTTGCAGGAATTCGTCACGCACCGCTACGGTTTGCGTGATGTGGAAGCAGCAATGCAGAAGTCGATGCAAGCAGATTCCATGAAAGTTGTCCTTCAACCGTGGCAGTAATTGTTCGAAATGATTCGGCCGATTTTAATTCGTACTTATAAAAGGAATAAATCATGAGCGAAACCAACCAGCGATTTCTGTTTGCCTCAGCACCCGATAGCTGGGGCGTACTGGATTACCCTGGCCCATCCTGGGCTCAATCGTACGAAAAGATGCTCGATGAAATGGCTGAGGCCGGATACACCGGCTCAGAGCTTGGCCCTTACGGATTTTTCCCCACCGATGCTGCCATCCTCCAGCCCCAACTCGACCGGCGGAAGCTTAAACTCCTCGCCTCCTTCGTCCCTGTAAAGATGACCGACCCTGGCGCAAGCAAAGCCGTAATCGAGCGCATCCGCAAAGTGGGCCATCTGTTGGCGGCTCTAAAAGCGCCATTCCTCGTCATTGCTGACGACCAATCGAACGAGCGCAATGCTTTTTCTGGACGCGTCTACGACAAGGATTGCCCCACGCTAACCCCGGAACAATGGAAGCATATTGGCAAAATCGTTGCAGACGCCGAAAAAGTTGCCAACGAGTTCGGGCTCGATCTGGTTTTTCATCCTCACGTAGCCACCTATGTTGAGACGCCGGAAGAATGCGAGTTATTTTTCGACGCAACCTCTCACACCAACGTTGGACTTTGCCTGGATACCGGCCACTGTGTTTATGGCCACGGCGATTCCGTCAAAGAGGCCAAGAAGTATAAAGACAAGCTGCGCTTCGTTCACATCAAAGATTGCGATACGAAAGTCTTGGGCCAAGCCCGCAAAAACAAATGGACCTTCGAAGAGGCCATCGAACACAAGGTTTTTACCGTGATCGGCCAGGGCAATATCGACTTTCCAGCCTTCTTTCGCGCGCTCGTTGAAAATGGATACTCCGGTTGGTCGGTAGTCGAGCAGGACGTCAAGTTCGGCGCCACCCCCATACCTCCAGCCCAGAACGTCGCGGCAAGCTTGAAATATTTGCGTGAGGTGGTGAGTGAGCTAGGCATCACAACCGCGCGGTAACTCTGCACCACCGCTCCCGATTGGGACCGAATTCAGGAGCCAGATTCAGGAGTTGTTTCAGGAGCCAGGAGTCAGGAGTAAAGATGCGCAAGCTGGGAATCGGAGTTGTTGGAGTAGGAGAGATGGGCAGGCGTCACGCGGAAAACCTGCGCCGGAATGTGCCCGATGCCCGGCTGATCGCCATTGCCGATGTCTCCGAGGATCGTGCCCGCCGCGCGGCTGAAGAGTTGGAGATTGACCTTCACTACAGCAGCCTGGATGCAATGCTTGAAAATAAGGACATTCAAGCCGTTGTGATTGCCACTCCGGATAAATTTCACGCCCGTGCCATTCAACTTGCCACGCGCGCTGGTAAAGACATCTTGTGCGAAAAGCCTCTCGCCTTGAATCTGCCGGACGCGCGCGCAGCTCTGACTGCCGCTGAAAAAGCTGGCACACGTCTGCAAGTCGGTTTTATGAGGCGCTACGACCCGGCCTATGCCGCCGCCATGCAAAGGATCGAAGCCGGCGAGATCGGCATCCCGGTGATCTTCAAATCCATAGGCCGCGATAAGGACCAGCCTCCGCTCTCCGCTTACGAATCAAACGTAAACGGAATGATCTTTTATACCAACACCATTCACGATTTCGATTTGGCGCGCTGGCTCATGCAGGATGAAGTCACCACCGTTCAAGCCTGCACCACCAGCGCCATTCGTCCCGAAGTAGCGAAGTACGGCGACGTCGTCGCCAGTCTGGTCAATCTTCAGTATCGGAACGGAGCCATTGGAAACATCGAGTCCTACGCGCAGGCTGTTTACGGATATGACGTCCGCACCGAGATCGTAGGCTCAAAAGGATCGATCATGGTCGGCACGCTTGATCGAGTTCCGGCAGTGTTCATGACTGCGCGCGGCGGTGAACAAATGCTTGCGGATCATTTTCTATCGCGCTTTGCCGATGCTTATCTCGCGGAGATGAAGGATTTTGTTCAGACAATGTTGAGCGATCGCCAGCCTCGTGTCACCGGCGACGATGGTCTTAAAGCATTGGCCATCGCTGTGGCCGCGGAGGAATCGCATAAACGATCTTTGCCGATAACGGTCGAGCAGGAACAGGCTTACTCCACTTTATAACCATCAGGCAAAATGGCTGGACGGCCGGCTTGCACGAAAGAAAAAGTTTATGAGTATCGCAGAACTTACAACTTACAAGAGCCCATTGCACAAGATGACGCAAACCACTCCCACCTGCCTGTGGAATGACTCCGCGTCGGTGCAGGAGCTTCAATCCTCCATTGAGCATGGGGCAGTCGGCGCCACCTGCAATCCGGTTATCGTGCTAGGCGTAATCAAGAAGGAATTGAAGACACGGAAAGAGCGCATCCAGGCGTTGATCAAAGAGTTACCCAACGCCACTGAGGATGAGATCGCATGGAAATTGGTTCGCGAAGTTTCGATCGAGGCTGCCCGTGTTCTCGAACCAGTTTTTCACCAGCACGAGGGCAAGAATGGAAGGCTTTCGATTCAAACCGATCCCCGGCTCTTTCGCGACTCGCGTGCCATGGTCGAGCAGGCGATGGAGTTCAGCAAACTTGCTCCGAACATGATCGTAAAGCTACCGGCGACCTCCGCCGGAATCCCCGCAATCGAAGAAGCCACCTACCGCGGCATTAGCATCAACGCCACCGTCAGCTTCACCGTGCCGCAAGCCATCGCCGTGGCCGAAGCGGTCGAACGCGGATTGAAGCGCAGAGAGTCCGAGGGCCTGGAAATTTCCAGCATGGGGCCCGTCTGCACTATCATGGTCGGCCGACTGGACGATTGGCTAAAAGTCTTAGTCGAAAAAAATAACCTCGCCATCGATCCCGGCTACCTGGAGTGGGCCGGGGTTGCGGTGATGAAAAAGGCCTACCGCCTCTACCGCCAGCGAGGTTACCGCACTCGCTTGCTCTCCGCTGCTTTCCGCAACCACATGCATTGGAGCCAGTTTATCGGCGGAGATATGGTCATTTCTCCCCCTTTTTCCTGGCAGGTGAGGTTCAACGCTAGTGACATTGAAGTCCGTCCTCGGATTGATGAACCTGTACGCGAGGAGATTGAATCCGAACTGTCGAAGAAATTTGCGGATTACCGGCGCGCCAGCACTGAGCAGGGCCTTTCTATAGAAGAGTTCGATTTTTTTGCGCCAACGCGGCGCACGCTTCGCCAGTTCATTTCCGCTTGCCATGAATTAGACGCAGTCGTGCGCGATGTTTTGATTCCCGATCCCGACGCGTCCTAGTGGGTTCGGAAAGATCTTCTCCCGGCGCCAAGGCTTGTATCTCAAAGCCGTAAGCGGTACCCAATTTCGTGATCTGCATTTCGATGATCTGACTGGAGGTCGTACGTGGGAAAACTAGCGATTACCGGTGGCGAACCGCTGCGCAAAACACCTTTTACTCAGTGGCCCATCGCCACCAAAGACGAAGCTGCCGCGCTCGACGATGTGCTCACCAGTGCAAAGTGGGGAGGCCAACCTTTTCCCGGCAAGTATGCGGATTTATTTGCCAAAAAGTTCGCCGAAGTTCACACCGTGAAATACGCCCAATGCGTGAATACCGGAACCGTCGCGATTCAGGCGGCTCTGAAGGCTATCGGCATCCGCCCTGGCGACGAAGTCATCGTCCCGGCCTACACCTGGGAGGGAACAGTAGGTCCGGTGTTGCTTCTTAACGCAGTTCCCGTGTTTGTCGACGTCGATCCTGACACTTATTGTTTAGATGCCAAGCTGATCGAGAAAGCTATCACTCCGAAGACCAAAGCCATTCTGCCCGTCCATCTTGGAATGCGCTTCGCGGACATGGACGAAATCCTCCGCATCGCCAAGAAGCACAACCTCAAAGTCATCGAGGATTGCGCCCACGCTCACGGTGGCATGTGGAAGGGCAAGGGTGCAGGCTCCATGGGCGACCTTGGCGCGTTCAGCTTCCAGTCCAGCAAGCTCATTACCTCGGGCGAAGGTGGCGCGGTCATCACCAACACTCTCGAGTACATGGAACTGGTGCAAAGCTACATCAACGCAGGCCGCGCCAGCCTTACGGACCAGTATCATCGCCGCATCATCGGATTCAATTATCGGCTGGGCGAATTTCAAGCGGCGGTCCTTGTCCCTCAACTCGAGCGTCTTCCCAAGCAAGCTGCCATTCGCGAACAGAACATGAAGCATTTCGAAACACGCTTGAAAAATACTACGGGAATTGGATTGCTTAAACCCGATCCGCGCATCACGCGTCTGGCTCCCTACGGTTATGTCTTCAAATATTTTGCGGACAAAGTCAAAGACATCCCGCGCGCCGCTTTTGTCGCAGCTCTGCAACTGGAAGGCATTCCTTGCGATGGGTTGTTCTATGAACCGGTCTACAAGAGTTCGCTCTTTCCAGTGGACTCGTCTGATTTTCCTGCGCTCACCTGGGGCCGCGAAAAAGCGCTCGACCTGCGCAACATGTATTCCTGCCCCGAATCAGACCGCGCCGCCTATCACGAGGCCGTATGGCTCCCTCATCAGCACTTCCTCGGCAGCAGCGCGGACGTGGATGCGATTGCGGATGCGATCCATAAGGTGATCGCGAACATCGAAGAGCTTCGTGGACTCGATCATAAGGCGATTCGCAATCAGAAGCTTGGCCGCGCGGATCGCGAGAGTTAAGCGCTCGGAACTCGCTTCAATAGTGACTTGTTGAACGATTCTTGTTGAACGATTCGATGACCATCAAGAAAAAAGTTGTCGGCAAGAAACTCGCCCGGGGGAGAGTCGGCTTTGCCGTAGTAGGTCTCGGCAGCATCGCGCAGAGTTCTGTTCTTCCCGCCTTTGCGAATTGCAAGAATGCGAAGTTGGTATCGCTCGTAGGGCGTGACCCCAATAAGACTTCGCACCTGGCGCGAAAGTTCAAGGCAGGTTCCCATTATTCCAGCGATGACTTCGCCCAATGCCTCGCCAATCCTGAAGTCTCAGCCGTATACATCGCCACTCCGCAAGGCCAGCACGCATCGCTGACCATCCAATCCGCAAAGGCCGGAAAACACGTCCTTTGTGAAAAACCGCTTGCGGCGACGCTCGATCAATCGGCCGCCATGATAGAAGCTTGCCGATGCGCTGGCGTGCTGCTGATGACTGCTTATCGCAAGTATTACGAGCCCAGCACGCTTTACTTAAGAAATCTCATTCAGAGCGGCAAACTCGGCCGTATCGACGTGATACACACTGCGTTCAGTGAGTTACATACTCCGGGCGTGTCCATCCCCTGGCTGCTGGATGCAAATATGGCAGGCGGTGGGCCTTTGATGGATTTAGGCGTCTATTGCGTGAATACAACGCGATGGTTGGTGGAAGAAGATCCGGTCGAGGTTATCGCGCACTCGTGGGTAAACAACCCCGCAAGATATAAGGAAGTTGAAGAAGGCATCTCTTTCCGGCTGCGATTCCCCAGTGGGCTGATCGTTCTTGCGAGTTCAACCTACGGCGCGGCTCCCTCCTCGTTTATTTATGTTCAGGGAACCCTGGGCTGGGCATCGCTCTCTCCGGCTTTTCCCTTCGATGAGAAGCGGCACGTGACTGTAAAGATCGGGAAACTCCAGATCGAACGTACATTCAAAATTGTAGACGAATTTGCCCCGGAAATTGACGCCTTTGCCTCAGCCATACAAAATCGCGGTACTGTGGAACCGGATGGTATCCAGGGGCATCGGGATATAATCATCGTCGATGCTATCTATAAATCGGCGCGAGAAAAGCGAACCGTGGCCATAGAGTACTGAAGTGAATTGCGAAATCGACTTATCCTCTTGCTGCACGGTTGATTTCAGAAACTGCACATAAGCTATGTCATCCTCGGAGAACGGCAGCCGCAGGAAACCTTCCAGGTCGGCAAGTGTATATGATGTTGCTCGAGAAGCGCGCGTTTCTGTTTTTACTGTCTCAGCCGTAATCAACGGCAAGGCTCACGTCGGGAAGAAGCTGCGCGAACGGGTGGAAGCGGCAATCCGCAAGCTGAACTACCGCCCAAATCTTATCGCCAGAAGTCTCGCCAAGCAGCGAACCCACACCATCGGAATGATCGTTCCGGATATCGCCAATCCGTTTTTCCCCATGGTGGTTCGGGGCGCCGAGGATGCCGCACAAAAACACGGCTATAACCTTCTGCTTTGCAACAGCGACGACACTCTCGCGAAAGAGGAGGCCTCCGTCGAGTTACTGCTTGCAAAGCGTGTAGATGGAATCTTACTTACAAAGGCTGCGGACGATTTCCGGCCGTCTTTGCGGCAAATGATCAAGGAAGTGCAAATCCCATTCGTGCTCGTGATGCGCACATATCCGAAGCTGACTAAGGACGCTGTCATCACCGACGACTATCAAGGTGCCTATGACGCGGTTTCTCACCTGGCTCGTTCCGGAAGACAGCGGATCGGACTCATCAGCGGCCCACTAAAAGTTAGCAATGCAATAGCCCGTTGGGAGGGATTTCGTGATGCGCTGAAAGCCTCGGGTCTTCCATACAACCGCGAATTGGTGATCGAAGGGGATTATCGAATTGAATCAGGATATCGCGCCGGCCACGCTCTCCTTTCCCATCGCCCGGATGGAATCTACGTGGCTAATCATCTTATGTCCGTCGGATTGTTGAAAGCAGCCGAAGAAATGGGATTGCGCTGTCCCGAAGATTTTGGGCTGGTAAGTTTCGACGATTATCCCTGGCTGGATGTTTTTTATCCGCGACTCACCACTGTGGAATTACCTAAACACCAACTGGGGAGTGAGGCCTCCGAACTGCTCATACGCCGAATTGCGGGAGATCACAGCGCACCCGGCACCAAGAAACTGCCAACCGAGCTGCGCATTCGCGAATCCTGCGGCTTTGCACTCAGCGTCTCGCAGGGACGATCCCAGGAAAAGAAAAATCACGGACCAAGTGCGAAACGCGCCCGTGTGCGCAATTAAGACGCGGAATTGAGACAAGAAACCCTCGGATGGCTCCGTTCGATCCCGCTTCTGTTTACTAGGTCTCGCTGAAATCGATGAGCCTTGGACGAACCCTGAAACCCCGCGTCTTATAGGCCCCATAGAGGATCCCAATCACAAGCCACGCCAGGCCGGCATACTTCGTCCAGGATTGCAGGCTGATTAGCAGAACGAAGCAAAAAACAATCCCAAAACTGGGAACAAACGCATCCACGAAAAAATTGCGCTTGCCCGTCTCAGCCGAAAACCAAAAATGGATTAGCGCCGCCAGGTTCACTCCCATGAAAGCAATGAGCGCGCCGAACGTTACAATTTCCGCCGCGTGTTCCCACGGTATCGTGATGACGCAAATGTAAGCGACGAATCCCACGATCCAGATGTTGTAAACCGGATTGCTTTTCTTCGCGCTCAAATAGCCAAATATCTTTTTCGGAAGCACATCGTCGCGTCCCATGCTGTAAAGCAGGCGAGACGCGCCCACATGCCCCGCCAATCCGCAGGCTATGCTGGAAATTAAAAGCATTACCCCGTAAGCTCCGAACAAAAAAGGTCCACTAGCCAGCCGGGCAACATCCATGAACGCCGTCTCCGGATTTTGGATTGTGGTGTAATCCGGCCACACGCGCTGTGCCATATAAACTTGAAGCCCGCTAAAAAGCCCGGTGAAAACCACAACCAAAACCGAAGCCAGCAACACATTTCTCTTCGGATTTTTTACTTCCTCGGCCAGAATCGACACCCCATCGAAACCGATGAAAACCAGCGCCGCTAGCGATGTTCCCGCCGCAATCGCTCGCACATTGAAAGTTGCAGGATTGTAAATCGGCTGCATCGAGACTAATCCCGCGAACCGATGGTGCAGCACAATATAGCGAAACGCCTCCACTAAAAAGATAGTAGTAACGAGCACCATGAACCCAAGCAGCACCTCATTGGTTCGCGCCGTGAACCGGATGCCCTGCACAGTCATGACCGTAATCAACCCCACTGTTAGCGCCGCCAGAATGGCGAACGGAATGCGCGGCGTCATCCGCTGAAATGTAAGCACCGCGTACAAGGCATTCTGAACGGGCTGGAAGAGATATTCCAGAAACATCGCCCACCCCACCACGAACCCAACGTGCGAATTTAGTTCTCGGCTTATATACGTGTAGACCGACCCCGAGGAGGGATACACCGTAGCCATGCGCCCAAAACTCACGGCCGTTACTGACATCGCGACCATTGCCAGCAGCAGCGTCGCAACCGTATGCCCGTGAGAAAGAACTTGCCCTTCTCCAAACAGCGGGACCGCCGCGATGGGCGAAGTAAGAATGACTCCGTAATAGACCAGATCCCAGAGACTGAGGACTCTCTTGAGATGAGGTTCCGCGGACGTAACGGTCTGCCCTGCGCTGGTCGATGTCGCCACCTTCACCCCTTTTGGACCGAAAACAACGGAACGATCACCTGGCCCGGGAAACCAGATTGGCTAAAAAACTATTAGAAGAAAAACCGCTCTTTCTTACGCGCTTCTTCGTAATCGTGGCGCGCCACCTTCACCGAGTCCCGCCCGGAAACCTCCGCAATCGGCACGTCCCACCACGACTCGTACCCTGGTACTCTTTGATCGTAGGAAGTTTCAATTACTACCACCGCAGTGCGTTTTTGTTTTCTGCAGCAAACCAGCGCTTCCTTAAGCTCCGCCGCTGTGTTCGCTCGAATCGTCCACGCTCCCAGGCTGGCAGCGTTGGCGGCAAAGTCCACTGGCAAAAGGTCGCCCCCATAATTCTCGCCGCTCCGGTAACGATAATTCGTGCCCATGCCGTCGTTCCCGCACGCGCGGCTGAGCCCCCCGATACTTGAGAAGCCGTGGTTATCCAAAAGCACGATGTTCAGCTTGTAGTCTTCCTGCAAACTGGTCACAATCTCCTGCGCCATCATCAGATAGGATCCATCGCCAATCAGAACGTAAACCTCTCGCGACGGATCAGCCATTTTTGCCCCGAGCGCCCCCGCGATCTCGTAGCCCATGCACGAGTTTCCATACTCCATGTGATAACCGCCGGGCTCTCGCGTACGCCACAGTTTGTGAAGATCTCCCGGCAAACTCCCCGCAGCGCAAACAACAATGTCGGAAGCTTGAGTGAAATTGTTTAGAACCCCGATCACTTCTCCTTGGGTAATGGGTGGCATCTTCGCCAAACCATAGATGCGATCGACTTCAGCTTCCCATTCCATCCGCAATTTATGAATCTGATTTTTATATGCCTCGTTTATCTGGTAATTCCCAAGCAAAGGCCGTAACTCTTCCAAAGTAGCGCGCGCATCGCCCGTCAGCGGCAGCGCCGAATGCTTGTAGGCATCGAACTCCGCCACGTTGATGTTAATGAAACGAACCGACGGATTTTGAAATGCTGTCTTCGACGCCGTAGTGAAGTCGCTATAACGAGTTCCAATTCCAATAACCAGATCAGCTTCGCGCGCGGCAATATTTGCCCCTGGTGTCCCTGTCACCCCGATAGCCCCAAGCTGCTGCGGATGATCGAAAGGCAATGACCCTTTTCCTGCCTGCGTCTCGCCTACTGGAATGCCCGTTGTACTCGCAAGCTTCGAAAGCGCCGGACTCGCCTCCGAGTACAGCACGCCGCCGCCAGCGACAATCAGCGGTTTCTTCGAACCCTTTATCCACTTGGCGGCTTCGTGCAAAAGACCCTCGTCGCAACGCGCGCGTGGAATCGTCCAAACGCGTTTGAGAAAAAAATCTTCGGGAAAGTCGAAGGCTTCCGCCTGCACGTCCTGCGGAAAGCAAACCGTCACCGCGCCGGTATCAGTTGGAGAAGTCAGTACGCGCAGCGCCTCTGGGAGAGAAGTCAGCAACTGTTCGGGCCGCTGAATGCGATCCCAGTACCGCGAAACCGGCTTGAAGCAGTCGTTCGCCGAGATGTCTTGCGTCATCCCGGATTCCAATTGCTGTAGAACCGGAGCGACATTACGCCGAGCGAAAATGTCCCCCGGCAATAAGAGAACCGGCAGTCGATTGATCGTGGCAGTTGCGGCGCCAGTGACCATGTTCGTTGCCCCTGGCCCAATGGAAGTCGTGCAAACCAGGGTTTGTTTCCGAAAGTTCGCTTTTGCAAATCCCGTCGCCGCATGCACCATAGCCTGCTCGTTGCGAAACAAGTAGTAGCGCAGGCCATGATCTTGTTCCAAGGCTTGTCCAATTCCGGCAACATTTCCGTGCCCGAAAATTCCCAGGCACCCTCCAAAGAATTGATATTCTTTTCCATCTCTTTCGGAAAATTGATTCTTAAGGAATGCGATAGCCGCCTGAGCCGCGGTCATTCGTTTCGTCATCGCTAAAGTCCCCTCCCCAGTCCTGGGCGCGATGGAAGCATTGTAACTTCGCACCGGCACGAGGGCGCTGAGATTCCGGGGAAACGACGAAACCAAGGAAAAGATTCTAAGCGGAAAGAATTTGTGCGCTTCTTGCGGATCGCACTATCGATCGAGCTTGAGAAAAAGCTGCAGTCTGCGGCGAATGCCAGATTGCTGGCTTCGAAGCCGTTCGAGCAGCAGCACGTTGGCATGTTCGGACCCTTCTTCCAGAGAGAAGATTGCTATCTTACGAGCGGCAAACGAGGATCGGTTTCCTTCCACGTCGAACGTATCCAAACATGGTTCGAGTCCTCTGTCACAGCCAACGCGCGATCTGATCCAGCCAGAAAATTCAGATAGTAAACATCGTATCCGGGCCCCGCCACCACTGGATGGTAGCCGCTATGCACCAGCACCACATCGCCATCCCGCGGCTTCAAAGTCTGCTCGCCGGCGTGACTCCCGGAATATAAATGTTGAAAGGCAAAGCCCTCAGGCCGCTGGATGCGATAGTAGTAAATCTCATCCAAGTCGACTTCCCCTGGAGGATTATGCTCATCGTGCTTATGCGGAGGATAACTCGACCAGTTCCCCCCCGGCGTGTACACCTCGATCGCCATCAGCCTGTCAGCCGGAAATGATGGTCCGATGATATCGACGATCTGCCGCGAAGCGTTTCCGCCGCCCCGCAAGCTGCTGACTACCTGATCCGGAGCGATCATCCGTGGCTTGAGCACGGCTTCGGAAGGCGACCTGCACTCAGCGATCTCGCAAATCGTCTCGGCGCTGAATACCGCTTCTTTTCCGGTCGGCAAATACAGCGTGTAGGGAAACCCGTCGAAAACGTTCTTGCGCTTGCCGATTCGTTTTGGACCCTCGCCCCAATCGGCCGTGCAAGTCCCGCCCAGCAGCACGAACACGGCTTCTTCGCCAACCGTGCGGGTGCGGTATTCCTGGCCCGGAGAAAGCCGGCGAACAAAGAAGCTCATCCACTCCCACCCGGCTCGCTGGCGCGACAAGTGGAAAAGTTCTCCGCTCTGCTGTCCAGGCAGTTCGGAAGAATGGAAGAGGAAATCAAGCTTGCTCACGGCTCCTCCGCACTCCAAAATGATCAAAAAACGTCGTTTCGTCTAACCGCTTTGAGACTATGACAAATGCCCGTTGCAATGTCAATATGAAAGGTATCTGAAGCCGGGCGAAGTCAGCGGGGAAGTGAGTCGACCGGCGCTGTGGAGTTACTGCGGTCGAGTTACTGCGGTGGAGTGACTAAGATCCATGCCAGGAAAGTCGAAGCTTGTAGAAACCTTAGGCGATCATCACTTCGCCCTACATGAGTACTCTACCCGTATAGAGAATCCCTTCTCCATCAGTGTATGCTGGCAATTCCCTCGCCGGGTCCGACCCACCCGCGCGCAGATGAGGTGCTTATGCAAGAGATTCATGGAAGGTCGAATGGAAGATCGAATTATGGAACATCGAACTATGCGAACACATACCGTACGCCGGTGCGACAGTAGCCGTGAGGGCCGGGGACAAACGCGGATGACCAATCGGCTATTAATCGGCGCTCCGGATTCCGTTGCCAGAGGCGGTCGATGATCTTTACAGTCCGCCTTGCGGTTCTTGCCATTGCCGTCATTCCATTTATTTATTACTTCATTGTGTTGTTCAGTGCGTGGCGGTTTTTTCGGCGCAGCGCACCTCCGGCGAATCTTGAGTTCACACCGCCGGTGAGCAACCTAAAACCGGTCCGCGGCCTTGATCCAGATGCCTACGAAAACTTCGCCAGTTTCTGCAGGCAGGATTATCCAAATTACGAAATCCTGTTTTGCGTCGGCGATCAGCACGATCCCGCTGTCCCCGTACTGGAGAAACTTGTGCGCGATTTTCCCGACTGTCGTATCCGTGTGCTGTATGGCTCCGATGGCACCGGAGCGAACGACAAAGTGCTCAAGCTGGCACGCCTGGTCCGCGAGGCCCAGAATGAAGTTCTTGTGATTAGCGATAGCGACGTACGTGTCGAACCCAACTATCTCCGGAATGTAGTAGCCCCGCTGGCAAATCCCAAGGTGGGCGCGGTGACCTGTTTTTATGTTCCGATTGAAGATAAGACATTTCCTGATCATCTCCAGGCCGTCGGCATGTTTTCTGATTTCTATCCCGGCATTCTGGTCGCCTGGCAAATGGATGGAGTTAAATTCGCTCTCGGACCGACCATCGCTACGACCCGCACGCGACTTGCTGGCTTCGGCGGCTATGACGCGATCAAAAACCGTCCTGCCGACGATCTGCTGGTGGGCCGTCTGATTGCCGAGCAGGGCTTCGACGTGGAACTTCCTCCTTCTTACGTCATTCGCACGGTCGCCGACTTTGGCTCCATGGGTGAACTGTTTCAGAAGCGGCTGAGATGGATCGTGGTGATGCGCCACTTGCGTCCCTGGGGACACCTCGGATTGCTTCTTACCCAGGGCCTGCCCTGGTCACTGGCGGCAGTTGCGATTCAACCTTCGCTGGCAACAGCACTTGGCTATTTTGGCGCTTACCTGTTTCTGCGATTTGCCATGACCTGGACGGTCGGGATTTGGGGCCTGAAACATACCCCACTCTGGAAGCAACTCGCGCTGATTCCTCTATGGGATGCTTTGGCGTTCGCTATCTGGCTGATGAGTTTTTCGCGCAATAGTATCCGCTGGCGAAACGCCAAATACTACATTCGCGACGGCACGCTTGTGCCGGCGATTTCAACTGACCCGAAAACAGCGGGCTGAGGTCTGCTCATTTCATCAGCCCGCGTTCCTTAACCCACGCGCGTTTTCTTGTCCGCGCGACTCCCGCCATTCTTTCCAACGGCGCTTCCCACAACCTCGAGAGAAGCTTCGCTCAAAGGCGCGGCTTCTCGAGGCGTCGTTCGCCGCTCGTTACTCGGCTGCCGCCAGTTGACTCGCGGCATCATCACCGCTCCATCGATTCGGTCGCGATACTTCATCGCAACGTTCATCAGCGAATCCAAAAGGGAATCCGAGAGCAGATGCGGTCTCAATCCCAACTCAATCAGCTTGGAATGCTTCGCATTGTAGTAGTGCTCTTCCGCTTCCACTCGCGGATCGGGAAGGTGATCGACCTTAACCTTCAACCCTAACTTCTCTCCCGCTGTTTGCACTAACTTTGCCAGCTCCAAAACTGAAAACTGTTCGGTAAATTGGTTGTAGACGCGGAACTCGCCTCGCCCCGCGGGATTCAAGCATGCCAGCTCAACGCATCGCACCGTGTCTCGAATATCGAGGAATCCTCGCGTCTGTCCCCCTTTGCCGTAAACCGTAAGCGGGTGGCCAATTGCAGCCTGCACGCAAAAACGATTGAGCACTGTGCCAAACACCTCGTCATAATCGAAGCGATTGATGAGCGCTTCGTCCAACCCCACCTCGTCGGTCGTGGTTCCGTAAACTACGCCCTGATTTAGATCGGTGGCCCGCAGCCCCCAGATCTTGCAGGTGAAAGTAATGTTGTGCGTGTCGTGAACTTTCGAAAGGTGATAAAAGGAACCGGGCTGCTTCGGATAAGGCAGGGTGTCTTTGCGCCCATTGTGCTCAATCGTGATGTAGCCTTCTTCGATATCGATATTCGGCGTGCCGTATTCACCCATCGTGCCCAGCTTGATGAGATGGCAATCGGGCCTGAACTCCCGCAAGGCAAACAGCAGATTGAGCGTCCCAACTACATTGTTCACTTGTGTGGAAACAGCATGTTTGCGGTCGATCATCGAATACGGAGCGGAGCGCTGCTCGGCAAAATGGATCACCGCGTCCGGCTCGAAATCCGTGATGATAGAAGAAAGAAAATCGTACTCTGTCACATCGCCAACGAAGAGTCCGATTTCTTTCCCCGTCAGTTCTTTCCAAGCCCTAAGGCGCTCGGAAAGCGTACGGATGGGCGTCAGAGTTTGCACCCCTAGCTCATAATCCCATTGCCGCCGCACAAAGTTATCGGCGATCGCAACCGAATGACCCTTCTTGGAAAGATATAGCGCCGTTGCCCAGCCGCAGTAACCATCGCCTCCCAGCACCGCAATCTTCATACTCTCCTCACCTCGTGTCCTTACAGAATTTGTTATAAATTAATTTCGATCGCCGCTTCACCGCAACGGCATCAACCAAGAGTAAGCGCCTTCTGCAACTCTCCCCGAGAAACAACGATAGGATGATTCGTCAGAACCACTTTCCCACCGCTTTCTTTTACTACACTAAGATGCCCGGCTCCCACTATCGACTCTAGCTGAGGAACTACGTTCTCCTTTGCCACGACGTAGGCGCGTTCCGGCTTGAGCCAGATATCTTTGAATTGCGCATCATCGATAAATACATCGGGAACGCCCGGCGCATACGCACCGTATTCCAGATTTTGAAATCTTCCATTCCGAAGCAACGCCGTGCGATCCGTATAAAAAAAGATTGAAGAGAAAGTGTAGTAGTGATGATCCACGATCAGCGTCCCTGCCGGAGATTTCAGGATCGCCTCCGCCAGCGGCCGCGATGACAAAAAAGGATCGAACGCCGCCATCGCAAGCCGGGCCGCCTGAAAGAAAAGTATCATCATCAACGCCGCGCCCACGAATGCCCTGTGCCCCACAAACCTCCACGTCGCCAAAGCCCCGGCGCAGAAGGCAATCCCAGCCATCACCAGCGGCACCCGAAGATACGCAAAAGAAGCCACCGTCAAATCTTCCATATGCCCAAGCGAAAGCTTATAAGCGCCCGGGTGAGCGCTCAGAGCCTGCGAAATATCTCCCGGCGTGGGCAAGTGGCGTGTCATAAAAAATAGAGTCAGCGTTGCCAGCCCCGCCGCTGCCGCAATCACAGACAGCACACGCGTGCCGCGCTGTATCCAAACCCCTCCCGCTGCCATCGCTGAACCCAATAAAAGCGCCAGCGCCGGATAGCAGGGCATCGAATAATATTCCTGCGTCGTCGAAAATGTAAAAAATACCATCACGAATCCCGCCCAGCAAAGCGCCAGAAGCCGCGTTCTCCCCGCACGGTCAACCGGCTTGAATGAGAGCTTCGCGATCGCCGGAAAATACACGCTCCAGGGAAACAGCCACACCAGGTGAAACAGCCAGAAATAAAGCCGCGGCACCGTATCGTAGTCTCGCGGATACCGCATATTGAGAAACCGCAGCAATTGCTCGTTGATAAAGAAGAACCAAAGAAATCCGTGGTAAAGTCCCGGCCCGCTGTGCAGCGTAAAAGCAAAGTAAGGTGGATTACGCAATGTGGCCAGAATGTGCCACGGCGCAGCAATCAGCAGAATGATCACCGCTCCGCTGACTGGACGCAATCGCCGCCACGTGTTCCCTAAAAAAAGCTGATGCGTTACATAAAGGTAGATAACACCCGCCGCGAGCGGAAACAGCAGCCCGATCAAGCTCTTCAGCAGCAGACCCACCCCAAGACTTGCCGCCAGCGCAAAAGCCCAGAATCGTGGATGAGGTTCGTCTTCCTCCAACACCCGCAGAAATGCCCACATCGCAAGCCCAACCGTGAAGGTCAACATCACGTCCGGGATCAAGATCCGCGTAAATAAAAACAGCCCCACGCATGTGGCCATGCAAATCCCGGCATAAAATGCCGCTCGCCTGCCAAACGCCCAGCAACCAAAGCCCACCATCAACAAGCAAAGCGCTATGGATGACAATGCAATCGGAATTCGAGCCGCCCAGTCACGCGCTCCAAAAATCACGTAGCTCGCGGCAATTGTCCAATACACCAGCGGAGCCTTTTCCAGATACACCACTCCATCCAGCCGCGCCGTGACCCAGTCGCCCGAGGCCAGCATATTGCGGGCAATCTGCGCTTGCACCGCGTCGACATCATCCATGAGCGAGGGAGGAGAAATAATGCAGCCCAGGTAGACGGCTGCCGCGACGAAAAACACTCCTAAATAAACGTACCAGCTTTTTCCTGCGCCCAAACGCTCGCGCTCCGTGGAGCGGCTGCCTGAATCCCCCACTTTTTCATCCACAAAAACAGTACCATCAGGCCCCATAAGTGGTACCCAACATTTATTTTTCTCTCCAAGTGTTTTTCGATGTAGGTCTCGATCAGCTCTCGTCGGAACAGCCCATTGTCGTCGTACGATCCGTCCATCAGCACGTCCAGCATCAAAGACCGCAAACAGCCGCGCAGCCAGTCATGCACCGGAATATCGAATCCAATCTTCTTTCGCTGAAGAACCGATGCCGGGAGTTTATTTCGCATCAACTCTTTTAAAATAAACTTCTGCCGTGATCCGCGAATCTTGAGAGACGCAGGCAGGGAAGCGGCAAACTCCACAATGCGGTGATCCAGAAATGGCGGCCGCACTTCCAGCGAGTGCGCCATGCTCATGCGGTCAGTCTTGGTCAAAATGTCGTCGGCCAGAAAGTACTTCTGGTCGAACCACAAATACGGCGTCACATCATCGGCCATCACCAGTCGATCGCCCAGCCCCCCGAGAATGCCCTGTAGCGCGGGTGGAAGTTCCGAGCGCACCAGTGCTGCCTTTTGATCTTCGGAGAAAGTTCCGTTCCAATAGACATGCGCCTGCTCTGGGGCCAGCAACGAGCCTTCAAGAAACCGCTTTACTTTGTATTCGAAGCTTATCTTGTCGTCGGAAACCGGCCAGCCACGCAGGGCAGATAGCCCCAACTCCAGAGCCTTTCGCGGAAGCTTTCGGGCAAGCCCGCCCAGATAATCCGCCCGATGCGTAAGATAGCCGCCAAACAACTCGTCGGCTCCTTCGCCGCTCAGGCAGACAGTGGTTCTTGTTTTGCTCAACTGCGAAACGAACCAGACCGGAAGCGCTCCCGCATCCGCCGAGGGTTCGTCCGAATAGTCCGCGAACTGCTCGATGACGCTTCGTAGGTCTATCTCTGGATTCAGATCCAGCTCTTCATGTTCGGTTTGGTAAGAATTCGCAACTTCTCGAATGTACCCAGTCTCGTCGAAGCTCCGCCCTTGGAATGAAATCGAGAAAGTCTTTAGCTTCGCCCCGGACTCGGCGGCGTAATGCAGAATCGTCGAAGAATCTACCCCTCCGCTGAGCCACATGCCCAGTGGCACATCGGAAACGAGGTGCTCGCGGACTGATTGCCGCAGCAGATCGTCAAGCTCTTCACACGCGGAGTCGACCGTCTGCTCACGAACCACTCCAAAAGGTAAGCGCCAGTAGGCGTCAGTGGAAACCCTCCCATCCCGCCACTCCAGCCATTCTCCCGGAGGAAGTTTCTTAATGCCCTCCACCAGCGTCCATGGCGACGGCACGTAGTTCAATGACAGGTAGCAGTCGAGCCCATCGAGGCTGAGGGTTCGATCGATCTCGGGATGGATCAGAATAGCCTTTAATTCAGAGCCGAAAAATAAGTCGTTTCCGCGCCGCGCAATATAAAGCGGCTTAATGCCCATCCGGTCACGCGCCACCACCAACCGCTTCGTAGATTTAGTCCACAGCCCAATCGCAAACATCCCCCGCAACCGTGCGAAGCAATCGGTGTCCCACTCGAGAAATGCACGCAGAACGGTTTCGGTGTCGCAGTGCGAGCAAAAACGATGGCCCAGAGCCTCCAATTCCTTACGAAGCTCGAGGTGATTGTAGATCTCGCCATTAAAGACAATGGCCACATTCCGGTCCTCAGAAAAAATGGGTTGGTCGCCGGAATCCAGGTCGATAATCTTCAGCCGGGCTGCTCCCATGGAGCAGAGGCTGGATTGGACCACTCCCTGTTGGTCCGGCCCGCGATGAATCAGCGTGGCGGTAGCCCGCTCAATGCGTCCGCTATCGGGCAGCCAGTTTTTGTGCGTGAAACCAACTATTCCACACAAGCGACGTGCACCTCTATTTTTTTCATAGAATCAGTTTGCGATTCCCGCCAATCGGATCGCGGAGACTGTCACACCCGCACCAGGGCACGGCGCAATCGGCCAGCTTTAGGGCTAAGACACAATCCTAACGAATCTTCATGGGATGCACAACCGTGGCGAACCTGTTGGATCATCCACTGCTGCCCCCTTAAGGCGATGTTAAGAGAATGGATTCCCCGAATCCTGATTTAAAGTCCATGTGACATCTGACCTTGAATGTTCACCCGAAATTGGCGGAACATGAAGGAGCCACGTACGGTGGGGCCGGCCGTGCTCCGAGACATTTAATTCATTTGTTTTTAGTATTTTATGCGTAACTAATTAAAAACAAAGATCTTGTTTTGCGCAAATGCTTTAACCCGCATGCCGAATGGATTTCGCGACATTGAAGGGGGAGGGGGTACCATCCTTCCAAACGCAACAGGATAGAATCAAAAGACCTCTGAGCTCTGACCAGGAAGACCCTGCGGGAGAATTTTAAATCGATTTCCACAGCAAGATCCGTATCACGGCACCGCTTTAGCGATGCATCGGATGTTTGAATTCAGACATCCCTCCAGGGGCCGGACTGACCGTCGAGTTTTTCAGGAGGGTCTTCAGCCGGCAAGGAGCGATGTCTTCGAATAAATCCACTGAACAATCGTCGGACCAATCCGATTCCCTACCGCGTCGAGTGTTATCCTAGTTGAGATTTAAGCCCACGAGACCGTAACTCTTTCCATGTCCAATCCGACTCTCTCCAACCAGGAAGTTCCTCAGCCCCAATCCCCCGACTCCAACGAGTCTTTCGGCGATATGCTCGCGCAGTACGAGAAGAGCCACGCGCGCAAACGCACTGGCGATGACGGCCCAAAGCAACTCGAAGGCGTCATCATCGCCGTCTCCGCCGACTCTGTATACCTCGACATCGGGTTCAAAAGCGAAGGCATCTTGCCGCTTGCCGATTTCCAGGCGTCCGGCGAAACTCCCAAATCCGGCGGCAAGCTGCTGGTTTCCGTCAAAGGCCGCGATCCCGAAGGCTATTACCAGCTCTCGCGAACCAAAGTCGAGCAGCCCAAAGACTGGAACGCACTGGAAAAAGCTTTCGCCGATAAAGCCACGGTAGTGGGCAAAGTCACCGGCATGATCAAAGGCGGTTTTAGCGTAGACGTAGGCGTGCGCGCCTTTATGCCCGCTTCGCGCAGCGGCGTCCGCGACGCTGCCGAGATGCCAAAGCTAGTCGAGCAGGAAATCCTTTGCCGCATCATTAAGCTCGACGTGGCCGAAGAAGATTTAGTCGTCGATCGACGCGTGGTTCTCGAAGAAGAAGAGCGCTCCACCAAAGCTCGCCGCTACTCGGAGATGAAAGAAGGTGACACCGTAAGCGGCACGGTACGCAGCCTTACCGACTACGGCGCATTCATCGACCTCGGCGGCGTGGACGCCCTGCTGCACGTCAGCGACATCGCCTGGACTCGCATCAACAAGGCCGCGGATGTACTTTCCATCGGCCAGTCGATCGAAGCAAAAGTGCTGAAGATCACGGCCGACGCCGACAAGCGCCGCATTTCCGTCGGCATGAAGCAATTCCTCCCGCATCCCTGGGATGCTGCTGCCGGCAAATACAACGTCGGCGAACGCGTTCGCGGCACAGTCACCCGCGTGGCCGAATTTGGAGCGTTCGTCGAATTAGAACCTGGAATCGAAGGCCTCATCCACGTCTCCGAAATGTCCTGGGGGAAAAAGCTGCGCAGCGCCAGCACATTAGTCAAGCCCGGCGAAGTGGTCGATGCCATCATCCTCGGAATCAACCTCCCCGAACGCCGCATGTCTCTTGGTCTCAAGCAAGCATTGGGCGATCCCTGGGCCGACGCGTCGGAAAAATTCGCCGTAGGTTCGATCGTCGAAGGTCCGGTCGTCAGCATCACGAAATTTGGCGCTTTTGTGCAGCTTGCCGAAGGGGTCGAGGGCATGATCCACATCAGCGATATGAGCCCGGAGAAGCGCATCAATCATCCCTCGGACATGCTCAAGATTGGGCAGGTGGTGAAAGCGCAAGTGCTCGCCTTCGATAAAGACAAGCGCCAAATCAAGCTGGGCATGAAGCAATTAGTCCCCAGCGGCTTGGATGAATACATTGCGGAGCACAAAGCCGGAGACGTTGTTTCAGGCCGCATGATGGAAGTTTCCGGTGGTCAAGCTCGCGTGGAATTGGGAGAAGGAATTCAGGCCCAGTGCAGCGTGAACGTCGCTGCTGCGGAAAAAGAAAAAGATACACCGGTCGAATCGAACCCCGCATCCTCAAAGCCCGATTTATCTTCCTTGGGTTCCATGCTGCAAGCGCGCTGGAAAGGCGCTTCGCCTGCGGCAAACGCCAAGCCCGAACCGCTCCGCACCGGTCAGGTTCGCCAGTTCCGGATCAAGAAACTGGACGTCCCAACAAAAAAGATTGAACTCGAGTTGGCCTAGAAATCCGTCCCACCGGTGTCGCAGCGGTTCACCGCTGCGATAAATCGTCTTTTTCCAATACCGGATTCAGTCGCTGAACGGCGGTCGAATCGCAGAATAAGAAAGCCGCTCGTGCGAGCGGCCTTCGCAGCTTCCTTCCTCTTTACTCGACGCCAAACTTAGTGCTGCGCAAAAGAGAAGTTCAAGCCAGTAGTGAATATGACGTCGTTATCCTTTGTTCCCGTCGGCGGGTTTGTCACATAGAGATCGTTGAACTGGTTTTGCCACCCTAGCCATTTGCTGATCTTCGTGACCGTGCCCAGGTCGAAGGTCATGCGGTACTGTCCGCCGTAACCGCCGGTCAAGTCCGGAAAGATGTAGAAATTTTCCGTGATCACCGTGCTCTTGCCCGCCTTGTGCATCAATTCTTCGCCCAAAGTGAGCGCGGCGTACCGGTTCGTCACCCCATAAGAAACGAGGGTAGGAGGAACGGTGGCCGGCGTTACCGGCGGACCACTCGAATACGTTTCATGGGTATAGTTCACGCCGGCTTGAATGTCCAGCGTGGTACGGTCGGACTTGATGGCATGGTAGCCCAAACCTCCCGCATATACGCTGCGCAGATCCAAATACTGAAGTGCGTTGCTCATGAAGTTGGCAGAGACAAAGCCAAATATTTTGGGATCGAGATTGTGGTCATATTCAAGTCCGGCAGTTATGAGATTGGCCACTGTACTGGGCGTAGATAATTGGTTCGTGGTGTCGACCGAGGTGAGGAAAATGGTGGTTTTGTCATTCTGGGTTGGGTGGACGGCATTAATGGCCAGCGCCAGATTGGTAGTCTCGCTGTTGCCGCGAGTCAGCGAGAAACCAATGTTCGCCCCGCCATTCCAGCCATGCAGCCAGCCGGGATTCAGTGACTTGTCGTAAGCCGTCTGCTCGGCGTCATTGCGAATCGTCGCTACTTTTGCGGCAGGGACTTCCACCTCTCCCTGCGTCTTGGTGGAGACTTCAATCGTCCCGTCATTTGCAGTGACCGGGCCGACAACGGTTTTCTTGTCCGTGGTGCTGATGTGCAGCTCCTGGTCGGTCTTGATCTGCGTGATCGCGTCAAACTTCACGGTCACGTCTCCGGCAAATTCCGTGTGCAATACCAGCGTCTTACCGTCGGATTTCACAATCGTCCCGCTCAGCCGATCCCCATTCTTGAGCGTGATCTGATCCGCGAACGCAATCGGTGACAACCCCAATAACAACAATCCACATAAGGCAATCAGTGCAAACCACTCGACTTTACGCAACATTCCCATCTCCTGGTTTTCAGAGTCTTTGCAGCTTAGTTGTATTTGGCCCCGGGGATACTTCGAACAGGGAAATCACTGAAATTAATAGACAGAAGCGGCTTACTCGAAGAATGCGCCAGTCGCGTGGAGACTGTTTAGCTCTTTACGTCTTTGGATTCGGAGCTTTTGTTCTGCTCGGTCGAAGCTTGCGTTGGAGGATTATCTTTCATACCTTCTTTCAAGGCACGAATCCCTTCGCCCAACCCTTTGCCCAATTCGGGTAATTTTTTAGGACCAAAGACCAGAAGAGCAATCGCGAAAATAATAATCAGGTGCGTCGGTTGAAACAAGCCTTCAAACATTGGGAACCTCCACAAAACGACACTTGCGCCTGCTTATACGGTACCGGAGCTATGAGCCCCAAGTCAAACTCAAGTGTTTATGTGACAGCCGTGCTCGGCTTGTTGCGCTTCCAAACGGCGGCCAGCTTCAGCAATCCCCGCACCCCGGTACTTCGGTAATCTTACCGCCGGGGAGCCGGCCAAGTTAAGGTGGAGGTGCAGTTCCGCTGTCGGCTAGCGCTTCAGAACAGGGGCGCAGCACGGCCAGGCAGCGAACGCATTCCGGAGATTCCAGTGAAGCGCTGTGGCGTGTCCGCTTGTATCCTTCTCTTTTGCTGGGCTGCCTTGGCCCAGGCCAGCGAAACTCAGCCGGTCGGCGCGCTTGAGCTTACTGCATGGCTCGTGGGCGGCGTTCCCAACGCACGGCTGATCCGCATTGTCCGCGAGCGTGGCATCGTGGCGATGCCCGGCAAGGAGCAGATTAGTCAACTTGAAGCCGCTGGTGCTGATGTGAATCTGGTCAGAGCGCTTACCGATCCCAGATCATCCGCATCCAAAACGGCTTCGTTCAAGATGGTTCCGTTTGTGATCCCAGCAGGTTTACTCCAGGCTAGCATCGACGCGAAAGCTCAACGCTTTCATCAGGCCGAAATCGATCTCCGGCCTCTTCTAAAATCGGATCCCGAAAACCCGGATCCCCACAAATTAGATCCCCAAAATTCTGCCCTGCACTTTGCGATTGCGAATATGCTCATCCGGCAAGAGCAATGGGACGACGCTTTCGATGAGATAACCCTCGCGATGCACCTCATGCCTGATTTTCCCGAGAATCACAACAGTCTGGCATACATTTTCTATCGACTCGATGACGGCCCGAACGCGATTGCGGAAGCCCGCACTGCACTAAGCATGGACACTCAGAATGCGGAAGCCTACCAGTTCCTGGGCCTGGCTCTGTATTCGAATGGGCAGTATGCGGCAGCGGTTCATGCTTTCGATGAGTCGCTCGCGCGCGATGGCGACAATGCAGACACTTACTACGATATGGGCATCGCTCTGCATGCTGCGGGTAATTTTCCACTCGCGATCGCCGCTTACCGTAAAGCGATTCTTCTCCGCCCCGCTTTTTGGGAGGCCCACTCCAACCTGGCGTTGACCTTCCACGAACAAAATAATTTCGATGAGGCGGTCGCGGAATACCGCGCAGCCGAGCGGCTTGCTCCAGAAGAAGCGTCGGTCCGCAGTAATTTAGGCAACACTCTGTGCGACAAAGGCGATTTTGACGCCGCCACCCAGGAATTGAAAGAACTTTATCGCCAGCATCCCGAGTGGCAGTTGGGACATGGCTGCCTGGCCCGCGCCTATATGTCGCGTAAGGATTACTCCAGAGCGATCGAGGAATGGCGTCTGGCAGTGCAGCAGAGCCCCGGCAGTGCTACCGAGCACCGTCTACTCGGGGAAGCATTTCTGCTGAATGATCAAACCGAGGAAGGGGTTCGCGAGCTGCGCGTCGCCGTCTCTCTCAATCCAGATTCCGACGCGGCCCATCGTGGGCTGGGTACGGCGCTCTTCCGGCAGCAGCAACTCGCCGCCGCGGAGAAGGAATTTCGCGAAGCGCTTCGCCTTAACTCTTCCCCCGATAACCACTTTTCGCTGGCTGCTTGCCTCATGTCCATGGATCGCTACGAAGAAGCCTTGGCCGAACTGGATGCGGCCGCTCGGCTCGATCCCGACCGCGCCCTCTATCGTGCGCGCCGTGAGGAACTTTTAAGACTCATGAAGGAAACCAGTTCACGATGACCCAGAGGCCAATAGCCGTTATGTACTCTGGGCATTTTCATTCAGGAAGCGCCCTTCTTACACTTGAGATTCGTCCCTGCATTTGGAAGTGATCATGAATATGACTCAATCCTCCCCCACAGCCGCTGCTGCCGCCAAGCCGGCACAATCTTTACCGCAATCGGAATCCGATGCGCGGAATCATGCCCGAACCCCCGACCGGACAACCGACCGAGCCCCTATAGCCGCGCAGGACGAGGTAGTTCACAAGTCGTCGGGATATGGTCTGCCATGCGCGAAATGCCGTCTCTACTACGCCGCTGAGCTGGATGCCTGTCCAACCTGCAAGCACAAAGAGAGAGTTGCTGCGAATGCGGTTCCGGTGATCGCTAAGCCGCTTGCCGCAGCCGAACCCATCCCTGACACCGATGTCATCGAGCAGGAACGCGAAGCTTTCCTGAAGGAATTCAAGTCACAACTTTTTGCCGCGCATGCCGAAGTGACGACCGCTCCCGTAACTTGCGCTCTGGGCGAGGATCACGCGCACGGCACGGAAGCCGCTTCGATCTGCAAGCCCTGCTACGACCATTTGCAGGAGCGTGTCGACATCTGCGAAGCCGCGCTTCACATGGATCTGAAAGATGCCGCACAGATTGTCTACGACGCCGTCTGGGCCGACCCCTCCGATCCCAGCAAGACCTACACCAACGCAGCCGGCGCGCTGCTTACCGAACTACGCAAGCGGGCTGGAGTCTCCAGCATGATCGGCCCCTTCCAGCCACTAGGCAACTAAGATTCCGGAATTCTATGCAGGGACAGCGCGCTCGGCTGTCCTTTCGAGCGAAGCTCGATTTCTTACTCTTCCACGACGCGAATTCCACCACCAACTCGAATCTGCCGAGGCTCTAGCGTTCGGAGCGATTCCACTTTGCCCGCAAGATTCGGATATTCCAGGCACCCTCGTCGGCATAAGCTCTTCCTATTATGACTACCCATCAGATGACTTTCCCCTTGCTTGCCTCCGGTGCCATACTCGTTGAGGAAATAAGCAGTGCCATGTCCGTCGCGCAGGCCAATCCGGCAACCGGACCTCATGAATCCATGCAGGCCAGTCGTACGAATAACGATCGCGTGAATAACGACCAGCTCTGGCAAGCCGTGGCCGCTCGCGATGCTCACCGCGACGGAAGCTTTGTCTTCGCCGTGTCTACGACCGGCGTGTATTGCCGGCCATCGTGCCCGGCGCGGCGTCCACGGCGCGAGCATGTGACTTTCTTCATGCGTCCCGAGCAGGCGGAGAAAGCTGGGTTTCGAGCCTGCCTTCGCTGCCGCCCCAGACTGGCCAATGGCAATCCTCAATCGGACGCAGTGAAGGCGGTTTGCCGTTACATCGAACAGCATCTCGACGAGCCGGTTACCCTCGATCATCTCAGTAAGATCTTCCGGCAAAGTCCGTTCCACTTGCAGCGCCGTTTCAAAGCTCTGCTGGGAATCACGCCCCGCGAATACGCCGACTCCTGCCGCATGCGCCGGCTGAAACGAAACCTGCAGGCGGGCGACAACGTGACTCGCGCCATGTATGACGCCGGATACGGCTCCAGCAGCCGGTTGTACGAGAAGACCTCCTCACAACTGGGCATGACACCCGACAAGTACAGGCGCGGAGCCATTGCCGCTTCCATCCGCTACGCTTGCGCCGATTCGCCGCTGGGACGCATGTTGATCGCGGCCACCGAACGCGGCATCTGCTCGATCCAGTTCGCGCAGTCCGATGCAGAGTTGATCGAAGGCCTGAAGCGCGAGTTCCCCTTCGCCGTGCGCAAGCCGGACGAAGGCGGATTGCAAGCCTGGGTGAAGACTCTGCTTTCGCAGATGCAAGTCAGGCCAAAGAGGCAAGGCACGGAAAAAATGCAGAGCAGGGAACTGGACACTGCCTTGCCCCTAGACATCCGGGCGACGGCATTTCAGCGCCGAGTATGGACTTACCTGCAATTGATCCCATTCGGTGCGACGCAGTCATACAGCGAAGTGGCCAAAGGAATCGGCCAGCCCAGCGCCAGCCGAGCCGTGGCGCGCGCCTGCGCTACCAATCCAGTTGCGATTGCGATCCCGTGCCATCGCGTGGTACGCGCCGACGGCAGCACCAGCGGCTACCGTTGGGGCGAGAACCGCAAAAAGAAACTGCTCGAGATGGAACGGGAGCGGCGGTGACTTAGGGGGATGGCTTTATACCGACCGCCCGTAGCCTCGACGCGCCCCGGATTGCTGCTGGCGAGGCCCCTACGACCGATGCGCATTCTCTTTGACCACGGCACGCCCAGCGGCACTGCCGCATCGCTATCTGGCGATGAAGTTACACAGGCAATAGAACGCGGGTGGGACAGAATTTCTAATGGCGAACTGCTCAACGTAGCCAAGGTCGATATACCGTTCAAGTAGGCGTGCTCTATAGGGCGTAGCCGCCCCTCCCCCCTTTTTGCAAATTATTTAGAATCACCAGCGTAGCGGTTTTTCCCTGGCAAACACCCTTTTCCAAAGAACTTAGATGCTTAGTTCCTTGGAATCTGATAGTTACGTGCCGTGTACGGGCTGGGGTCGATCTAGCTCGGTCCCGCGCTATGGTCCTATTGCTGGGCAATGATGGAATGATTTGGCTGTGGATCGCCAGGTCAGATGTCACCGTGAGGCTGTGGAAGATTATCCGATGGATGTGATTGGAGAGTCGGCTAGCCTCTCAGGCGAAACAGCCGCGCTATTTTTGCCCTTCCAGCGCGGCTGCGTCTTTCTTCTGTTCAGCGATGGTCTTGATTTCCTCTTTTATCTCCGCACGCCTCTGCTGGTTCTGCTCGTTGGCCGAACCATTATCGAGGTCCTTCAGCTTGGCTAATTCCCCTAACAACGCTAAGACCTGATCAGATTCCTGGCTGCTCACTCTATGCCCTCCGCACGGTGCTGGTTATGGATGACAAGAAGGGCGAAAGAAGTTGCTACTGAGGAGTTATCAATTTGCATCCACGCGCATCGGAGGCACCCGGCGGATTGTGCGGCTGTACCTCGACCGGATCGCTCTCCTAATAGCCGAAAGCTCGGCCCGACAGTTACGCCGAAATCGACATTCCGTTCGAGCAGGCCGCTCCCTAGCTGCGGGGCCGCGCCTTGCCCGCTTCTCGCAGGGACGCGAGAAGTGGGGCACTCACCATTCTCGTTCGCTACTTCTTTCTGACTACCAATGTCCAATTCAGCAACGCGAGTGCGATGGTTCCAACCAGGATCAGGGACTGGCCGAAATCCACGCGGGTGATGAGGATTGCGCACAAGAGCAGGCCAAGGGCGGCGAAGAAATTTCCGGCGGGCAGGGTAAACATGGCGGGGGCGTCGGTGGTGCTTTTGCGGCGGAGGATGGGGAGCGCGGCGCAGCCTACGGCGTAGTAGAGCAGGCGGGCTACAGCGGAGAGTGTGACGTTCCACTTGAAGTCGCCGGTTAGCGCGAGCGCCCAGACCATGGCAGCGAAGACGAGGATGGAAACATAGGGCGTGTGAAATTTTCGGTGGATGGCGGCGAAGGCTTCGGGGAAGTCTCCTTGTTCAGCGAGAGCAAAGGGGATGCGGGGCATGGCGAGAATTTTTGCGCTGAGATATCCGTAAAAAGAAATCAGAGCGCCGATGGCGATCAGAGCGGCGCCTACGGGACCAACGGCGAGGCGGGCTACGTCCGCCAGCGGGCGTTGGCTGTGCGCCGCGTTGGGCAGCACTCCGATCACCAACCATTGGATTAGAGCGTAGATCCCAGTGCAGAGCAGGAGAGCGGTGAAGAGCGCGAAGGGAGCGTCGCGGCGGGGATTTTTGGCTTCGGACATGGGCGCGAGGGCGGTTTCGAATCCGCCATAGGCAAAGACCAGGAGGAGCAGGGCCTTGAGCCATTGACTGGTCCCCGTGTTTTCCACGGCAGGACTGGCGATTTGCCAGTGGTGCGCGTGAAGAACGAATATGCCCAGGATAATGACCGCGAACAGCGGAACCAGTTTGGCCGCGGTAAAGAGATTGCTGACATGGGTTCCGGCGCGCACGCCGCGAATGTTGATAACCGTGAGAAGACCGACCAGCAAGGTGAGGATGATGGCGCGGGGCACGGGATCTTTGGCGTGCGGGAAGAATTCGCCGAGATAGATTACGAACAGATTTGCGTTGGCGGCAGGGGCAGCGACCTGGCCGAGCCATAGCATCCACGCGGTCTGGATGCCCATGAAGCGTCCGAAGGCGGCGCGGGCATAGAGGTACGGGCCGCCCGCCTGCTGGAAACGCGAGGCGACTTCGGCGAAGCAGGCGATGATGACGCTCATTCCGGCTCCGGCGGCGAGCACGGCGTAGGGGCTGAGGTTGCCGATAAGGCCGGCAACGACGGAAGGCAGTCCGAAGACACCGCTGCCGATGATGGAGTTGACCACGAGCGCAACCAGACTCCAGCGGCCGATGGCGCGGACGAGCTCGTGGCGGGGGATAGGTGGCGGCGCTGGCATGCGGGTGTTTGTATCACAAAAACGGGTTGTGGTTGGGAAAGTGTTCTAGATGGGACTACGAATTGGGCGCCGGCCTTCGCCCGGGCTTGGACAGCCGAGGCGGCTGTCCCTAGGTGTGGACTGGCGCCGAAAAGGCTTGCGGGGAGCCCGGTTTGCTCATCGTGTTACTAGTCACATAGCAGCGGACGCAATGGTAAGTGTGATAGGAGACCAAGGTAATCGCTCGAATTACGAAAGCGCATGATCGTGGGACATCTATCCGCTGCGCGCAGCCGATGAGATGTTCTAGCAACACAATCAGAACCCAAAATGGCCAAGGGAATCGATTCACAGATGGACGACCTGCACACAAGGATGATCCGAGTCACCGAAGATTTGCGCGTGATTCAGCGCGAGTTGAATTGCGCCGCCATGCAGGCGCCCAGCGATCCGGAATTGATGGAAGCGCTCAGCGCGCTGCCGGAGACGGAAGCCATTCAGGTGCTGTGCAAGGCACTCGACCAGATGCGGCATTTTCTTTGGTTCTACACGCAGGTGATGAGCAACGATCCGGAGCTGGGCGACAAGATGCGCCAGTCGAATGTGTCGAAGACGGTGAACGACGGCAAAGTGGATACGTCATTTTTCGATCAGCTCACGCGCGCCGATGAAGTTTTGCTGCTGCGCTACGTGGCGGAAGCCAAAGAGCGCAAGCCGAATTAACAGTGCCTGTTTTTAAAGCTGCCTTTAAAAGCCGCGACCTCTTGTCATTGTCTTTAGAACTACTCCCTCGGGACTGAGTAAAACCAGATCAGCTTCCGCCCCAACTTTAATTTCTCCATGTGAAGGAAGTCCGGCTGCGCGCGCCGGATTGCGCGTGGCGGCGCGGACGGCATCGCGCAGGGTCCAATCAGAGAATTGTGTCACGTTGCGCACGGCTTTATCCATAGTGAGGACGCTGCCGGCCAGCTGTCCGTTCGTTCCTTTCAGTGTACATTTGCCATCTTTTACCTCGACCTCAATGGGGCCGAGCAGATAGGTGCCATCGGGCATGCCGGTTGCGGCTGTGGCATCGGTGATCAGGACGGCCTGATCGAATCCCTTCGCCCGCAGGAAGAGCTTCACGATTTCCGGCGCCAGATGAATGCCGTCGGCGATGATATCGGCGGTGAGGCGGTCGTCGGTCAGGGCCTCGCCGAGGATGCCGGGGTCGCGGTGATCGAGTGGCCGCATGGCGTTGAACGTATGAGTGGCGTGTCGCGCCCCGGACTGGATTGCCTGGCGGGCGGTGGCTGAGTCTGCGTCAGAGTGGCCGATGCTCACGCAAACCTTGCGGCGCGCCGCTTCGGTGATTACATCCATCGCTCCGGGAAGTTCAGGGGCTATGGTCATCATGCTGACGTGGCCGCGCGCGGCTTGCCAGAGGCGGTCAAAGATTTCTACCGTGGGCTCTAGCAGGTTTTCCGGAGGATGCACGCCACGGCGCTTATGACTAAGGAATGGACCTTCCAAATGAATGCCGAGCGGGCGCGCCTCCACATTTGTTCCGTGGGTTCCGGGGTTCTGTGCGGATTCAATCGCGTCGGCGAGCCGTTCGAGAGCGGCGCATGTTTCAGCGAGCGGTGCTGCGACGGTGGTGGGGAAATATCCGGTGACACCGTGAGTGGCAAGAAACTTGTTGAGATGCGGGATGTCGGTCAGAGCCGCGCGTGTAACATCGATTCCGGCGCCGCCGTGAACGTGAATATCGAGAAAACCAGGGGCAAGGATAGCTTCGGAATGATGGGTGGTTAAATCGATGACCGTCGCGTTATTTGGTACTTCCTGCTCGGCGCGGGAGGAAACGGCACGGACGGTGCCGTCGTCGATAAAGACAAGCGGGTCCAGGATTTCGTGTGAAGGCGTATATAGACGATGGGCGGCAATGATGATCATTATCTGTATCTATTCAAGATCTGTATCTATTCAACCAAGACGGTAAACGCTGCGATTCACGTTGATTCGACACGCAGTGCGCCACCAGTGTAGCGCGAAAAATGTGAGGGCGCTCGGGCGGTGAGCCAGTTCATCCGGCGATGCTATAATTTGAATGCTAATCAAGCAGTAAGCGCGCAAAAGCGTTCTCGCTTTTTGTCTTTTAACCTGCAATGCCGTCGGGGAGTGGCTCAGCCTGGTAGAGCACCTGGTTCGGGACCAGGGGGTCGGAGGTTCAAATCCTCTCTCCCCGACCAATCTTTTCAGAGACTTAAACTGTGCTTCTGGTTTTCCATCTGCATCCATGGCGTCGATCTGGGAGACGGACCCGTTTATCTCTATTTCTCCAAGAACTCGCCTCTAGTTTTCCGAGTCGAACCTCAATGAAGGGTCTTTTTCAGGATCGAGCTGATCGTGTCGGCTCTGGTATATGAACAGGTCACGGCGAGCGTCGATGGGCGCTCTGCGGAATTGCTCTGGAAGTATGTAAACGAGCGTATACGTCGATTCACCAAACGTGGATCGCCCTGACACGAGGGGCGCCGGAACGTCCTTGGATCACCTGGGTCTCGAGCACGATCT
>Ga0209221_1000053_pt1 | contig 66793 bp, 54 predicted proteins | sample BlaSpr_A8_Ref_O2_FD_187989 | JGI IMG/M metagenome (GOLD analysis project Ga0209221, IMG submission 187989) | Forest soil microbial communities from Thunder Bay, Ontario, Canada - Black Spruce, Ontario site 2_A8_Ref_O2 (SPAdes) (version 2) | ecosystem: Environmental > Terrestrial > Soil > Boreal...
CCCTCGTCGTCAGAAAACTGATGATGAATCCGATGCGTAGCCACCCAGAAAATCGGCCCGCCCTCGAGCGCCAGCGTCGCGCACCAGGTCAAGAAGTATTCCACCCACTTCGGCGTCTTATACCCCCGATGCGTCAGCAGTCGGTGATAGGCCATTCCGATCCCGAGGCTGCCCGATACCCACCATAAAAAAATAGCGACGAAAAATGCCGGCCATGTAAAGAAAAATAATGCCGCAATTGCACCCACATGAAAAATGCCCATGGCGATCGCCGTGCCCCAGTTGAATCCGTCACGATTCGCCCGTTCCCGACGATTCGTGCCTTCGCCTGTTTCTCTCATTTCCTGACTTGCCGCGTCGCTGATTGTCTCCCGCATGGTCTCGCTCATCTTCCTTCTCTTCCCTTGTACGATGTCTGTAATGAGGTCTATTTAGACAATAGCAAGAGTCCGCGCACCTCTTTGTAATACTTCTGTAATCCTCGCTGGATAAAGGGGTTACGAGCGTAACACCGGACAGAACAAACTTCGGTCGGGACCTGTTGCCAATCGAACCAGCGGTCACTGAACTCTGGCGGTTCGGATTCCTCGACACCACTTCACCCAATCAACCGTGCAATTTTCTAATGCGCGTTCCGGCCTTGCGGAGTATCTTGATCTGTTTCAACCGTGCGTCCGCACTGGAGGTGTGCGTTGAAAAGGAATACTTCGAAGCAATCGGTATTCGAGAAATCTCGTCTGATCGTCCTGACCTGGACGCTTCTAGGATTGCTCTGTTTTGTCTTCGCCCAAGAGGCGCAGAAAGAGCAGCCGCCCGCCAAAGCGCCAGCCCCCGAATACAAAATTCCCCCTGAAGCTGCCGCCAAGGTAAATCCCATAAAACCCAGTGCCGAGTCGTTGGCCAAAGGAAAGAAACTGTACGGCTACGACTGCGCCATGTGTCACGGAAAAGACGGAGACGGCAAGGGCGACATGGCTTCGGACATAAAGAACGTCACCGATTTCACCAAGGCGGATGCCCTGAAAGGTCGCACCGACGGCGAACTGTTCTACATCACCAGGAATGGCAAAGGCGAAGACATGCCCCCCGAAGGCGACCGCGCCAAAGACGAAGACGTCTGGAACCTGGTGAACTACATCCGCTCTTTCGCCAAGAAGTAACGGAACCGTCAGAACTCAAACTCCAGGCCGGCAGTCGGCGTGATGGGCAGACCTCGCCCGGTGACTACGCTCGCTGTCGGAGAATTGCATGTCGGTTCATTGCACAAGAACGGAGGAGTCAGAACCATTGCGTCGTTCAGCGACTAGGATTTTGCGGCTGCAATTATTTCGATGCAGCTTTTACCTCGACCCCCGCCCATTTTTCGAGCAGAGTGAGCGTCGAAGCATAGTCCAAATCCGCCTGCCCTTCCTCGGCCGCAACATCGTACACCTCTTCCACCGCCTCCAACCCAGGCAGCCGCACCCGCGCTTCCTTCGCCGCATCGAGCGCCAGACGAATATCTTTCAGCATTAGCCGCAGCGGAAAATTCGGTGAAAAATCGCGCTTCAAGATAAAAGGAGCCTTATAATCCACCACGCCCGATCGCACCATGGAAGCCTGCACCAGCGGCAACAATTTCTCCACATCCACACCTAGTTTCGCAGCCAAAGTAAGCGCTTCAGCAAAGCCTTCATAGATAAGCGCAATCTGCAGATTCATGACCAGCTTCGTGGCCTGCCCCTTGCCGGTTTCGCCCATGTGGAAGATCTGCTTGCCCATCGCCTGAAAAAGCGGCTGCAAACGAGCCAGCGCGGCATCGGCGCCGCCCACCATAAAAATCAGGTTCCCGGCTTCGGCAGCAATCTTCGATCCCGTCATCGGCGCGTCCACATAATCCACACCCCGCGCCTTCACCCGCGCCGCAAAGCGCACCGTCGCCGACGGCGAAATCGTGCTCGAATCCGCAATAATCGTGTCCGCGGCCAGAACCGACTCCACGCCATCGGCCCCAAACAGCACCTGCTCAACCGCTTTCGTGTCCGAGACGCAGATCCATACCACTTCGACGTCCTTCGCGGCATCGTTCGGAGAAGCCGCACTGCGCGCGCCTTCCACGTCCTTGCCGCTGCTTCGGTTCCACACCGCAACCTCGTGTCCGGCTTTGACCAGATTCGCGGCCATCGACCGTCCCATAATTCCTAAACCTAAAAAAGCAACGCGCATTGACCTTGACTCCTCCAAAAGTATTTTGCCGGCTTCGTATCAGGGTTTGGATGAACTGCCAGATTGTCGATTAGATATGACCGGCAAAGTGCGGTCAAGAAAAACAAAAAAGAACAATTCTTTACCCCGGGCGAAGATTAGAGCCCAACAAACCCGGCGCCCTTGCGTCGATCTCAGCCCGGGGGCATCGAATTTGACTAGGGACTTGAGCCGACAAGGCCGATAATGGATCTAGAGTGCGGATCGAGCTACCGACCGAGTTACAGATCGAATTGCCAGTCGGATTATTCCGGTCGAATTCCGAATGTTAAAGTCGTCATTGAAAAATCCGGCGCTGCGTAAGCGAGCTGGCGAGTTCACCCGCTTGGTGCGGCATTCTGCGGTCACACCTCGCACCGGCAAAACCCATAAACCGAAACTGGTTTCAAACGGCGAACTCGGGGTCACCTTCATCGGACACTCCAGCTTCTTCCTTCAAATCGGGGGCCAGAATGTAGTCATCGATCCGAACTTCGCACGCTGGCTCTTCATTCTGAAACGCCTGCGTCAACCGGGATTAAATCTGCGCGATTTGCCTCCCATGGACGTGGTTCTCGTGACCCATGCGCACTTCGATCACCTGCATCGCCAGTCGCTGCGCACCATAGCGCGCCAAACTCTCCGCCAGACCGGCACCGCCCCTACTCTGGTCGTTCCTCATCATTTATTCGATCTGGTCTCCGATCTCGGCTACGAACAAATTGTCGAACTCGAGTGGTGGAACACTTATCGCCACGGCACGCTCGACATCACTCACGTGCCTTCGCGCCACTGGGGAGCGCGCATTCTGAAAGATTCGCACCGCGGCTACGGAGGCTACGTTCTGCGCAGCGGCAAACACTCCGTCTACCACGCCGGAGACACCGCTTACTTTGCCGGCTTCCGCGAAATCGGACGCCGTCTCTCGCCGCAATTAGCACTGCTTCCGATCGGAGCCTACAATCCCGAGCAATTCCGCAACGTCCACACCAGCCCCGCCGATGCGACCCGCGCCTTTCTCGACCTGAAATCCCGCTGGATGGTCCCCATGCACTACGGAACCTTTCGACTCTCGCACGAGCCGATCGAAGAGCCCCTGCAATTGTTGGAGCGCGAAGCCTTGAAAGCGGGCGTGAAAGACAGAGTCGTCGTGCTCGAGGAAGGCATCACCCGCTTCTTCTGAAGCCGTCCAACTCGACCAGCAGGGAGTATTCTTGAATCATGGTCGAACTTCCCGAAAGCAAGAAGATGGACAAGAAGGAGATCAACTCTCCAAAACTAACCGAGCATTTTCTGTTCTGGCTTTGTGGCATCGGAGCTTTGCTGCTGGTGGCCTTGTTTGCTCACTTCGTCTACCACGTCTTTTAAGGCGAATATTTCTGAGATCCGATCACACGATCCATGATAAAAGACGCGGCCTATTGGATTGAAAAGCTAGCGCTCGAACCGCATCCCGAGGGCGGCTTTTATCGCCAGACGTACCGGGCCGATCTGCTTCTGTCAAAAGAGGCGCTGCCTTCGAACTTCAAGGGTCCCCGCCGCGCCGCGACCGCAATCTACTTTTTGCTCGACGGAGAAAACTTCTCCGCCTTCCATCGTCTACAATCCGATGAACTCTGGCACTTCTACCTGGGGGCATCGCTCATCGTCCATGTAATCGACCCCGAAGGCAGCTACTCCCGCATTCACCTGGGTGCTGATTCCGAAGCCACCGAGGTATTGCAAGCCGTTGTAAAAGCCGGATGCTGGTTTGCCTCCGAAGTGGGAAGTAAAGACGGTAACGCATTCGGCCTGGTAGGCTGCACCGTGGCCCCCGGTTTCGACTTCGAGGATTTCGAACTGGCCAACTATGAACAGTTGGTGCAACGTTATCCGCAACATCGCGAAATCATCGCCAAACTGACGCGACGATAGAAAGCCGCTGGACCATCGGCGGGCAGAAATCGAACGCTGTTTTTTGCTATTTTGTCGGAAGTGGCTCGCCCATCTCCTCTCAAATTCGGCGTATTCACTCTGATAAACTTTTCTTTGGATCGTTCTCCTAGACAAAGCTTCCGTGCGGAAACATTGTGGCGCCCACGCGCGTCCGTAATCCCCCACGAAAGAATGCGAAGAATTCGGAGAAGAATCGAATGAGTGCCGCATCCCTCGTAGCGGCACCACCCGTCTGGCGTCCCGCCGCCAATCCCTGGCTCATTGCCGTGACCGTCTCTCTCGCGGCATTCATGGAAGTACTCGACACTGCCATCGCGAACGTCGCTTTGCCGCACATCGCCGGCAATCTCGGCGCCAGCAATGATCAAAGCACCTGGGTGCTCACCTCGTATCTGGTAGCCAACGCCATCGTCCTCCCCATCACCGGGTGGCTGGTCAGCCTCTTTGGACGCAAGCGTTTCTTCATGACCTGTATGGCGATTTTCACCGTCAGCTCTTTATTCTGCGGCATCGCCCCCAGCCTGGGTTATCTCCTGTTCTTCCGCGTCCTTCAAGGCGCGGGTGGAGGAGGTCTACAGCCCATGGCGCAAGCAATTCTCGCGGATACCTTTCCACCCGAAAAACGCGGCCTCGCTTTTTCGATCTATGGCATCACCGCCGTCTGCGCCCCCGCGATCGGTCCCACCCTGGGCGGCTGGCTCACCGACACCGCGTCCTGGCGCTGGATCTTCCTCATCAATCTGCCGGTCGGCCTTATCGCCCTCGTGCTCGTGTATCGCTTGGTGCAGGATCCGCCGCAAATGCTGCGCCGCAGAAGATCCGAGATCAAACTCGACTACATCGGATTCTCCTTGCTCGCCCTGGGAGTCGGCGCCTTGCAAATCATGCTCGACAAGGGTCAAGAGGATGACTGGTTTGGCTCGCATTTCATCATCACCTTAGCCATCATCGCAGGCCTGTGCCTTACCGCTCTCATCATCTATGAGTGGTTTCACAAGGATCCCATCGTCGATGTGCGTCTGTTCAAAAACGCCAATTTCGCCACCGCGAACATGATGATGTTCATGGTCGGAGCCGTCTCCTTTGCGACCACCGTGCTGATGCCGCAGTTTCTGCAAACGCTGATGGGGTACACGGCCCAGTCCGCAGGCATGGTACTCTCCGCGTCCGCCGTGCTGCTGTTGGTCGAGTTGCCTCTGGTCGGCCGCCTGATCGGCCAATTCCAGTCGCGTTATCTGATCGCCTTCGGTTGGATCGCTCTCGCCATCGCCATGTACATTTCCACGCAACGCATCGATCTGTTGATCAGCTTTTCTTCCGCCACCTGGCTCCGCATCGCCCAATATCTGCCCATGGGCTTCATCTTTGTGCCCGCCACCACCGCCGCCTACATCGGCATCCGGGAAGAAAAAAGCAACGCCGTCGCCGGCCTCGTCAACTTCACACGAAATATCGGCAGCAGCGTCGGAACCTCCATCGTGACCACCATGATCGTAAGGCGATCGCAATTTCACCAGTCCCAGCTGGTCACCAATACCAACGGTGGAAACGCAATGTTTCAAAACGCCATCAATGGCCTAGCCGAACAACTAACCCATGCCGGATTGAGCGCCCACGAAGCCCAGCGCCAGGCCCTCACGCGAATCTACGCGTCGGTTCAGGCGCAGGCAGCAGCCCTTGCTTACGTCGACACTTTTTGGCTGCTCGCGATTGCAGCCGCGGTTATGTTCGTGTTGTCCTTCGTTCTAAAGAAAAACGATCCGCGCGGCGGCCGTCGCAATCTTCCCGCCCACTAAGTTCCGACCTAGTGGTCTACTTGAACAAGGCGGGACTTGCCACTGCGGTCGTCGACGTCAACGTGACGTCTTTCGAACCGAAGGGCACGGTCCCTGTGATCGCGAGCACCGGAGAGGCGTGTTCCGGCACTGTCAGTCCCGCAACCGGGGACGGAGGATGCAAACTGGAGTTTTCAACGACAGGGTCGAGGACGGTAACCGCGAGCTACTCGGAGATGGCAACCACCTCCCCAGTAACTCGTCCAATCCAGTCACAGTAGTTGTGAATCCGTACTAGTGGGCTGGAACTCCCACCCTTGGCACGATTCTGTTCGGTGCCAAGGGTGGGATCCGAAAACCACATAAATCATTGGCTTTCGGCGGAAGTTCTGCGGAAAGTCAGAGCCGGCAGACCCTGCCAGGCAGTCTCAAAAGATGTGGCTCGGATGTAACCCCCAGCCCCCATTTGCATCCAACTAAACAGGCGTAGCAAATGCTATACTGCGCTGGGGCGGCCGGTTCCCTCCACGTCCCTGCCCGAGTATTTCGAACCGAGGTTTTCGACACATGGCCCGTAGTTCACGCCGTTCTCTCTTCTTAATTGTCTTCGTTCTCGCTCTGTTCGGCCTGCTCGGAATGCTGTTCGCACAACGAATCAGCCCCGCGGCCACGCCGAGCAGCGACTCCGACGTCCGTGACAGCCTGAAGCAGTTCACCGAAGTCTACGAGACCATCGAGCAGAACTATGCCGACCCGGTGAACCCTGACAAGGCGATTTACAACGGCGCCATTCCGAGCATGTTGCACCAGCTCGATCCGCACTCCAATTTTTTCGACCCGAAATCCTATTCCGCTCTAAGAGAAGAGCAGCGTGGCAAATACTACGGCGTCGGCATGACCGTCGGCCCGCGCAATAATAAGGTCATCGTCATTGCTCCCTTCGTCGGAACTCCGGCCTATCGCGCCGGCATCCGTCCCGGAGACATCATCGCCGCCATCGACGGCAAGCCGACCGACAACATGAGCACCTCCGATGTAGCCGATCTGCTCAAGGGACCGAAAGGCACGACCGTTCGCATCACCATGTTGCGCGAAGGCTCGGATCATCCCCTGGAATTCGCCGTCATCCGGGACGAGATTCCGCGCTATAGCGTCGACCTTCACTTCATGATCAAGCCCGGCATCGGATACATGCACGTCTCCGGATTCCAGGAAACCACCGAACACGAAGTAGCCGAAGCCCTCGATCAAATGGGAGATCTGAAAGGTCTCGTCCTCGATCTCCGCCAAAATCCCGGAGGCCTGCTCAGCGAAGGCGTCGGCGTAGCCGACAAATTCCTCAAGAAGGGACAGCTCATCGTCTCGCACCACGGCCGTTCCTCGCCGGAAAAGCGCTACGTAGCACCCCACGGCAATGGCGGGAAAGATTATCCGCTGGTAGTTCTCGTCAATCGAGGCACCGCCTCGGCCGCCGAAATCGTAGCCGGAGCCATCCAGGATCATGATCGCGGCCTGATCGTAGGAGAAGTAACCTTCGGCAAAGGCCTGGTACAGACTGTCTACCCATTGGCCGAAAACACCGGCTTGGCCCTGACTACGGCAAGGTACTACACGCCCAGCGGACGCCTGATCCAACGCGATTACACCAACCTGTCGCTCTACGATTACTACTACAACCGCGATAGTGAAGAGAACAACGCCAATCACGAGGTGAAGCTCACCGATGGCGGACGCACCGTCTACGGCGGCGGAGGAATCACTCCCGACGTGAAGTTGCCGCCTTACAAATCCAACAAGTTTCAGGACACACTGCTCGAGCACTATGCTCTGTTTAATTTTGCCAAGCACTACGCGCTCACGCATAAAGTCACGCAGAGTTTCGAAGTCGACGAGCCTTTGCTGCTCGACTTCCGCAAATTCCTGGACGATGAAAAAGTTCCCTACACCGAAGTCGAGCTGATCGAGAACAACGACTGGCTGCGCTCGAATCTCAAGAGCGAAATTTTCGTCGACGCCTTCGGGCAAGAAGAAGGTCTCAAAGTTAGGGCGGAAACTGACCCCGACGTGATCAAAGCGTTGGAGCTGCTGCCGCAAGCGCGCGCCCTGGCCGACAACGCCAGGAAAGTAGTCGCGGAACGAAATTCAGCGCCGATCACGCGCTAGTAATTTCGCCAGCATTCGACGAAAAGGCCCGGGCAACCGGGTCTTTCGTTTTTTAGAGGCTGTTCGCGACATCCAGGTACCGGTACTTCGTGAGAACCGAGCACCGGGAACTGAGAACTTCCCTCTTGAGTGTCGGCCCTGAAAGTCCTAAAGTACTGAGAGCGAAATGCTCGGAGACGCCTGTCTGCCAGCCGTGATCGCGCTTCAATCCGGGCCATGGACACAATCTTTATCTCAGTCTCTACCATGGATTCCGGCGCTGCTGGTGGCAACGGTCGCAGGCGTTCTCGATTGGCGTTATCGCAGAATTCCGAACTGGCTTACTGTTTCGGGCCTGGTGGCCGGTATCGCGGTCAACACGATTCTCTACCGCTGGCCGGGACTGAAAGCCGCATTACTGGGAGCGTTATTAGGCTTGGGAGTCCTGCTGCCGTTTGTGCTCATTCGCAGCCTCGGTGCCGGGGACTGGAAACTCGCCGGCGCCTTGGGAGCGTGTCTCGGTCCACGGTTGCTGTTCTCCGTGCTCATGGGGACGGTTCTAGTCGCGGGAGTCATGGCCTTGGCGGTCGTCATCTGGAAGGGACGCCTGAAGCGGACGCTAATGAACATCATGCATTTGCTGGCCGCGTTGCTGAGTTTGCGGATGCCGAGTGCCGAGGTGTCGCTCGACGATCCGCAGTCCATCAAGATTCCATTCGGCGTAGCCATGGCGCTCACCGTTTTATGTTTTGCCCTGGGCCGAGCGCTGGGGCGTTTGTGATCTTTTTTACATGGGTTGTCCCGTGAATAGGACTCGTCATCCGAATGATGCATTGTCATCCTGAGCCCAGCGAAGGATCCACAATTTGCTGAACATAAAACGCATAACCGCTAAACTCGCAAACACCGACGGCGCAGAGATCGCCGAGGTTGCTCTGGTACTACCTCTGGTATTCACACTGCTGTTGGGCATGATCTGGTTCGGACGAGCCTTCAACATCTATGCCACCATCCAGCAGGCAGCGCAGCAGGGGGCGATTACGGCTGCGCGGAATTCGTGCGCTACTTGCGGAAACGCTGCTTCGACCAATGTGGTCACCGTGATCACCAACGTGATGCAGGCCTCCAATCTCAATCCCGGCCAGATCACTGCTTCAGCGAATCCAGGACTACCTGCTTGTCCGCCACCGGCTCCCCCAGGCGGCGCCTGTACAGCGACCACCGACAACATCTGGGTTTGCAGCAACGTGCAACTGAATCCCCCCGCGTCCCAGCCGCAGCCGGCAACCCAGGCCCCGCAATGTGGAGTTGTGGTCAGCTTTCAATATCCATTCACTTTTAACCTGAATTTATTCACCGCCCTCAACATGCAGCAAGTTATTCTGTCGGCGCAAGCGCAAAGCAGGATGGAGAACTAGGATGCTCCGCCTCGATTCACTGCGTCACCGCTCGGTCAGTGTGTTGCAGGACGCGCAAGGCGCAGCGCTGCTCGAGTTCGCCATCTCCCTCCCACTTTTGGTGTTGTTCGTAGTAGGCATTTACGATTTCAGCGGCGCCTTCAACCAGAAGCAGAAGATCGAACAAGCCGCGCAGGAAGGTGCCATCGTCGCGGGTGCGCAGCCCATGAGCGATATTGTGGTAAGCAATGGCAACCCGGATTCCCTGCAACCAGTAGTGACGGCAGTTTTCAATTCGCTTCTCGCGAGTGGAGTCTTGCCGAACGGAACAACTTGCACCGCGCCGGGTAGGGTATCGGGACCAGCGCCAGGCTTAACGTGGACCTACACAATTTCTGCATGCACCAAAACCGAAGGCAACCTGGTCATCGCTATCAACCGCGGATTGGTGTGTCCCGCCTGCACCGCCGCGCCACCTGCGGCAGTCGCCACCGTCGTTACCGTTTCTTATCCCTATGCGTGGCGGTTCAATAGCGTGATTCAATTGTTATTCCCTGGTTCGACCGGCTATGCGTCCCCAACCATAACCGAGAGCGCCACCGTCCATAACCAGACGTGAGGATATGCGTAGAAAAAAGAACATCTCGGGTCGAAAGCTAGATCGAAAAAACGAACGCGGCGTCGTCATCACGCTGGTAGCGGTGTTTATGCTTTGCGTAGTCGGAGCAATGGCTGCGCTTTCGATCGACGTGGTAACAATCTATACCGCGCGTAGCGAGGCGCAACTTGCGGCCGACGGCGCGGCACTGGCCGCGGCACGGGTGATCGCCAATTCCGGAGCAACATCGGATCCGACCGGCACTTTGCTCGGAACCGTCGAGGCAGCCGCAGGCCCCGCCCAAAATGTCGCCGTGCAGGTCGCAGAGCAGAACCAGGTGGGGGGAACGTACCTAACCGGGGCCAACATACTTACTCCTACCTTCGCTGGAACCTATACCAACCCGACGGTAACGGTAAAAGTGCAAGTCACCAACCTGCCCACTTTTTTCGCGCGCATCTGGGGAACGAAATTTGTCACCGTAGCCGCATCGGCCACAGCTGAGGCCTACAATCCCTCCGGCGTCGTAGGTACGAGCAGCACCACCAAATTACCGGTCGCACCGATGTGCGTAAAACCCTGGCTGCTGCCGAACATAGATCCCAGTGGTGGAACTACTATCTTCGATCCGAACAGTGGAACAATTACCAACCGAAATCTTCTGGGGTGGACCTCTTCCAGCGCCGCCACTCGATTGAGTGTCGCCTGCCCTAACGGCAACTGCAGCGGCCAATTGACGGGCCCGGTAGTGGCGTGGAAGTACTATCCCGGTGATCCAGCGACGAATTTCCCCCCTCCGACACAGGCATTGCCCAGTTGCACACCCGCATTGGCCACCCCCTATGAGGAAAGCGTTGCTGGCTGCATCCAGACGGCTCTTGCATGCAACAGCACCGGTGTGAATATCGACTTCTCTAACTACGGCAATAATCGAAATCGGGAAACCGCAGAGGCTGTAAATTGTCTGACGCACGCGAGGGACGGCGGCGATGTAGTCACTTCTACGGCTCCGCCGTCGTCGCCTTTCGAGTTCGTCGCGGGTGCCGGCAATCCGATCCCCGGCGCGTCGGGTAACGACGTGATGGTCAGCGATTCGCTGGTTACAGTGCCGGTATACGACAGCGGCACTGATCAGAATCCGCCAACCGGGCCGGTAACGATCGTCGGCTTCGTTGAGCTATTTCTGAATCCGAACGGCCAGCCCACTCCGGCTTTCGGGCCAAATCGTGGCCTCGTGAACACGACCATCATCAACATGACAGGCTGCGGAACCAGTACCACCGGAGCACCAGCAGCAATCCTCGGCAACGGCGCATCTCCCGTAGCCGTGCGCCTGATCTCACCCTAGTCCAGTGGCGATAGCCCACTGGGAAGCAAACGAACAACGGAGGGCCTAAAGAGCGGCGTAAATGAATTGGCGAACAAAACTCGCCATAGCGGCTTGGCGGATGGTGGCAATTATCAGTGGGCTTTTGGTTCGAAATTTGATGCTTGGCGGGTGGAAAGACCTGCCCCTCGTTTCTCGGCTCCTAATGCCTCTTTTTCTAATCTTCTTTTCCGCCTCTTACCTTTGCTGCGAGGTGCGCGGAAAAATTCAAAGTAGCTGGCTACCACTCAGTCAAATAGCTTGACACCAGGAGTCACAATAAAAGATCAGATCAACACATTGCTGGACTGGCTTTTGCGTGATGGTCAGTCGACTGGTCGTGTGCTGTCGTCGACAGCTGTTCGGTGCGCGCGGTTTTTGGGGGCTGCTGACTGGGCCAAATCTCGCGACATCCGCATGATGTTTCAAGGGTATCTCGAACGTGGTTTCGTCGCTGAGACGGGAGATGTCGAGAAGTTGACGAAACTCTTGTTGGGGCACGCTCCGCGCCGCTACGAGGATTTCGCCGCCGAGACCGCTACGCTTTGGAAGTAATGAATCGCGTCAATGACTCAAAACAAGACCTTGAGGAGAACAAAATGTCATCCGCTCAGCCGACTATTCCGCCGGACGATCCCAAACGTAGCCTGACCCTTGCTCAACTCGAAAACCTGCCCCACATCGGGCTGGTCGGCGATACCTACACCATTACCGTGACCGGCGAGCAGACTGCCGGACGCTTCTGCGTCATCGACATGCACATCCCGCCCGGCGGCGGTCCGCCACCGCACCGGCATGACTTCGAGGAGACCTTTATCCTCCTCGAAGGCCAGATGGAAGCCACCTTCCGTGGCCAGAATTCGACCGTCCGCGCCGGCGAAACCCTGAACATTCCTGCCAACGCTCCTCATCAGTTTCACAACGCTTCTGGTGAGGCCGTACGCATGCTCTGTATTTGCTCTCCTGCCGGGCAGGAGAAATTCTTTTTGGAGGTTGGAGTTCCGGTCGCCACTCGTATCACACCTCCGCCCAAGCTCTCTGAAAAGGATCAAGCGACATTCATCGAGAAAGTAAAAGCGCTCGCCCCCAAGTACCGCACCGAACTGCTAAGAGAGGCGTAGACCGGCGGAGAGACCGTCTCATCTCGAAGGGTATGATTTCGGCCAGACAGCGTGAAGTTGTCCAGAAGTCGGCGTCGCGGAGATCGCCTTTGATGTCCTCCAAGCCCGTCTCTGGCCAGGTTCCCGATTGCCGACGATCCAGAAGCACTTCGGGGACAACGCGCGTCAAGGCGCCCAGTTAGTGATAACTTCGACCGAACGAAATCTCCGCGCCGACGATCAGGTAAGAGGTCGTTACTTCTTTGTGAAAATCGACTTGGGAATCATGCAGTGCACGCCCTTGCGGATATCCACTACCTGGGAGACGCGGCAATCGCCGACGATCGATGTGAGTGAATAGGCTTCTTCGCGCGACATGGGCACCATCTTCTGTTCCGCCAGGAATTTCACCGTTTCGCGCACGGCAATCTTCATGGCTTCGTTCAAGTCTTCGTCGAATCCCATGAAAATCCAAGAGGTGGCGGTCTCGGCACGCGGCCAATCGATGTGAAGATCCTTACGTACGATGGGTTGGATCTCAATCTCCTTATAGGAACACTCCAGGGCGGTAAGGTTCACTTCGCCGTTGCCCTGCAGGCAGTGGGAATCTCCCGTCCAGATCAACCCGCCTTTCTGAAACACCGGGAAATAGAGCGTCGAGCCCGCTTGCATTTCGTTCACGTCCATGTTGGACCCATTTTTCCAGGGTCGGAGAGTGCTGGTGCGGCCTTTGGTGTCGTGGATCGGAGGTCCGGCTTTCTCTTTTGGCTCGTTGGGGTCGGGGCCGACGGCGATGGTACCAGGGAAGGGTTTCAGTTGCAGGACGATCCCCGGCTTGAATTCCGTGGTCATGGTTTTTGTGTCGAGCTTGAAATACTGAACGTGGCCTTCGGGAAACTCGTTGGCCAGCAAACCGACGGCGGGAAACTGCTTGCCGGGAAGATTGAAATTGAAGCCGGACTCCTTCATGACGATTTTCTTGATGCGAATTTCCAGCGTGTCGCCTGGCTCCGCTCCGTTGACGTAGATCGGCCCGGTCACCGAATGCGGACCGCCGCCGGGATTCGCGAGGCGAAGGCTCACGATTTCCTCCATGGAAACGCCGGGCTTAATTTCGTCCATCGAGTGGCTCAGCGTCTCAATGGAGACAGTGTCTCCGGAATCGACGACGAGCTTGGGTTTCTCGGCGGGATCGAGCCAGCCCCACTGAGTGGTGTCCTTATTCGCCGGCAGTACATAGTGCTTGCCAGTGGATTCTCGTGTAGTGCCTTTTTCTGAAGCAATTTGCGCCTGTGCGCCCTCACCTACAGCGGCAGCAGCAATCAACAGGGCCGCGGCCAAGGTTCTCTGCGTCGCGATCATCGAGTGACTCCTCTTTATTCGGATATCCCGGGTGCAGGCTCAGAGTATAGAGTCGGGGCGCCCAAGATGATCGGAGAAAAAATAAATGCAATGCATCCATGGCCAACCTGCGTAACGGTCCCGAAGTCGCCTTAGCGATTCGCGCTTACTCCTGGTTGACGGTATGGGAAGTTTGCCGTACGCATCGATGGTTTCCAACGGATTCTTCGTCATGTTTTTCACCTGGAAAGCCTTGCTCCCTCCGCCAAATCCAGAAGTGCATGCAAACCCATTCGAAAGCGGTCCGGCATTGCTGGCGGTCGTCCTTTGCCAAAGGCCTCCTTGAGCCGAGGAAAAGCTCCTGTCGCGAGTTGGGCTTTGGCGAAGTTCAGATCAATTTTCGGGTCACTGGCAGCTTCGCGAAGGGCGTATCCGAAGACGAAGTCATCGATCATCGCAAGCAACGCAAGCTTTTCTCTCGTAGTCATGGTTGTCGCGGCGAGCGCCTGCAGGCATTGTTCCATGTGCCGCATCGCGTTGACGCCGGGTGGAGCCGACAACATGGAGGAGAGCGCCCAAGGGTGCCGCAAGAAGACATCCCGTGTCCGGGTTGCGATCACGGTCAGTGCCTCACGCCAGCCCGCGGGCAGGGACCACGCCAGCACCTCACCCATGAGCGCGTCGTCCATTACGGCAATCAGGTCGGCCTTGGTCTTGACATAGTAGTAGAGGCTCATCGTACCGACACCCATTTCTTGAGCGATCCGCCGCATGGAAACTGAGGAGAAGCCCTCGGCGTCGGCAATGGCAAGAGCGGCGGCGGCGATTTTTTCACGACTCAGTGGCGAGGACCTTGACATTCGTACACTGTACCATTAATCTATTCGTACAATGTACGACACGCAGGTAATCATTATTGGCGCTGGACCGACCGGCTTGACGCTGGGGATCGAACTTGCGAGGCGTTCCATCGCTTTTCGTCTGATTGACGCGGCGGAAGGTCCTCAGCCTGGCTCAAGGGGAAAGGGAATTCAACCGCGAACACTGGAGGTCTTCGAAGATCTCGGCGTCATCGGAGCAGTTCTCGAAGCGGGAACGCCGTATCCGAGGTTCCGGGTGCATCTTGGACCTCTTTCGCTGCGCCTTGGACCGTTGGGCGGACTAAAGCAAGTTACAGAGCGCGTGCCTTATCCGAACCTCTGGCTGGTTCCGCAGTATCGCACGGAGGAGATCCTGCGACAGCATCTAGCCCAGCTAGGCGGGCAGGTTGAATTTGGTACGGCATTCGAGCGGGTGGCGCCAGGCGAACGCGGCGTACAAGTCCAACTCTCCAGCGGAGAGTTGGTGACCGCGGAATACCTTATTGGCTGCGATGGCGGGCACAGCGCAGTCAGAAAGGCGCTCGGCTTGGCCCTGCGCGGAGAGACTCTCGATACTGAGGCCGGGTTCATTGCCGATGTCAAGGTCGAGGAACTTGACCACACCGATTGGCAAGTATGGCCCTTGGCAAGAGGAGGTGCTATCGGCCTATGTCCGCTGCCGGACCATTCGCTTTTTCAAATGATGTCGCGCGGAGAGCCCGCGGAAGGCATCGAGGTGGCAATCCAAAGAGTTTCGGGGTGCCCTGTCACGCAGATCGTGTGGAGTTCGATGTACCGACCTGCGGTCCGTATGGTCGATCACTTGAGAGTGGGCCGCATCTTCCTTGCAGGTGATGCGGCGCATTTACACCCGCCTACCGGCGGCCAAGGATTGAACACCGGAGTTCAGGACGCGTACAACCTGGGATGGAAGCTAGCGCACGTTCTTCGCGGAGGTCCTCAGTCACTGCTCGACACTTACGAGAGTGAGCGTCTTCCGGTTGCCGCTGCGGTGCTGGGACGAAGCAAGCACATCTATCGCACAGGTTCGCTCAAACGCGGAGAAGCGACGAATCAGCTCAGACTCCATTACCGAACTAGTGCATTGTCGTCGGGTAAACCGTTCGGGCGGCTGCATCCCGGAGACCGGATGCCCGACTTACGACTTGCCGACGGCGCGAGGCTTTTCGAGCAGATGCGCGGCACCCACGCCACAGAATTCATCACCAGAGACGGAACACGAATCCTGATCCGTCCTGACGGCTATATTGGCTCAATCGGGAGGCCACCTGTTGCGACATTCGCAGGCGAACCTACACATCGTGTTGATGGCTCTGGAACCGATTTCGAGCCCTCATAAGCGGAGGCAGTCAACCCCTTGCGGGGCTTAGATCCACGGCGAACCAAAGGAGGGATTTCTTGAAAGCAGGAATCATCACAGCAGCCGGCCAGGCACCCGTCTATGGGCTTTGTTACAGGCTCTAAGTCAAGATACATGGGATTCCGAAGGCACAGTGCAAGAAAATCAACAGCAGCTCACACAGCAGACCTTACTGACTTACAGATCTGAGAAATTAAAAAGAAGCGACCTACAAGCCAAGTCTAGTAGAGACTGGCGTCTCTACGGCTCAGGATGACCTTCTCGAGATTGAGCTCATTGCCCACGAAGATGAAGTTATAGGGCGAGCCATTGAGCAGCGATCCCAGCACATCCCGCGCCGGAGCCGGACCGAGGTCGACCGCCACTTGCTCCTGCTCTGCGCCAGCCGGAATGGCAATCTCCGCCTGTGTCTGGCGCTGAACTTCAAACAGCACCTGAGCAAGCGTAGCCTTGTCCGCACGGATGCTCAGCATCCCGTTGCTAAAGCCAACCACCACGCTCGGCTTCGGCGGCGCTGGCACCTCACTCACGCTCGCGGGAACCGCCGCAGGATTTGCCATCGCGGGGGCCATTCGAGTAACGCTTGCATGCGCACTCGCGCCCAAAGACCCGGCGGTCATCGAAGCATTTTGAAGCTTAGCGGGATGAGACGGCGTCGCATTGAGTTGAGTAGTATTGACCTGAGCTGCATTCACCTTCCCCGCACCCAGTTTCACTACCACCACACTCTGAGTCTTCGAAATCTGTGCTGTAGAAATCTGATAAGACTGCGGCTCCGCCAGATCAAGCACGACCCGCGTAATGGGGGGATTGCTGAAGAACAGCCCCGTTCGAACCGCCTTTAGCGGCCCATTATTGACCTTCAAGGCGCGCAATTCGGCCGCCGGCAGCGCTCCCGGAAAATCAACAACGATGCGATCAGGCCCGGTAATGGCTTGCGTATCGGGCGCCAGCGCGGCACCGCTGGTTTGTATCTCCACTTCGATCGCATCGCCAGTTCCGCGCACGACCACATGCTGCACTTGGGCGCGAGCCTTCTCGGATTTCGGCGGAGACAACTGCGCGGAAATCGGCGACGACAACGCTGCGGCTAGCGCCAGCAGTGCTCCGAAATAGCTGATGCTTGGCATTGGGGCTCTCAGCAAAGTCTAGCAGTTCTGGGACCGGCAATCTGCACCAGAAGTCGTAGTACCAATGCCAGGGCAATACCCATGCCAGCGGCCTCGGACGGCAATGGACTTCGGTCAGGGTTAGGAAAAACTATGCGGTTTGGACGCGGGTTTGTTTTCTACAGCGCCATCCCACCAAAGCCAAGCCAGGAACGATCAGCAGCAGGGTTGAGGGCTCAGGCACAACTGTCTTTTTGCGTTTAGGAACGCAGCGGCCGTCGACCTTTTGGTCGCCCGGAGGACAGAGTCCGGTAGGAATCGGCACGTTCACGGGCACGTAGGGAAAGATGAATGCGCCAGCGAAGAGCGTCGGGGCTGCCGGCTCGCCTACAGGCAAGTCGGGCGGCGCCAGCATGGGGTGGATGGGCATGGACGGAGCGGAAGCAACCTCCGTTACCGGCCGATCAAGAACATCTTCGTCGGGCTCTTCGTCAGAAACTTCGGGCTTCGGCGTTTCAGAAATCTGATTGCCGCAACGGGCACGAGCAGTAATGTTGCCATCGGTCAGGAGCAGTTCCCCGGGGTACAGGCGAACTCGTTTGCGCGTCCAGAAGACGGTGTTGCGAATGCGATAGGAAAGATAGACTTCGCGGGCTTCTCGGGCGCGTTCCAGACGGGCGTGGGCGAAATCGAAGTTGGCATAATGGCGGCGAACGACGTAGTCGCTGGTCGCGACGTGACGGAGGTCGGCGGTATTACTCACGCCTCCAGGAATCACCGAATACGGATAGACGCTGGGGATGTGCGCGCGAGCCCGTACCGGCCTGACCGACAACGCCGCCGCAAAGGCAAGATCTTTGTGGAGATTGGCCCTCCTCCAGAACGAGTCGGGTAGAACTTGCGACGCGCGCACGGGGTGGGAGGAGAAAAGGCGAGATGCACTCTGCAGACACGCGCCAGCCAGAACCGCCACCAACAGCACAATAAAAGTTCGCTGAATGCGCAGACGACGCCGATACCAGCTGCGTCTCCGGCGCACGCCCTTACCCATCGCTCCCTGGTTTGAAACCGCACCGTTCAAAACACTACTCCTATGCAGCACTGGGCCGTTGGTCGGCTAAGGGGAGGACCAATTTGTAGAGAGCATTCCGGCATCCACAACCGCTTGCTCAAGACGGCCTAGACACAGGAACTTAGCTTCTAAGATAGCGCATGTTACCAAAGTTTGCGCAAAAACATTCGCCCAAAGTGACACTTAGTCGACACGGAGTGCCCAAACTGAAAACGGGGTGTTAGAGCAGACATGGGTGGAGGGACGAATCCGCAGCCAGCGTGACTTCGCCACCCGATTACCCTATCGGAAGCGCCCCTGCAGCGTATCTCAACTCCCAGCCCCTTCGCTCGTGGGCGCTTCAGATCGGGCGCTAAGCCTTCCGGGTACTAATCCTGTCATGGCTCGGCCCGATCACTTCGGGATCCCAACCTTCATCCAGAATCGGCATATCGGTATTGGGGCCATGGCATGCCCTATAATGGCGCGCACGCATCACTTTCACGGAGACCCAATTCCCTATGAGGATTGCCCCTATCGAAATCGTCCGGTTGACGATTCTGGCATCGACACTATCGCTATCTCTGGTCCCAGCCCGGGCCCAAACAAAAGACGACTCCCCCCAAGGCAAGCAGGCTTCCGCGAAGCCGGAAGGGCTTAAGCCGGAGCAGCAGGCGAGCAAAGGATCGGTCACCATCTCGGGAGCAACGATTCCCTATGACGCCTCGGCGGGCACCATCGTCGTGCATCCCAAAGGCTGGGATGACGTCCCTCAGAACGCGGACAAGGACGACAAGAATCTGGAGCCGGAAGCCAGCATGTTTTATGTTGCATATTTCAAGTCGGGCGACCCGAGCGGGCAGCGACCGGTTACTTTCTTCTATAACGGCGGCCCGGGTTCATCGACCGTCTGGCTGCATATGGGAGCGTTTGGACCTAAGCGGGTGATCACTCTCGATGACTCCCATACCCCCGCAGCGCCCTACTCAGTCATTAACAACGAGTACAGCCTGCTCGACGCAACCGACCTTGTGTTCGTGGATGCGCCAGGGACCGGTTTCAGCCGCATAGCGGGAAAGGATCGCGAAAAGGCCTTTTATGGCGTCGACGCCGATGCCGAAGCCTTCGCCGACTTTATCTCTCAATTTCTGGCCAAGTACGGGCGCTGGAATTCGCCGAAGTATCTGTTTGGCGAAAGCTACGGCACCACGCGTTCAGCAGCATTGATTAATCTGCTCGAAACCGGCCGCTTTATTGACTTCAACGGCGTGATTCTGCTTTCCCAGTGTTTAGGCTATGACAATGGCGCAGACTGGCCACAGCTCAATCCTGGAATCGATCTGCCCTATCAACTGGCGCTGCCAACCTACGCCGCGACTGCCTGGTATCACCACAAGTTGCCCGACCCACCCACTGAGTTAACGCCCTTGCTGGCGGAGGTGGAGCACTTCGCGATGACCGAGTATGCAATTGCCCTCGGCGCTGGATCCACACTTCCTGCCGACCAGAGTCGGGCCATCGTGGAAAAACTTCATCGCTACACCGGGCTTCCGGCCGACTACATTGAAAAATCGAATCTTCGCGTGAATGCCGGGCAATTCGAAAAGACTCTGGAGGCGGACAACGATACGACTACTGGTCGGCTCGACACCCGATTCTCCGGACCGACGCTAGATCCACTTAGCAAGGAAGCGGAATACGATCCACAGTCAGCGTCGATCGGCTCGGCTTATATCTCCGCCTTCAACGACTACGTGCGCAAGGACCTGAAGTTCGGCGAGAACCGCGAGTACAAGCCGGAAATTGACGTGGAAAAAGGTTGGAATTTCCTGCACCAGCCCCCGGGAGCCCCCATCCCGTTGCCGCAGGCGGTAAACGTCATGGTCGATCTTGCCAGTGCCATGAAATATAACCCAGGCCTGAAAGTCATGGTCAACGCCGGCTATTTCGATCTGGCAACGCCGTTCTTCGAAGGGGTTTACGAAATGCAGCACTTGCCAATTCCTGCCAATTTGCAAAAGAATATCGAATTCAAGTTTTATGAGTCGGGGCATATGGTATACGCGCACGAGGCCTCACTGAAAGGCCTGCATAGCAATGTCGCCGCCTTCATCCTCGCTACCCAGAATTCGAAAACGCGGTAGGCACAGCGGTAGGCACAAAGCAACATGGAGTCGCCACGGAAGGAGATTGTGAATTGACTGTTCGGCCGGTGATCAACCTATCTTCGTTATTCCCACGATGTGAATATCCGCGAGCGGTCCGAATCCTGACTGCTCTTCTCATGCTCGGCTCTGCGGCTCACGCCCAAACCGCGCCCCTAACCCCGGACATTCCCACGAAGTTTGAGGCGCCCACTGCGTCCTACGACTACGTCAAGCGAGAGGTAATGATTCCGATGCGGGACGGAGCCAAGCTCTATACCGTAATTGTCATTCCTCGCGGCGCCAGAAATGCCCCGATTCTTCTCACCCGCACTCCCTACAACGCCGCCAAACGCGCGGAACGCGCCCGCTCTCCGCACATGCTCGCGACCCTGCCGCAGGGTGACGAACTGTTCGTGGCCGATGGCTACATCCGTGTCTTTCAGGATGTTCGCGGGAAATACGGCTCTGAAGGCGACTATGTAATGACTCGTCCTTTGAGGGGGCCGCTGAATCCGAGCGCAACCGACCATTCCACCGACGCGTACGACACCATCGACTGGCTGGTGAAGAATGTTCCCGAAAGCAACGGCAAAGTTGGAATGCTGGGGAGTTCCTATGAAGGGTTCACCGTCGTGATGGCTCTAGTCAATCCGCACCCGGCGCTGAAAGTTGCCGCCCCAATGAGCCCCATGGTCGATGGCTGGATGGGGGACGACTGGTTTCATTTCGGCGCCTTCCGACAGACGAATTTCGATTACATCACCGGACAGACCTCGGCGCGAGGTGAAGGGCACCCGGTCGTCCGCCAGGGATATGAAGACTACGAAAATTTTCTGCGCGCCGGCTCAGCGGGAGATTTCGCGAAGGCTGGAGGCCTGGACCAGCTACCGTGGTGGCACAAAACCGCCGAGCATCCCGCCTATGACGCGTTCTGGCAAGGGCAGGCGCTCGATAAAACAATGAGCGAGCAGCCGCTAAAAGTACCGACGATGTGGATTCAGGGCCTGTGGGATCAGGAAGACATGTGGGGCGCGATCCACTGTTACTTAGCCATCGAGCCAAAGGACACGCGCAACGACATGAACTTTTTAGTGATGGGACCGTGGCGGCACAGCGGAGTCAATTATGACGGCTATTCGCTCGGCCCGCTGAAGTGGGAGGGCGACACGGCTCTACAGTTTCGGCGCGACGTGCTCAAGCCCTTCTTCGATCAATATCTAAAAGATGGGGCGCCCAAGGCCGATACCCCGCCGGTACTGATCTACAACACCGGCGAGAATCATTGGGACCGGCTGAAGTCATGGCCACTGGCGTGTGAGAGTGGTTGTGCGACGAAGTCCAAGCCGCTCTATTTGACGGCGGGCCTCGGTCTATCGTTCGCTCCTCCGAGCGGAAACGATAGCCAGTCGGTTGCAGGCCACCAGGACTACGATGAATACGTCTCCGATCCGAGCAAACCCGTACCTTACCTGCCGCGCCCCGTCGCCTTCTCCGATGGCGACGCCTGGAGACGATGGCTGCTCGTCGATCAGCGTTTTGTCGCCGATCGCCCCGATGTGGTTTCCTACACAACACAAGTTTTGACCGAGCCTCTACGCGTCAGTGGCGCGCCGGTGGTGAATCTTGTCGCTTCGACAAGCGGCACCGACAGCGACTGGGTGGTGAAGCTCATCGATGTATATCCGGATGAGGTGCCCAGCCGGCCGGAGATGGGAGGTTATGAGTTAAACATCGCGATGGATATTTTTCGGGGCCGATATCGGGAAAGTTTCGAGACGGCGAAGCCGATCACACCGAACACGCCGCTGCCCTACAAGTTCATCCTGCCCACCGTGAACCATGTATTCCTGCCAGGTCACCGGGTCATGGTGCAGATCCAGTCGAGCTGGTTTCCCCTCTATGATCGAAATCCACAGACTTTCGTGCCCAATATCTTCTTTGCCAAACCAGGAGATTACGTAAAGACCGTGCAACGGGTTTACCACGCGAGCGGTGCATCCAGTTTTGTCGATCTGCCGGTGGTTCCCGCACGCTAGTGGATCATATGCATGGAGTCCGGGCAAGAAACTGTTCCATTGCACGCGGGGAGGAACTCGATGAACCGCTCCGGGTTCTAGAATGTCGTTAGCAGGCGAAACGTGTATTGGCGTGCCGGACCGATAGCGTTGCCGGAGAATAGCCCGCCAAAATCGATGAGTTCAAGCGTGTTACTCAGGTTGGCTGCATCAGCCAGCAGGCGTAGCGAGCGTTTTTCCCGCTGGTAGAGATCGACGCCGACCGAAGCATTCTGCGTGAAATACGGACTGATGCGGTCGCGATTAAAATTGAGGTGATTCACCACGACTTGTCCGTACTCGGCGGCATATTGTTCGGGAGTCAAATCTGGTTGAAATGGGAGTCCGGTATTGTAGTCACATCCCAAAGCAACCCACAAGCGCGGAACAACCTGATAGCGGACACGGGCACGCAGCGTGTTCCGCTGGTCCTGCGAGTCGGGGAAATGTCCGGTGGTCGGGTTGATCGCATCATCTCCCAAGAACAATCCGCCGGTCACCGGGAACCAGGCATTCCCGACGATATAGGAGTAGCTGACGAAGCCTGAGAATCCCTTCCATGGCAGGAGTTGCAGCTTGCCTTCCGCGCCGTAGAGAATGGCGTGGTCAAATGCGATGGGAAAACTGATCCCGGTACTCAGAATCTGGGAGTCGTCGGCGTAATTGTTCACTTGACGACGGAACATGTTCGCATCCAGCCGCAGCTTCCCAAAGAATGCTTTCGTGGCTCCCAATTCGTAATAGTTGCCGTGAGAAGGCTGGACCGGCAGTTGCAGTGCGGGAACGCTGGTGTCGATGGCCTCCGCGGCCGGGGAACTGGCTAAAAGTATGTTTTCAAACGATGGCGTCTGGAAGATCCGGTCATAGGAGGCGTGAATATTTAAGCCAATGGTGGGGAAATAGCGCGAGACGGCAAGGCGCGGGCTGACTGCATTCTGATTCAGCAACAGTTGGTAGTGATCCCAGCGGAGGCCGGCATTGACCGTCCAATTGCCAAGGCGGATTAAATCCTGAACATAGGCCGATTGTTCAAGATCCGGACGCTGGGCTTGGAAGGCAAAGGTTATCGCGCCGGAATCCAAAATCCCCAGATTGATAGGACATTGCGGGTCGGTAGGATCTTCACAGTCGGGTATCAGGTAGCTGGTGTTTTCGTGCAGGAAGATGGCATCGGATTCGATCCCCCCTTTCAATTCCTGCCTCCCATGATGGACGGAGACGCTGCCATTGAAATAGATTTCTCTGAAGTCGTTGTGCTGGGTGGCGATGAGGGGCCAGGAGGCATCGTTGGAATAAAAATCGTTGGCGTTATCGCGGGCCATTCCTCGTAGCACGCCGACCGAGTCCGAGGAAAAGGTGTGCTGGTAAGAGACGCTCCCCATGGTTTCAAAGTTGTCGCCCGTCTGTAGCTGGCCGCCAGGAATATAAACGCAATCGCTGGGCTCCGGGGGAGCAGGCGGGCAGCCGGTGGTGTTGCCCGAGTTCGGCAGGTATGCTCCGTTCTGCTGCACCAGTTCGTTGGGGATTTGATAGCGCGCGAGTTCATGGCGGACAATAAAAGTGAGACGGTCTTTCGGCGTGAGCTCCCGCTCATAGCTCAGCGAAAAAGTGCCAGAGGTACCGTTGTTGGTGTAATTCTCGGGCACCACCGGGTTAAGATAGTGGCCCGTCATGTCGCCAGAGGCGCTTATGCCAAGCGTATTTCCCTTCCACGTGTATTGGTCCTGAGTACTGATCCCGGCCGTGTCATAGGTGCCGCCGAAAAGCGTGAGCTGCCCGTGAAATCCCGGGTCTTGGTTCTTGAGAGTATTGACTTCAACCACGCCGCCCATTTTCCTGCCAAACTCCGCGGGAATGCCTGCGGTATAGATCGTGAGGGATTCGACATCATCGGCTTCGGCAGGCTCCGGGCCAAAGCTGGGCGAACGGTTGTCGGTCAGCGGTATGCCATCCACCACAAATTGCGTCTGATATTCCGATCCGCGTGGATGCAGGACCGCATTGCCTTCGTAGAGCCAGCCCGGTTGAGAGTTCACCAGGTCCTGCATGCCGCGTCCGGGCAGCGCCGTTAATCGGTCCTGGATCGCCTGTGCACCCAGCTGATTGACCGAACCTGCGCGATAGGGATCGACCAACGTGGCCGACGCGCTCACGTTCAGCGATTCGGAAACTGGAGCCACTTTCAGCTGAATCGTGCGGTCCAAGGGGAGAGCAGAACGTATTTCCACCGACTCAGAAACTCGAGCAAAGCCCGGCGCCTCGATCTGCACCTGATAGATTCCATAGGGCAGTCGCTTGGCATCCAGGTTGCCCTGATCGTCGGTCGTGAACGTATAGTCATACTGGTTGGCCTCGCTGATGAGTTCAACCGTGCTCTTCAGACGCAATCCGGAGGGATCGGTGACGGTTAAGCGCAATTCCCCGGTGTTGCTTTGCGCAAGCATGGGAATGGCCCACAACAATACGGCAATGATCAGCGTCTTTTTCATCTTTAATTGCCACCCATGAATTGTCACCCATTTCGATTGACTTCAGCGTGCGCAAAAAAAATATGAGCTTCCCTTCCCGATAGCTACCTTTGGCGGGTAGCGGGAGCCTTTTTCACCCCTTAACTTGATAATTCCGCTTCCGGCCGTTTTGTTCAGTCTTTATTTTTTGTCTCCTGCGGGGGAGTTCAAAAAGAGGTGTTTTAAAAAACCTTGAACAGAAACTGGGGAAACGGAATATTCATTCTAGGAACCCCTGGATATGCTTCCCACCCACCGCATCAACGAGTTGTCTTTTCCCAAACGTCGCGGACACGGCGCTTTCGACAAAGCCCTCGGAGATCGAGTGCGAGGTCATGGAGCTTTTTGAGGGTTGCCTCCGGCTCCGTGCCGAGGGTCCCCGCTACGGGAGATAGCAGCCGTACTCGGAATGTCTCTCGGAGCCGTATCGATAGCGCTGACACGATCACTGGCACGGTTGATTCGTGCGGAGGGGAGATGAAGGCATGCGGAGCGAAGACCTGCGCTTGTCGGACATGCACATATCGGATCAAGAGCTGCTTCTGGCAGCGGACGGCGAACTCCCAACCCGATGCGCCGCTCAAGTGCACGCCCACCTCGCCGCCTGCTGGAGTTGCCGCGCTCGGATGGCGGAACTCGAAGGGACCATTGCCGATTTCGCACGAGCTCATCGCCAGACTTTTGATCCGCATTTGCCACCGATCGCCGGCCCGCGCGCGCTGCTCGGAGCGCAATTAGCCCAACTGGCCTCCAAACCCGACCATAGTTCATGGCGGTGGTTATTCCAATTCACTTGGATACCGCGCGCTGCTGCGTTCCTCTGTGTCGTGGTGCTGATTGCCGCGGTATCTGGCAAGTTCCTCTTGGAGCATTCGACACTCCGCCGAGCAACGTCATCGGTGATGTCATCTGAGCGCGGAGCCGAACCCGACCCCACCCTTACGCCAGGTGCAACGCGGAGAGTTACGATCAGCGATGTGTGTTCGATGGCTCACGAGGAAGTGGTGGGAGAGGTATCAACGTCGTTGCGCCAAGAGGTTTTTCAGGAGTACGGCATCGCGAACGCTCGCCCGGACGAGTACGAGGTGGACTATCTGATTGCTCCCGGACTGGGCGGGGTCGAAGAGATCCACAATCTTTGGCCGGAACCCTACAGATCCCGGACGTGGAATGCGCATGTCAAGGACGCCTTGGAAGAACGCCTTCATGAAATGGTCTGTGCTGGTCAACTCGATCTGTCTACGGCGCAACGCGAGATCGCTACTGATTGGATTGCGGCCTACAAAAAGTATTTCCAAACCGACCGACCTCTCGCCCTGCAAATGCGCCTGGAGTCAGTGAACGTCCCCGGATTTGGTGGAGTGGACGCCGCGCCGCGGCAAGCGGAGTAAGCAAGGAGCCAGTCGGCTCCCCAGTTGGCGCGGCGAACGCTACTGCGTGTTCGAGGATCGGTGGTGGTTGAGGGATTGAAGTAAGAAGTAAGTTGGGTACTTGGCCCGTCCCCGGGAACTCAATTGGGACCGAATCCTGCGCGTGGTCAATGCTGCTTTAGCTGCAGCAGCAAGTCGGAGAATTTGAAGGGCTCCGATGAGTGGGATTACTTCTGCGAGGATTACGAGGACTAGATTCAAGCCCAGTTTAGGGCGCTCATCTTGTCGCGCTCTGGTTTCGATGAAGGCGGTGGCGGCAGCCGATGCATGTACAGCTGGACTAGCGCCCAAGCTCCCGATTCATATCCTCCGCTACCCGCTCCCCAATCTCTCTCTCGAACGCGCGAAAAGCCGGAATCTCGAACAGTCGCAGTCCAATCTCTTCCTGCGGCAGATACTCCGCATGCAGCGTGCTCGTCCCATCCCGCAGCGCCGCCCTCAGCTTGACCGCCGTCGCCGTGTCGAAGCTCTCCGAGATGATGACGCTGTTATCATCGCGACGCTCCACGATCACCGGTCCCTCCTCGGTCATAATCTCGGTCATCGAGACCGGACAGTTCGTCCCCGAACAAGCCTGCGCTTCCTGCACTGTCGCGCTGCGATAACGCTGCGATACGGCGCCGGCATAGAAGCGCGCAAACCGCTCGGCCGCCTGCGCCGTCTTCCAGCGCGAAATGTACAACAGCGCCAGATCTCCCGTGCTGGCCGAAACGTCAGCCACTACCTGTTTCTTCGGCATGGCAGGGCGGGGCCTATGTGACATACCGGCGGAAGGATAAGGCCTGTGGACTTCACCAAGAATTCCTTCAGGTTGAAATCCCGGGGGAGGAAGCCGAGCTTCTTCATGCTCAACTCTTCTTGTGCAAACCTTTTCGCAAATTCTTCTTTCGCCATTTGCCCGGTTGCATAGGTTTCTACATCTGCTTTGCTCACGAGTCTTCGCTTGACCGCAGCGTGCTGCGGCATGCCTGTGTCCTCCGCCGCGAAAGCAAAAATCTTGTCCACCGACTCGAATAGATTTCTTGTGTCTGCGTCCGTCATTTTGACTTCGTTGGTGGTGTCTTTGCGGAGCTTGCGAGCCACATCGCCCAGACTCTGACCGGAATCCGCCTGCTGGCCGAACGCGGACAGAACGAACAATCCCGCAGAGTAAAAGGCAAATAATCCACACGCCCGCCGAAAACTTTTCATTTAGCCCCCCATCCAGGACAGAACATGCACTCCTGTCAATTCTGCTTGAGGGCGGAGCTGCAACTCACCACAAGAGTCTCGATTAACCTTACGAAGGTAAGCGAGCGGGAGGAGATGGTTTACGCGCGTGGGCTTGCAGGTGCTACTCGCACTGGCTTGCGTTCCTTGACTCACAATGACGTCCGTTTCGTCCAATGCCTCTGTTTCAGGAAAGACGACAACGGCGCAGCACAAAGGGGCCCTTGCGTCCGTCTTCCAACCATCGAAGCCGGAATGAAAATTCCTACGCCTCTTTCGAATCAAAAGAGCAAAGCCCGAGCGACCGTCGGGCCTTGTTCTTGCAGGGTTCGCCACCGAACTTTACTCAGCTGCAGCTCTTCACATCTTCATCCCGGGCATGATTTTGGAGGAGAAGAACAAGAAGAAATTCGAAGGCGCCTGAACCGCCGCCCCAGCTCTTTCGGCTGCCTGGATGGCCTTCAGCGAGGTAATGCCGGTGCTGCCGTCCTGGGATGGCCAGTCCGCTTGTTGCAAAACCAGAACCGGAATCACCTGCCACCAGATTGCTCGGATGTTTACGTCCTGGTTAATAAGCACATGGCTGTGATTCGGAGTGGGCAAGAAGACGTTCGAGGTCGGCGGCGGAATAAACCCAAGCGCTGCTAACACCGGACCTAAGTCGAGCCTCGACGCATGCATCGTGCAGGTTCCGGGCACCGATCCTGGACCCGGGCACTGGGTGAACACCAGCGGAGTCTGCTTGAACGCTTCTGGGACGGCGCCGAATAGCGAGATCAACGTCTGGCCAAGGGTGGCTCCGCAGATCGTCCCCTGAACAACGTTGTTGCAGGAAATCGCGTCGTTCGGATTCTGGTCGTTGTCGACCGAGAACATCGGAATCAGAACATAAAGCGGCTCGGTGGTGTTCGCCGGATTTCCTCTCTCGCCGGGGGGATTGATCGAGGGCTGCGTGCCCACGACGCATATGGGAGTTTGCAACTCTTCCGGGTCGGATTGCGCCAGTATGCCGTTGTAGTTGAGGTCATCTTGCGGCTGATCGACGCACGAGAAACTCTGGGTATAGGTGAATTCGAGCAGCTTGCTATTGCCATATCCCTGGGTTTGATTAGGCTGGAGCTGTTGCCCAAATAAGGTTCCGGCAGTGAATGCGACGGCTGATGTCATCACCAGCCGAAAAACTAGATTCTTCACCTGCATTTTCATCTCTTCCTCCATAGCCTGGAAGGCCCTTGCGCATGGAGTACGAGCCCAGTGGCGAACTGGATTGCCACATCACGGATTTAAATGGATTTAATTCGTCTGCGGAAAAGAGCAGAGTGCAGAAGAGTCCACACCGACTGATCTCTCTAGATGGCCTCTTGAGGACAGGCAAGAATCACGATCTCCGCCTGCTGTATTCCTAAGCGCGGATGGAGGGCCGTAATCCGCACCTTTCCAGGTTGTTCTTTCGCTCGAATCCAAATCGCTCCCGTTCCCCCAATGAGTGAAAAAGGATTGTCGCCAATGATCTCTGCCGGACCTTCTACGTCCAACTTGATCGCATCATTCGCAAATGGCCGAACCGCACCAAATTCGTCGGTAACACGCAGTACCACTCGCGTTGTATCCGCGCCATCCGCAATTAATTCGCGATCATCGGCAAGCAGCATGAATTTCGTATCGACACCTTTTCCCGAAAGATTTTTCGTGATCACCAGTTCTCCCCGGATGTAACCCTCGATGCGCAAATCGCCCCAACTATGAAAGAGTTCCCGCATCGGAACGACAAAAGGCGGATAGGGAAGGTGGGTGAAGTGATTGCGGTCGGGATCGGCATCCGCGACGAGCTGGCCATCGATGTAAAGCTTGATATGGTCGCAATTCGAACAAACCACCGCCTTTGAAAATCCTATCGATTCATCGCCTCGCGCCCAATGGAAGGCAGGCTCAAGCACAATCTCCTCGGCTGGATCGCACTGCGATTTGTAGAATCCGGCGGCTGGTTTCGGTTCGCGGAAAATATCCGTGACGCCGTGATAACAAACGCGATCGCCAGAGCCGAAGTCGCCATGTGTGTTGTAATCGAAGGCGCACCAGCCAATACCACCGGCATATTGCGGATTGGATGCAAGCTGATTGTGGATGCGTGCATGGCGTAGCGTGTGCTCGGTGAGGCGCTCGACGTTGTCGATGGTTTTTGTCGGATAGGTGTGGCCCACGAACTCGGTGTTCAAATACCGCCGGTGATTGGGCGGTTTTAGCGGGAAATCGAAATCGTTCATGGTGAACACATCTTCCAGAAATTCGGATGACTGGAAGTTGCGAATACCGCCGGTCTGACGAGTTGGGTCGAGGGAATGCGCCATGGCGTTTGTACGCGTGTAGAAATCGTGGTCGTCCACAGATTCGTTAATGCGCACGCCCCAGAGAATGATCGAGGGATGATTCCAGTCGCGCCGGATCATGCGGCGCACGTTGTCGAGCGAGATCTGCTTCCAGGCTTCGTCTCCAATGTGTTGCCAGCCGGGAATTTCCTCCAGGACCAAAAGACCCAGCTCGTCGCAGGCGTCCAGAAAATGACGCGACTGAGGATAATGGGATGTGCGAACGATGTTGCACTTCAGCTTCTGGCGCAGCACTTGCGCATCCCGGCGCTGCACGCGGCCGGGCATCGCCTGTCCCACGAAGGGAAAGGTCTGATGACGGTCGAGACCTCGCAACTTGATGATCTTGCCGTTTAACTCGAAGCCATGATCGGTAAATTGGCTCTCGCGGAAACCGAAACGGCGGGAATCTTCGTCCAGCGTTTCTTTCCCGCGTAGCAGGCGCACTCGGATGGCATAAAGATTCCGTTTTTCCAAGTCCCACAATTTGATTCCACTCAGATTCTCAAGACGCACCGTGTTCGCGCCCGGTGCACTCCGAGGAGAAGAAGCAGGAGAAGAAGTGGATAGTGGTTGCGAAGTCCTTGCCAGAATGCGCTCGCCATCGAGTAATTCGACCTCGAGGCTGAGGGCTTCGGGCGCCGCTTCCAGCTGCTGAACGAAACAATCAACATCGACTCCTGGAGCGCTCGTCAGGACGTGCTCGGGTCGCACGAAAATATTCTCGATAAAAGAACCTGGCACGATCCGCAGAGACACTTCCCGATAGATGCCGCCAAAGGTGAGATAGTCGATTTCGTAACCGAAAGGCGGGATGTCAGGGCGCTCCGTAGAATCCAGGTCCACTGCGAGTACGTTCTCTCCTTCAAAATCGAGGTGCGCCGTCAATTCAAACGAAAAGGGAGTGTATCCGCCTTTATATTCCCCCAGGCGCACTCCATTGATCCAAACCGTGGAGGCGGTCATTGCTCCTTCGAAGTCAACGAAGACACGCTTGCCGCGAGCTGCCGGAGGAAGTTTGAATCGGCGTCGATAGAGCGAGATAAATTCGTAAGTCTTATCGTCAAAACCATGCCATGGCAGGCTGACATTCGCATGCGGAATCACGACTGTTTCGAATTTAGAGTCGTCAAAATCTTTCGCGTGGCCGCCTTCCATAAAGACGCGGCTGTAACGCCAGTTTCGATTCATCGGAAAGACGATACGTCCGGCGCTGGTTGAGGCGTCCGCTTGCGCCGCATCTTCCGGAAGCGCAAACGGTACTAGTTTTGCAGCGGCGATCAAGGTGCTTGTGGTCTTCAGAAACCTGCGTCGATCCATAGTCATCCATTCTCTAAAGTTATCTTTCCAATTCTATTTGGTTCCACCGGCTGACAAAACCGTCCACTCGAGGTCTCGGGGGTTCCCGCGCTCGCACCTACGGCGCTTTGTCCGCGCTCGATTCCCGTGGGTTCACTTGCCTGCTAAAGTAGGCAAGAGGGTCAACCCCACCCATTTTCGAGGACAAAAAGGAATCTCAGTCAGAGCAGCCGTTATGAACCAATTGACAATCGCAAAAGAAAAAGTAGAACTGGCAGTCGCGGACCGAACACGCATGGCAGCCTATGTGGCTCATCCGGAGCAAGCTGGCCCGCATCCCGGTCTCCTTCTGTTTCAAGAAGCGTTTGGCGTGAACCACCACATCCGGAATGTCAGCGAGCGGTTTGCGGCGGCGGGATACGTTGTGATTGCTCCCGAACTGTTTCATCGCACGGCGCCGCCGGGCTTTGAGGGAAGCTATACCGACTTTGCTGCCGTGCAGCCCCACGTCAAGGCGGTGACACCTGAGACGGCGGAGCTGGATATACGGTCGGCCTATGAATGGCTGCATGCGAATCCACAAGTAAAATCGGACGAGATTTCGAGCGTGGGATTCTGTATGGGTGGCCGTACTTCCTTTCTTGCCAACAGCCTGGTTCGGTTGCGCGCCGCGGTGTCATTTTATGGTGGAGGAATCGCTCCAGGATTGCAGGACCGGGTAGCAAATCTGCAAGCGCCGTCCTTGCTCATCTGGGGTGGATTGGACAAGCACATTCCGGCGGACCAGCGAAAAGCCGTAACCGATGCCCTGAGCGAGCAACAAAAGATTTATGTGAACGTCGAGTTCTCCCGCGCCAACCATGGATTCTTCTGTGACGAACGCGCGGCGTATGAGCCGCATTCAGCGCGCCAGGCGTGGGCATTGACGTTGGAGTTTCTCCGCTCGTGAAGAAAAAGCTCGCGGCAGTTTTCGCGCCCATTGTCTCCCTGTTTTTTGTCTCTCTGCTGTCGGCGGGAATCGTCATGGGAGCGACGTGGAAAAAGCCCATTTCTGCCGCTGTGCAGAGTACAGCGCTTTCGTCGCCCACTTTCTATAAGGATGTCCTTCCGATCCTTCAGAGCAAATGTCAGAGCTGTCATCGCCCTGGCGAAGCTGCGCCCATGCCGCTCGTGACATACGAGCAAACCAGGCCCTGGGCAACGCAAATTGCAGATGCGGTTGCGATGAAAATGATGCCGCCATGGTTTGCCGATCCGCGCTTCGGACATTTTTCGAATGATCCATCCTTGACGGAGGAACAGCTCCTGACGATAGCAGCCTGGGTGAAGGCTGGAGCCCCTCCGGGAGATCCGCACGATGCTCCCGCGCCGCGAAAGTGGAGTACGGGCTGGAGTATTCCGCAGCCCGATCTGGTTGTGAAGATGCCGAGACCGGTACAGATTCCAGCGCAAGGTGAAGTGGAATACACGTACGAGATCGTGCCCACGCATTTCGCCGAGGACAAGTGGGTACAAATGGTGGAGGTGCGCCCCTCGAGCCCGGCGCACGTACACCATGCGGTGGTTTACATTCGACCTCCAGACTCGCCGTGGCTGCGGCATGCTGTGCTGGGAGAGCCGTTCACGGCTTCAATGCTGAGCGATCCCGAGGAACGGCGCCAGGCGCACGAAACTACCAGCGATCTGCTGTTGGTATATGCGCCGGGCAGCTCCCCGGATCGGTGGGGGGACGGAATGGCGAAGTTCGTGCCCGCAGGCTCGGACCTGGTTTTTCAAATGCATTACACGACGAACGGACAGCCGGCTGACGACGAGACGAGCGTTGGACTTGTGTTCGCAAAGAGCGTGCCCAAACAAAGGGTCATCACGCTGCAATTAAACAATCATGCGCTGATGATTCCGCCCGAAGCGGACGACTTTCGTGTAGAAGTGCAGGGGACACTGCCGAACGATGCCACCCTGTTGAGTCTTTTTCCGCACATGCACCTGCGCGGAAAGCGCTTCGAATATGACATCGTGCATGACGACGGAAGCGTGGAAACGCTGTTGCGAGTGAATTATCACTTCCACTGGCAGCTGAGTTACAAGCTGGCTGAGCCGCGGGAGTTGAAAGCTGGAACAAAGCTACGCGCCGTGGCATGGTACGACAATTCGCGGAATAACCCGCACAACCCCGATCCGGAAAAGGCGGTAACCTGGGGCGACCAGACCTCGCAGGAAATGATGGTGGGATTTTTTGACGTGGCCGTGCCGGCGGCGATCGACAAGTGGCATTATTTCATTCGCCACGGTGACGAGGTCGAGGACCACACTCAGAAGTGATCGTCCACCGGTCGCCCCGGATGTTCCAACGCTCGCGCCTGAATCGCGCGGTCCCACGGGCCACTCTGCCAGTTATCTTTGATGCGATCGGTCGAGATCCACGGCGGCAGCGACATCAACAGGCGGCGACTGAGCGCGTGTATATAAGGCTCATAGAGGACGCGAAGTTCCGTCAGCCGTTCCGGCTCGGCCGCGCTCCCGTCGACAGCAATTCCTAGAGAAACCTCGGGATTCATATCTTTCGCAAAGCTGAGAGTAACCCCGTGCCGGGCGAGTTCAGTCCGCAACCGGGAAAGATCCGCGACGGAGAGCCGATCTTCGTCATGCGGACTATATTGCGCGCCCACGACCTGCGCCAGATCGACAGCAACGTGCCGCGCCATGGCAAAAGTGAGCTTGGCCTGGTCGGGATGGATACCTTCCACTCCGGTCATGATCAAGGAAGTGACGTCGAGCATGGTCGTCAAGGCGCCCAACCAGGATTGATTGCCGTGCTGCGACCGGAAAAATACAAGTACGGGATACGAAATATGACTCGACAAGACGTCGGCGCACCAGCGCTCCCAATCTCGAAAAATATCGTCGAGCACGGTCTGATCGGGACAACAGCCCAACCGCCCGAGAAACTCAGCCGCGCTCGGCGGCGATCCGGCGCGCGCATCGAGTAGGGAAATTTCGACCTCACGGGTGGCGAATGAGCCGTAGATCACCGGAAGATATCCAACCACGAGTCCGAGGAACGCGAAACCCAGTCCCGATTCGATCACGGCAAGAGCACGGGCGGCGGCATTGTTGGGAGTGATGTCGCCGTAGCCCAGGGTGAAGAACGTTTCGCCGCTGAGGTAGACCAATTTCCCAAAGGTAATTTTTTCGTTGCCGAGCGATACATGTTCGCCCAGCCCGTATTGCACGCAGGCGAATCCAATAATCAGCCCGAGCGCCCAAAAACCGAGCAGCACAATCAGCGAGAGCGGCCCATAGTAGGCGAGGAAACCTTCGCGACGAAATGGCGACTTAATATGCTGTCCGGCATTGGTCCAGAAGCGCCAGGTCCTTTTATAAAACAAAGACGCGATGCGAAAACTCCGTCTGATCCGCCGGGGCAATACCACGGTCTCAAACGCATCCATCAGGATGAGGTATATAAGAACAATGCCGGCGATCGATGCCCACCAATGCATAAGCGATGAAAGTTCAAGAGTTTCGAACGAAAGCTAAAATCACACTTAAGATGACGCGGAAATGGTAGCAGATTCAGAGGTGAATCTCAGGGCGCGACTACCTGCGATTACGCTAGCCGCCGCAAAATCTCCTTACCCAGTTTCTGCGCTTCGCCGAAAAATTTCTGATACTCGACAAAGATCCGGTTCAATTCCAACGATTGATCGGCGGAGAGTTTGTGGCGCAACATCATGTCGCGCACGTGCACAGGATTCGGCAGGGTTGCGTCTTCCGTTAGTTCTTCCAGCGCGGTAGTGGGGTTGTAGTGGTACATGCGCTCCATTGTAGCGCTGCATTCCCTCTACAGTCTTTCCCCGATTTGATCTCGAGCGCTGGCGCGCTACCGTACATGTAATACTTTTATGGCCGGTGTCGTGAAGGCGAGATAACTCATAAGTGAATGATCGTGCCCTCACGCACCGTCGAGCCGGATGATCCGATATTTGAAGATCCAGTTGGGAGATTCGAAAACGCCCTGAGCTAGCGCTTCGGAATCATCCGGCCATTCTTGGATGAGGGATACATTGTCCCTTGCGCAACCCGACCTAGGGCGTGCTATGGGCGGTATTCAGTGCTTTCCTTACCGCCTGTAATTCCTTCAGCAATCCGCGCAGGTTGCGAGTATCGAGTGCGTTGGCGCCATCGCTTTTCGCTTCTTTTGGATTGTCGTGGACTTCCATAAACACGCCGTCCACTCCCGCCGCCACCGCCGCGCGCGACAACACGGGAATAAATTCAGGCTGGCCGCCACTCACCGCCGGCTTGTCCCCGTCGGACGCCGATGACGGCAACTGCACCGAATGGGTTGCGTCAAACACCACCGGGGCAAACTTGCGCATGATGGCAAGCGAGCGCATGTCCACAACCAGATTGTTATAGCCAAAACTTGATCCGCGTTCGGTTACAAAAACCTGGCTATTGCCCGCGTCGCTGCACTTCTCGACGGCATGCTTCATGTCCCAGGGCGAAACAAACTGTCCCTTCTTGATATTCACGGGACGCCCGCTGAGCGCGGCGGCCACGATCAGATCCGTTTGGCGGCAGAGAAACGCGGGGATTTGCAGCACATCGACCACTTCGGCCACCGCGGCGACGTCAGCCACCTGATGCACGTCGGTCAGTACCGGAACGTGCACTTCGTCTTTAACTCTCTTCAAAATGCGCAGGCCCTCCTTCACTCCCGGCCCGCGAAAGCTGCGGATCGACGTCCGGTTCGCCTTGTCATACGACGCCTTGAAGATGAAAGGAAAGTTTAACGAACGCACCACACCCTTGATAATCTCTGCCATGCGCAGGGCATGATCTTCACTTTCAATGACGCAGGGCCCCGCGATGAGAAACAGATCGCCGGCGCCGATGCGAACGTTATCGATTTGGAAGGATAAGGTCAAATGCTGACTGAGAGTCTATCTCCGTCCCACTTTTTCAGGCCGCAGAAACATCTCAACTTCCGTAGCGTCTTTCTGCAATTTTTTCTTCTGCCCATGTTCGTAGGAAGCGCCGACAAAAGCCTTAAACAGAGGATGCGGCTCGAGCGGCTTCGATTTGAATTCCGGATGAAATTGGCATCCGATGAAATAAGGATGATCGGGAATCTCAACCATCTCGACGTACGTGCCGTCGGGAGTTGAACCGGAAATACGCAGTCCCGCCGCCACCATCGGCTCTTCGTATTCGCGATTGAACTCGTAGCGATGGCGGTGGCGCTCGCTGATCTCGGTCTGCCCATATACCTGGTAAGCCAGCGTTCCCGGCTCGATCTTGCACGGCCATGCTCCAAGCCGCATCGTGCCGCCAAGTTCTTCCACGCCGCGTAGTTCGCGCAGCTTGTAGATCACGCGATGCGGGGTCGCCGGATCGAACTCACTGGAATTGGCATCGGCCAATCCGCAGACATTACGGGCAAATTCAATACAAGCGGTCTGCATCCCGAGGCAAATTCCGAAGTAAGGCACATGTTTTTCGCGCGCATACTGAATCGCCTTCAACATGCCCTCGATGCCGCGCTTGCCGAATCCACCGGGCACGAGCAGGCCGTCGTACCCTTCTAGTTGCGCCTCGTAACTTTTGTCTGCTTTATCTGTCGTCTCCAGGCCTTCGGCTTCGATCCAATTCACTTCGAGCTTCAGGTTGTGGGCCAATGCGCCATGCACGAGCGCTTCTTTCAGCGACTTATAACTATCCTCGTACTCCACGTACTTGCCGACGATGCCGATCCTGACCACATCTTTCGGGTTATAGACGCGGTGCACCAGATCGTTCCACTTGGAAAGATCGCGATCTTTCGCCCCCAGATGCAAACGGCGCAGAACCAGCGTGTCGACTTCTTCGTGCGCGAAAACCACCGGCACTTCATAGATCGACGCAACGTCCTTAGCCGTGATCACCGCTTCTTCTTCGACATTGCAGAACAACGCAATCTTCGATTTGATTTCTTTCGAAAGAAAGCGATCGGTGCGGCATAAAAGAATGTCCGGCTGAATTCCGACGCTGAGCAACTCCTTGACCGAGTGCTGCGTAGGCTTGGTCTTCAATTCCTGTGCCGCCGCGATGAAGGGCACCAGCGTCACATGCACAAAGAGCGTGTTATCGCGGCCCAGTTCCTGCCGCATCTGACGGATCGCCTCAATAAAGGGCAGCGACTCGATGTCCCCGACCGTGCCGCCGATCTCGACCAGTGCCACATCGACGTCCTGCGCAACCTTCTTGGCCGCGGCCTTGATTTCGTTGGTGACGTGCGGAATCACCTGCACGGTTTTGCCCAGATAATCGCCTCGGCGCTCTTTGGCGATGATCTGCTCATAAAGGCGCCCCGTAGTCCAATTGTTATCGCGAGAGAGCTTGGCGTGCGTGAAGCGCTCGTAGTGTCCGAGATCAAGATCGGTTTCCGCTCCATCGTCGGTCACAAAAACCTCTCCATGCTGGAACGGCGACATCGTCCCCGGATCGACATTCAGGTAGGGATCGAACTTCATCAGGTTGACTTTGAGGCCGCGGCTTTCCAGCAGGCATCCGATAGAAGCCGCCGCCAATCCCTTCCCTAGTGAAGACACCACACCGCCGGTTACAAAGATGTACTTGGCTGACATCGCTTCCTCGCTTTAATTTTGTCTGGAAAATTGTGCGGGCTGGGGTGCACGATCAATTATTGCAGAAGTTTTTCCAGAAGGGAATTTGAAAAAAACAGCTCGCAGTTATCAGTTTTCACCTCTCGGTGCAGAGCGCGGTGGAGAGAGAGGTACAGAGCGAGGCGCTCGAACATACCCTGAAACTCACCGGGCAGCCGCTTATCCCGATGATTTCTAGTCCTGACCACCAGGAACAACATGGAACTCGTATCGAAAATGACGGTTCTCCAGAACTCGGGGGCAATCGATCTGTGTTTCCTGTTCCTTCTTGCCCCGGCGCAGTCAACAACAATGCCAAAGCAGAGAGACAAGCGATGGCGAAGCCTGGGAAACCGGCAACCCTCATGCGAAGCACCAATCCTATCGGGGATCGGGCCTCTTCCCGCTCAATAAAATCCAGGCAATCTCCCCGCCTTAATTTCTTCCGCTAAAATAGCCCATGGCTGACAATCCTCTCTGGAGCGAAGGCACTCAGGCCGACCGGCTTGCCGAGTTAACGGCCGATACTACCGATGCCGCGAAAGAGCTCCCCCTACGCCGCGACGTCCGTTCGCTCGGCATTCTCCTTGGGCGTGTTCTGGTCGAACAGGAGGGAGAGAACTTTTTCGACGTTGTGGAGAAGTTGCGTCACCTGCTGATTCAGCACCGCGAGCAGCATTGCTCCGGCGTCACCTCCGAATTGAACGACAATCTGATGGCCCGTGCCCGCGAAATCGTAAGCGGCTTCTCGATCGAGGATGCGTATCGCATTACCAAGGCCTTTGCCATTTACTTCGAACTCACCAATCTGGCCGAAACCAACCATCGCAAGCGTCGACGTCGCGCCGCCCGCATGCTCACGGAAAAGACCGGCCGAAAAACTCCCATTGACGGCTCGTTCCGGGGCACGCTCGTGCGTATGAAGTCCGCGGGAGTATCGGCTGCCACCATGATTGAAGCATTGCACAAGATTAAGGTGACACCCGTATTTACCGCCCATCCAACCGAGATCACGCGCCATACCATCCGGTTAAAACGGCATCGCATCGCAGCTTATCTTGAGCATCTCGACCAGTTGCCGCTTCCCGACTCCGAGGCCCGCGAATATGAATCTCGGATCCTCGCCGAGATCACAGCGCTCTGGCAGACAGACGAAGTCCGCCTCAACAAGCCAACCGTGCGCGACGAGATTCACATGGGGCTCGACTACTTTCCCATGGTCCTGTTCGAAACTCTTCCACACTTGTTCGCGGAACTGGAGGAATCCCTCCGCGACGTCTACAAAACCGACGCCGAGATTACCGAACAGCTCGGTTTCGCGCCTTTGTTATTTGGATCATGGATCGGTGGCGACCGCGACGGCAATCCCCTTGTAACCGCTGATTCCACGCGTGCCGCGGTTGGCATGGCGCGCCACGTCATCATTGACCACTACATCGCCGAAACGACGCGCCTCATCGGTCAGTTGAGCATGTCGACCCGCCGCATCGGCGTGTCAGAGGGACTTGTGCAGCGGGCTCGCGAATATGAAAAGCAGCTCGGCGAAAAGTATTCTCGCTGGAAGCAGATTACGAACGCGGAACTCTACCGCCATTTTCTCGAGTATCTGATCGCCCGTTTACGCTTCAGCCGCAATTCGTCCAAGCATGAACACGCCTACAAGTCGCCGCAGCAATTTGCGGGCGACCTTGCCGTCATTCGCAACAGTCTCAGCGCCAACCGCGGCCAGCGATTAGCCGAACTCGTTTCGCCTCTGCTGAATAAACTGCGGACTTTTGGCTTCCACCTTCACTCCCTCGACATTCGCCAGCACGCTCGCGTGCAGTCCCAGGCGCTCGTGGAGTTGGCGTCGGTGGGGGACACGGCGGCAGCCGCCACTCGAGTGCCGCGGGAACGCTCTCCTTCGTCAATCGAACTTCTCGCCACCTTCCGCGCCATTGCTGAGTTAAAAAAGACGCACTCCGCTGATGCGATTCGCAATTTCGTCATCAGCAACACCCAATCCGAACACGACATCTTCGCCGTAATCCGTCTCGCCGCGCTCGGCGGCGTCTCCGTCGCAGCGAGCGACGGCGATCCCGGACTCATGCCAGTACCTCTGTTCGAATCAATCGAAGCCTTGCGCGCTTCGCCCGCCATCATGCGCCGCGTTTGGAAAGCTCCGGAGTACAAACCGCTCCTCGCTTCCTGGGGAGGCGCTTACGAAGTCATGCTCGGCTATTCCGACTCCAACAAAGACGGAGGCATGCTGACGAGCACCTGGGAATTGCACAAAGCGCAGCACAATTTGCACGAAATCGCGCGCGAGTGTGGAGTGAACCTGCGGATCTTTCACGGGCGCGGGGGCACGGTGGGCCGTGGCGGAGGCCCCACTCATGCCGCCATTCTCGCCCAGCCTGCCGGCGATTTCTCGGGCGAAATTCGCATCACCGAGCAAGGTGAAGTGCTCAGTTGGAAGTATGCGGACCCCGTACTGGCGGAATGGAATCTCGAAATTATGATCGCGGCCTCTTTAGAGGCGATCACCATGCCCACGCAAGCTTCCCCGGAGGCCAGGCAGCGTTGGGGCGAAGCTATGGAAGCAATGTCCGCCGATGCTTTCGCTTTCTACCGGAAACACATCGCCGAAAATCCCGAGGTCCTCGAATATTTCGAGCAAGCCACGCCCATCAACGAACTGGAATACGCTCGCATTGGTTCCCGACCCGCACGCCGCAGCGCGAGTCGAAGTCTCGAAGACCTGCGCGCCATCCCTTGGGTATTTGGCTGGATGCAAAGCCGTCACGCCGTTCCTGCGTGGTTCGGAGTCGGCTCTGCCGTCGACCGCTTCGCCAAGCGGAGTGCGGCGCACGCAGAACTTCTCCGCGAAATGATGTGCGGTTTCCCACTGTTCGCGGGTCTCGTGCGCAGCGTTGAAATCGCCATGGCCAAAGCGGACTTTGCGATCGCTCGCCTTTATGCCGATCTCGTAAGCGACAGAGCGCTCCGCGACCGTGTCTTCGAAATGCTGCACCAGGAATTCGAACGTACGCGCCGCCTCATCCTGGCCGTTACCGGCCAAGGGGAATTATTGGAAAACAATCCCGTCCTGTTCCGATCTGTACGCCTTCGTAATCCGTACGTCGATCCTCTCAGCTTGATCCAGGTCGACCTGCTGCGTCGCAAGCGCAACGCCGTCGCGGACGCGCCTCCGGGTGCAACTCTCGATTCATCCCTCGACTATGCCATCGGAGCGACCATGAACGGCATCGCGGCGGGCCTGCACAATACTGGTTAGCGGAATTTGCTGATTCCAATTGCGCAATCGAAACTCCGGTTCGTTTCGAAAATTGCCAAAAACAATCGCCAGATTTCCGGCCGACTCCTGGCATCTACCCTTTCCGAAGCAGGCGAAAAGGCCGATAATGTTTCGCGGCATGAAATCATTTTTAGGCGCTTCTCTCGACACGGCCCGACTTCCCGCGGCATTGCTCGCCCTACTCTTTTTCGGTTTCACGCAGATTCGCGCGGCACAGACCTCTCCAACGCCAGTTCCCGCTCCGCCTCAAGCCCGTCGGCTCATCCTGAAAGATGGCACCTATCAAACTGTCACCAAGTATGAGATCCATGGCGATCGCGTCCGTTATCTCAGCGCCGAGCGCGGCGAATGGGAGGAGGTTCCAAAATCACTGGTGGACTGGGACGCAACTGATAAGTTTGAACAAGGCCGCGAGCAGAATAATCTAGCTCCGGAAGCCGTCGAACTCGACAAGCAAATTGCAGCCGAACGCAAGACTGAACAAGCTCGCTCGCCGGAGGTCGCACCGGGTCTGCGCCTGCCCGACGAAGGTGGCATCTTCCTGCTCGATACCTTCGAGCATCAGCCGCAGTTGGCGGAATTGCAGCAATCTGGCGGCGACGTTGATAAGAACACAAAATCAAATATTTTACGGTCCGCGATCAATCCGTTGGCCGGGATGAAGCAAACGATTGAACTCCCGGACGCTCATGCCAAGGTTCAATCGCATACGAGCGTGCCGTCGGTCTATATCAACATCGACGGCAACGAAGGCGCGCCAGCAGCAGTCGCTACTCTGCCGGCGAGCGGCGAGCCTCCGCCGCTGCCCCCCGGCGAGCGCTTCGGAATTATTCGCGTCGATGTCAAAGGCGGCAAACGCACCGCCGGCTCCATTAAAATCGCGGTCACCGGAAAGATGAAGACCGACGAGCGCTTTGTCGCAGTCACGGTCGCGACCATGACTGGCGGCTGGGTCAAACTCACGCCCACCGACCCTCTGGCGAGTGGAGAATATGCCGTGGCCGAGATACTGGGGAAGGAAGGAATCAACCTCTATGTGTGGGACTTCGGCGTGAACCCGGCTGCGCCCGCCAATGCCTTTACCTGGAAACCAGAGCCCGCAGAAGCACAGCCGAAAACGGACCAAACGCCGGATCTGCAGAAGCGGGAACCGCAGTAAAGGTCGGGACAGCCGAACTAGGGATCCATCAGCCCGCGCGAAGCAATTCCAATATTGTCGCGGGTCGAATTTTTCACCATATACATCATTTCGTCGGCCTGGCGGATGATGTCCTGCGGCGTCTGCGCATCATTTGGAAAAGTTGCCAGCCCCATGCTGGCGCGAAGATTCAGGTTCAACCCCTGTTCGCTGCAGAAAGTTCCCGAGCGCAGCGAATCCTGCAAACGTTTCGCCACCACCACCGCTTGGTCTTTGGTGGTCTGCGGCAGCAGGACCACGAACTCGTCTCCACCGTAACGGAAGGCAAAATCAATCAGCCGCAACTGCGCCTTGATCAGGTATCCCACTTCCGAAAGCAACCGGCTTCCCACCAGATGTCCATGGGTATCGTTGACTTGCTTGAAGTGGTCAAGATCGATGAAGATCACGCTGAACGAATAGCCAAAGCGCGCCGACCGGTAAACCTCGGTTTCGAGCGTCTTGTGCAGATGGCGCGCATTGAACAAGCCCGTGCAATCGTCGGTGATGGTCAGTTCCTGAATCTTTTCGACCGCCTTCGCGTTCTCGATCGAAATCGCGGCGTAATCGCACAAAGCCTGCAGGAAAAATAACTCCTGTTCGCTGAGTCCGACGTGAGCGTTGACCAATTGAATCACACCAAGGACCCGATGTTTCGAGCGCAACGGTATGCAGATCACGGACCGGGTCTGCAATTGCGTCATTTCATCCAGTCGCGACGAGAACCGCGAATCGTTCTGCACATCGGGCACAATCAAGGCCTGCCCGTGTCTTGCCACCCAGCCCGCGATTCCCTCTCCGACCTTCAAACGCGCCTTCGACAGCACTTCCGACGCGGCTCCGACAGCGATCGCGAAGTAGAGCTCATCTTTTTCTTCATCCACCATCAACAGCGACCACGTATCCGGACGGAAATATTCCGCCATTTTTTCCATGATGGTCTGCAGGATCGAATCCAGGTTAAGCGATGACGTCAGCGCCTTGGCGACATCATGAAATATGGTCAGCTCTGCCGACAGGCGAATTGGGGATGTGCCCGCTGACTCTGCCATGGACTCCTCAAGGAGATTGGATAGTAAATTATAGGTTTGGTCACGTCGCTCGGGCAACGAACCTAGGTAACCAGTGCCCGCTCCGCCAACCGAATCGTTGCCGAACACTTCTTTCAGAGCCCTGCGGTCGGCGCGCTTGGTTCCACGGCGCCCGTCATCGGGGACGCATTCCTAGACCAGGCCTCCGAAGGCCCCCGGATTGGGCAGTCTCCGCGACTGGTATCGATCGATATTAGACTACCAATTCGAAAGTGACTCATCACCAATTTTCTATGATCTTCTTACCCAACAGAGTAAAATTCGCTTCGCCGTCCAGCGCAAGCGGGAGACTGGTTTGCCTTCCTTTGGCGAAAAACTGAAACTAGAGCGCGAGAAGCGCAAGATCACGCTCGAGCAGATTTCCGTCTCCACCAAAATCGGCACCCGCATGCTGCAAGCACTGGAAGAAAACAAGTTCAACCAGTTGCCCGGAGGCATCTTCAACAAAGGGTTTGTCCGCGCCTACTCCCGCTTCGTTGGCCTCGACGAAGATCAAACGGTAGCCGACTACCTGCAGGCTTCCGGGGATGCGCCTCCGGTCTCAATCGAAGCCGGAACTCGTGCCGATGGTCGCGGAGACAGCGCTCGGGAAGTTGCCCCGCGCGCAATTGCCGAGAACGTCGGAAGGCTGCAAGCGAGCACGGATGGACCGCCTCGCCAGTTCCCCTTGGGATTGTTCGCCGCCGCTCTTCTGATCATCGCGCTCGCCCTGTACTTCTGGAGCCGTCATCGTCACGAGCACGCCGGACAATCGGTCCGGCCAACGCCAGCCGGGGCTACGCCGTCGCCCGCGATGCAGGCATCGAGCGAAGGGTCTGGCGGAATGTCTGCCAAGCGAACGGGCAGAGCTTCCGCATCGTCGGCCCCCGTCGGCGAAAAGGCGCCTCAGAACATAGTATCCGGCACCTCGTCGACCCCGGTGGCTGGAGAGTTTACCGTCGCCATTCAAGCTCGCGAAGAGTCCTGGGTCTCGATCACCGCCGATGCCCAGACGATCTCCTCCGAGCTCCTCGATACCGGTAGTGAGCGTTTGGTACATGCCAGAAAGGAGGTCATCGTCAAGATCGGAAACGCCGGCGGCGTCGATCTCAAATTCAACGGCAAGAAGCTCCCTACGGTAGGCGAATTTGGGGAGGTTAAAACGGTTACTTTCGGTCCCAATGGAATCTTACCGACGGCCTCGCCCCCGCCATCCACGCCATAACTTTCTCTTTCTTTTTCTTCCATTTACCATCCATCTCCAACCATTTAATGAGAGCTAGCATCTACTCGATGCCTGTGCCTTCTGTCACCGCCAATCTCGTTGCCTTTAGGTGGTCAAGTCTGCTACCGTTTCTTGGTGAAGATTTGAGTCCAAACCGCGGTCCCGGGCCCTTGGCTCCGTGAGCCTCCCAGGCGGAACAAAAAGGCTCGAAGTTTACCTTTGAGGAGATACCAGCTTGCCAGCAAAGAATCGTTTTCTATTTACGTCGGAGTCCGTAACCGAGGGACATCCGGATAAGATCGCCGACCAGATTTCCGATGCCATTCTCGACGCCTGCCTGCGCGAAGACCCGAGCAGCCGCGTCGCCTGCGAAACTCTGACCTGCACCGGCCTGGTTGTAATCGCCGGCGAAATTACCACCAAAGCCTACGTAGATTTCCAAAATCTGGTGCGTGGAGTGGTTCAATCCATCGGATACGATAACGCGGTCTACGGCTTCGACTCCAACACCTGCGCCGTAATTTCCAGTATCAACAAACAATCCGGCGACATTGCAATGGGAGTAGATACCGGAGGAGCCGGCGACCAGGGAATGATGTTCGGCTTCGCCTGCAATGAGACTCCTGAGTTGATGCCCCTCCCGATTTCACTAGCCCACAAACTCACTTTGAAACTTGCCGAAGTTCGCAAGAACGGGACCTGCCCCTACTTACGCCCCGACGGGAAATCTCAAGTTACGGTGGAATACGATGCGCCTGGCAAAGTGAAGCGCGTCGATGCTGTAGTCGTTTCGACACAGCATTCGGACAGCGTGGGAAACGATGAACTTCGCGCTGACATTCTCAAGCACGTGATTCAGGCTGTGATCCCGGCGAATCTGCTCGATGAGGACACCAAGTACCACATCAATCCCACCGGACGTTTTGTGATTGGTGGTCCGATGGGGGATTCCGGACTGACCGGGCGCAAGATTATTGTCGACACTTACGGTGGCATGGGTCGTCACGGCGGCGGCGCTTTTAGCGGCAAGGATCCGACCAAGGTCGATCGTTCTGCGGCTTACATGGCCCGCTACATTGCGAAGAATATCGTGGCAGCCGGCTTGGCGGATCGTTGCGAAGTACAACTTGCTTATGCCATCGGAGTTGCTGAACCCGTCAGCGTTCTGGTGGATACTTTCGGCACCGAGAAGATCGATGCGAAGCTGATTCCGGATCTGGTGCGGGCGAGTTTCAAACTCAAGCCGCGCGAGATCATTGAGACGCTCAATTTGCGCCGTCCGATTTACCGCAAGACGGCGGCGTATGGACACTTCGGCCGCAGCGACCCTGACTTCACTTGGGAAGCGACCGACAAAGCGGCCAAGCTGGCGTCAGACGCCGGTTTGAAGCAGGAGCCCATCGGAGCAAGAAAATAAGATCAGAGGTTCGAGGTCCGAGGTCCGAGGGGAAATACCCGAACCGCAGGCAGCAGCAACGAACCGAGCAAGAATTCAAAGCAGGCAAGGCATAAGGGTCAAGATCAGAAGCAATTCTGCATTCTGACCTCAAACCTCTGACCTGTCACTCATCCGGGGATTAGGAGAAAAATGGCTACGACATCGATTACCAGCGATATTAAAGGATTAGAACTGGCCGATCTGGGCAAGAAACGCATCGAGTGGGCAAACCAGTCGATGAAAGTGCTACAGATTATCCGCAAGGAATTCATCAAGAACCAGCCGCTTAAGGGCATTCGCGTTTCCGCCTGCCTGCACGTGACCGCTGAGACGGCAAATTTAATGATTGCTCTGCGCGACGGCGGCGCGGACGTGGCACTGTGCGCCTCGAACCCACTGTCAACGCAGGACGACGTGGCTGCAAGCCTGGTGCGCGACTACAACATTCCCGTCTTCGCCATCAAAGGTGAGGACAACGACTCCTACTATTCGCACATCATGGCGGCGGTCGATCATAAGCCCCAGTTCACCATGGATGATGGCGCCGATCTCGTATCGATCCTTCACACCAAGCGCAAAGCGGAACTGGCGAACGTGATTGGGGGAACCGAAGAGACAACGACGGGCGTCATTCGCTTGCGCGCCATGGCCAAGGAAGGCGTGCTGCAGTATCCGATCGTCGCCGTCAACGACGCCGACACCAAGCATCTGTTCGACAATCGCTACGGCACCGGGCAATCGACGATCGACGGTATCATTCGCGCGACGAATTTCCTGCTTGCCGGTTCGAAATTTGTGGTTGCCGGTTACGGGTGGTGCGGACGCGGTCTCGCTTCGCGCGCTCGCGGCGCGGGAGCTGAAGTCGTGATCACCGAGGTCGATCCGACGAAAGCGCTCGAAGCGGTCATGGACGGTTTCCGCGTGATGAGCATGGACGAGGCCGCCAAAATTGGCGATGTTTTCTGCACCGTTACCGGCAACAAGAACGTGCTCGCCAAGCAGCATTTCGAACACATGAAGGACGGTGCCATCATTTCGAACTCGGGCCACTTCAATGTCGAAATCGACATCCCGTCGCTTGAAAAACTCTCGTCTTCGAAGCGCACCACGCGCGATTTTGTCGAAGAATACACGATGAAAGACGGCCGCCGAATCAATCTGCTCGGAGAAGGCCGCCTCATCAACCTGGCTGCCGCCGAAGGGCATCCGGCATCGGTCATGGATATGAGCTTTGCCGACCAGGCACTTTCTTGCGATTACATGGTCAAAAACCATGCGTCATTGGAGAAGAAGGTGTACATCGTCCCGGCGGAACTCGACAAGCGTGTGGCCAAACTAAAGCTGGAATCGCTCGGCATCAAGATCGATCGGCTAACTCCGGAGCAAGAAGAGTACCTGGCGAGCTGGAACGAAGGAACGTAGAAACCGGCTCTCCGGTGCTAGGCTTCAAGGGGCGGCCATGGCCGCCCTTTTTGTCTGCTGGTTACACGCAGAGCTTGCTAGCTTAAAGGGTGAAACTCCGGGAATTCCACCCCAAGCAAATGGAATGCCTCGTCCATCGTACGAACCACCTGTAACTCCGGTCGTGTCTTTTCGCCAAGTATCTGAAACATGCGTGCCAATCCGTAAATGAAAACTTGCGGAATCACTAAAACGCGCATGTATCCCGCCGGAAACGCGGGCGGAGCCGCCGCCACGCGTTTGATAGCCTCGCTCGAGACTTCAAAATCCGTGACCCGCGAGAAGTCAAGAATGCCGCGACACGGCGGATGCGATTCCATATACTTGGTCCCCGCCGCATACAAATCTAATAGCATCGCGCCAGTCATGGGTCCTTCCAGGGTCCCGCGCAGAATGTTGTTCTTTGCGTCGAAATCCAGAACGATTTTCAAGTTGACCATAGCCCGCACACATTCTACCAAGCCATTGATTTTCAGGATGGATGAGAACCATTGATGAGAACCATTGACGAGAACCATGGAAGCGCGGATCGGTATCCCCGGACCAAGCTCCGAGAAACCGGTTGTGAGAAAGCTATAAAAAAGTACCGATGTCTTCTAAAAAGAACTTAGAGCCGAGCGCTTCCACCGATTCGTCGCAACGCAAACATAAATATACTTTGCGTCCGCACCAATTTGCCCGGCTGTGCATGGAGCAGAAGAAGTGGCGGGCGTTGCTAAATTTAGGTGAAAACTTCCAGTCGTATAAACTCCGTCGGCGTTAACTTGAAGTTTACCTCCAGTGACTGTATTGATCGTCAACTGCCCGTTCGCATCATTGATCATTCTTACATTGCTAGAAGTTCCAAAGCCGTTAAGGTTGAGGTATGGAGTGGCTGCCGCGTTGGCGAGGTTTCCGACATCAATGGTTCCATTCGTGGGATCGCCATTCAGGTACACGCTTCCGAGATACGCGCTCGATCCGATGATGTTACCCGCACCATCGACCGAGAATAGTAGATTTCCATTCTTGGCATATTGAATGGCATATTGCCAGGAAGCGCCCGGACCGTTTTGGATGAGAATTCCAGTACCAAGGGCGCCGTAGTCCGCGTTATAGACAGCGCCAATGTAGTCCCCGTTCAGATGATCCAGAACGCCTTCTTGCACATCAATGCCGTAGGTAAGAACATTTTGGATGGGATCCACAATGGTTGAGGAAAATTCCGTAGCGGAGAGAAATCCATGTCCCTGATTCTGGACATTGACTAAGATGCCCGAGGAGTCCGAGTGGGGACCATTCTGGCGGACCAGGACATTCAGGCCGTCCACTTCGCCGACCTTGCCGCCCGTCCACCAATTGTCCTTGGCGAAATTGATCGTCATTCCAGTCTGCGCCGTGGCGGGACCATTGATTCCGCTGCCCCGCGCCGTCCCCGTTATGGTTGCAGCCGAACAGGGCTTATTCACGCACCTCAGGCTAACGGGACCAACGACCAGAGGAGGGTGATCTTTAGGCTGCGTTGTCTGAGCGTGTGCCAGCAGGCTTCCCGTAACCAGGACCAAAACGAGGAAATGTTTCATAGGGTCTCCTAAGGGGGGAGCTTGATTATAGTTCCGAAGGCTCTCTTCCCAAAACCAAGATCGCGGCCTGAGAAGGCGTTCTTTCTCGTTTAGACAAATCTTCGCCGGCAAATCGCATCGGAAGACGATTGCATTTCGAACTTCAACCAGGAGGTTGCCTCATGCGAGATCGAAAGAATTCCCATCCGGACAGCGAGCAAAAGCGGCAGGCGCGTAAGAAGGAGAATAACCCATTTAGCGAGCAAGAAAAATACGGGGAGGATGCACAGCGCCGCGAACCGCGCCGAGCAGAGGAATACCAAGGCAACCCCTCTGTGCAAAGGCACGGTTCAGCATTCAAGAGAACCGTCGCCGACTCGTAAAGAACAGAAGCGTTCCGCCAACACACGGTTCGAAAAGCTAACAGCCGCGCTGAAGTTGCGCTCGATCAACATCGTCTGGCGCAGAGGACTTTCACCTCCGGGTTGTCGAATATGCTCGGCTCAGGGAAAACGGCTGGCATTTGTCATGCCAGCCGTTCCTGAATTTCTCGTGCGGGTCGGACTCGCGCGAGTTAACGGCCACCGCGGAATCCACCACCGTGGAACCCGCCACGAGAGCCGCCAACCGGACCGCGAGCTACGAAGCCGCGTCCACCCACCGGACCACGTCCTATCGGACCACGGCCTACAAATCCCCGACCATAGGCCGGATACACCGGATGTCCCCAACCGTGATACCAGGGACCCGCGCCGATAAAGACTCCGCCAGCGAACCAGCTCGGGCCATAGTAGCCGTAAGGGGCGCAAGTGTACGGATAGTCTGGGTAATAGCCGTAACTGCAGACCGGCGCGCCAGCCACAGCCGGGCCAACTCCCACCCCAACTCCCACCGTGACCGCGGCCTGCGAGTAAGCGACCGGCAACGTCAGCAAAGCAAGCAGTGCAACATATCTCAAGTATTTCATGATGATCCCCCTTTTTCTTTCCACTCGACAATTCGCCGAGTGTGGCGCTTCAGCCTTTCGATCTCTTCTGAAGTACCTACACGTTTGAACTCGAATCAAGGGAAAAAGTTGCGGCAAACCAAGTGGCTGATTTCAGCCATCCTGCGTGAAATCAACCAGTTGGGAGAGAGGGGATCACGCGGAAGACACGCCTGCCCGGCACGGGATTCACGAGTTGCGAGTTCATTCTACGGGCCGGGAGTAGGTCTTCCAATTCAAGCCAGATCGAGGCGATCCTTCGAGCCAGCGGCGTGGGTGATTCAGGGAGGAGCCTGAGAGCCTACCCCGAGGGGGGAAGTAGGCTCTCAAGGAGAGGACGATTCCCGAGGATCCTAGTACGGTTTAGCAAAACGGTAATCGAAAATCTTAATCCAGTTACGATTTCCGGAATGGCTGGGAGAGAGTGCCTGGTTTTCGCTTTGCCATGGGTGCTACGGCAGACGCTCCCGCCTCCGTGGTGTAGCACCCAGCATTGATTCATCACCAACCAACTGTGCCCGCATCCGAGACAAACCCCACCGCGCGACAATCTCTCACTGATTGAGGATTGAGGCAGCGAAGAGGTGGCCGGTTTCCCAAAACAAACCCTCGAAGCTGCCCAAACCTACTTGCAGCGCGGGTTCAGGGTTTTCTTCGGCCTCTGGAGCTCCGTGCCAGAAAAAAGGCAAAACACTACGCTAGCTGCTCGCGCCGTGCGGCCCGGCCCGACCCATCGTTTACAATCGAAGATTCTCTCTCGGTCGGAAAGTGATTGGAAACCATACCCATGCACCGTTGGTCGCAACTCTTTATTCCTACTCTTCGCGAAGCTCCGGCTGACGCCGAGGTCCGAAGCCACAAGCTCCTGGTTCGCGCCGGATACATCCGACAACTCGGCGCCGGGATTTACTCCTTTCTATTCCTCGGCAATCGCGTTACCCAGAAGATCATGGGTATCGTCCGCCAGGAGATGGACACGATCGGACAGGAGTTCTACCTGCCGGCGCTGAATCCACGCGAAGTTTGGGAAGCGAGCGGGCGTTGGGCAACCATGGGCGACAACATGTTTCGGCTCAAAGATCGCAAGGGCGCTGACCTTTGTCTGGGCATGACGCATGAAGAAGTCATGACCGACATCGCGCGCAAAGAGCTCCGCAGTTATAAGCAACTGCCGCAGATCTGGTATCAGATTCAGACCAAGTTTCGCGACGAGCCGCGTCCCAAGGCGGGACTGCTGCGAGTGCGTCAGTTCATCATGAAAGACGCATACTCCTTTGATATCGACGCCGCGGGGCTCGATGTCTCGTACCAGAAACACCACGACACCTACTGCCGCATCTTCGACCGCTGCGGACTGAAGTATATGGTCATCGACGCGCATTCGGGAGCCATGGGCGGATCGAAGTCTCAGGAGTTCATGGTGCGCACTCCGGCGGGCGAGGACCTGATCGTAAGCTGCGAGAAATGCGACTACGCAGCGAACATGGAGAAGGCAACTTCGAAGCTTGCTCCGGTAGAAGATTTGAAGCCCGAGGGCGACGGACAACCGCTTGAAGTGCATACTCCGGGTCAGAAGACGATTGAAGATGTGGCAAGATTTCTCGGCGTCTCGCCGAAGAACAAAATCAAGACGCTGGCGATGATGGTCGTCGAACAGAATGCAAAGACCGGCAACGCTCCTAGCCGAGCGGTCGTACTGCTTATGCGGGGCGATCACCAGATGAATGAAGCCAAACTCTCGACTGCGGTTGGGGGCAAGGATACGCGTCCCATGCAGGACGAGGAAATCCGCGCGCTCTTCCACTCTCCGGCCGGATATCTGGGACCCCTGGGCATCGACTGGGCGAAAGACCTGAAAGATTCGGACAAGCCGATCCTGCTGGTCGACCAAGCTCTCGAAGGTCGCACCAACCTGATCGCAGGCGCGAACAAAGAGGACTATCACGTCAAGCACCTGACTCCGGGAAAGAACTTTCATCCGACAGCTTACGTCGATCTCCGTAGCGTCACCGCGGGTGAAGATTGTCCGCATTGCGGTGCGCCGCTGCGCATCGATACCGCGGTCGAGATTGGACACATCTTCAAGCTCGGCTACAAATATTCCGATTCGATGGGTGCGCGCGTGCTCGATCAAAACGGCAAAGAAGTGGCTCCCATTATGGGCAGCTATGGGATTGGAATCGAGCGCATTCTGACGGCAGCGATCGAGCAGAACAATGACGAAAACGGATTCTGGCTGCCGCCTTCGATCGCGCCTTTTGAGGTAGTCGTGGTTTCGACCAACTCCAAAGACGAGGCGATCCGCAACGCCTCGGAGGCGATCGCCCGCCAACTCGAAGCCGCCGGACATGACGTTCTGCTCGATGATCGGGACGAACGCCCCGGGGTGAAGTTCAAAGACGCCGATCTGGTGGGTATCCCCTTTCGAATCAATGTGGGGAAGAAGGTTACCGAAGATACCGTGGAAGTCGTTCGACGCTCGACTCTCGAGCGGGAGGACGTTAAGATTTCTGCCATAAGCGAATATTTCCAAGCGCTGCGTTAGTCGCTGTTCGCAGCTGCTCGCCAGCCGAAGAACAGCTTTTAACACACACAGGGAAAGCTCGCGAGGGGAACTTCGCAACTAGCGATTTGGCGATTGATTCTTATGGCAACTTTGAAATTGGTGTTCGTCCTGGCCATTCTCGGATCTTTGATTCTGGTGGGAGTGAAGATCATTCCGCCGTATTTCTCAAACTACCAGTTTGAGGATTCAATCAAGAGCGAAGCAACGCAATCGACCTATAGCACGCGCTCGGAAGAGGATATTCGCGAAGCCATCATCAAGGAAGCCCGCGGTTACGATATTGCTCTGACGCCCAAGGAAGTTCACGTCTCACGCGCCGGGGGCTTCGGGACTGGTACTCTAGCCATTGAGGTCGATTACAGTGTTCCGATCGACCTGCCCGGCTATTCGACCACCCTTGAATTCCATCCTTCCTCGAAAAACAAAGGGATTTACTAGGGACAGCTCCCGCCGTCTCAGTTCGGAATCCGTGATTTTTTGTGGCGCTTCCGTTATCTTTAAAAAATAGGCGTCCGCAAGATTTCCACACCTGCCGTGCCTTGACGGGTGAAGTGATGACGCTAGCGCCGAATTTCCCGGCACAGATACATCGGGAAACTGTCTCCCTGCCACACCCCCGTCCATGCTTTGACACGCATCCAAATAGGTTGAGGCGCCGCTTGGTGATTTAGAATCAATCAGAAACGTAACCTTGGCTCCGAGACTTCGTTCGGACTACGAATTGCTGTTTTTGGATAGTACAAAGCGAGTGATCTGAAGCGGGCAAACAGCCGTCCCCCTATGGCCATTAAGCTTAAAATCCCGGCGACTCGAGGCAGTAGCCGGCCCCGGCGAGGCAAAAACCGCCTTCTGGCGCGCGACCCCATCGTACGCTTCGCCCTACTCACTTTTGTTGCGCTATCACTGCTGGTAGTCGGCTTTTTTGCTTACTGGTATGTAAAATACGACCGCATCATCGAACAGCGCTTTCGCGGTCCTGTGTTCGCCAGTTCGGCGAAGATCTTTGCCGCTCCGCAGATCGTAAGGGTCGGCGCGAAGATGACCGTCTCTGAAATTGCAGCCGAGCTGCGGCATGCCGGCTATACCGACAAAGAAGGCGAATCTCCGCTCGGCAGCTATCGTCTGCACGGTGCCTCGATCGAAGTTACGCCTGGTCCGGAGTCGTATCACAGCCCCGAATCGGCCACCATAACGGTCACTGACGGGGCAGTATCGACGATCAGCAGTCACTCTGCCGGTGCATTGGAGGCTTATGAACTCGAGCCCCAGATGTTGACTTCGCTATTTGACGCCGAGCAACGGTCGAAGCGGCAACTGGTGAAGTACGACGAAATTCCGAAAGTCATGGTGGACGCGGTTACTTCGATCGAAGACCGCCGCTTCTTCCAGCATAACGGTGTGAATTTCATGCGGCTGGTCGAGGCCGCATGGATCGACTTCACGCATGGGCGGCATCAGCAGGGCGGCTCGACCATCACCATGCAGCTTTCGCGCGCATTCTTCCTGACCCCGGAAAAAACCTTCAAACGCAAGCTGACTGAAATGCTGATCGCGGTCGAGCTCGAGCAAAAATTCTCCAAGCAACAGATTTTCGAGTTTTATGCCAACCGCGTCGATCTCGGGCAACGCGGGTCGTTCACGATTTCGGGCCTGGCTGAAGGTTCGCGGTCTTATTTCAACAAAGACCTCAAAGATATCAACCTGCCGGAAGCGGCGATGCTCGCGGGGCTGATTCAGGCTCCGAGCTATCTGTCTCCCTATCGCCATCCCGAACGGGCGCTTGAACGGCGCAATACCGTGATCGAGTCTATGGTCGAGACTCACGCCGTCACGAGCGAACAGGCCGAAAAAGCCAAGGCGGCGCCGCTGAAACTCGCGCCACCGAATGTCGAAGCAAGCGATGCTCCCTACTTCGTGGACATGGTGCGCGACACAATCGTAGGCAAGCTGAACGAGCACGAGGTCAACGAACAGGAGTATCGCATCTACACCACTCTCGATCCCGAGCTGCAACGGGCAGCCGCGCAAGCGGTCGAAGGCGGCATCAAGCTGGTGGACGATCAGGTCACAAAGATGCGCACCAAGAAGACCAAGGTCGGGAAGAACAAGTACGAGACAACCGTCGCCCCGGGACCGCAGGCGCAGGTCGCACTGGTCGCGATGGACCCGCACACTGGCGAAATCAAGGCCTTGGTTGGCGGACGAAATTATGGAACCAGCCAGTTGAATCACGCTCTCGCCAAGCGTCCCACTGGTTCTATATTCAAGCCTTTTGTCTTCGCGACCGCCATGAATACGGCCATTGACGGCTCGACGGCTGTGATTACTCCCGCGTCAACGGTGACCGATCAGCCTTCCACCTTTACCTATGGCGACCAGATCTATGAGCCGCGCAACTATAAAGAGGAGTACCACGGCGACGTCACGCTCCGCTATGCGCTCGCGCTTTCGCTGAACAATGCGACGGTAAAATTGGCGGAAGAAGTGGGCTACGACAAAGTGGCGGATCTGGCCAAGTCCGCTGGAATCACGTCCGTGAAAGCGACGCCCGCGATGGCTCTCGGCGCCTACGACGCCACTCCCGTCGACATGACCGCCGCCTACACCAGTTTTGCCAATGGTGGCCTACGGCTCTCCCCCATTTTCGTGAATTCGGTGCGGAACTCCAAAGGCGACGTGGTCATGAATTTCGGGACTACGAAGACACAAGTGCTCGATCCGCGGATCGCCGCCGTCATGACCAACATGCTCGAAGGAGTCATGAATTTCGGCACAGCTGCCGGGGTGCGTACTCGCGGATTTACGGCTCCCGCCGCAGGAAAGACCGGCACTTCGCACGACGGCTGGTTCGCCGGCTATACCAGTAATCTCCTGTGCATCGTTTGGGTGGGATACGACGACTACAGCGACATCCGCCTCAGTGGCGCGCAGACTGCCGCTCCCATCTGGGCTGACTTTATGAAAAAGGCGGTTGCCTTGCCCCAGTACTCTGGCGCGAAGCCCTTTAGTCAGCCCCAGGGCGTGATCGATGTCCAGCTCGATAAGATTACCAATCGCCTCGCAACTCCTTCCTGTCCAGACGATTACACCATTGCCTTCATCGCCGGCACCGAGCCCCACGATACCTGCGACCAGAGCAGTGGGGTGCCAGGCTTTTTCTCTCGTGTGTTTGGTGGAAATTCCGAGAAAGCTCTCCCTCCCCCCGGTAGCGACGGGAACCCGCAGGCTGCAACCGGTGTCCAAACTGACGAAGAGGCAAAGAAAAAGAAGAGCCTGTTCGGCAAAATTGTGGGCGCGTTCAAGGGAGATAGTAACTCCCCGAAGACTGACAAAAATGCGCCAGATCCGTCGAAAGATAGTGACAGCGGCGTACCGCCGCAGTAAGCTAGGGTTCGATTAGAGTTCGCTTCCTCTAAAAGTTGTGATTGCGTTCGGCCCGGGGGCATATATGTTTTCCTGGATCCGCATCAGCTTCGCGTTGCTGCTCTTCGCAGCACTTCTGGTTCTCCCCTCCCAAGCTCAAAACTCCGAACAATTGGAAGTGGGGCCCCCGCCGCTTCACCGCGCTGATCCACCGCCACCCGAGGCGACACCAGAGCAACTTGAACAACGGGGCGACGAGCTCCGCTCAGAGAAGAACTTTCTCGACGCCATCGATTACTACGAGTCGGCGTTGAAAGGTGCGCCGGCGAACCCGTCCTTGTTCAACAAAATTGGCATCTGTCAGCTGATGACGCAGCGTTACAAGGATGCGAAGAAGAGCTTTGAACGCTCGGTCCGAATCGACCATGCCCACTCCGACGCTTACAACAATCTGGGCGTCACCTATTACGCAACGCACAACTATAACGGCGCGATCAAGCAGTACGAGAAAGCCATCTCAATACAAGATGACGCCGCCTCGTACTACAGCAACCTGGGCACAGCATTTTTCGCCAAGAAGCAGTTTGAAAAAGCGATCCAGTGCTACACCAAAGCGGTACAACTGGATCCCGATATTTTCGACCGCAGCTCGCATGCCGGAGTTCAGGCCAAGCTGCCATCCCCGGAAGACCGCGCCCACTACGATTATGTTCTTGCCAAGATGTATGCCCGGTCGGGAGGGACTGATCGTTCCCTGCACTATCTGAAAAAGGCAATGGAGGACGGCTACAAGGACATCAAGAACGTCTACAAAGACGACGAGTTTGCGGCGCTGCGCAAGGATCCCCGTTTTGCCGAGCTGATGGCGGCGAAAACGACATCCATTTCCGACTAATGGGCTAACCGGCTACCGGGCAGCAGTGCTCGGGCTGAGAAAAGCTTGAAAATCGACGAATCTGCCGAAACTTTCCCGCGAAGGCTGGGTTTTGAGCACTATTGCTCCTGAAAACAACAGGGTGAGTAGGGAGAAAAAACACCCACCGGTTGCAAACCCGAGCACGCCCCAAGCAAGCAACCGGTGGGTGAATTTTGCGATCCCGGCCGGCACTTCTTGGCGATCAGCTGCGCTCGGAAATATATTCCTCGACAGCCTTTTTCCATTTGCCTTGCGCTTTCAGGATGTATTCGACGGCGTCGCGCGCCGCTCCATCACCTCCAGCGTGCGGCGTAACCCAGTGCGCTTCTGCTTTGACCTCAGGCCGAGCGTTTTTCACCGCGACCGCCAACCCGCATTTGCGCATCGCCGGCAAATCGATCACATCGTCGCCTACAAACGCCGCCTCGGCCGAGGTGATCTCGTCTCGCGCCAAAATCTGCGCCAACACCGAAGCCTTGTCCTGAATTCCCTGGTGAATGTGATCAATCTTCAAATCACGCGCCCGCAGGGCAACGGTTTCGGAAATGCGCTTGGTGATGATGCCGGTTTTGATCCCTGCCAACCGTGCCAGCGAAATGGCGGTGCCGTCGTGGGCGTGAAAACCCTTCGCTTCGATCAAGCTGGTGCTGTGGAGCCCGAAGCCACCTTGTCCGCCATGCTGAGCCGACCGTTCCAGAACGGTCTGTTGCGCTCCAGATTGTGCTCCCCCAGCTGGCGAGCCTCCGGGCGCGGGGAAGATCCAGATTTTGCCGTCGGTCAGAACGCCATCGACATCGAAGAGAATGAGTTTAATCTTACGGGCACGAGCAGTAGCAGATGATTTAGGCATTGCCCGGATTCTAGCATCCAGCGCGCAGGCAATTCATGGACCCCGCTGGGGATCGTGTCCGTTGAGCTCGTACTTCTCGTTGAGCCGCACGCCGATCGGAAAAGCGAGCCATTCTCGGACAACGATCCAACCGTATGCGGCCGTACGCGAGGCGAATATTTTACGAACATCCGAATTCTCGCTACAATCAAATATTATGCCGTCAGCCGTCTCTGCTTCTCTTGCCTGGGCCCATCCACTGGTTCAGGAGTGGTTCACAGCGCGCTTCTCGACACCGACCGAACCGCAGGAACAGGGCTGGCCTCATATCCTCGCCGGCCACACCACGCTAATCTCCGCTCCGACCGGATCAGGAAAAACACTGGCCGCGTTCCTCGCCTGCATCAATCGGCTCGTGTGCCGGGCACTTGCCGGCGAACTGCAGGACCGTACCGAGGTTCTATACATTTCTCCGCTCAAGGCACTGGGGAACGACATCCAGAAAAATCTCGAGGTTCCACTCGGAGAAATTCTGCAAATGGCCGGAGACCGCGGCCTGTTGATGCCCGAGATCCGGACCGCCGTACGCACTGGCGACACATTAATGAAAGACCGGCGCCTCATGCTGAAGCGCCCTCCGCATATTTTGGTTACCACGCCCGAATCGCTTTACATCCTGCTGACCGCGGAGAAGAGTCGAGCGATCTTGCGCGATGTGGAGACCGTAATTGTCGACGAAATCCATGCGGTCGCCGACGACAAGCGGGGTGTGCATCTTGCGCTTTCGCTCGAGCGGCTCGAAGCCTTGACCTATCGAAGGCCAGCGCGTATCGGCTTGTCCGCGACGCAAAAACCTATCGAAGAAGTGGCGCGCTTCCTCGCTGGCCACTCTGATTCCCAGAATCCTCGCCCCGATCCCGTGATCGTCAATGTTGGACATAAGCGCAAGCTCGATCTAGGAGTCGAAGTCCCATCGTCCGAACTCGGCCCCGTCGCTTCGAACGAAATGTGGGACGAAATCTACGAGCGCATCGTGCAACTGGTGAATGCGCACCGCTCCACCCTGGTCTTCGTAAACACGCGGCGACTCGCCGAGCGCATCGCCCATCAGCTTGGCGAACGTCTGGGCGAAGAAAATGTGGCCGCGCACCACGGCAGCCTGTCGCGAAAGTTGCGCCTTGAGGCTGAGCGCAAACTGAAAGAAGGTCAGATTAAGGTCCTGGTAGCGACCGCCTCGCTCGAACTTGGCATTGACGTGGGAACCGTGGACCTGGTTTGCCACATCAGTTCGCCGCGTTCGATCGCGGTTGCTCTACAGCGCGTGGGACGGTCGGGTCACTGGCGAGGCGCCGTCCCCAAAGGAAGATTTTTCGTCACCACGCGCGACGATCTGGCCGAATGTGCTGTGCTCGTGCGTGCAATCCGCTCGGGCGATCTCGACCGTCTGATCTTTCCCGAAGGCTGTCTCGACGTTCTGGCACAGCAAATCGTTGCTTGCTGCGCGGCTACCCGCAGTACCGCTACGGCGAGCCAACCCGGCAGTGAAAACGATGACGGTTGGGACGAGGACGAGTTGTTCGCGCTGGTGAGGCGCGCCTATCCCTATCGCAATCTTTCCCGGAAGACGTTCGACGAAGTCATCGCGATGCTGTCGGAGGGCATCGCGTCGCAGCGCGGCCGCTATGGCGCGTATCTTCATCACGATCGAATCAACCGTAAGCTGCGGGCTCGCCGAGGCGCGCGCTTGGCCGCAATCACCAGTGGTGGCGCCATCCCCGACAACTCCCTGTTCACCGTAGTCGCCGAACCGGACGGCGGAACAGTCGGAACGGTCGATGAAGACTTCGCGGTAGAAAGCATGGCCGGAGATGTCATGCTGCTCGGCAACAGTTCTTGGCGCATAAGACGCGTAGAAGGAAAAACATCGCGCGTGCTGGTAGAAGACGCGCACGGTGCGCCGCCGAGCGTCCCGTTTTGGCGAGGAGAAGCTCCCGCCCGTACTGCCGAACTATCCGAGCAACTCGGCGAATTACGCAAAGAAATCAGCGATCGGCTGCGCGGTGTAATTCCAGTCGAAGGATGGCGTAATTTGCCTTTAGTCGCCGAGGCAGTGACTTGGCTACAGGAAGAATGTGGGCTGGATCTTTCCGGAGCCGAGCAACTGATTCAGTACACGCTCGAAGGCCGCGCCGTGCTAGGCGACGTGCCCACGCAAAAGACCATCATCGCCGAGAGATTCTTCGATGAAGGCGGCGGGATGCAGTTAATCATCCACGCGCCCTTCGGCGGTCGCATCAACAAAGCTTGGGGACTCGCCTTGCGCAAGCGTTTCTGCCGCGGCTTCAATTTCGAACTCCAGGCGGCAGCTACCGACAACGGATTGAACATTGCGCTCGCCGAGCAGCACAGCTTCCCTCTTGCCGATGTTTTTCAATTCTTGCATTCCGAGACCATGCCACCGATTCTTGAGCAAGCGGCGCTCGCCTCGCCCATCTTCCAGACCCGCTGGCGCTGGGATGCAACTCGGGCTCTAGCCCTGTTGCGCTTTCAAAGTGGCAAGAAGGTTCCGCCGCAAATTCAGCGCATGCGGTCCGACGATCTGCTAGCCTCAGTTTTTCCAGATGTAGCCGCCTGCCAGGAAAATATCGAAGGCGACATAAAGATTCCCGATCATCCTCTGGTCAACGAAGTCATGAAGGACGTGCTCACCGAGGCGCTCGATAGCGAAGGGCTCGGCGACGTGTTGCGGGGAATCGAGCAAGGACAAATTCGTTGCCTCGCGGTTGACACTCCCGTGCCATCGCAGTTCTCGCACGAGATTCTGAACGCCAACCCATATGCTTATCTGGATGACGCGCCGCTCGAGGAACGCCGAGCGCGAGCGGTAGAGATGCGGCGTGTGTTGCCAGCCTCTGTTCTCGAAGAAGTCGGCGCCCTCGATCCCCTAGCCATCGCGCAAGTGCAGCAGGAAGCGTGGCCCGATGCACGAGATGCTGACGAACTCCACGACGTATTGCATACGCTGGTCATGATGCCGGTGCAGGCGGATGGAAGCGGCCAGCCCGCAGCTTTCGGCCATACGGAGACGCGCTCGCAAACCCCGACTCCGAATGCGAAATTGATTGCGCCCTGGAATGAATTCTTCGATCAACTGCAGCGGGAAAATCGAGGCGTCGTAGGAGAAACTGGGAGTAAAAGATATTGGGTAGCCGCCGAGCGCCTCGCTTGGTTCCAAGCAGTCCATTCCGTAGCGACGGAGCTCGCCCCCGGTCCCTCTGCAAATCGCGACAGGACGGGCGCAGCTGAGGACGTGCCAGCCCGCTCCCGGCCGACCTTCGATGACGCGCTCCTGACCACAGTGCAGGGATGGATGCCACATCTTGGCCCCACAACTGCTTCGGAAATTGGCGCGTTGTTGGGGCTTCCGGCGACTGAGATTGAGAAGGCTTTACTCCGCATGGAGGCGAGCGGCGCCATCTTGCGCGGTCAGTTTCGCCCGGCGAGTTCGCGTCCCGCGTCGGCGTCGGCGTCAGAAACCGAATGGTGCGAGCGCCGTCTCTTGGCGCGCATTCATCGCATGACGGTCGCGACGTTGCGCAAGCAGATCGCGCCGGTTACGGCGGCGCAGTTTATGAATTGGCTTTTGCGCTGGCAGCACCTCGCTCCGGGCACCCAGGTCCGCGGCGAGCATGGAACGTTGGAAGTGATTCGCCAGCTGCAAGGCTTTGAAATTCCAGCGAGCGCGTGGGAACGATTCGTGCTCGCCCGCAGAATCTCCGACTACGATCCTGCGCATCTCGATCAATTGTGCCTCGCCGGTGTAGTCGGATGGGGCCGTCTATCGCCGCATCCAGCCACACTCGAAGCAACCGGAACCGATGAGAACGGCCGTGAGAACCGGCGCCGTGTGATTCCCACTCGAGTGGCACCCATCGCATTTTTTGTCCGTGAAGATGCCGACTGGCTTCGGCCTCATCATCCCGGGGCGGAGGATTCTGCTACTTCGTACTTGAGTCCGGTTGCACAAGCGCTGCTCGAAGTTTTGAAACAGCGGGGCGCCCTGTTCTTTCCGGACATGGTCCGCGCCACTGGTCGACTCAAGGCCGAGGTCGAAACCGGACTTTGGGAGCTGGTCGCCGCGGGCCTTGTAACCGCTGACGGATTCGAAAACTTGCGTGCCCTGGTTACGCCGAAAAACACCTCAGGCGGCCCCGGCAGGGTGTTGGGGAAAGTTCCCGCCAACGCCCGCCGTCCGCGCAACGCCCCCGGGCGCTGGTCGCTCTTGCACACCGAAGGCACCGATCGCGACCGAAGTGTCGAGTCCTGTTGTTGGATGCTGTTGCGCCGCTACGGTGTCGTCTTCCGCGACCTGCTGGTCCGCGAAACCAATCTGCCCCGCTGGCGCGAATTGCAAATCGGTTATCGCCGTCTGGAAGATCGAGGCGAAATCCGCGGCGGCCGATTCGTGGATGGATTTATAGGAGAACAATTTGCGCTTCCCGTAGCGGTCGAAAGTTTGCGCGCCCACCGCAAACCGCCACTGAACCCTAACGCCGAGCGCATCGTCATCGCGGCCGCAGATCCTCTGAACCTGGTGGGAATCGTTGTTCCCGGCGAACGCATTCCCGCGATCTCAGGCAGAAGCGTCGCCTTCCGCGATGGCGTGCTGGATGCCGATGACGGTCTACTCGCTGCCAGCTATTAGTCTCGAATCTCTCAAGGCAAATTTAACTTCAGCAGTGCCTCCGGATCTAAATACACGCCCTGCCAGCGCACAGCGAGATGCAAATGCGGCCCAGTAGCGCGTCCGGTCCCACCACTCACTGCAATCGCCTGCCCCTTACTCACATCGTCGCCTTCCTTGACTAAGAATTTCGACAGATGCAGATAGAGCGTCAACAGTCCTTGTCCATGGTCGATCACGACGCAATTCCCTTCAAAGAACAGAGGCCGCGCCAGAATCACGCGCCCGCGATTTACGGCTGCGACCGAGGTCCCACTAGGCACACGAAAATCGAGTCCCTCATGCGTGCTCTGAACCGATCCGTTGAAGACGCGTTCGACGCCGAACACATCGGAGACTGCGGCCTGTACCGGAGGAGCAAAAGAACCTCTCCATTCACGTTCGGGGCTAACAGTTTTGAAAATATCGGCTTTAATTTCCTTGCCTTGCTCAATCTCGCGCTGGTCTTCGGGGCTCGGCTGGGTATAGCGCGCGGGAACCTTCAACGGCACGCGGGGGTAGGGTTGATGGTCCACTCGAATTTTCTTTTCGAACGAGATCGCTTGGTCGACAGATCCCTCGGATCGTTCTACGGAGAAGGTTTGGGCGTGGAGTTCCAGGGGATAAACGCCGGGCTTGGTTTCAAGGCTGACTCCAGCCAGCGCGAACCACGACTTATGACTGGCATCCAGGCTGAAAGTAATCTCGTGCCCCAGCCAACTCCCCGAAAGCGCGCGAACCGAGGTTGGTGTCGTAACGAGAAACAGTACCGGGGTTCCGTTGACGAGACGAGCGGGCTGGTTGACGACCGTCCAACGAGCGGCGATCGAGCGGGCAACAGTGGGGCACGATGGCTGCGCGGCCAACAGAAGCAGCACTAACGTAAAGAAGTGAAAGAGCCGTTCCCGCATTGTGGCTTCAGGCTAGCATCAGACAGGCAGAACATACATACTTTCGCCACGATCAGGCTATGGGTCATCGGCGCGCCGACGGTAGAACGTACGATGGAATCAGCGTGAGATTTTTCAAATCCGGTCATAGTTGCAGCAAAAACGTCTCCCACCATACTTTCTGCTCAGCCCGAAGGCCTGTATGTGTGGGAGGGACGATTCAGCAGCCGTTGTCGCTGGTTCTTGCCTTTACGGTCGTTTACTTCAGGCCCATTGCGCCGTTAAAGTGCTGTATCACTCCGTAACACTCGCAAGCGGCCTGTTCAAGACCCTTGCGGTTCAAGATTTTGACAGTTCCTCGAAAATTTTCAATTAACCCGGCATCTTCGAGAGCCCGCGCCGCCAGGCTCACACTGGGACGCCCGGTTCCCAGCATCTCCGCCAGGAATTCGTGCGTCAAAGGAAGGACCGGCGCGTCCACGCGGTCCTGGCACATCAACAGCCACCGGCCGAGGCGCTGCTCGATTTCATGCAGTCGATTGCAAGCCGCGAGCTGAGCCACCTGCATGCCGTGCAACAGGGCAAAGCGGCTGAGTTCTGACCGAAGAGTTGGAGCGCACAGCAGGATCTCCTGAAAAATGTCTGAACTTATACGCAATCCGCTTCCCGCCATTTGCATAATCGCGCGAAAGATTCCCCGTTCTAACCCCATCGTCAGGGACATCCCGACCATGCCTTCTTTGCCGACGACGCCTACTTCGACGCTTCGGCCATCGCTGCTGAGCGCCACCAGCGAGGTCATCCCCTCATTCGGAAAATACGCATAGTCGATCTTCTCAGCCGGCTCATGCAAAATTTCATATTGCGGCAAATCCGCAGGCTCCAAATGAGGTCGCAGCAGGTTGTACTCCTCGTCGGGGAGTGACAGCAAGATAATGTTGTTCACCGCTTTTCCGGACCCATCGGAACGGGCGCCGGGATGCAGCGCAACGCGAGCCTTGATTGGCCTCAGTGCGTCGATTGGTTTCTTAAGAATGATTCTTCTCTTCGTCAAAATGGTCACACCAGGTTCGATGCAGCGATCCGCGTCGGTTCATTTCAAAGAACCTGTAGTATTGGTCGTCTTCTAACGGATGACCGTAAAGATATAAGGGGAGAAGATACGGCGAACTCGCCCGGGCCAGTACTGCACTTCAATCGGAAACCTTGGCCAGCCAAGTTTCTTTCAGCCCATAACAGGTCGATAAAGTTAAAGATCGAGTCGGGGAGAACTAGTCGCTCGTTTCGCCCTCCAGCGTGCATTTCTGGAGGCGCTCGTCTTTAGCACTCAAGATGCGATTTAGCTCTTCACAAAGCTTAAGGAACCTTTCTCGATCCTCTTCCACCGCGATAAGCGAGCAAAGCTCGTGAATCCGGTTATTTTCAAGCGAAGTCATGGTGAAAGCGAAATTATTACAACGCCCACGACTCTTGGTATGTTCGATGTCGAACAATGATGAACTTTGTAGGTTCGATCACACGACCAGGAAATCGATGTGATCCTGATGGCCGACATCATGCCGGGATGCAAATGTTGGGATGGTTCAAGGAAGATATGGTGCGGGCCTCGCCATCGAAACGCTGCCTGGCGTCCGGATTGTCAGTAAGATGACTCGGTAGGATTTTGACCGCAACCGTGCCGTCGAGGCGAGTGTCCTTCGCTCGCTACACCTCGCCCATACCGCCCGAACCCAGCTGCGATCGAATCTCATACGGGCCCGAGTTTGGTGCCAGAGGTAAGGGCCACGCGTGGGCGCAATGATAACCTGCAGGACGTTGCGCGGAGGGATGGCTCTGGGCGGTTGGTCGGCCAGCCCGGAAGTTGGCCAGAAGCGGATTTGGAGAGCTCAATATCGATCTCCCCGAAGCGGACTCTGGGCCGTTTGGCAGAAAGAGCATCCGGATGCCGAGCCCGCTCGACTGGCAGAATAACTTCCGGACAGTCTGTCAAACGTAAACTAAGGTATGGAGGAGGGGCGGCTCATGATTGCACGACACTGGCGAGGTTGGACGTCGGTTCAAGACGCAACCGCTTACGAGAATCATCTAAAGAATAAAGTGCTTCCGGAACTCAGGAAGATCGAGGGTTACAAAGGTGGATATGTCCTTCGGCTGGATGGGTCGGAGGAGGTCGAGTTCGTTGTAGTGAATTTATTTGAATCGCTGGAGGCCGTGAGACGGTTCGCCGGACCGGATTACAAGACTCCTGTTTTCGAACCTGAAGCAAAGAAGCTTTAGTGCCGGATAGAGTCCGTTGCGAGTCATTACGACGTTCGCGCAGTTCAGTAGCTTCGCCGTGAGTTTAGGAATCTCCCGAAGGCAAGCGGGCGGGACCGCTCCGATCGGCCAACTCTTCTTGCGACCACTTTCGCTTTTCGCGAAGCGCCCGGGTGCGGTTTTCTCGAGGAGTTGCTCGGTGATCCGGACGTCCCGAGCCGCTGGCCCACGCTCGATCTGGGTGACGCTCCTCCACCGTTGTTGACCATCAACTGCCGGTGGAAGAACTCGACGGTTCGCTTGCTTTCTGCGCTGACTATCTTTGGTGCGGCGCTGGACATTGCACTGCAGGAACTGCGCATTGGGAGTTCCTTCCCTGTAGCTGAAGCCACGCGCGCTGCGCTAATGACGGCCCGATCATCACGAAGCAGCGAGGCGCATCATGGCTTGCATTTAATGACGGAACCTATCTGGCTCCCACGCTGTCCTCCCATGACCTCGGAGGTCATGGACAGCGTTTTTCCCTTCTCGGATACTGCGGGTGTAGCAATCACAATCACCGCACAGGAGGCAACAAAATGAAAAAGAGCGTTTTCAGCCAGTGGTTCGTAGTGTTGTGTTTGTTCTCGGCTTTCGTGTGGTGGGCGAGCGGCAGCATCCGGGAAGCATCGGCAATGGGTAAGGGCAAGAGCGCCCCTGCTAGTGATTCGACCGATGTCGAAGCTATCAAGCAACTCGGTCAGGATATGGGGAATGCAATGGTAGCTGGCGATATCGACAAGCTCAATCAGATCTATGCCGACGATTGGGCGACCGTCGCATCCTCGGGCAAGATTGTCACTAAGGAGAACCTGCTAGGAGATTTTAAGTCCTTCCATGACAAACTTGAGTGGTTTGAAAATGGACCAATTGACGTGCAGGTGTACGGCGATGTTGCCGTGGCCAATGGCACTGTCAAGGAAAAGAGGAACCGCGATGGAATAGATACCAGCGGTGAGTTTGTTTATGTGGATCTCCTCAAGAAGCGCGCAGGCAAATGGGTGGTGGTGCGCAGCGCGGGCGCGAGGGTGAAGTGAGGGAGTTGGAAGAACAGAACGAGACTTTTCCGAGACCCC